>Ga0315276_10000921_pt1 | contig 26044 bp, 27 predicted proteins | sample YL17G05_0_MG_FD_204542 | JGI IMG/M metagenome (GOLD analysis project Ga0315276, IMG submission 204542) | Sediment microbial communities from Yellowstone Lake, YNP, Wyoming, USA - YL17G05_0 | ecosystem: Environmental > Aquatic > Freshwater > Lake > Sediment | place: USA: Wyoming | collected... | reverse complement strand
ACCCCGCCACTGGTAGCAAAGCATTTCGAGCCGTTGAGAATGTAGTGGTTTCCATCCTTGACCGCAGAGGTTTGGATGCCCGTAATGTCCGAACCCGCAGTCGGTTCAGTGACCAGATAGGCAACGAGCTTGCGACCCTCACTCATCTGGGGTAAATATCTTTGTTTCAGTTCATCTGATCCGAAATGAATCATTGGAAAACTTCCCACCGCCTGGATGATCAGCAATAAAGCGGATGAAGCACAATATTTTGCAATCTCCTCTACAGCGATACAGAATGCCACCATCCGGCCCTTCCCATAACCTCCATATTTTTCCGGGAATGTGATCGTTAGCAATCCGAGATCCCACAATAACGACTCCGCCTCACGGTTGAAAAATTCCTCTTCATCGACCACGGAGGCTTGAGGGGCTAATTTCTCCCGGGCGAAGCGTTGAATCTTATCTTTAAAAATCTTCAATTCTTCTGTGGGAATAAAACTCACTTGATCAAACATCGTTAGCCCAAGCCCTCTCTTCCTCCTAAACCCTGTCTGTCCTGGAAATATCGACACCTTGCCTTAAAAAGAGTTCTTTACCTCAACGTTGCATTGAAAAGGGAGATGAGTGTACTTCCAAACCTTTCCAATGCGGGTTTTTCAATGTTTTATGGGTAACATGCGATGTCACCTGAGGTGACTTTTGTAATATGCTGGGAAACAGTGTATCTAAAAGACTAAAGGTGCCGCTGTAAAGGTTTGGGAAGATTCCCGCCTAATGGCGGCTTCCCGGAAATCCGCCCAGCACACTCATTTCCCTTTTGGACCGTTTTTTTGCAACTGCAAGGTTTAGTCAAAACACAATTGGAGAGATGAAAAATATTTGTTGGAAAAATGGAAACGTCCATTCCAATCGATTCACTCATTTTTCCCTTTAGGTTTCACTTTCATCTTCATCTCGTAGCCTACTATACCTCCACAGAAAATGTCGCTAATAATCTCTGATAGCTCTGAGGGGCTAACAAATCTCCTGGGTTTATACCAATGATAAATCCAATTGCACATTCCAAATAGGGTTAAGGTGATCACTCTCAATTGACCTTTCGGAATGCGGCCACCAAAAAACTCCGACAGAACGTCCGCTACGATCCGATAATATCTTCTTTCTTTTTCAGCGTATTTTCTAAAATATTCTGAGGGAAGTAAGTGTGCTTCGTGGAGTGTTGTTTTGGCTTCAGATGTGTATTTCGTGTAAAGATCGATGTGACGAGAGACGATAAAGCGAATTTTTGAAACACTCTCTCCTATCTTCTTCAATTCTTGCTCCAAATCTTTCAGAAGGAGATCCATATAATTTGTTGAAATAAAGTAAAGTATTTCGTTTTTGCTAAAGAAATAATGGTATATTCCTCCTTTGCTCAAGTGGGCCGCGGCGGCAATATCATCCATACTCGTTTCTAAATATCCCTTCTCATTAAATAACTTTGCGGCGGTTCCTCCGATGCCGGCTGCTTTTTCCCATCTCTTTTGATCCCGTTGTTTCCGCTTGGCGTCCATAAAGATTTCTTCTTACATGGAGGACGAAAAAACCGACTGGGTAGTATAAATCCGACCAGTCGGTCGATTTTATAACAAAACTAAGAGTCGCTGTCAAGAGAAAAATGAGAGAGCTCTGAAAACTACTACATGCTCTCTTGATTACACAGATTTCAAAAGGAGATTACAGAGATTTCTGGACTTTTTCAGAAATCTCAATGAGACATTGAAAAAAATGATCTGTCCACTTCTCTATCTCGCCTATTCTTAAATGAAAAAACAAGGATTCAGACTTTGAATACCGAAGCGGGTGATCCATTCATCTGACTAACGGTAGTCATAAACTCCCCGCCCAGTCTTGCGACCCAGGCGGCCAGACTTAACCAATCTTGCGAGCAGCGGTGCAGGCCGATATTTTTCCCCTAATTCTTTTTGAAGGGTTCTCATGCTGGCGAGGAGGATGTCAAGTCCAAAGGCATCGGCCGCTGCCAGAGGTCCCAAGGGGAAACCAAGACCTTTTATACAGCAACGGTCAATCTCTTCGGCACTGGCAAGAGAAGTTTCCAAAACAAAGAAGGCTTCGTTAACCATTGGAAGGTAAAGACGATTTATGACAAAACCGGGAGAATCCGAAACCGTAACCGTCTCCTTTCCGCATCGGGTTAGGAAGTCGATGACGGTTCGGTGGGTATCCTCCGAAGTCTCTAAACCACGGACTAATTCAACTAAGGGGGTCAGTGCCGCCGGAATTAGGAAATGTGTCCCGATGCACTTTTCTGGTCGTCCGGTAGCTGAGGCCAATTCGCCAATACTCAGGGTAGATGTGTTGCTGGCCAGAATGGTTTCTTGAGGACAGATGGCATCCAATTTGTTGAATACCTCTTTCTTTACCTCAACATCTTCAAAAACGGCCTCAATGACGAGGTCTACATCTGACAGGACCTGTTTCAAATCTACATCTGTTGTGATGAGAGAGAAGGTTCTCTCTGCATCTTTTTGACTTATTTTCCCCTTTTTAACCTGGTTATTCAAAAAGTATCGGATGTGACTCAATCCTTTTTCTATAACCTCTTTTGAGACATCTACCATCGTGGTTTGAAAACCTCCTCTCGCACAAACAATACCAATTTGACTGCCCATCGTTCCCATGCCCACTATACCCACTCTTTTTACTTCCATTCTAAATCCTCCTTATTTAAAAAGATCCTTTGGATCAAATGGGGGCTTCGATTTGTACCTCTCCATGAGAGGTTTGCGGTACCGGAGATAGTCCCAGTATACCATAAGGCGGGAAGGGAAAGGAATCTTCGATCTGAGTTTTTGGCGAGACACCTTTAAGCCTCTGACTGAGATCGATAGCTTTGGCTAAGGAGTTTCCATCAGGACAGTAAGGAATCAGAGTGACGGCATTGTCCAATGTCAACTTGGCTACCATTATCCAAATCGATATTGTACACCAAATCCACTCCGGGGGTATTTCCATTTGACAGAGCCATAGATGCAGGCGATCTGGCAGGTACCGCATTCCAAACAACCGGCAAATTCGACCCCCATCTCTCCCTTTTCATTAAGAGAATAGAGGTTTGCCGGACAGGCGTAAATACAGAATCGTTCTTTGCAGGTGTGGCAGATTTTCTGATCAAGAGTGATATGGGTTTCTTTATCGTTTTTAAAGGCATCTAAAGCCAACTTCTCGGTAATCTTCATCAGCGTCACCGTTCTAAAGAATCATTTTGCCAGGATTCAATACAAAGTTACTAATGTCATGTCTCAAAAGTACATTTAATAACTGTGCCCCCCCCTCACCCTATCCCTCTCCCCGTTGGGGAGAGGGATAGGGTGAGGGGCAAGCGTCCAGAATCATTGAGGAAGTGCAGTAGAAAGCATCTTCGTTTTGATAAAGATGGACTCTCATACTTATTCAACAAATTTCTGAGACGGCACACTAAGTCCCAATGTCAAAATCAAAATGCCATTTGGCATTCTGTTTATTCGGATTACATCTTCCTAAATTTCAACCAATCTTTAAACGTATCGAGATTAAGAAAGCTTTCCTTCAACCCTTGGAAGATGGTTTTGTAAAGACTTTCTTTCGGATACTCATCCACCCTCATCACTCTCTCGAAGAGATCAGAGATCACCTGAGGGTACCTGGAGAAGAGCCTTTCGTTTTCCAGGATCGAAAGAGTGTTTTTAAAGTTGTCCATTTCTTTAATTATAAAACTTTCGTTTAAAAGTTTCTCATAATGAGATAAAGTAGAAGCTGAGAAGTCGTTCTTCTCTTTTGCCATTTTTATTGTTCGGCCTGCCAAGACTCCAGAAGCCATGGCATATTCCATTCCTCTCACTGTGACCAACATGTTAAGACCCAGGCCTGCTGCGTCGCCCGTGACTAAAATTCCATCTCCATAGACCTTCGGTTTGATGTGGATGCCTCCCTCAGAGATGAGGTGGGCGGAATATTCAACGACCTCCCCACCCTTGATCAGATTTTTTATCTCGGGCCTTTCTTTCAATCCATCTAAGAATTTGTAAATTCCCTCACGGGGTTCTCTCTGATTGAGAGAGTGAATTCCAACTACAATTCCCAAAGAGAGACTTTCCTGATTGGTATAGAGAAAACCCCCTCCCATGATGCCTTTGGTAAGGGTTCCGACAAAGAGTTGGGCCGCCCCTTCTTTTTCTCCCAGACGGAATCGATCCTCAATTGTTTTTGGATCAAGAGCAATGACCTCTTTGAAACCCAGGGCAAAATGTTGAGGTTGAAAGGGTTGCCGGAGTCCTGCCTTTTCAGCCATGAAGGAGAGAATTCCATCTGCAGCCACCACACAGTCTGCTCCAATCTCTTCATCCTCAGCTTTGATTCCGATAACCTTGTCTCCTTCTTTAATGAGATCGTTCACATTCTTCTGAGGGATGACGAAAACTCCTTTTTCTGAAACGAGATCCGCGAGCCAGCGGTCGAATTTCGCTCTAAGGATGGTGTAACTGGGATAGGGTTCTCGATTGAACCGGTCGCTATAAAGTTCAAAGGTGGTTGAGTTGGTTTCACCCAATAAGGTGATAAATTCCTTTGTCACGTGTCTTTCTAAAGGTGCCTCTTTCCAGAGATCTGGGAGGTAATTTCGGAGGGGGCTTAGATAGATTCTTCCTCCCGTCACATTTTTACTTCCTGAGAAATCTCCCCGCTCCAGGACGATCACGGTCATTCCTGAATCAGCCAATTCATAGGCACAGGAAAGGCCTGCTAATCCTCCTCCCACGATAATGACATCCACCTTTTCCATCGTTATCAAAATATGCCAGAATACCCCCCCCAGCTCTGCTGGGGGGATGAATGGCCTACCCTCTCCCCTGGGGGGAGAGGGTTAGGGTGAGGGGGAAATGATCTTATCATCACCCCCACCTTAATCCTCCCCCATCAAGGGGGAGGAAAGTTTTTTAGAGAATTAGATGCCCCGCAGCTCTGCTGCGGGGTACTTCACTAACCCAGAGCTCCCAAAATTTTTCCCCTCTCCCTTGACGGGAGAGGGTTCGGGTGAGGGTGAACATAGATCTTCCCCCTCCCCTTCTCTCCTCCCGCCAAGGGAGGAGAAGTATGTTGGGGAATTTTTATTAGAGAAGGAGCGTTCATGAAACCGGCAATCATTGTTGTCGATATGTTGAAAGATAATTTGAAGGAAAGTTCTCGGAACCCATACTTTCAAGAGGGAAGAGCCATTATCCCTAATCTTCAGAAACTTTTGGAGGAAAGTCGAAAAAGAGAGTTTCCTATCATCTTTGCCTGCGATAGTTTTTTAAAGGATGATTTTATCTTTAAAGGTAGGATGAAGGTTCATTCTCTACGGGGGACAAAAGGGGCAGAGGTTGTGGATGACTTAAAGCCAGAGCCGACAGATATCATTTTGCCCAAGCGGCGCTTTAGTGCCTTCTTTAAAACTGACCTTGACCAGACGCTTCGAGTTCTCGGTGTGGATACAATCGTCGTGACAGGTATTACCACGGAGGTCTGTGTATTGATGACGGTGATGGATGGACTCAGTCACGACTTTTCAGCAATTCTTTTAGAAGACTGCTCTTCCAGTCGAAAAAAAGAATTTCATCAAAAATGTCTCAATCTCTATAGGGATTTTGCCCTCTATCCTTTGTTAAGGATTATGACCCTTGATGAGTTTATAAGAGAAGTATCGTAATCAAATCCCTCCAACCCCCCCCTTCCCTCCGGGCCAGAGGCCCTCTTGAGCCGGCGGCTAAAGGAGGGAAAGGGGGGATTATAAAATGGAACGGGTAGATGAAATATTGCGAAAAAGATTTTATTGATCAGATGCGGAGCATCCTCTCTTCAAGAAAAAGAAGAGTGATCGAACATCCCCCGTTTTCCCATGCAGCGGTTCTTGTTCCCCTCTTCAAAAAAGAGGAGAATTGTCATCTCCTCTTCACCAAGAGATCTGAAGAGGTCAAATATCACAAGGGTGAAATCTCCTTCCCCGGAGGGGTCGTTGATGAAGAAGATTTAGAATTGATAAATACCGCACTCCGGGAGGCTCATGAGGAAATCGGGCTCAAGGAGAGTGATGTTCAGATCATCGGGGTATTAGATGACATTGTGACCATTACTGAATTCATTGTTACCCCAATTGTTGGCCTCTTTCCCTATCCCTATCCTTTTAAAGTAAGCGAGGTAGAGATTGCAGAATTGATCGAAGTACCCCTCGGATCCTTACTCGACGAAGATTCTTTCAGTGAGAGAGAGATCTTCAGGGGAGGGCAGAAGGAAATCGTCTATGCCTATCAATATGGAAAACATATCATCTGGGGAGCGACCGCTCGGATTTTAAAACAATTCCTGGACTTAATTACATCCCCAAAAACCACATAAAAGTCTCTCCGAATTCGTTCTTGCCTATTCGACCCAATACGATGTTATAATTTTAAATAGGAGAAGTCTCAGTGAATAAGTTCAAAAAGTGGGCGGAGCATGAATATAGTAAGAAGCAGCGGATATTAGCAGTGATTTTTGGAGGCTTTATTTTCTGGATTGTCATCCCATTGTTTATCATCATTGCATCATCCTATAGTGACCGATGCCTTCACCTTCCAAAATTTCGTTATGGATTGATAAACCCTGTCGTCGCTTCGGTATTCATCGTCGCCGGCTGGCTTTTTGCCAACTGGACGGTGAAGGTTCAGTTTTCATTGGGAAAAGGGACCCCGATCCCCCTGATGGCTACGCAAAAACTTATCGTAAGAGGACCCTATGCTTACTGCCGAAATCCAATGACTTTAGGAACGGACCTCTTTTACTTGGGAGTCGCTATCTGGTTGGGTTCCTTTTCTGCGATTGGGCTAAGTCTGGTCTATCCAGTGGGAATTTTAATATATATTAAGCTGATAGAAGAAAAAGAGTTGGAGGACCGATTCGGGTCCGAATATTTAGAATACAAGAGGAGAACCCCATTTTTAATACCCCGCCTCCTAAAAAGAGATTGAGGGGGAGGGATAAACAAAGACATGAAGTGATCCATGTAAAGTGGGTGTTAGGGGAATTCGGATCAGTCATCCTTGAGGGTTAGAGAGTGATTCCGCGAAGATTGCTGGAGAATGGTTTTGTTTTTCAATATCCAGACATTGAAAAAGCCTTGCAGAGCATCTTGGGTCAATAAGCCTTCATATACCATCCGATCCCTTTAAAAATGGGATGTGTGAGTGTTTACCAAAATGTCATTCTGAGGCGTCGGCCCCTGCCTTCCGGCAGGCAGGGAAGAATATTTATCCCTCCCACGGCATAGCATCCCAATTCAAAAATTGGTGGACAGCTTCCTCTGCTATACTATAACCGTGGCCCTTCCTATTGACCCGTTTGAATCCAACCCCGGCGTCTTTAAAAAGTTGTTCTGTTATCTTTAAAAGTGGTCCGATCCCATTTTCTTCATCATGCTCGCAGGCGCTTTCGAAAATAGAAGACAATTGCCTTGCTTTTGCCTTCGATTCTTCTTTCTCTTGGGCTAACTCGTATGCAACTTGCAGCATGCTGGCAACGACTACAGAAAGCCGATGAGTCCGGCCGTATGGAACGAGTCGTTTTAGCATCTCCAACCACACACTATAGTTTTTCGACCCCACCACGTCTTTTATCATTATATAGACTCTTCATATGACGGCTGAAATCAGCGGGGGCTGTAAGCCATCCGCTGGAGTGTTATGCCTATTCTTCTTTTTTCTTTTGGTGGTCGGATGATTTTTGTTTGCGAAGTGTTTTGATTTTCTGAAGAACTTTTGGAATTTTCGTATCGTTCCAGTCGATCAGATTTCCTCCGTGAACAAGTTGACAACCGTCGGCAATCATCTCCTCAAGGTATTCAACCAACTTCTCGTATTCTTTTTGCAACATGTGTATCTCCCCTCCGAATATCAATTTGATTGTGCATGTTCGGGGTGTTTAATATGCATTTCGATTACCGAAACTATTCCCTCGAACCAATCGAACTGGTCTCCAATCTTATCCTCAACTATCTTTAATTCCTTATCTTTTAGATCGCGACCTAACTCCTGTTGAGCAACATTCTGTACATCTTCGATATTAATTGAGTAAATAATTTTATTCTTTCTCATGGTGTTCCTCCCATTATGTTTCGATTTGTTCAAACTCGATTTCCAGTTTACTGCACAGGTTTCCCAAAACTTGGATTCCTCGGTCTCGCGAATAGTGGCTTTCCATCGTGAATCCTTTGTATCTGACCGGGTAGAAAAAGCCCTTACCGTTGGGGTGCTTCGGCGGGTCTTCGTTCGTTATGATATATCGCTGATTGCTGGTTCCCCAAGGCATTGGCAATCTGGAGAGTAGGTCAGTGTCAACAAGATACTTGAGCACATCTTCTATCAGTTGCTTCAGGGTCTCATTTGAGAACACTCGGCCATTGATCTTCACTGCGATTCGCCCTGACTCCCTCCCGGTGCCAGTGACAATATCGGAAGTGCTATAGTCAATTGTCCCTGTTGAGACCAGAGCGTCGTATATCGAGTCGAAGACATCGCTGTACTTTTCGTACAGCGCCACCGCCATCCTTTTTTCTTCGTTTGTGATGGCCATTTTTATCCCCCTGTACCGGATTTTCAGATTCTTGACATACTGAACTATGAAAGGCTTGACCTTGTCATTCAGTGTCGGGTGATCAAGCAATGGGAGCAGCAACTTGTCGTTGAGCAACTGGTAGTCCAGACAATACCACCGGTCATCGCCAGTGGTTGCCTTTGAAGTATCAAGCAGTTTCGGGGTCAAGTAGATCAAAAGATTGACATCTTCCGCATGTTTTCTGAAGAGCCAATCGGCATACTTCTTGGACTGCTGTTCGTTTGGCTTCGAGTCAATCTTGAGTTCAATGATAACATTAAGGCGGCCTTGGTGGTTCAGACTATCGGTGAATTTAGCTGTCAGGTAAATGTCAAATCGCCCCACTCCTGTTACGCTGGTCTCATTGGATGTGTTCTCGTTGGGCGTCACCTCAATCTCGGAAAAATCAATGGTAGGCAGTACGTCCCACAGGTTCTGCTTTTCGTGATCCTTCGCCTTGAGGCACTTGTCATCAACAAGTAGAAACAGCAGGCGGATTAACGTATAGTCGGAAAGCAGATGTGATCCGTTTGCGTCCAAGAGCCAACCCCAAAAGCAGGAATGCCATCTTTCATAGTGGGTTCTGCCCACGATTTTGAAGATGTTTGGCTCGCTCAGCATGTGCTCAAACTTGATGAACTGTGGTTCTGATATAAGTTCAACAAGCCGGTGAGCAAAAGTCTCTTTTCGTTTTTTTCGCACTTATTGGCTCTCCGATAGAAGATGCTATGCCTTCACGGCGAAGTTGTCAAGTGTGTCCGTTATTTGTTTCTCTGGCATAACATTATTTTTTAAGTTTATTCAATATACGGAGGAATTATATGTACGTAAAAGAAAACTGTCAAGCTATTGTTTGGCTCAAAACCGCTGGATGGAGGGCATAATTTCGGTATAATGCTTCAAATTTAATTATTATACGGAAGGTTTATAATTTTGGAGTTTATTATGTTAAGGGCTTATGAAGCGATCCTGACCAAAAAACGGACAGTAAAAACTCAATAAGAGAGCGATGGATGGAAAACCCCTTGCCCAGGGGGTAGAATGGTGGCATCTCGAGCAAAGATACTTTACAACTCGCGTGCTCAACCTATCGCTGCTCTATTCCACTCTTCTACGTGCTGGTCTGACTTGGTAAAGGACAGAGTCTTCTTTAACCATGAAAGCTGGTTTTTCGGAAATTGCCTCCTCAAAGGCTATTTCAACATCACTAAGTGAAGTACCCCGCAGCAGAGCTGCGGGGCATCTAATTCTCTAAGAAACTTTCCTCCCCCTTGATGGGGGAGGATTAAGGTGGGGGTGATGATTAGATCATTTCCCCCTCACCCTAACCCTCTCCCCCCAGGGGAGAGGGTAGGCCATTCATCCCCCCAGCAGAGCTGGGGGGTATTCTGGCATATTTTGATAAATTACAACTTTCTGCCTTCAGGTAACTTGCTGCTGTCCGGCAGTACTCAGGGTCGATTTCAACCCCGATGCTGTTCCTATCGTACTTGAGCGCTGCGACCATCGTTGTCCCAGTGCCGCAGAAAGGATCTAAAACTGTATCTCCGACAAAGGAAAACATACGTACCAATCGAGAGGCCAATTCAAGGGGGAATGGGGCGGGATGTTTTTTTAGAGAGGCCCCGGGGATATTCCAGATTTGTTGAAACCATTGCTTGAAGTCTTTCTTATCGATCATGCTTTTTCGCCTTTGTTCCTCGGTCGGCTTGCGATAGCCTCCAGGTTTACGTTGCATGAGTATGAATTCGATATCATTCTTTATAATCGCATTCGGTTCATACGGTTTCCCCAGAAACTTTGATCCATTTGGAACCTCGTAAGAAGCATTTGCGATCTTGTGCCAAATAATGGGGTTGAGGTTATCAAAGCCGATTTTTCGGCATATCACACTAATATCCGAATGCAGGGGAAATACCAGGTGCCTTCCGAAGCGGCGCCTTGCGACGCAAACGTCCCCTACCACACAAACTAATCGTCCTCCTGGAACAAGTACGCGGAATACATGCAGCCATACCTTCTTGAGCTCACCGAGAAAAACTTCATAATCCTGGATGTGCCCCATTTGATCAGGTATGTCATTATACCTTTTGAGGTTCCAATACGGAGGGGATGTAACAACGAGATGTACCGATTCATCAGGAATAAAAGACAAGTCCCTGGAGTCTCCATTAATTAGTCTGTGGCTTGTTTTTGCCATATCATTCATACAAATCTAGATGCATGGGCTACGAGAGACTTTGCAAAAATTTCAAGTGAAAGATCCGCTGCCGGTATCTCATAGGTGCCTCGCTCTCCGTTGATTCGGTCAGACATAATAAAAGCCGCGGATGTATAATGGCGCTCTAATACCAACTTCCTACAGAAAAGCTCATAGCGCTTTATATACGATGAATTAACAAATTCCGGGAATACCTTGAAGTGCGGCTCCTTAACTCGGACAGGAGTATTAGAAGCTGGACAGGTTTCTAACATGAAAAAATACCCCAGAAACGGCTGCGGGCTTGACAGAAAAGCACCTTCACGGTAGGCGGTCCAGAGGTCCAAAGCACTGCCCATGGCTTCTTCAGTTCGGTTGTTAAAGTTGTTTCCAAAGGAAGGGCCGACCTGTGATTTCGCCTCAATGACTCCAATAAGGGTCCCCTCCTTAATAACGAGAAGGTCCCATTCTTTGGTCGGGCGGAAGAAGCCAGGGAGCTCAAGGGCCTTCTTCCGGTAGATGAATTGCGGGGAAAGGCCAGAATCTGTAATAAGGTCAGTAAAAAGCTGAATAAAACCGTCCATCTGGGCGCCTCCGGTAACTGCGCCTCGAAGCCCCTGATCCAGACGGCCGCTTTGCTGTTGTTTCTTCTGTTGTGCTGCCCTTGTAGTCCAATAGTGAGCGACGGCCTGACTGGTGCGTGAATCGATTTCGTTTAGCGCTCGGTTCTCTTTCATAGCATGCATATTAGCATGTTTGCGAATCTATTTCGAGAGGAAGAGATGATTGAAAACGTATATCAAGGTGATATTTTTTTGTCAAATGGTGACTTCCCTGATGATTTTATTAAACGTGGTTCCGCAATTGAAGTTCTAAGGGGTGCGGATTTAGATAAATCTGTTCTTTAAGGTAAGGCTGATTATACTTTCGAACGTAATGACTGATGAGAGTGATGGGAACGATCAAAGGGATATACTCCTGCCGGTAATTCTCGATCACTTCTAAAAGCTCCCTTTTCTCATCGGAAGATAGTTCTTCCTTAAAATAACCCATCATATGCATCAAGACATTTGCATTTTTCTTAGGGGTGGTCTTCAGTTGCAGGAATTCCATAAGCAATATTTGATATTGTCGATAAAGCTCTCTCAATGAAAGCTCTTTGGCTCTCGCTACCAACTTTCCCATTGCCTGATAATGCTTTGGGCTGTGAGAGAGAATTAATGATTTATGTATGGTATGAAAGTCCACTACGTTTCCCCGGCTCTCTTTTTTCCCTAAGAGTTCCCGCCATCTTTTTAGAGTAAAGATCCTTTCAATAAAATTTTCGCGGAGTTCCGGATCATGAAGGCGTCCTTCATCTTCCACGGGAAGTAATGGAAAGTGATTCATAAAAATTTTTGCAAAGATTCCCACTCCCTTCTTAACCGGCATCCCTTTTTCATTATAGACCCTGACTCGCTCCATGCCACTGCTCGGTGAATCACTCTTAAAAATAAAACCACAAAGACCCTCTTTCTCTAATTCTGAAACTCGGTTCCGTGCCCACTGGACCATACGATCCGTCATATCCTGTTTGGTACGAGTCGTTACAAGGCGGGGAGAATCTGGATCTCCCTCCAGATGCATCGATTCCCTGGGAATAGGAAGACCACATTCCACCTCAGGACATACAGGAACATACTCCACATATTGTCCTAAAGTATCCGTGAGAAAACGATCCAGTTTATGACCACCGTCATAACGGACGTTCTCACCCAGCAAGCAAGTGCTGATACCCAATTTAATTTTTTCCATTGAATTCTCCTCCTCTTATTATATTATTATAAATAGGATGAGTTCTAAATAAAATAATGAAGGCAGGTAAAAATAGCTGAAATTTTTTCTATCGAGATAAAATCATTCCAGTTATTGGATGCTGTAAAAGATGCCTTTTTTGAGGCAATAGATTGAAGTTCGTCTGTTTGAACATAAATTTTTTAGACAAATTAGATAGAAAAATTCATTTTTTTATCTAAAACAACCCCCCTGTTTCAATAAATTAAATTTTAGTTGACATTTTAATGCCAAAAGAGTATTAATAATCGCTAAAATTAACTCAAACTAAACTATTTTCCAACTTAAATAAGTTAGGATTAAAATGACGACTAAAATATCCTCAGGAATTGGTTACTTAGACCATCTTTTGGGTTTTCTTAAAACCGGTGATAATGTCATCTGGGAGGTGGAGGCTGGGACTTACATTGAGATCTTTCTTCAAAGGTTTATTGAACACAATTTGAAAAATGGATATAAGGTGGTCTATGTCGGTTTCAATGTCTCCCCTTCGACACTCACGAAACGGTTAAACTACCTTCCCAATTTAGAGAATCTAACCATCTTAGACTGTTTTACGTCTGGTAAGGGTAACAATGATCCTCTCTTCACCCAGTTTTATGGGAAAGATAAAGAGGGATTTGAAGGGAGTGTGGTAAAGGTTGAAAACCCTAAAGACCTATCCCAGTTTCGCGTTGCCTTGGATCGGGTGGAGATTGAGAAAGGAGCAGGTGTCCGTTATATCTTCGATAGTCTTACAGGAATGCAGGATATCTGGGGCGATGAAAATGTCACATATAAATTCTTCACTTACTCATGCCCCCGGCTCTATGATCTTCAAACCGTTGCTTATTGGGTCTTGGAGAAAGAGGCACACACGCCATCTTTTAAGGCCAATTTAAGACATATCACGCAGGTGGCGATTGAACTGGAGAAGCAGAACGGTGAACTTTTTTTCAAGGTGATCAAACTCGAAGGGAGGTTTTCAAGAAGTGCCTTTCTCCCAAAACATTATGAAGTTTGGGATCAGGAAGTCATCTTCCCCTCCATTGGAGGCCGAAGGCCCAGTAAGCTGGGCGATAAGATGAGAACATTAAGGAAGAAATTGGGAATGACACAAAAGGAGTTGGCTGAACAGGTTGGTCTGACCCCAAGTTTTATCTCTCAATTGGAGAAGAACTTGATCAGTCCCTCCCTCGATTCCCTTCTGAAATTGAGTGAAAAATTGAATACTCAACCGATTTATTTTTTAACGGATGGGGAGAGTGGGCCGCTCCAAAAAATGGTAATCAAACCAGGTGAAAGGCAGGATATTCAACTCCCGGCACTGAGGGGCATGGACATGAAACTCCAGCTTTTAGTATCGGATGTGCTCAATCGGAGAATGGAACCTTACCTGTTAACCATGAAAGAGGGGGCAGCGATCGACGGCCATTTTTATGGCCATAAAGGTGATGAATTTGCCTATGTGGTTGAGGGAGAGTTGGAGGTCGAAATTCAAGATGAAAAACAGTTAGTTAGGCAGGGAGATAGTCTCTATATCGAATCAGCATTCCCCTCAAAATGGGCCAATACGGGAAAGGGAGATGCCGTTATCTTATGGGTCTTAAGCCCACCGAGGACAGGATTGTAAACTTAAGTAAAAATTAAGGGTAAAATTTTTTTGAATTAAAAATTAAGTGAAAATGTATTTTTCACATAAAAATTAACCAATTATTATTTTGGAGGTGAAAATGGACCTAAAATCAGTTGATTTGATCGTTGACAAATATCAGGAGAAGAGGACAGCCCTCATCAGCATCCTTCACGACGTTCAGGATCGGTATAAATACCTTCCTGAGGAGGCCCTCAAAATGGTGGCTTCAAGGCTTCATATGGACATCAATGAGATCTACGGCGTTGCCACCTTCTATAAATCCTTCAGCCTGATCCCTCAAGGGAAGCATTCCATTACCCTTTGTCTCGGGACGGCATGCCATGTTCGGGGAGGGCCAAAGATTTTAAGGGAACTCAAGGGTCTCCTCCATATTGAACCGGGGCGGACGACCGCAGACAGACAAATCTCTTTGAATGTGGTGAACTGTCTGGGAGTGTGTGCCATCGGTCCGGTGATGATGGTGGATCGAAAGTTTTATGGGGAGATGAATCCCATCAAAGCAAAGAGAATCATTGAGAAGATCGATAAGAATAATAAAAATAAGAAGAGAAACGGGGTGAAGTCATGAGGAAAATAAAATCCATATCCGACTTAGAGAAATGGAAGGAAAATATTTTATCAAAACAGAAGCGCCATGAAACCATCGTTTCGGTGTGTGGTGGCACTGGATGTCAAGCTTATGGATGTCAGAAAGTAAAGGGCGCCTTCCAAAAAGAATTAACACAGAAAGGAATGAGAGAAAAGGTGGCCTTGAAAATAACGGGATGCCCGGGTTTTTGTGAGAAAGGGCCTCTTGTAACAATCTACCCCCAAAACATTTTCTATCAAAAAGTCAAACCAGAGGATGTTCCAGAAATCATTTCTGAGACCATCCAGAATGGGAGAAGGGTGGAACATCTTCTCTTTGAAGATCCCAATGCCAATCGAAAAATCACTTCCGCCAATGATATTCCCTTTTATCGATCCCAGATGAGACTGCTCCTCAGCCGGAATGATCTGATTGATCCAACACATATTGAGGATTATGTAGCTGTTGGGGGCTATCAATCGTTGGCCAAGGCGCTGTTCCAAATGAAGCCCACCGAGATTATTGAAGAGATAAAGACATCCGGTTTGAGAGGAAGAGGAGGGGCAGGTTACCCGACCGGGAAAAAATGGGAAGACTGTAAAAAGGAGCCCAAGGAGACTAAATATGTCATCTGCAACTGCGATGAGGGGGACCCCGGGGCTTTTATGGATAGGGCCCTTATGGAAGGAAACCCTCACTCCGTCCTCGAAGGAATGTTGATCGGAGCCTATGCGATCGGAGCCAATAATGGGTTCATCTATGTGAGGCATGAATACCCTCTGGCACACAAAAATGCAGAGATTGCAATTCAGCAGACCAGAAAGGCTGGATTGCTGGGAAAAAATATCTTGGGCTCCGGTTTCGATTTCGATGTGGAAATTGCTAAGGGGGGCGGAGCCTTCGTCTGTGGTGAATCAACGGCATTGATCGCCTCGATTGAGGGCCGGGTCGGAGAACCCAGGAGCAAACAGATTCGCACCGTGAAGCACGGGCTCTGGGGAAAACCCACAAATCTTAACAATGTTGAGACCTGGGCCAATGTCCCACTGATCATTGATAAGGGAAGCAAATGGTTTTCCTCGATTGGAACTGAAAAGAGCAAAGGGACAAAGATCTTCTCTCTCGTTGGAAAAGTTAGAAATACTGGATTGGTTGAAGTGCCCATGGGCATCACACTCAAAGAGATCATCTTCGATATCGGAGGCGGCCAGCAGGATGGGAAACGAATCAAGGCTGTGCAGACAGGAGGTCCTTCAGGTGGCTGCATTCCTGCTTCGCTCTTCAATCTGCCCGTCGATTTCGATAGCCTCACACAGGCCGGGTCCATGATGGGCTCCGGTGGGATGATCGTCATGGATGAAGGAACCTGTATGGTCGATGTGGCAAAATATTTCGTTCACTTCCTCCAGGAGGAATCCTGTGGCAAATGTCTTCCCTGCCGGGAAGGATTGAAAAGAATGGGTGAGATTTTGGATAGGATTACTGAAGGGAAAGGGAATGAGGAAGACCTATCACTCCTCGAAGAATTGGCTGAGGTCGTAGCAGATACCTCACTTTGCGGGTTGGGAAAGACTGCTCCCAATCCGGTTCTTTCTGCCTTGAGATATTTCCGTCCCGAATTTGAGGCTCATATTCATCAGAAGAGATGCCCGGCTGCTGTTTGTACGCCTCTCATTCAATATTCGATTTCAGAAAGTGATTGTACAGGATGTGGTGCATGTGCAAAGATCTGTCCAACTCAAGCGATCAAAGGTGAGAAAAAACAGAGCCACCTAATCCTTGCAGAAATATGTTCAAAATGTGGATCCTGTATAGATGTTTGTAAAGCCAATGCGGTGATGGTTCAGTGACCCTCACCCCCCACCCTCCCCCTTGATGGGGGAGGGTGGGGGGTGAACAATAGAACTCATTTACCCCCTCACCTCAATCCTCTCCCGCCTGGGGAGAGGAAAAATTCGGCAAAGGAGAATAGGATGGAAAGAAAAACTGTCAATGTTACGATAGATGGGAGATCGATCGATGTTGAGGGAGGGAGCACCATTCTTCAGGCGGCCCATCAATTTGGGATCCACATCCCTACGATATGCTATATGGAAAACCTCACTCCCTATGGGGGGTGTAGAATATGTGTGGTTGAAATCAGTAACAATGGAGGGAGCAAGACTTTTATAGATACCTCCTGCACACACGAAGTCATGGAGGGGATGGTGATTCAGACCAAATCCCCACGAATCATCCGTGCGAGGAAGATGTTAGCTGAACTCCTGGTGGCCAGCGCTCCAAATGTTAAGATAGCTCAGGACATCGCTGCCCGGATGGGGCTCCTCAAAGTTCGATTTCCCATGGAAGATAACCGGTGTATCCTCTGCGGTCTCTGCATCCGGATGTGTTATGAACAGATGGACGGAAAGGCGCTCGGATTTGTTGGAAGAGGGATGGGTAGAAAAGTGAGTATGCCCTTTGAAGTTAGACCCGAAACCTGCCGTCTCTGCCGGGGATGTGACTATGTCTGTCCTGGGATGATTGTTCCATGCCAGGGAGTTACAGAACCCGGAGAATTCTGCGGAAGGTGCGTCCGTCTCGAGGAGATGCCTACTTGTTGCCCTACCGGAACCTTCGGCTGCTTCTGTGAACAAAACCCTTTGTAGAGGAAAAGTTCCTTCACCTTCACCCTTCCCCATTTAGAGACTGTGTCGCAATCAACGAGAACGTACTTCTGCTTTAACACGGAACAGGCGGTCGGGTGACGACCGCATTCTAAAGCTGAAGAACCTGATCCCGCCACGGCGGGATTCCGTTGGAATCGACTCTCCATCATGATTACGACACAGTCCCTTAGGAGGAGGGGCGGGGGGGGTAATATGATTTAACGCGTTTGTATTAGTCGCTATTTGGACGAGAGTTAACCCGCCAGTTGCATAAGTTTCGCAGGGAGGTAAGCTTCAAAGGCTTTGCAAAGCGGTCATTCATAAGATTTATTGGTAACGAGACGTTTTCGCTTAGAGTGAGGTTCGCAAAGGGCTTGAAGCCTCTGGAGCCCATTCACAAAAAGGTTTCGCTTCAAAGCCTTTTCCGCCCACCTCCCTGCTTCCTATGCGGGTAGTTTTATGCAACATCAGAGGTAAGCAGGAGAGCTGGATAGAGGGGGGGAAAGGGGATTCCTTAGAAGAAGGTTTTATACCCGACGGTGATAAAGATCAGAACCAGGGTAGAGAGGAGAACCAGACGGAGAGATTTCACGTGGGTTCTTCGACTGATAAAAGCACCGAGGAAGGCCCCGATCACCGAACCTGAAATAACGAGGAGGGTAATCAGTAGATTGACATGCCCGATTTTGAACTTCGCTCCAAGCGTCCCCAGGGATGAAATGAGAATGATCAGCAGAGATGTCCCGATCGCCACCCGAAGAGGAATCTTGAGAAAATAAGTCATGAGGGGAATAATAATGAACCCTCCTCCCACTCCCAAAAGGCCTGCTAAGATACCCGCTCCAAAACCTATTGTAATTCCAAAAGCCTCATTGAAATTCCCCTTCTTGTAGTTTTTATCCTCGAGCTTTAAGGGGATGAAAAGTAGAATCATGGCCAACCCGACCACAAAAAGAAAGATGATTTCGAGGATACGTATTGACAGGGGTACTGAAAGTAAGGAACCTGCAAACCCTCCTGCGACTCCTGCAATCCCCAGTAAAAGGCCAGCCTTTAAATCAACCAATCCTCTTCGGTAATGGGGAAGCACACCTATCGCGGCGGCAATGAATATCTGTATCAGCGTTGTCCCTGTAGCAAGCTTCAAAGGAACTCTTCCGACGAATGCTAAGAGGGGTAATAGGATCACCCCTCCTCCTAATCCCAAAAGTCCAGAAAGGAAGCCGCCCATTAGTCCGATGAAAGGTAAGGCTGCCCATATTGTATTTTCCATCGGTGTTCAGCAGTCCTGTTCTATCTTTCCTTCTGCATATTTATACATATTGACGTCGGCCTTTTCCTCAAGGTGCTGGTAATAATCCATCAGGATATCCAGCACTTCTGGCCGGCTAAATCCTGTCGGAGGTTTCCTCCCTTCAGAAAGCATCTTCCGGAGCCTTGTGCCACTCAGAATCAGATGATCTTCATCCCCATGGGGACAAGTCTTTGGTGACGCCATGGTCTGACACTTGTAACAGTAGAAGGTCCAGTCAATCTTCAGTGGCTTGATCATCAGAGCATTTGATGGGATCTGGTCGAAAATATCCTGAGCTTCGAAAGGGCCATAATAGTCACCAACCCCAGCATGATCTCGTCCCACAATCAAGTGAGTTGCGCCATAATTCTGGCGGAATAGAGCATGGAGTAATGCCTCTCGGGGTCCGGCATAGCGCATCTCTAAGGGATAACCCCTTTGAATAATGCGCTCTTTGGGAAAATAGTGTTCCACCAAGGCATCAACACATTTGACCCGTACCTCGGCTGGAATATCTCCTTCCTTCAGCTTTCCAATAAGTTGGTGGATAAAAAGCCCATCAGAGATTTCCAGGGCTATCTTGGCAATATACTCATGGGAACGGTGCATGGGATTTCTGAGCTGTAATGCTGCGATGGTCTTCCAACCTTTTTCTTTAAAGAGTTTTCGTGTTTCCTCCGGAGTTGCATAGAGACCTTTGAATTTTTTTGGATAGTCACCTTCACTGAATACCTTCACTGGTCCTCCCAAGTTGATCTCTCCTTGGGCCATGACTTTGGCTACACCAGGATGCTTGATGTCATCGGTCTTGAAGACCTGCCTGCACTCATAGACCTTGTCAATGGTGTATTTTTCCTGAACCACCATGCTTCCCATCATCCTCTTATTTTCTTCATCGATGAGAGCCACTTCCTGACCTTCCCTTATTCGGGAGCCCTCTTCCTTTGTTATGGAAAGCGTAATGGGAATGGGCCAGAAGGTTCCGTTCGCCATCTTCATCTCATCGCAAACACCTCTCCAGTCAGCCTTTCCCATAAACCCTTCCAGAGGACTGAAGGCTCCGATCCCCGTCATGATCAGGTCATCCCTCTCCCGGGTTGTCATCTGAATCTCAGGAAGAGATCTGGTCTTCTCAACGGCTTCCACCAACTCCTTCCCCCTAAGCAGTAATGGTTTGAGTTTTCCGCCATGTGGCGGAATCAAGTTAGACATCTGTTTTAAATCCTTATTTATAATCACATATATCCCAACTTCCTCATCCGCTCCATGGCCTTTTCTTTGTCCTGCCGCCTCCCAGCTCGCTCTTCAGTATTTTCTAAATCCTGTTCCCAGGCTGGGACACCTTCAACAGATATTAAGCTGGTCGTCTTGGCTCCCAAGGACCGATAACCACGCTCATAAAGCACGCAATAGGGAATCTTAAAGGCCGCATAGGCATTCCATAGGTCTTTTTCAGTGAAATGCAGAATCGGACGAATCCGGGTATGTTCAGGCGCCAAATCACCTCCCTCCTTATTTTCAAAATATTCGTCATTGAACCGGGCCGGATGTTCATCCCAACGAAGGCCTTGGAAGATACCCTTAATGCCATTTCGTTCTAAAAACTGGTTAAATACAACCGTTTTCATCAAATGATTGCCCGCATAAGATTCTGCCTCAAATGGAAATTCCTCCTCATCAAACCCAATGCGCTTGAGCTCCGCTCGGTTTCGCTCATTTAATTTCTCCACCTTGACAAAGGCATTCAAGGTATAATTGGCTGCCTTCAGAACATCCTCATTTCGACAAAACTCAAGGGGAACGTTCCATTCCATTTTTATCCTCTCCACGAACTGCTCGATCTCCTCAAACTCATCTCCCTCACCGATGATCATGGTCTTAGGAAGGGGAACTCCTTTTTCCAGACAGACCTGTCGTATGATCCAGAGGGTTAAACCACTGTCCTTCCCACCCGTCCAGGTGATACCGAGATCCTCCGGTTTAAACCGATCAAAAGCCTGCCTGACGATATCTTTGGAGATCTCGATGAGTTTCGCACATTGTCTTTCTCTCTTCTCACTGATTTTTCTATTTAATACCATTCTTTTCTCCCCATTCGTCATCAAGGTTTACAGCTATTGAGATGGAATGCTTCTAAATTTTGTTCAACATCACATTTTTAATGAATGCCCTACCTTTGTTGTGGAGAAATAATCTCAACTCTCCATAGGTAGCATGACGGGGAACCCTGATTTCAAAAGAGTCTGCTGTCCAATCACTGAATCCTGTAAGGATTTCTCCCATAAGCGTTTTCGTAATATCCTGAAACATGGAGCCTCCATAAGCATCAAAGAAATCCATCTGCAGACAAGCAGTTCCTTCAACACCCTCTGTTTTGATTTCTGCTCCTACCCGATAGAGTGCTCCAGGCTCCATAGCGATGGCCTGTTGTAAAAATAAAGCCCCTTCTCTCTCAAGTTCAATTCCTGGACAGGGCCTCGGTTTGTTCTGCTCGTCCCAAAGGAGTTTTCCTCCGCCCTCGGAAAGTCGCGTCGCAAAAGTCCAGTGCTCTGGTTGATCATTTTCTGCTCTGTTCTTAAAAAATCCATTGGTCAAACCAGCATAGAGCGGAAAGGGCCTTCGATAATTTCTGAATGTCCAAACATAATTGCAGGCACGGTCAATCTCAATGACTTGGTGGTGTCCATCTGCAGAGGAGGTGAGGAATGTCCCCTGAGGGGTGGCATAGGTAACATAAAACGTATCGACATGCTCTGTTTGAAATTTCCAGACCATATTTCCTTCTCTCGTTACTTCTAAAAGCCTGTGATTTTTTGTATCAGTCATGAGGGTATTTCCATTAGGTAGACGGATGGCGCTTCGGGGCCACCAGAGTATTTCGATCGAGCCATCCCCATAGGACCAGACAATTTCTTTGTTCCGATTAACTTCAATGATCCTGTTCCCATCTGAATCTGAAACCAGGATATTCCCATTTGGAAGGGGATTGGCATTATGTGGATGGTGGAGTTCTTTCTCACCGAATGACCAGATTACATAACCCTCTCGATCAACCTGGAGACATCGATCGTTATTTCGGTCTGTCACCAGAAACGTCCCATCTTCCAACTCAAATGCTTCATTGGGATAATGAAGATGAGATCCATCCGAAAGCCTCCCTGTCCCTCCCTCCCAATCATCCGAATTCATCACGATTTTTTTATCTAATGTCACTTCAAGAAGGCGGTTGTTGGTGGTATCCGTGATCAGGGTGTTGCCATTCGCCATCCTTCGTGCACTGTGAGCAAAACGTAATCCCCCACGGTCATCATATTGCCAAACAATGTTCCCAAATGGATCTACCTCGATCACTTCACTACCGAGCCCTGCTTCGTCCCCTCCATCTGTGATCAACGTATTCCCATTGGGTAATCTTTCTACCGAGAGGGGCAATTCGAGGTTACCGGGTATTCCTCTTTTACCTCCTTCACTGACCATTTCAGCCATTCGTGACCTCCTGGAATTCTTCAAAAATTAGCGGCAACGTGACCTATATACCATGTCCTGCTTCAGGCGGGAGACTCCATCTTCTTAATCCTCCAACCCACCAAGAATTATGACAACCAAGAATTATGATATTGAAATCATCCATGTTTTTAATTATGATAGACCTGATTCGATAACATCGAAAAATAAAAATCATTATAGCATTACCAAATAAATTTAACACTGTCGAAAGGAGGTATCTTTATGAAAAAATGGACCGTTATTTTTATCCCCTTTTTAATGGTAGGTATCTTTTTCACTGGGACGACCTTCGGCCAGCAAAAGATCGTGCAGATCGGAGTTCTTCAATTCGCCTCCCATCCCGCTTTAGATGCTGCCAGAGATGGGTTTATCGACTTTTTGGCTCAAGCTGGATTTAAGGATGGAGAAAAAACCAAATTGGATGTTCAGAATGCCCAGAGGGATATGAGCGTCGCTCGAACGATTGTAAAAAAGTTTGTCGGTGACAATAAGGACCTGATTTACACCATTGCCACCCCCGCCTCTCAGGCAGCGGTCAAAGAGACTCAAAGCATCCCGATCATCTTCAATGCGGTGACCGATCCTGTCAAGGCCGGATTGGTCAAGGCTGTTGAGTCGTCAGGAAACAATGTGACCGGTGTGAGCGACCTCATCCCAGTAAAAGCCCAGATCGAGCTGTTACTCAAAATCGTGCCGAAGGTTAAAAAATTAGGAATCATCTACAATGCCGGAGAAGATAATTCCAGAGTTTTGGTAGAGATGACCAAGGGCATTGCCAAAGAGTTGAAACTCGATCTGGTCGATGCCACCGTCACCAACAGTGGGGAGGTCTTTGCTGCCACCCAGACATTGGTCGGAAGAGTAGACGGGATCTATGTCATCCAGGACAATACCGTGGTCTCAGCCTTAGAATCGGTCATCAAGGTCGCCAATAAAAATATGATTCCCGTTTTGGTTCCAGGAACACCCAGTGTGGAGCGCGGAGGTCTGGCCACAGTGGGGACGAATTATTTCAATCTGGGTAGAATAGCAGGCGAGCAGGCGGTCCGGATCATCAAAGGAGGAAAACCATCGGAGATACCGGTTGCTTTCGCAAAGGATTTTGATATCTTTCTTAATCAAAAAACGGCTGATGAGATCGGGATCAAATTTTCTGAGGATCTCCTGAAAAAGGCTAAGAAGGTCTTTTAAGTAATACCTGATGGGTTTCAGCTAATCCTCCACAGTCCCCCTTCAGTAAAAGGGGAGATGTGAAAAAATCGGGACTGCAGGTCGGGCAGGAATATCTTCAAAGTTTTACAAATGCGGATCATTTAAAATGATAAGGGTAACGGAACGCCGTATTTAAGCTATTGTACTCAAGTTTTCGATCGCTACAGCTGAATGTAAAAAAACGTGCCGCTGTAAAACTTTGGGAAGATTCCCGCCTGGCGGCGGCTTCCCGGAAATCCGCCCGATATCTCTGCCCGCCCTCTCAACTTGAAGCAATTTTTTCATAGTTTCAGGGGATTGAGGGGGATTTGTGATTTATATTTATCTTAATTTTTAGATACCACCGCCATGCTAAATATCCTCATCGTTGCCCTTCTTCAAGGATTTGAGTATGCATTGGTCACCCTTGGGGTGATGCTTTCCTTCCGGATCATCCGTTTCCCGGATCTAACAATCGAAGGTAGCTTTCCACTGGGTGGAGCGATCACTGCCAGCATGATCGCCGCTGGGTTACAACCAGTCTTCGGTGTGGTGGTTTCTCTCTTTGCAGGATTTGCCGCTGGAATCTTGACCGGAGTATTGAACACGAAATTCAAAATCAGCAAACTCCTCTCCGGACTTCTGGTCATGACCATTCTCTTTACGATCAATCTGAGAATCATGGGCAGATCGAATATTCCATTACTCTACTTTGGGACGATTTTAACGCCCATTGAAAAGCTGATTCCGAAGTCGAGCCTTCCCTTAATTTTCTTTTTCTTGATCGTTATCTTACTGAGCAAATGGTTGGTAGATAAATTCTTAACGACAGAATTGGGATTAGCGCTTAGGGCGACCGGCGATAACGAACAGATGATCAAGAGCTTGGGGGTGGATACAGACTTCACCAATATATTAGGTTTGGGAATGGCGAACGCCTTGATCGCCCTCTCCGGTTCTTTAATCACTCAAGATCAGGGCTTTGCCGATATCAGCATGGGGGTTGGGGTCATGGTAACAGGGTTGGCAGCTATGATCATCGGCGAAACATTGCTTCGACCTAAAAATATGTGGTGGCTCAGCACTGCTATGATCCTCGGCACTGTCGTTTATTATTTTGTTATCTCCGTAGGCCTCCGCCTGGGATTAGCTCCGACGGACCTCAAACTGGCCACTGGTCTGATGGTTGCCGTTGCGCTATGTGCGCCTGCCCTGAGGGATCGCTATGGAGTCAATAAAATTTTAAGAGAGGCAAAGAGAAGGGCCCTGGCCAAGGGGAGATCCCTGGGATAAGAATAGAATGCTCGAACTTGAAAATGTGACCAAGGTCTTTAATCGGGGAAGCATTGATGAAAAGGTGGCCCTTCAGGGCATCAATCTAAAGGTTTCAAAAGGTGATTTCATCACGATCATTGGGAGCAATGGAGCTGGGAAGACAACGCTGCTCAATTCTATTACCGGAAGTGTCCTTGTCGATGATGGAAACGTGATCATCGATGGTCTCGATGTAACGCATCTTTCTGAATTTATGAGAGGGAAATTTATTGGGAGAGTCTTTCAGAACCCTTTGATGGGAACAGCCTCTGAAATGACCGTCGAAGAGAACCTCTCGATGGCTTTACTTCGAGGAAAGTCAAGGGGTTTGAGGAAGGGAGTGACAGAAAACCATCGAAGGACATATAAACCCATCCTTCAGACCCTTGGTTTGGGGTTGGAAGACCGCCTTTCGGATCGGGTCGGTCTTCTCTCCGGTGGCCAGCGGCAATCTCTCGCCATTCTTATGGCTACCCTCGCTCTCCCCAAGCTTCTTCTACTGGATGAACATACGGCCTCTCTGGATCCAAAGACTGCGGCTGTGGTAATGGATCTGACGGAGAGAGTAGTCAAGGAAAATGCTTTGACCACCCTCATGGTAACCCATAATATGGAACAGGCGATCCGGCATGGAGACAGATTGATCATGATGCACGAGGGGAGAATCATTCTCGACGTCTCAGGGGAGGAGAAATCGAGATTGACCATCCCAGAAGTGGTCGAGCGGTTTGGCGTCGTGGATGAGAAGTTACTATTGGTGTAAAAAACCTCTATAAACCTTCGACTGCTTCTGTGAACAGAACCCATCTTACTAATAAGGCCGTAATTGTATAGACATCAAACTCTTCTTCTATACCACTGGATTCCGGCTGGAGTTTACCCCGGTGGAAATCGGGGCCGGAATGACGAAAAGGGACGATGCCTCAAATTCGTCTCTCCGGCGAAAGCCGGAGTCCAGCCCAAGGTTTTCAAACGGGCAAGCCTTCAATTCGAGGATATCTATCCTATTATGGACTCCTCAGTAATTTGATTGATCATTACCTCTCTCTCCATTTGGATGAGGGAGGGAGTTAATAGACCTGACAGTTGCAAAACGGACACGGGCAAACCGCCCTTCAAGGCTTCGGAAGGCGGTTGTTTTGAGAATTTAAGGGTATCGGAGGACATCACTCCAAGTGAATTCCAGCAGGGGAAGGGGACGAGAGTGCCGATTCGGCCAAAGGTTCGC
>Ga0315276_10000920_pt1 | contig 26047 bp, 16 predicted proteins | sample YL17G05_0_MG_FD_204542 | JGI IMG/M metagenome (GOLD analysis project Ga0315276, IMG submission 204542) | Sediment microbial communities from Yellowstone Lake, YNP, Wyoming, USA - YL17G05_0 | ecosystem: Environmental > Aquatic > Freshwater > Lake > Sediment | place: USA: Wyoming | collected... | reverse complement strand
CTTCAGGGACAGGCGGCGGAGCGATATGGCCTACGATAGACAGCGCTTCCACAGGAACAATGCACGCATTCTATATTGATACTGTCGGCGGTGCCGCGGCAAGTGACAATGTGGCCTACCATGTAAAGTCCATCAACGGAGGCGCGACATGGGTGAAGCAGGACGGCACAGCAGGAACAGACACACTCTATAATTCACCGCAGTGCATTGCAGCCACGGTGACCACGGACGATATGATCATGACCGCTGCGCTGAACGGAACGAACGACATATACTATCAGGCATGGAATGACACAGGCACAAATATAGGCGCGTCAGCCGCCGTCGACACCAATTACAATAACTGCCCGCAGGTCGGAGACGCCGCAAACGGCGGCGGCTCTGTCTTTTACGCCCAGAGGGGCAGCTCGCCAGCCACATATGACCAAATGATCATGAACAAGACCAAGGAAAGCACGGCTCTCATGGCCGGCATAACCACATTCAAGAGCTATCTCGGATCCAACAGGTCAGGATCCTACAATTCTGTAGAGAGGCACGCGACGATATTTTCGACTTCTAACAATCTGGGCTACGCCTATGAAGTGTGGAATGCGTGGAACAGGCTGTATCTCGACACACGAACGATCTATAACTCCGGGACGTCCATAAACTTCGGGGACCAGAAGTACCAGGTTATGCCTTTGAAAGGGATGGACGCCGATTCGATAGGGGCCGACTGGCAGTGGGCTACCAAACATAATATCCTCAGAGACTCGAAAGGGTATTACTATCTGCTGATGCTCGGCGACTGGAACGAGACATACACGACCGCAGGCGGATCGATATATCTTTCGAAAAGCATAGAGCCGTTCGCTGATTCGAACGGCATCGTGTACTTCAACACCCCTAAAAAGATCATAGGATACAACACCAGCAACGCCACGATACAGGTAGGAACGGCGACTAATAAAACTCTGATGACTATGGTGAGCGGCTGGATAGACGTCAATGACGACCATCTGCACGTCGCATATTCGGGATTCAGGAATTATTCAGGCGGCGCCCTTCCGTCAGGACCTTATAACAATATATATTACTCCGAGTGCACGAACCTATCAAACTATGACAAGTTGTCTAGTTGGAGAAGCTGGGAAGACATCATGCACAATAATTTCTGGGCCTATGGAGTCGCAGGATCAGTGGGACTTAATTTATACAGCTACAATTTTTATCCGTCGATAATGGGGGACTATGACGGCAATGTGCACGTCATGTATTTCAACAACACGACAAGCGGGAATGTGCTCGACGTAAGCAATCTGGCATACGGGGCGACGGATTTCACCGGCGGCGTTTTGATAGACTCCGGCGCAAACTTCTATTCGTCTTCGCTGGATGTGGATTCCAATAATAAAATCTATGCCTTTTATACAAGCGGGGCATACGGGAGAGCAAAGAAGTCTGCTGATCTCGGCGCTACATGGACCAAGCTCGACGGAAACGCCGGTTATGATGTCGTCGGCGGCAATGACGGCTTTGCCCAAAGCGCAGACATCAGCGTGACCCCCGATGACAGGATATTCGTCTTTACAAGGCAGGGATCTGCAACTGTAGTCGGCTATTCCTGGGCCAATGCGAGCGGCACAGCATGGTCAGGCAACTCGACCATCTCGCCCGGCAACCCGAACCCGCCTTCATCGGGAGCAGGCCCTTCCGGACAAATCCTTTTTGCATATAGAGCTAGAGACGGCACCAATCAAAATCCCGTAAATTATATGAACAATACCTATGGAGCGCCAACCACATGGGGAAGCGCAATCAGTCTGCATGTATTCGATTCAAGCACCTACAGAGGCGGAGAATCAGGTCCTGTCGAGTACAAGTCTCTGATGTCATCCGACCTGTGGGGGTATATGGTCAACAAGTGGTACGGCTACGGCGGCTGGTACTTCGGCACAGTCCAGACAGAGAATGGCATGAACATAACGAGGTGCATCAACATAGAGAGCCCGGGCTCCTATATAATAGGATCCAACCTCGCCAACACGCAGGTCAACTACAACTACTGCATGAGAGTTCTCGTAGATGATGTGATCGTAGACTGCCAGGGGAAGACGATCGACGGCAACGACAGCACAGGATGCAACTATGGGATACTGCTCAAAAACATCACCAACGTCACGATAAAGAACTGCATAGTCACGGACTATTACAACGACGGCATACAACTGAACAATACAATCAATGTCACCATACTGAACGTGACATCCGCATCATCAACTGCGGCAGGTGCAAGTTCGCACGGCATCTACATGTTCACAAACAACAACTATACGAACGTAACGAATTCCAATGTCAGCTTCAATTACTATGGGATTCTGGCGGGGTCAGGCACAACGTCATGCCAAAACTGCACGTTCTACAACAATACTGCTCATAACAACACCTATACTGGCATAAGCATAGAAGGAGGAGGATACGCCAACCTCACCAACAACAGAGCCTATTTCAACACCGGAGCCGGCATTGTCATACAGGATTCCGACGACTCCTTTTTGAGCGGAAACAATGCGAGCTATAATGTTCCATCGACTGACGGAATTATCACTTCAGGGACTGTCGTACGAAGGATGCAGGCGATAAACAACACCGTTGATTACAACGGCAGATTCGGCTTCTATATGTCGACCAGCAGAGACAGCGTCTTTGCGAACAACAGCGCCAAAGGCAATCCGGGTTCCGATTTTTCAATCTGGGCCATCGACTATAACAACACGGTGACCAACCTGACGATGAACGGCACGAGCGTCAGCTTCACATGCGGCGGGCCTGGCGGCGGGCCTATAAGATTGTCATACATATCCGACCCAGGCTCGGAGCCGTCAGCAACATACAAGAACGTTTCAAAATTTGTGAATGTGACGACAAGCGTCGCCTCGCCATGGCTGCTCCTCAACATGACCTACAACTCGACAACAGTCTCGCAAAGACAGCTTGGCGAGAACGCGCTGACAATGTACAAGAAAAACACGACGGCCTGGTATGATGCTTCAAAGTTCTCCAACGGCGGAACGCAGTACGGCGTGAACACCGCCAGCGATTATGTCTGGGCGAACATAACGCAGTTCGGAAGCACGTTCGCCATCATGGGCGACGACACGAAGATCTACGACTGCGTGGACATAATCTATCCAGACACCGTTTATACTCTGCAGAACAACCTGACCGGGGTGAAGTCTGGATATGACAGATGCATCTACATAAACACCACGAACATCACTTTAGACTGCGTCGGACGAGCCAACAACATCACCGGAACAAGGACCAGCTCAGGCCATCTGAATGCGATATATCTCTACAACACGACCAATGCCACGGTCAAGAACTGCTATATAACAAGCTACAACAGCTCATGCATACTGGTGGGCGGCAACACCGATCCCACGTACAACAACAACACAATCATCGACAACAACACGCTGCTGGACAGCAACTTCGGGATATTCACCTACAATCCGATAAACCTCACGATATCCAACAACAACATCAGCGTCAACCTCGATGACGGAATCAACATCTATAACGACATGAGGAACATCACGGTGGTTAACAACACTATTTATAAAAATACAAATTACGGCATATACTTCAACGGGTATTTGGCAATCCGCTACGCAAACAGCACAATAAGAAACAATACCATGCTCAACAACTCTGTCGGACTCAACATCTATGATATCAAGAACATGACGGTGGTCAACAACACCGCCAGCAACAGCTCCGACGCCGGCTTCTATGCCGGATACTCGTCAAACCTCACAGTGGTCAACAACTCATTCAACACAAACAAGTACGGCATCCAGCTGATAGCGCATGTGAACAACACGACTTTCACGAACAACAACGCCAGCAACAACAGCGTATGGGATTTCATCTCCTATCCGACTGGATTGCGTGTGTACGAAGATATAATCACAAACCTGACGATGCACAACACAACAATCAGCTTCACCTGGTCGGGACACGGCCTGCTGATCAAGTCAACAGGAGACGCGATGTCCCCAGACCCGGCAGGCTACCAGAGCATGGGCCATCATCTGAACGTCAGCGATGACATGAGCACCACCTGGCTCTACTTGAACATCTCATACACCGACTCGGATATAGCCACCTTCACAGAATCAACCCTCAAGATGTGGAAGAACACATCAGGCGGATGGACGAACAAGCTCAACTCATCCGGCCCGAGCCCCGAGGTTAACGGAGTGGACACAACCAGACATGTTGTATATGCCAACATCACAAACTGGTCAGGCGTCCCTGTGAACAACGGGGTCTTTGTCCCAATGGGCACAGGGCCTTCAGGCTTCTCGTCATTCAGTGTCAACGACACCGACAACAATGTCAGCGCCAAATATTCAGCGAATGTTAGCGACAGAGACATGCTGTCCGGCTGCAGGATAGAGCACAACAATTCGGGCGCGTTTGTGAACACATCATACATGGCTCTCTCAGGCAAGAATGCCTGGTGCAACATCACGATAACGAATAATGACACGAAAGACATCGTAGTGCAGTGGAGCGTGTTCGCAAACGACTCCGCGGGCGAATGGACGAAGTCAAACCTACAGAACTTCACGCTCACCAACACGGCACCAACGCACTCCACGCCTTACGCCGGTTCTCATGAGGAGACGCTGAACCTCGCTGGGTACTGGCGCTTCGACGGAAACGCATACGACGACCTGCTTTCAAACAACGGTACAGTCTACAGCGCGACGGTGAAAGACGAAGGCAGGCTGGGAAAAGCATACAACTTCAGCGGAGCCAACCAGTATATCGGCATGCCAAGCTCTGTTCAGTATCAGCCTCCATACACAGTGGCCATATGGGTCAAGCCGAGCAGAGTTACCTACACCTCCCCTATGTCCGCCATCTCCAACGGGGCAGATTTCAACGCAAACGGGTTCTCCATATACATCAACAACACCACCTCGCAGTGGGTCTGCATGATAAGGAACAAGACAAACGGAGGAACAGACTCCATCGCCGGGAACGTCAGCTATGCTGCAACGACCAGCTGGACTCATGTCGTATGCAGCTGGGACGGCACCACCAACGCAAACGGAATAAAGCTCTACATAAACGGGTCGCTGGCCGCCCAGGGCACGGCATATATGCTCCCAGGCCATGAGGGGTCCGGAGACCCGACGAACCTTCTGATAGGATCGTCATCTTTAGCTATGCTATATGACTTCATAGGCATGATAGACGAGGTGGCTCTCTACAGGGTGGCATTGTCAGGCTCCGAAGTTCTGGAGCTGTACAACAGGGTTAGTACACCCGACAACGTCTACAACGACAACGACCTCGGCTGCTCCATGAACAGCTCAGCCGACCGCAACAACAACTCGATACTGCCTGTTTACAACTGGTACAAAAACGACGTAAGCTATTCAAATCTTATCATGTCGTTCAATAACAATGTCAGCAGCACAGCTGCGAACATAGTAAGGGATTATTCTCCATACCAGAACAACGGGACGCTTGGCGGAGGGACAGCTGCAAACGCGCCCACATGGAACGCTTCAGGAAAAATCGGCGGAGCATACAGCTTTGACGGAACAAATGATTACATCAGTATTTCAGACAGCAATAGCTTGGACATTCAAAACACGATCACAATTTCAGGATGGTTCTATTCAAAGTCAATCCCTGTAGGATATGCGGCGCATATAATAACTAAATGGTCAGGCACAGGCGATGCAAACTATGTATTATATTATTTCGGCACCACTTCAGGTATGGATGGACAGATCGCATTTTATGCTAATGGAGGTGGAACCTGGCAAAGGGTTTCTGATTTGTATACTTTGCCGTCAAACACTTGGACGCATGTTGCTTGGGCATATACTAACACAGGAGGAGGCATTTTGTACATCAATGGGCTTCCTTTAAGTACGACAGGTACTGGAAGCGGCACTTTAGCAAATAACAATGTCCAAGTGCTGATAGGAGGCGACGCAGCTCCATATTTCAATGGCACCCTTGATGAATTCCGCATCTATAACAGGTCGCTTAATGCAGAAGAGATTCTTGAGCATTACCGCGAGAACTATGACTTTGTCTCGCAGGACCAGACCTCTGTCGGGGACAACTGGATATGCGAAGTGACGCCAGATGACAAATGGGACAGCGGCACCAAGAAGAACTCCAGCACCGTCAACATAGAGTCCTACGGGTGCAGGAACCTGACGACCCCCTACGCCAACTACACCATCAAGAACAACCTCACAGGCGTCCAATCCGGATCGCTACTGCACTGCATGTTCATCAACACCACGAACATAACGCTCGACTGCGGAGGCCAGACGAGAAACATCACAGGCTTATCCGACACAGACAACTATGGGATATACGCAAACAACACCACCAACATCACCATCAAGAACTGCTATGTGTTAAGCTACCATTCTATGGGAATCATCCTAGAGAATACGAACTTCAGCAACATAACCAACAACACCCTGACCAACAACTTCATTGGAGGAATATACCTGACTATAGGATCCAACAACATCACAGTCTACAACAACACAGCTAACAACAACACACAGAACGGCATATATCTCTACAATGCAAACAACAACACAGTATGGAACAACGTAGTCAAATGGAACGGGGTGCGAGGCATATATATTTCTGGATCAGTGACTAACACGCTGGACAACATAACCAACAACACCATTCATCATAATCCACTAGGAATATTGATTGAGACAGCATCAAACAACACAGTCACAAACAACAGCATAATGAATTCCAGCTCATATGGCATGCAGCTAGATGGCTATGGCCATTATAACATAATCACAGGCAACAACATATCAGATTCAGACTATTATGGAATCTATCTGAGACTCCAATCCAGCGACAACGTCTTTACGAACAACAATATAACCAACAGCACGCTGTGGGATCTCTATTCAGAGATTCTATGCACGAACAACACCTTCATAAACCTCACCACCAACGACACGACCTCGAGCTTCACGTACGCCGGACAGATAAAGCTCAAGTCAGCGACAGCGCCGGCTGGCCCAGACCCTGTGAGATACACGAACATCTCGAAGTATCTGAACCTAACCAACGTCACGTATGTGACATGGGTGCTCCTCAACATCTCCTACAATGACACTCTGGTCACCGAGCGCGGGCTGAAAGAAGCTGACCTCATAATGATGAAGAACAACGCGTCCGGATGGTCCAACGCTTCGCAGTTCTCCAATAGCGGTACGCAGTTCGGCGTCGATACCACCAACAACTACGTCTGGGCGAACATAACCAACTTAGGAAGCATATTCGCGCTGATGGATGCCAATTCGCTTCCGACAGTAACGCAGGTGGTCGTGGATGATTACGATTCAACTGATCCAAGGATAGACAACATCACGCTCAACGCAGCATCCACAAGAACAGTCATATGCAACGGAACCGTCACCGACACCGACGGGTATGTCGACGTGTCTACTGTAAATGCGACGTTCTATGACACGGCGGTGGCCTACAACGCGGCTGACAACAACAACACCCACTACACCAACAGCAGCTGCTACAAGTACGGAGGATCCGGGAACACAGTCAAATTCAACTGCACATTCAACGTATATTATTATGCAAACTCGACAAGCTGGAGATGCAATGTCACCGCCTACGACAGCGCCAACCAAAACGCAACCGGCACGGACGACGGTTATATTGATGAATTAGCAGCTGTCGACAGCAACACAACCTACGTCGGATTCGGCACGGTCACAGTGGGCCAGACATCCAACGAGAAGAACTTTACAGTAATTAACGTAGGCAACGTCAGGCTGGATCTCTCTCTGAACGGCACAAACTTCAACTGCCCGACGAAGCCGGATATAGCGATAGGGATGCTCAAGTACAACTGCACCACCGCAGGCCAGAACTTTGACACCCAGATGGCGAACTTAACGACAACAACCACCACCACATACTGCACAGCGTTCGACCTTGTGAAGAAGATACTTACCGATAATTCAAATTCAACAAAAGACAACTACTGGAAGCTGTTCGTGCCTATCGGCACGGTCGGTGCCCAGAACTGCAACTCTACTGTAAGGGTAGCCGCGACGAAGGGATGATATGAAGCTAACAACACTAGCGACAATCGTATCCGCTCTGGCAGTCCTGGCCATCTTCATCAATGCGGCGGAAGCCTCTTCGATGCTGGTCTTTGTCAACGTGTCTTCAGTGCAGCCTTGGGACGACATCGAGAGGCCTGACGGTCTTTATGAATTAACAGGCGTGTATCCCTGGCCGGTCACATATGACAACTTCACCATAAAGATAGTCAACCTCACAGCATACGACGGGGACAGATTCTATTGCTACATAAAGAAGTCAGACGGGACTGACATGGAACTTAGCAGAGAGATTGTTGGAGACATAGTCAAACAGAACATAACCTTCAACTATACGTTGCAATCAGGAGATCCGTCAGGCGCATATGAGTTCAGCTGGTACATAGACAACTGCACGCTCAACTCGTCAGTCACCAGAAACTTCACCAACGAGACGGACTATCCGGTGTTTGTGAAAGCGGACAGCTGGTACTTCACGGCAGGCGGTCTGACAAAGTCGAACGACGCTGCGAATGCTTATATCTCATGGAAAGGAGGGACGAGGAGCTATTTCAGCCATGACGACGCTCTTGAGAAGGATATCATATTTTCTGTTATGAAATACAGCGGGGTGCACAGGTTCGAGGGCAACTGCACAGACGGCATCGACAACGAGCCGTATCCATTCAATGACTCGCTAATAGACTGCAACGATCCGGACTGCCAGGTGGTGTTCTGGGAGCACTGCGGCCACAACATATCATACGGCGGCCTCGGCCAGTTCTCTATGAAGATGATAGAGCTCGGTAGCAGGACGCTGAGCTTTGCCGGTCCGACCGCCCTGCCAGCCTCGCCGTGCGCAGGCAACATCTGCGGCTTCAACGTCGGCGGCGCCTCGGTGCAATATACGCAGTCGATATCCCCTTCGGGGCAGCTCAAAGTGAAAGTGGAGAGGAGCATACCCACCGCTGAGATAGTATTCATCACGCTGAAGAATCTCACATCCAGCGCCATATCGATGACCAACTCGAGCACATCGATATTCGGCCCCAACCCTCTGCCTTACAAATGGCTGGCGCCTTCGGGCGGTCCGCCGTTCTACACGTTTATAGGATCGTCTAAGAGGAATGCGAGCAGCACGGAGATGTTCTCCGGAGGCATGAACATGGTCATGAACACATCGCTGTCAGGCGCGCCGGTAGGCATATACCTGATGGACCTCGACGTGTTCGTCGGCAGCGGAAAGGGCGACCAGTCATTTACTATATACACAGACAGCAACGCGCCGGATAATTATTATGAGAACGACACAAAGCTGCAGCATGTCTCCACGCATTACATCACAGGCACACAGACAACAACCGACCAGGCCTGCAACGACGGGATAGATAACGATCTCAACTACGACAGCACGGACTGCAGGGACAGCGACTGCAACGCATCGCAGGTAGGAGTTACTCTCGGAAACGATTCCATCAGATGCGAATATGCAGCAGAGCAGACTTGCTGGGACAACTTCGACAACGACGGCGACGGTCTTACCGACTGCGCTGATCCAGACTGCAACAGGGATGTCGGCGGGTATGTCCTGACCAACGGCACTGTTGTGAAGTACTATGTCTCCGGCGCAAACCTGGTCGCATGCGACTTTCCGGAGGGCACTTATAATTACACGGCATCAGGAAGCACTCTGGGCAGCTGCGCAGACAACTTCAAAAACGACGCTGAAGACAATACAGACTGCTATGATGTCACGGCGTGCTGGGGGAAGGGCTGGAAGAACATATCCATTATACAATATCCATGCCCGGCTTTCGAGGACAACGACGCCTCATGGTGCTCTGACGGCAAAGACAACGACTTTGACAAATATGTACATTCGAGCATGAGAGCCGGGTATGCGACGAACATCGGGGTGGACTGCGACGATTATGATTGTGCAGGAGCCACCAACTGCCCTCTGCTAGAGACAAAGACAGCCGGCGGCATCACGAACCTCGCGCAGTGCTTCGACGGGATAGACAATGACCTTGATGCCTGGTACTGGAACGGCGCCACATATGTCAGGGACACAGCTACTGGAGTAGACTGCGCGGACCCTGACTGCGCATGGGCGATAAATCCAGCAGACCCTGATACAGTGTGCGTCCCGACAGAATTTAATCTGGCGTGGATGAACTTCTCATCATTATCGTATGATTACTGCGACGATTCTGTGGACAACGATGTCGACGCCGGAAGCTTCCAGGGCGGAACCGACTGCACAGATAAAAATAGCAGCTTCGGCGACTCCACTGACTGCTGGCAGAGGTTCAACGGATGCGGCCCGTGCCCGTCAGAAGAGAACTACACATGGAACAGCTGCATGGATAATACAGACAGCGACTATGACAACGGCGCAAGTGGATACGACACCAGCCCCGCGACAGGCACCGACTGCTCTGACAACGACTGCGATAGTGATCTGGCGAGCATGGACTCGCAGCTGTGCGAATACAACACAGAGACCAGCTGCGCCGACGGATTTGACAACGACAGGGACGGCTCTACCGACTGCGCAGACCCGCAATGCAGCGGCAGTACAGGGCCTGATGGGCAGACATGCGGCCCGGAGAGCAGCGGCGGAGCGTGCACAGACGACTATGACAACGACGCGGATTCATTGACAGACTGCATGGATTCCGGATGCTGGGGAGTGTCATGCGCGCTATCATGGGGCTCAGGATCGTGCCTGACAGTCCCGTCGAACGCGACGATAGTACTCAATCCGGCAGGGGACATAAGCGTGACCTACAGGAACAGGGTGCACATAGAAGATGATGATTTCATAGCGAGATTCACAAGCCTGCGTTCGCTGTCAGGCGCATCGGTTATACTCGTCCTCGGCCAGTACCCGACAAATGACATATCGTTCAACGTCACATCCAGCGAGATAACGCTGAGCGGGCCGTCCGCGTCAAGCTTCACCAAGGTGTTCTCCGAGGGAGTGCTGGTGCTGAGCAGCAACACAACAATATCGAGCCTGGACCTCAGCGTCACGATACCGATACCGGACGACACCCCGCTCGGAACAGAGACATTCCCTGTGCTATCACAGAGCGTGAGCGGGCAGGGCAACGGCAACATCGGAGTCACGATCTATGAGAACCAGCCTCCGTCGATAACCAAGATAGAGATCGAGCCTAAGAACTCTTCAGGCTACGCCAATGTCAAATACGGCCAGAGTGTAGGGATAAGGGCCATACCTGACGACTCATCGTCAGGAGGATCTAACATATGCGGATGCTACTTTTCAATAAACGGCTCTACGCCTGCGTTTGAGGGCGACTGCATATACGAGACGACGCTCTACACGGAAGGATACTATGATGTCAGCGTGTCAGCTGTTGACGAGCCGGACAATGTCGGCCAGGCAACATACGACAACTTCACGCTCAACATACTGCCGATACAGGCATACAACAACAACCTGAACAAAGTGTTCTCCAAGCAGAGCCTCGGCAGCATAACGGTCGGCTCGTCATTCCTGACTGCTCTCGGCGACACCTTCGCGTCACAGTGCAATGTGAGGATATTCAACGACACCGACACGATATACCAGACAAATGTCTCTAACACAGGCCCGTCAAACGCTGCGTATTGCTCTGATAATGTCAATGTCCCTTCAGGCACGCCCGCCCTTGACGGATTGTATTGGGTCACCACCAACACCACGGACAGCGACGGCGACAGCATCACATCCACTAAGAAGTTCTTCTTCATGTGCGACAACATCAACAGCTCAGGCGCCACGCCCAGCGGCGCAAAATGGAACTGCAGGAAGGCTGACTGGGACAGCGACGGTATCACAGACGGGGTGACCACAAGCCTGTGGGCGCCAGGATATGTACAACAATGCGACAACTGTTTAGATCTTTCCAATCCTGATCAGAACGATACAGATCTGGACGGCGTAGGAGACGGCTGCGACAACTGCCCAGAAAAATGGAACCCCGACCAGAAAGACTCCGATGGTAATGGCGTAGGCAATGCCTGCGAACCTCTGATACCTCCCGAGGAAGAGATACCGTCATACCCAGGAATAATAATACCCATTCCTCCAAAAGAAATCGAAATACCGGAGATCCCGACAATACCGCCGATAGAGTACACGGTAACGATGCCGAGGCAGCTTGACATCTATCAGTCGATACCGATGTATTTCTCGATAATGAACCCGACAGAGAATCCGATTGTCAGGCTGATATTCATCGAGATAGCGAAGGGCGACATCATATACTACTACAAGAGCTTCGTGGTGTCTGTGCCGGATTTCTCCATAAGAAAATGGATATACATGCCCGGGATACTCTACTGCGGCATGCCCAAAGGCGAATATGATGTCACAGTCGAATGGTTCGACGACCATGCGAACAGGGTGCAGGTGGACAACATCAAGTTCACGCTGGCGAACGAATGCATAATGCCAAAAGAGCTGCTCTACCTGCTGCTGCTGATAATCCTGGTGCTGCTGATCAACGTGAGAAGATGCAACAACTGCGGCAGGCTGTCGATATTCACAGTGAGATACAGAAAGATAAGGCTCTGCCCGGACTGCAGAAAGAGATACAGAAAATACTATCAGTAGGTCCTTCCGAAGTTCAGGTGGTGCATGGCTTTGCCACTGCATGCTGCGCACTTTCCGACAATCTTCTCGTGCTCGTCGATGCCCAGGGCCTTCCCTACTAATTTCTCTTCCATCGCTTTACCGCACTTCTCCTCTCCGCACCACGGGAGCTTTACGATGCCGCCCTTGTCTGACAGGACCTTCTGCGCCTCTTCTATTGTTTTAGAAACTGTTATCATCGAGTCGAAGAACTTCACAGCCTTGCTGTAGACACTGTCATCAATATTTTTCAATATGCTTTCAACAGTCTTTTCAAGCTTGCTTTCCGTGACCTGGATCTTCTCGCCGGTGTCCCTTCTCGCCAGGACGAGCTTCTTGCTCTTGATCTCCTTAGGACCTAGCTCTATCCTTATCGGGACGCCTTTTGCCTCCCAGTGGAAGAACTTGGCGCCGGGCTTCTCGCCTTCGGCGTCGTCTATGACCATCCTGAATTTATATAATTTTTTGGACAGCTTCTGTGCGTAATCGAGGGTTTTTTTATCCTCTTTTCCGCCGAGCAGTATCGGAACTATGACTATCTGCACAGGTGCTATCTCGGATGTGAATATGAGACCTCTGTCGTCGCCGTGCGTCGCCAGCGCGGAGCCCAATGACCTTTCAGAGATACCATAGCAGGTCTGCCAGGCATGCTTCGACTCGCCTTTCTCATCAAGATACTTTATATCAAAAGCTTTTGAGAACTTCTGCCCCAGGTTTATCACAGACCCTAATTCTATCGCCTTTCCGTCGGGCATTATCGTGAAGAAATCATAATTATACAAAGCTCCTGCAAAAGTGTCCCACACAGGCGTCTTCAATATAGTAAAGGGCACTCTGAGGAACCTGAAGAACTCCTCATAAACGCCGATAGCTTCCCTTATCTGCTTTTCTGCGTCCTCTGCAGTGGCGTGGACAGTGTGGGCCTCTTTGAATTTGACTATTTCTCGAACCCTCAATAAAGCCTTGGTCATCTTCGTCTCCCATCTGAAGATAGGCACAGTCTGGTAGAGCTTCAGAGGCAAGTCTCTCCAGCTTCTGATCCATAAAGAAAACATCGGGTACATGATAGTCTCTGAAGTCGGTCTCACTATCAGCTCCTCTTCCAGTGGCTCATCGCCAACTTTTGTGACCCTGAGAGTCTCACCTTTGAATCCCTTCAAGAAATCTGACTCTTTGGCAAAAAGTGACGCGGGCGCGAATATAGGGAAATACGCTTCATGGTGGCCTGTGGCATCCAATAGTCGCTCCATCTGCTTCATCATGAGCTTCAGAGCAGCGTAGCCGTACGGCTTCCAGACGTAAAGGCCTTTCACAGGATATCTGTCGTCGACTATCTCGGCGTATGCTAAGATCTTGTCGTACCATTCTGAAAATTCCTTTTTGTTAAGCTTGAGCTTCTCTGCCATAAGACCACCTTATTTAATTCGATTTCATGGATTTAAAGATTTACCGGCTGAATAATCGGTTTAATATTTCTTTCCATCCATATAATATGATGAAGATTTCTATATTCTCGGACTGTCACTGCGGCTATGCCTACGGGGAGGAGAGGGGTGAGGACAGCTTTTTAGCTTTAGAAGAGTCGATAGACAAGAGCATGGATTCAGATCTCATAATCATAGCAGGCGATTTATTCGATTCCAGGGTGCCGAGACCAGAGGTATTCGCAAAAGTCGCCAGGATCATGAGCAAGGCGCAGCATATTCCTTCTGCCACAAAATTAGTAGATGTCGTCGGCAAGAACAAGGACGAGATTTCACCGCTGGCTCTGAGAGGGATACCGATCGTGGCCATCCACGGCACGCACGAAAGAAGGTCAAAATACATGGTCAATCCGGTGCAGGAGCTGGAGCATGCGGGGCTGCTTGTTCACCTTCACTGCGGCACCACATTATTCGACATAAACGGCCAGAAAGTGGCTGTTCACGGCATGTCAGGGGTGCCTGAAAGGTATGCAGGCGAGTGCCTCTCGCACTGGGCGCCGAAGCCTGTTGAGGGCGCTATCAACATCATAATGCTGCACCAGAGCATCGACCCTTATATCTATTCTCCGCTGGAGCCCCCTACGATAAAGCTGGAGGATCTGCCGGACGGCTTTGACCTGTATGTTCTTGGCCATATCCACTGGTCCGAGAAGAAGCCGTTTAAAAATGGTACAGTCCTTGTGGCCGGCAGCACGACATACACTACTATGCACAAGCTGGAAATGAAAGAGAAGAAGGCGATATACAGGTATGACGGCACTCTGAGCACTATACCGCTGGAGAAGCAGCGGAACATTTACTGGTCTGAACTGGAGTTCAGCAGGAACACCGTGCCGATAATACAGGAAAAGCTGATAGGGATACCGTATGTGACGCCTAAGCCGATAGTCATATTCAAGATCACCGGGACAGTTCCGGCTGACATGACGATGCCCAACTTCACAGAAATAGAGAACAAGTATTCCGACAAGGCGATAATCAAGATAAACAAAAAATTAAAGTCAGAGAAGCCAGAAGACCAGAGGGAGCTGATAAGGAGCTTGAGGGAGCAGAAGCTGTCTCCTGAAGAGCACGGGCTCAAATTACTGCAGGACAACCTGAGGCAGATGAACTGCGGTTTGAATGTAGAAGAGATGTTCGAGTTATTGGTCAACGGGGAAGTTGACGGCATCTATAATCTGATGTTCAGCAAGAAGGCGGAAGCATGATAACAAAACTGAAGCTCAACAACTGGCGATCCCACCTAGACACGGAGATGAACTTCTCAGAAGGGACGAACTGCTTCATAGGAAAGATGGGAAGCGGAAAAACATCGGTACTCGACGCCATATGCTTCGCATTGTTCGGCACGTTCCCGACGCTGCAGAGCAAGAAGCTGAAGTTAAGAGACATCATAATGAAGAAGCCCCACCAGAAGCAGGAGGCGTCAGTAGAATTAACGTTCAACATCAATGACAGCGAGTGGAACGTCAAGAGGACCATAGACAACAACAGGAGCACCGCCGAGCTCAGGAATAACGGCAAGCTCGTCGAGGCGCCGCAGCCGACGAAGGTAACAGACGAGATAGAGCGTATACTGAAGATGAACTACGATCTCTTTACACGAGCCGTTTACTCCGAGCAGAATCAGATCGATATGTTTTTAACAATTCCAAAGGGCCAGAGGATGAAGAAGATTGACGAGCTGCTGGCTATTGACAAATTTGAGAGCGTCAGGGCGACGACGAAGCAGCTGGTCAACAAGTGCAACTACTCTGTCGCAGGCAAGCAGCAGGTCATAGAAGACCTGAAAAGGGACGAGAGCATCCGCAATGTAGAGGATATGAGAAGGGAAATAATACAGCTGGATGACAAAAATAAAATGCTGGAGAGGCTGCTGAGCGAGGAGACTATCAAGAGGTTTAATTATGAAAATGAGATATCGAATCTCAAGGACCAGGAGAGGAGGCTGAGGCAGATTGAGGAGAAGATAAACCTCGACGTCGCGCTGATAAACTCCGCTAAAGTGGATATAGAAAAACTCAAGGAAGACCTGTTCAACGTCGCCGAGTTCACCATGGAGCAGCTCACGTCAACGTACAAAGGAGTCGAGACCGAATATACTGTGATGAATGACAATCTGGAGAAGGAGCAGAAGAACTTCGACAGACTGAAACTGATAATCATGCAGAAGGACGCCAAAGTAAACACCATTGAAAATGACAAGATACCCGACATCGAAAGGATGATGAAAGAGCGGGACCATATCGAAGATCTGCTGAAGAAAAAGAAGCTGCCAGCTTTGGAGAAGGAGCTTGACAGGAAGAAGAAAGACCTCGAAGAGAAGCAGGCAGAGTTACAGCTGATGATCGCAAGGACCGACGAGATCAAAATCAGCATAAAGGAGATGAATTCGGTAGAGGACTCGTGCCCGATATGCGACAACAAGATATCAGAAGCCAAGAAGAAGAGCATAATCGAGAAGAAGAAGGAAAGGATGGTTGACATCTCTGATAATTCTAAGAAGATAAAAATAGAGATCGGCAAGATGCAGGTCGAGATGCAGAAAGTCACCGAGGACATCGAGAGCGTGGCGCACCTCAAGGGCAAGCTGGAGGCGTTTGAAGGCATCGAGAGCCAGCATACGTTCCTCAAGGACGCCGTCAAGCAGATAAAGGAAGAGCTGAGCATGCACAACAACGAGAGCTCGATGCTCGACAAGGCTATATCTGTCATGAAGAAGAGGGTGGATCAGCTAAGGTCTGAGAGGGACAGGATAAAATCATTGTTCGAGAAGAGGATACTTGTAGATGACAAGCAGAAGATGATGAAGGAGTGGGACACCCAGATCAAAGAATTACAGGAGGAGAAGATGAGATACTCCTCGATATCCATAACGAGGATAGAATCATTTGAAAAGGAGCTGCAGTCGGTGATAGCGAAGCAGAGCGAGATAAAGACGAACCTGGGCAACATGGCCAACCTTGTTGTTGAAAAAAAGAAGAGGATGGCCGATGCCGAGTCAAAACTAAAGATGCTCGATGACTACTCTGCTGAAATAAGGAAGATAGAAGCAGTTTCTGACCAGTTCAAGATGCTAGAGAGCGCCCTGATACTCACACAGGAGCAGCTCAGGAAGAACTTCGTCACAACGGTGAACGTCGCGATGCAAAATCTATGGAGTGACATCTATCCCTACGAGGACATCTATGACATCAGGCTTTCGATAGACGACGGTGATTATGTGCTGCAATTACAGGACAGCAGCGGCTGGATGAATGCTGACGGATCTGCATCTGGAGGCGAGCGTTCCATTGCTTGCTTGACGCTGAGAATAGCTTTTGCATTGGTACTTGCCCCACAATTAAGGTGGTTGGTCCTCGACGAGCCTACTGCTAACCTTGATTCTAAGGCTGTTGAAGACCTGGCTACCGTTCTCAGAGAGAAAGTTGGCGAGTTCGTTGACCAGATATTCTTAATTACACACGATCCGGCTCTCGAGACAGCTGTATCCGGTTATCTGTACAGGCTGGACAGAGAGAAGGAGAAAGACGGGTACACCAATGTAGTCTGCGTGAGTGGTCCTGAGAACTGATTTTTGACCCCTAATCGGTGAGTATTTAAGGTTTTCCTGACCACTGTTTTCTATGTTAGGAGCAGGAAGATACTTCCATCATATACATGAAAAATGGGTGAAGAAAGGTCTGAAACCATCACATCCGACAACTTCAGAAGACTTGGTCAGGGAGTTCGGATCTGAGCTACCAGGAAAAAATTACGGTGAGAGACTTGAATATGCATCAACGGTAGTTGCGAACTTCATCGAATATGGACTGAAGCAGGCGAGCTAAACAAACAGGTGATTTAGAATGATAGAAATAGGACATAATGAAAAAGCGATAGTCTATAGTTGGATAACCAGCGATGTAAAAGACGCAGGATTGGTTGTAGATGAATTGCTAACCACGATCGCTGTAGCCACGAAATTTGGATCCCGACTCGGAAATAATGTCTATGAACAATTTGACAATTCAAGGCAGCTTGTTATCGAATACCAGCAAATGCAGTCATCTGTCTAAACAAACGCTTCTAAATCTTGTTTCTTAGTTTCTTTATTGCTCTTGAAATCCAGACAGGCTTTCTCAAGCTCTATACCGCGTTCGTTCTTCTTGCTATATCTTTTCCTTACTTTTACAAACAGCGGGTAGTTTACCGCCTCTCCGACGAGCAGAGCCTCGCCTACCCTCAAACTTGATATCGTCTTTATCACGTCCGCAGTAAGGCCTTCTGAGCTCTTACCAATATGGTCGAGGTCGTAAGGATTGGTTACTCTAAGAATCAGGTGCGTGTTGCATTGAGACAGCGCCGTAGTGCTCAGGTTGATAGGCCTCTGCGATATCAAACATAAACAGGAGTTGAACTTCCTTCCCTCTCGCGCTATCTTCTCGATGATGTTTCGGCTGACAGCGGCCTCGGATCTGGCTCCTTCAGGGCAGAAGTTGTGCGCTTCCTCTATGACTATGACGAAAGGAGGAATGACCGAGGATCTCCTTGCTTCGAACAGCTTTCTGGAAAGATAAGTGACAATCATCTGCTTTTCGAATAAGTTGGTCATGTCGGATATGTCTATTATCGTTAAGTGCCCTGGCCTCGCCAGCTTGTCGAGAGACGGATTATCATAATGGCCGAAGAGCCTGGTATTCTCAAGATTGAGCAGCAGCGTATACAATATCCCTTTTGTGGCGGACTTTATCTCACTTGAGTCTATCTGAGCCAGCACATCCTTGAAGTCGAAGGTCTGGCCGCGCTTTTCGTTGTACATCGATGACAACAGCTTGTTCAGTTCCCTTTTTTGCACAGAAGTCATGGAAGGCATGAACTCAGCTATTATTCCTGCGGAGAGGCCCGGAACACCGACTCTGAAGTCCCTGCCTAGTATCACATCGGATCTGTCTCGGTATTTCGGGTCTTCGGCGAAGCCGATGTATTCGCCGTGGGTGTCGATGACTACTACAGCCATCTGGCCGTTCTCTGGTTTCCTGTCCAAAAGTTCTTCGATTAACACGGATGTCAGATAAGACTTTCCTGCGCCGCTCATTGCTAATATCGCCATGTGCTTCTGGAGCAGCTTGGTCATGTTTACTTTCACCTGTAGATTATGATATTCGACAGACCCTATCTCAAGGCCTTTCTCTTTGTCGAGTCCGAAGAAGTCAGAAAGTATATCGTTCTCGGCGATATATACCTTTGATCCAGGTGACGCAGGAAATGCAGCTCTCGTCAGGCTTTTTTCCTTGTATATGCCTAGAGCTACAGCCTCGCCTACCAGGTATTCCCAGCGGTCTGATGGAAACAGATCCGACAGAGATTTTCCAGCGCGTTCAAACTCATGGACGCTCTCTGCTCTTTCAAAATATCTGTTAGTTTTTATTATGTCGGATATTCTGGCGATCATCTTGCCTTCGGGAGTGTCTAACATAACAAACTGGCCTTTTCTGGCGTTCATGTTTGTGATCACAAAAGAAAACTGGCTGACATTGGGGTTCAGTTCCTTAGAAATGACTGTTCCGACAACCTCAGACATGCTCTAAATATCGCTGCCAACATATTAATGCTTAACTTATCACAATCTTTCTTATGAGGATAAAGTTCCTGACAGAGCCCGCGCTGCTCTTAGAGCCAGATAAAATACTGGTCATAGCTGATCTACACCTAGGCATCGAGTACGAGATATTCCGAGCAGGCGTGAAGATACCTTCGCAGACGCAGAAAATACAAGATAAGATAGACTCATTGATAAAACAGACGAAGGCGAAGCAGCTGATAATACTCGGGGACATCAAGCACAACATACCGATAACGTCATGGCAGGAGACGCAGGAGATACCTAAGTTCCTGGAGCATCTGTCAAAGAAGATCAAAGTGACTATAGTCAAGGGCAACCATGACGGCGATATAGATACGCTGCTGGGCAAAGCTAAAGTCAAGATAGTAGAGCCATCCGGATTCAGGATAAAGAATATAGGATTTGTCCACGGCCAGGCGTGGTTCGACAAAGACCTGCTGGAGTGCGAGCACCTGATTGTAGCCCATATACATCCGGTTGTAGAATTCTTCTCGCACGGGTCACGAATTACAGAGCACTGCTGGCTGCACTGCGACGTCGACAATGAAGTCATAGAGAAGAAGTTCAAGAAGAAATCTAAGATTAAAAACGCCATAGTGATGCCGGTGTTCAACCACCTGATAGGCGGGTGCGCCGTAAATTCAAAAGACTTCGAGCCGATAGGGCCGCTGCTGCAGAACAATGCGATCAACTGGAAAGAAGCTGGAATATACCTTCTAGACGGAACATATTTAGGCAAATTAGATAAAATAAAAAAGTAAAGGCCTATTCGACCTTTATTGAACCTGTCTTCATCAAGCTCAGCTGCAGCTCGCCTTTGAACTCGCGGACAAACGCTCCTTTGATGTCGAGCTTCTTTCCCTTGGCTACGCCTTTAGCCTGGTCCGCCCACAGAGAAAGCTTTATCGTCTTACCGCTGCCGTCGTCAAGAGTCGCCACGCTCAGCATTATGTTAGTGCCGAACTTCGTGGTTATCTCCCTAGGCTCAGTCACATCCGTGACCTTAGCTTTTATCTCGATGTTTTTATCAGATGCTTTAACTTCAGAAATTTTCATAATCTCACCTTTACTCAATATGCCGTATCAGACTTATAAAACATGCTTTTTATTCCAGATATGCATATAATAATCATGTCTTTAGAAACAACCGTGGTAAGCATACTGGCGATAATAGCAGTGGCGCTGATAACGTTCAAGCTTTTCAAGAAACTGGTCGGAGTGGTCATATTGAGCGTTATCCTATTCTTACTGCTTCTTTGGCTTGGCTGGATCTCTCTCTAGTTTCTCATAGAGAGCGCCGAGCATGACGGGCAGTATTATAGTGGCATCGCCATCGATTGTTGTGTATTTGGCCTGCTCTCTTATTTTTCCCCAGCTAACAGCCTCTGTCAATCTAGCGCCTGACAAGCTTCCGTCGTACTGCGTGGCAGTCGTTATGTAGACAGCGTAGTCAAGTCCGCCTGAGAACTGCGACCACCATATCACATGGTGCTTGGATATGCCGCCGCCGATCATCAGCGCGCCCCTTTTGATGTCATCAAATGCCAAATTTGCCAGCTCCTTTTCATCAGCGAGTATATCCAGCTTGAAATCGTGGTCCTGCGAGAACCAGACGATGTTGGTGCCGAACGCCCCGTCGGTTATGCCCGGGACATATATCGGTATGTTCCTCTTTGCCGCCTGGTATAAAATAGAATTCTCATCGTTGATCCTCTTCCCGAACTCGTGGATTAATTCTCTTCCAGACCACTCTTTCTTTATCTTGTACAGCTCCTCAAGAATTGGTCCCATCTTGTCCTCTATCGGCTTTCCGTAGCTGTCGTTAGGAACAAAGAGGTTGCCCAACCGGTTTATCCCTTCCTTGTGCAGCTTCGCGTCGTCAGCCTCGAATGCACCATGATAGTAGATTCCGCCCCACGCCTTGGCGAGGTCGTGGTCCAGAGTACCACATGTTGTGATTATGACGTCAACGAGCCCTTTCTTTATCATCTGGGCTATGGCTCCTCTAAGTCCCGTAGACACTATGCATCCAGGGAATGACATGAACTTGACGCATTTCTTGTCCTTGACCATGCCTTCTAGAATCGTGACTCCGTCTGCGAGGTTCTTGGCGCCGAAACCTCCGGATTTCTCCATCTGGTCTATCAGTCCTGAGAAGCTGACCTTCTCGAGATTCATTTCCTCGACTTTTCGCTTGAGCAGATTTTCTTTCATGCTAATCATGGCTTTTTTAATCTTTTAAAGCTTATATTTTCTATAGATGTTTATGAACGAACTTGAGATTTTGCGATATTATTCCAACCCTGAGATACAGAAAATCATGATCAACACAGCCAGGGATAGGGAGGTAGCGGGTTCGTTTGCAGACGGGCGGTACTTCTCAAGGCCTGACACGCTGATATACCCGAAGGATATCATCGAGAGAGTAAGGCGAGGGATAGCAACATTTCATTGTTCTGTCGAGAGATGGACGCAGCCGATGAGGCTGTCATCGGAATTAAAGCCTGCTGAGCTTGAGTCGCTGAGAAAAGGCTTTGACATGATCATAGATATGGACAGCAAGGTGAAGCTAGAGCACGCCGCGATAGCGGCTGAAACAGTCTGCGAGTTCCTGAAGGATCTGGGCATAACGCCCACTGTAAAGTTCTCAGGCAGCAGGGGGTTCCATGTCGGCGTAGCATCGAATGCATTCCCTGAGAGCATAGACTTCAAGAAAGTAGCAACAAGATATCCCGAGGTCCCGCAGAGCATAGCCATGTTCGTCAGAGAGAAGGTCAAAGATCGTCTGCTCGAGAAATTAGTCGAATACGAGGGAGGCGTCGGCGCGCTTGTCAAATGCCTGCCGTCCGTGTCAGAATTATCACCTTACTCGTTTGTTGATCTAGAGAAAGACTGGGGCAGCAGGCATCTTTTCAGGATGCCGTACAGCCTTCATGTAAAGTACTGGCTGGTCTCTCTGCCGATTAAAGTGGAAGATCTCAAGAGCTTTAAGATGGAGATGGCGAATCCCTCTGATGTCAAGATAAGGGCGCCGTTCCTTGAGAACAAAGACGGAGAAGCGACTGAACTGATACTCCAGGCTTTGGACTGGGCCTCGAAGAACAAGAAGGTCGAAGTCATAGAGACGCGCAAGAGGACCGGAGGGTTCAAGTCCCCTGTTCCAGAGGAGTTCTTCCCGCCGTGCATCAAGACAATACTGAACGGCATAGACGACGGAAAGAAGCGGTCGCTATTTACATTGATGAACTTCCTGGGGTCTGTGAACTGGACGGATGATATGGTAAAAGAGAGGATAGAGAAGTGGAATCAAGCTAATCCGGATCCGCTCAACGACAGGACGATGACTACGCAGCTCAAGTGGCACTTCAGGCAGAACAGGAGCCTGATGCCGGCTAACTGCGATTCGGACATGTTCTACAAGTCGCTAGGAATCTGCAAGCCGTGCCCTGAGTGTGGGAAGAACCCAGTCAACTACGCCTTCAAAAAATATTCGCTGAGCTTCAAAAGGGCAAAAAACGCCCAAAAAACCAGAACCAGGCGCAGAGCAAAGCAATAAAACGTTTAGATGACAAGGTGTTTGTATGGATCTGATATCGTACGAGACCATAGCCGCCGTGTCTCGCGTGGAAAAGGGGAGCGAGCAGCTGCAGAAACTACCTGACAATTTCTTTGAGTCAGTGAAGAACTGGCTGGCGTACAAGCAGAAAAAGAGCGACAGCACCACCTTGATAGAAGTGCATAACGCGAAGAGGCTTCTGGAAGACATAATGAGCAGAAGGGAGAAGAAGATTGTTCTCGCAGCGATGAGGACGCTGAGGGGAGAGCTTCCGCCGGCGACTCTGAATGACACCGAGAGGAAGTTCTTCGACGAGATGGTCATGATAATGAAGGCCCACAAGCACGACACCCAGGAGAAGATGATGGGCTACGCAGAGATTGTAGAAAGCAAGATGGAGGAGCTCAGAGAGAGCATAGGGCAGCTGAGACCAGAATCGGAGGTCATAATCCAGAGCGATTCCGCAGGTGACATAATCGTAGAGGTGCCGCAGAGCATACCGGAGCCGCCGAGCATGGAGCCGCCAAAACTTGCGCCGAAGAACAAGCTGATCAAGATACTGGGTGACATACCTAAGTTCGTAGGCGCGGATATGGAGGCGTACGGCCCGTTCAAGAAGGGCGAGATGGCCCATCTGCCTGAGAGCGTCACGCAGATACTCCTGTCGAGGCAAGTCGCAGAGCCAACGCTTGAATAGTTTCATAACCTTTATATACTTTACTTGAGAAGTGATAGAATATGAAAATAGCAAAGAGCCAGAAGAGATACTGCCCGATATGCAAGAAGCATACTGATCATGATGTCAAAAAGGTCGGCGTAGGCAAGGCCAAAGGGGCCCTGGCGAGCGGACAAAGAAGATTCCTTAGGAAGATGAAAGGATTCGGAAGCTTCCCAAAGCCGAACCCAAAGGACAGAGCTAAACCGACGAGAAAGCTGGACCTTTCATACAAGTGCAAAGTCTGCGGTAAAGCCCACAGCGTAGGAAAAGGCTTCAGAGTAAAGAAGTTCGAACTGGTGAAAGCATGAAAGATACAATACCGAAACCAACGAGCAAGTTCCTAAAGGTACTGTGCACCAAGTGCAAGAACGAGCAGGTCATATTCAACAAGGCCGCTTCTAAGGTGAACTGCCTGGTGTGCGGAGCTGAGCTGGCTCAGTCGTACGGCGGAAAGGCGAAAATCAAGACCAAAGTCATCCAGGTAATGGAATAAATACAGCTTCGCTTAATTCTTTATCATGAAAAAGAAACTGATGGGACTAAACAGAAATGTCATAGTCCTGGGTTTCACGAGTTTTCTCAACGACGTCAGCTCCGAGATGATAAAACCTATACTCCCTATTTTTCTCACAGTAGTCCTGGGCGCGCCTATTTTCGCAGTGGGGCTCATAGAAGGCATAGCCTACAGCACAGCCAGTTTGTTCAAGGTCGCCTCAGGCTGGTACTCTGACAAGATCGGAAGGCGCAAGATCTTCGTCGTGTCAGGGTATGGCATCGCTACGTTGGGAAAAACCATTCTAATCTTCGCGACGAACTGGTGGTATGTCCTTGTAGAGAGGTTCACCGACAAGATGGGCAAAGGCATAAGGGACGCGCCAAGGGACGCCATAATAGCCGAGACCAAAAAGAGCCTCAGGGGCAGGGCCTTCGGATTAAGAGAGTCGATGGACAGGGCAGGGGCGATACTAGGCCCATTGATAGCCATCTTCCTGCTGAGCATGTCCTTCAGCTACCAGCAGATATTCATGGTGGCCATAATACCAGGGATACTCGCCACACTGACAGTTTTGTTCTTCGTCAAAGAACACGCTAATCATGCCTTATCCAACTTGAAGTTCAGATTCAGCATCGTCTCCAGGGAATGCAGGACATTCCTGCTCATATCGGGTCTTTTCTATCTGGGCTTTTTCAGCTTCGCCTTTTTGATTCTGAAGACAACTGAACTGGGATTCTCAGCAGAACTATCGACCATACTTTACTTGGTATACGCTGTGGCTAGCACGATACTGTCCACGCTCATTGGCATGCTTTCTGACAAGATCGGGAGAAAGCCCGTCATAGTCTTCGGTTATATCGCATTCGGTTTGATGTGCCTAGGGTTCACCTATTTCGTTGATGTTATCCAGATCGCAGCAATGTTCATCCTGTTCGGGGTGGCTGTCGCCGTCGTGGAGACGGTGCCAAGAGCGTATGTCTCTGAGATGACCGACCAGAAGCATGAAGGCACATTATTAGGAATGTTCCACACTGTCAACGGCATCGTAGCATTGCCTGCCAGCCTGTTTGCAGGGCTGATATGGCAGTTCTTTGGATCATCCATGGCGTTCTACTACGGCGCCGGATTGTCTTTCTTGGCAGCTCTGTTGCTCATAGTCGCCATGAATAGTAAGGCTTAAAAACGTGGATATTCCATAGTTCCGTATGGTAAAGAAAGAGAATGAATTTCCAGACTTTGGAGAGAATGTGATAGGAACTGTCACCAAGGTCAATCCTTTTTCTGTGCAGGTGATGATGGACGAGTACCACATAGAGGGCATGGTCCACGTCTCTGAGGTAGCAAGGAAGTGGGTAAGGGACATAAGGGAACACGCTAAGGTCGGACAAAAAGTCGTCGCCAAGGTCATCAAGAT
>Ga0315276_10000919_pt1 | contig 26052 bp, 23 predicted proteins | sample YL17G05_0_MG_FD_204542 | JGI IMG/M metagenome (GOLD analysis project Ga0315276, IMG submission 204542) | Sediment microbial communities from Yellowstone Lake, YNP, Wyoming, USA - YL17G05_0 | ecosystem: Environmental > Aquatic > Freshwater > Lake > Sediment | place: USA: Wyoming | collected... | reverse complement strand
CGCAGTATGCGGCCTTTTTAGTGGGTGCCCAGAGCAGAGCGCCTGCGCGCTCTGCGCGAAGGGACTCGAAAGGTCCGGCTTGCAAGCCGGACCGGGGTCGCGCAACGTGACCGAGTCCCGGGCCGCGGAACGCGGCCTTCGCGAGCCGATGCGAAGCGAGGCATGACCCAACGCGATCAGATCACGAACTTCTTGGCCAGCCCCGTCGGGCGCAACTCGTCGTACTCCTCGAACGGTTGGTGAATCCAGGGGCTCGTCGGCAACAACTCGACGTAATAGTCGGGCGTATAACTCGACACGCCCTTGGTCCAGATCACCGCAGAACGCAATTCGCTGATCGACGGCATGCCGCGCAAGCGGTCGACGACCGCCCGCAAGGTGATGCCCGAATCGGCCAGGTCGTCAACCAGCAGAACGCGCCCCGCCAATTCGCCCTTGGGCAAGGTGATGTATTTCGCCAGATCGAGCCGCCCCTGAATCGTGCCTGCGTCGGCGCGGTATGAACTCGTCGCCATGATCGCCAGCGGCTTGTCGAACACGCGCGACAACACGTCACCGGGGCGCATGCCGCCGCGCGCCAGGCACAGGATCTGGTCGAAAACCCAGCCCGAGGCGTGGACTTTCAACGCCAATCTTTCGATCAGCATGTGGTATTCGTCCCAAGACACGTAGAGGTGTTTGCCGTCGTCGGTGAGCATGCTTGATTCCGGTAGGGGTTGAGGCGGTCAGGGCTTGAAAGGGTGGCGCAGCAGAATCGTGTGCTCCCGGTCCGGGCCGGTGGACACCATGTCGATCGGCGCGCCGATGTACTGCTGAACACGCTCCAGGTAACGCCGCGCATTCAGCGGCAAGAGCTCCCATTGCGTCACGCCATGGGTGCTTTCGCTCCAGCCCGGGAACGTGTCGTAAACGGGCCGGCACATCTCAATCTCGTCGGCGTCCAGCGGCAGGATGTCGAGTCGCCTCGCGCCGAGTTCATAGCCGACACAGACCTTGATCTGCGCCAGGCCGTCGAGCACGTCGAGCTTGGTGATGCACAGGCCCGAAACGCCGTTGATGATGATCGCGCGCTTCAGCGCTGCCGCGTCGAGCCAGCCGCAGCGCCGGGCACGCCCGGTGACGGTGCCACGTTCCTGGCCGACGCTGGACAGGTGCTGCCCCACACTGCCCTTCTCATCGATCGGCAGTTCGCTGGGGAACGGGCCGCTGCCGACGCGCGTCGCATAGGCCTTCGTGATGCCCAGGATGTAGTGCAACAGGTTCGGCCCGACCCCCGAGCCCGCGGCGGCATTGCCGGCGACGCAATTGCTCGAAGTCACGTAGGGGTAGGTGCCGTGATCGATGTCGAGCAAGCTCCCCTGCGCGCCCTCGAACAACAGGTTGTCGCCGCTGCGATGCGCGTTGTACAGCAGGTAGCCCACGTCGGCCATCATCGGCGCCAGGGTTTTCGCGGCCAGCATCGCGCCGTCGAGAATCGGTTGCAGTTCGAGCGCCTTCGAATGCAGCGGTCCGGTCAGCGCGGCGTTGTGCAGTTCGAGCAAGTCGCGCAATTTGCTCTCGAAGCGCTGCGGATGTTTCAAGTCTTGCACGCGCAGGGCACGGCGCGCGACCTTGTCTTCATACGCCGGGCCGATGCCCTTGCCCGTGGTGCCGATCCTGCCCGCGCCGCTGCTTTCGCGAAGCGCCTCGCGCGCCGCGTCGAGCTGCACGTGAAACGGCAGGATGAGTGGGCACGATTCGCTGAGAAACAGGCGCGAACGCACTTCGACGCCCATGCCCTCCAGGCGCCCGATCTCGCCCAGCAGATGCGCAGGATCGACGACGACACCGTTGCCGATGTAGCACGCCACGCCCTCGCGCATGATTCCCGAAGGAACCAGTTGCAGTGCCGTTTTGACGCCCTTGATGACCAGCGTATGCCCGGCGTTGTGGCCCCCTTGAAAGCGCACCACCGCCTGGGCGTGATCGGTCAGCCAGTCCACGACCTTGCCCTTGCCTTCGTCGCCCCACTGGGTTCCGATGACGACGACGTTGTGTCCCGTTGCGCGCGCGCTCATGTGCAATCCGTCCCGTCAATCTTCATGCCGACCGCGCCACCGGGGTCAAACGGCGCGCACCAGCCACTCGCCGCCGACCGCGACCAACTCACGGTCGCATTCGAATTCCTGGGCTTCGTGCTCATGTCCCGGCAACATGCACACCACCGTCTCGCCATTGCCGCGCAAGGTGCGAACCGCGGCGCGCAGGCCGGCGTCTTCGGCCCAGGCTGCGCGAATCGCGGCGCGCGCGCCGTTGCCGGGCGCGAGTTCGGCCAGGGCCTTCAGGTCCAGGCTGAAACCCACGGCCGGGCGATTGCGCCCGAAGATGGCACCGACCTCGTTGTAGCGGCCGCCGCGCACCAGCGCATCATTGCCACCCGCGGTGTAGATCGCGAAGCGCGCACCGCTGTAGTAGCCGTAGCCGCCGAGGTCGGCGAGATCGAATCCGACCTGCACCTCGGGGTGCGTCTGCCGGAGTTGGCCTGCAAGCCATTGCAGGTCGCGCAATGTCGTGTCGAGCACGGGATGCAGGTGCAGCATGCCTGCTGCCTTGCGCAGCACCGACTCGTCGCCATAGAGGTCGACCAAGGCGAGCAGGGATTCAAGGACCGGTGCGCTCAGCCCCGCACCGAGCTCATGCAGCGTGGCCACGTCCTTGGCGGCGAGGGCAGCGGCCACCGCCCCGCGCTGCTCGGGGGCCGTCACGCCTTGCAGCACGGCATTCACGATGCGCGCATCGGCAAGGTCCAGCGTCGCGCAGCGCACGCCCGCGCGGTCCAGGCAGTCGAGCGCGAGCTCCAGCACTTCCAGGTCGGCTTCGAGCTGCGCGTGGCCATAGATCTCGGCACCGAATTGCAAGGGTTCGCGCGTGCCATGCACGCCCGCCGGCAGCGTGCGCAGCACCGGACCGCAGTAACACAGGCGCGTCACGCCGCGGCGATTCAGCAAGTGCGCGTCGATGCGCGCCACCTGCGGCGTGCTGTCGGCGCGCACCCCCAGCGTACGGCCGCTGAGTTGGTCGACGAGCTTGAACGTTGCCAGGTCCAGTTCGCGCCCGGTGCCCGACAGCAGCGACTCGATGTGCTCGAGCAGCGGTGGCGCCACGAGTTCGAAGCCGAAACGGCGTGCCACGTCGAGCAGGCCGCGGCGCAATTCTTCGATGTGCCGTGCCTGCACGGGCAAGACGTCGGCGACGTGCTCGGGCAAGAGCCAAGCGGAAGACATTGAAAGCGTGCGCCGAGAGTAAAACCTGGATTGTAGAGGCGCTCAGCGCCACACCAGCAGCGCCAGCAGCAGGCCCGCGAGCAGGCTCGCCATGCCGATGAAACGAATCTGGCCGTCCGTCATCTTGAGCGCGCGCTCGAAGACACTGCGCCACGCGGCGGGGCTGAACAAGGGCAGCAGCCCTTCAGCCACCAACATCAGCGCCAACGCGCCGAGCATCGCGTCCCACACGCCGGCACCGCTCGCCGCGGGTTACTTCTTCGCCCCGGCCGGGGCCGCCGGACCGCGCATCGCCCGGAAGAACTCGCTGCTGCTGTCGACGATCATGACGTCGGACTTGTTGCGAAAGCTTGCGCGATAGGCCTCGAGGTTTCGATAGAAATACGCGAACTGCGGATCGCGCCCGAAGGCTTCGGCGAAGATCGCGGAGGCCTTGGCGTCGCCTTCACCCTTGACCTTTTGCGCATCGCGATAGGCTTCGGCGACGATGACCTCGCGCTGGCGGTCCGCGTCAGCGCGCACCTTCTCGCCTTCGGCCGCACCCGTGGAGCGCAACTGGTTCGCGACCTGGAGGCGTTCCGATTTCATGCGGCTGTAGATCGATTCCGTGATGTTGGCGACGAAGTCGACGCGCTTGATGCGCACGTCGACGATTTCGATGCCGAACGACTTGGCGTCGTCGACGAGGCGCGCTCGCACGTCGCGCACGACCTTGTCGCGTTCGGTCGACAACACGCCGCCCACCGTGCGCTTCGTGACTTCTTCGTTGAACGCGGCATGCACCACCGGGCTCAGGCGCGCTTCCAGATTGCGCAAGTCCACGCCGTTGTTGCGGATGAACTGCTTCGGCTCGGCGACACGCCACTTCACCAGCCAGTCGATCACCAGGCTCTTCTTCTCGGCGGTGAAGATCGGCCGCGTTTCGGGGCTGTCCAGGGTCTGGATGCGCCGGTCCAGGAAGACGACGTTCTGGAACGGCGGCGGCAGCTTGAAGTGCAACCCCGGGTCCACGATCACTTCCTTGATCTCGCCCAGGGCATAGATCACCGCGACCTGGCGCTGGTCGACCACGAACAACATCGATGCCGGCACGATCAACGACACGAGCACCACGGCGACGATCAGACTGATTCGGTTCATGACTTCGATTTCCCTGCGCTTCAACGCCCGTCGCGGTCGCGACCGCGCTGGCCGTCGCGCGAGCGCACATCCACCGTGCTGCCGGCGCCTGCGGTCTCGGTCGTTGCCGGTGCCGCAGGTGCGATCGACGGCGCCGCAGCGCCGGCCTGTTGCATCAGTTTCTCGAGCGGCAAATACAGCAGGTTCGAATTGTTGTGACTGTCGATCATGACCTTGCTGACGTTCGAATACACCTGCTGCATCGTCTCCAGATAAAGGCGATCGCGCGTCACGGAGGGAGCTTTTTGGTACTCGGCCAGTACCTGGCGGAAGCGCTGCGCATCGCCTTCGGCCTGCGCAATCACACGCGATTTGTAGCCTTCGGCTTCTTCGCGCAGCCGCGCCGAGGAACCCTGGGCCTTCGGGATCACGTCGCTCGCGTAGGCCTGCCCTTCCTTTTTCAGCCGGTCGCCGTCCTGGCCGGCCTTGAGCGTGTCTTCAAACGCTGCCAGCACCTGCTCGGGCGGCTGCACGCTCTGCACATTGACGTTGACGACGACGATTCCGGCCTTCAGGCGATCGAGTTGAGCCTGGATCGAGGTCACCAACTCGGTGGCGATCGCGTCACGCTGTTCGTACAGCACCGAATCGATCTTGCTCTTGCCCACGATTTCGCGCACCGCCGATTCAGCGGCCAGGGTCACGGCGTCTTCAGGGTCGCGGTTTTCGAACAAGAACGCGCGCGAATCCTTCAGACGGTACTGCACCGTGAAGCGGATGTCGATGATGTTTTCGTCTTCCGTGAGCATCGACGAGTCGCGCAGCCCGGTGGCGGGAACGACTGCGTTCTTGCCGACTTCGCGCGAGCGCAACTGCGTCACGCGCACCGTTTCATGCGCCTGGAACGGGTAGGGCAGGCGCCACTTGAAGCCTGCGTCTTCGGTACGGCTGTACTTGCCGAACGAGGTCACGACCGCCTGCTCGCCTTCTTGCACGATGAAAAATCCGCTGCCCAGCCACACCATCAGGACCACGCCCGCGATCAGCAAGGCTCCGATTCCCGCGCTCTTGGGGTCCGACGGAAAACCGGGGACACCGCCGCCGGAACCCTCCGAGCCGTTGCCGCGTGCGGGTTTGCCCTTGGCCCCGAACAAGCCACCGAGCCTGTTGTTCAGGTCGCGCCACAGTTCGTCCAGGTCAGGCGGGCCATCGCCCCGGCCGTTGCTCAGAATCGGCGCGTCGTGCACGCCGCGGCGCGCGCGCCAGCGATGCGCAAGGAGCAGCACGAAGCCGGCACACAGCTGCGCGAACGCTAACCACAGGTCTCGCAGGCGGCCGCGCGTCGGCGATGGAGTCGATGGGCTCATGTCGATGTCAGGATCTTGTCGGAACGGGTGAGATCCGCCGCTGCCTGCTCCAGCAACGGCTCCTCGGGAAACTGCGCCTGCGGCGCTTCAAATGGGGCGAATCGATCGAGTTTCAAGTCGGCGCCGGGGCTTGAACCCAGCAAGTCCACGATCAACTGCCGAAGTTCGTCAAGGCCGGTGCCATGGAGGGCGCTCAAGAACACTCGGTGCAGCGGCGGTCCTTCGGCACTCGTCTGAACGTCGACCAAGACGTGTGGGCGATGCGCCTCGTCGAGCCGATCGACCTTGTTGCACACCAGCACCTGTGGGATGTGGTCGGCGCCGATCTCGGCCAACACGCGCTGCACTTCGGCGATCTGTTCGTCGCGCAGCGGGCTCGCAGAATCGATCACGTGCAGCAGCAGGTCGGAGTCGGTCGCTTCTTGAAGCGTGGCCTCGAAGGCTTCGATCAGTTTGTGGGGCAGATCGCGAATGAAGCCCACCGTGTCGGACAACGACACCGAGCGTTCAATGCCAGGCAGATGAAACTGGCGCGTCGTCGTATCGAGGGTTGCAAACAACTGGTCGGCGGTGTAGGCACGGGCGTTGACCAAGGCGTTGAACAGCGTCGACTTGCCGGCGTTGGTGTAGCCCACGAGCGAAATCCTGAAGGTCTGATTGCGTTCACGCGAGCGGCGTTGCGTGCCGCGCTGCCGCTTCACGCGCTCCAACTTGGCCTTGATGCCCTTGATGCGCTCCCCGATCATGCGTTTGTCGAGTTCGATCTGGGCCTCGCCCGGGCCGCCACGAGTGCCGATTCCCCCGCGCTGGCGCTCGAGGTGGCTCCAGCGCCGCACCAGGCGAGTCGACAGGTACTGCAGGCGCGCCAGTTCGACCTGCAGTTTGCCTTCGTGGCTTTGTGCGCGCTCCGCGAAAATCTCCAGGATCAGCATGGTTCGGTCGGCGACGGCACAGCCCAGATGTCGCTCGAGATTGCGCTGTTGCGCCGGCGAGAGCGCCTGGTCGAACAGCACCGCCTCGGCGCCCAACTGCTGAACCAGCGCCTTGATCTCATCGGCCTTGCCCGAGCCCACGAACAATGCCGGGTCCGGTGCCTTGCGTTTCGCGGTCAGGCGCGCCACCACCACGTCGCCGGCCGATTCTGCGAGCAAGGCGAGTTCGTCCAGACTCGGGTCGAAGTGGCGCGAACGGCCGAAGTCAACCCCGACCAGTACGGCACGCGCGGGTCCGTCGACGCTGCCCGGCGCAAGCGATTCCACGGCACTCAAGGCGAAATCAACTTGGCCAGCGCGCGGGGTCGGCCCGGCAGCTCAAGTTCAGGACTGCTCAGGGGGCTCCGCCGCGTGGAAGTTGACCGCGCGGCCGGGAACGACGGTCGAGATCGCATGCTTGTAGACCATTTGCGTGACCGTATTGCGAAGCAGAACGACATATTGATCGAATGATTCGATGTGACCCTGCAGCTTGATGCCGTTGACCAGGTAGATCGAGACGGGAACATGCTCTTTGCGCAGCAGGTTCAGGAACGGGTCTTGTAGGAGTTGCCCTTTGTTGCTCACGATATGCTCCGTGATGAGTCAGGAAGTCTTCAACGTTAACACAGCAGCGTCGCAAGTCGCAGTCAGGTCCAGGGTGAAAGCCCTCAGGAACGCTTGTCGTCGAACGGATTGTGGGAGGAGCGCAATTCAATCCGCATCGGCGTGCCGAAGAGCTTGAAATGCTCGCGAAATCGCCCCTCCAGATAGCGCTTGTACGAGTCGGTCACGTGTTCCACGGAATTGCCGTGGATGACGATGATCGGCGGGTTCATGCCGCCTTGGTGGGCGTAGCGCAGTTTCGGGCGAAAACCACCGGCGCGCTTGGGCGTTTGGTGTTCCACCGCCTCTTGTAGCAGCCGCGTCAGTTGCGGCGTGGGCAGCTTGGCGGTGGCGGAGGCATGAGCCTCGCGTATCGCCTTCCACAGCGGCGCCAGGCCCTGCCGGCGCTTGGCCGAGATGTGCTGCACCGGAGCGAAGCGCAGGAACGCCAGACGCTGCTCGATCGAGCGCGCCAACGTCTGCTTCTGGTAGTCGTCCACCGCGTCCCATTTGTTCACCGCCAGCGCCACGGCGCGCCCACTTTCCAGGATGTAGCCTGCGATATGCGCATCCTGATCCGTGACGCCCTGCGTCGCGTCGAGCAACAGCACGACCACATTCGCATCGGAGATCGCCTGCAAGGTTTTGACCACGGAGAATTTTTCGATCGCCTCGAAGACCTTGCCCCTGCGCCGCAGGCCGGCCGTGTCGATCAGTTCGAAGCGCTGGCCGGCGTGTTCGAAGGGCACGTGGATCGCGTCGCGCGTCGTTCCGGGCTGGTCGAAAGCGATGAGGCGTTCTTCGCCGAGCCAGGTGTTGATGAGCGTCGATTTGCCCACGTTGGGCCGGCCGGCCACGGCAAGGCGGATGGGCGAGTCAACGCTCGCAGGAACGGGCGGTTCAGGCTCAAAACCCTCGAGTGCCGCTTCGAGCAGGCTGCGAATGCCCTGGCCATGTGCGGCCGACACCGGGTGCGGCTCGCCCAGGCCGAGCTCGAAAAACTCACCGAGTTGCGGCGCTTCCGACATGCCTTCGGCCTTGTTCGCGGCGAGCAGCACCTTCTTGCCGCGCTCGCGCAAGAAGCGCGCAATGTCGTGGTCCTGACCGGTGACGCCGGCGCGGACGTCGACCACAAAGATCACAACATCGGCCTCGGCCACTGCGGCCTGCGTCTGCTTGGCCATCTCGGCAACGATACCGGTCGAGCCGTCGGGCTCGAAGCCGCCGGTATCGATGACGATGAAACGCTGCTCGCCCAGGCGTGCATCGCCGTAGTGCCGATCCCGCGTCAGGCCGGAGAAGTCGGCGACGATCGCGTCCCGGCTCTTCGTGATTCGATTGAACAGCGTCGATTTGCCGACGTTCGGGCGTCCAACCACCGCCAGCACCGGGGTCATGCAAGGATCCAATCTCGAGTTGTCATCGGCGCCGCCGGTTCAGGCCACGCCTCTCGACTCAGAGGCTGAGAGTTTTTCGGGCGTGACCGAGCAGCGCGTCAAAAGGTGGCCAATCCAGGCGCAAAGCACAGCCATAGCTTGGGCTATGGCGAGCATTTGCAACGACGAGTGGGCGCCTTTTGGCGTGATGAGCGGGCATGTTCGAAAGACTCTCAGCCTCTCAGGCCAGCGCCCGCGTGCCAGCACTGCGGCAGAGCTGCCTGCACGGCGCTGCGGCACAGGCGCATGGCCGCGGCGGCTCATTCCGGGCGAAACGCAAACAGGCCGCCGTTGCGCGTGGCCACCAGCATCGTCGTTCCCGCCAGAACCGGCGTTGCAGCGACCGGGCTGCCGTCGGTGGGCACGCGCAGTTGCGGCTCGCCCTTGTCGGTCGACAGCCAATGCACGAGGCCTTGGGAATCACCGAAGACGATGGTCTTGCCCGCGCGCAGCGGAGCGGTCAGGCCGCGGTTGAGCATACCTTCCGAAGACCAGGCGAGTTCACCGTTCGTGATGCGCCAGGCGCTCAGCCTGTCAGAGGCGTCGGCGGCATAGACCATCTGCTCGTCGCCGGCCACACCCTGCGTGCCGCCGCCAATCTTGCTCCACAGCAGCGTGCCGCGCTCGCCATCGACGCAGCCCACAGCCGATTGGAACGAGCGTGAACAGATCAGCTTGCCCACTCGCGCCACCGGCCCCACCAGATCGGCCAGGCGCTCCACTTCATTCGTACCGCGCGGTGTGGCGAGGGCGACTTCCCAGCGAACGCTGCCTTTCAGCGGATCGAGCCCTGCCAGGCGCGGGCCCTGGCCGACGAGCAGGGTGTCCTGGAACGGCAGCAGCGCGCCGGCATGCGCCAGCGTCAGCGAGTCGCCCGGGCGCCTGGAAGCCCACAGACGCCGGCCGTCGAGCACGTCGAAGGCGTGTACCGAGCGGTCCACCGCGAGCACGAAGACGCGTTCACCGGCAACCAGCGGCGCGCTGCTGACGCGCACCCCCAGTTCCTTGCGCCACAGCACTTTCCCAGCCTCGACCACGACCAACTCGCCGCCACGCGTAACGACCGCAGCAAACCGACCGTCGCTGCCCACACCCGCGCTGAGCGTGGCACCGACTTCGGCGCGCCAGAGCGTGCGCCCGGTGCCCGGGTCGAGCGCGAGCACGGCGCCGTCATCCCCGGCCACGGTGAAGGCTCCGGCGCTCACGGCAATCGCAAGCGGGAAATTGACGCCATTGATCTTCTGATTCCAGACGATGCGCCCGGCAATCTTCGGCTCAAGCGGCTCGAGCGCCTTCGGTTCGGGCTTGTCCGCAGCGCAAGCCGTGAGCGCGAGGCAGACCCAGGCCAGCAACTGCCGGCAGCGCAAGATCATGGCTTCGCTTCGGCCGCGGCCGGCTCGTCCGGGGCCGCACCCATGGCTGCGAGTTTGGCTTCGATCAGACGGCGGTAGCCGATTTTGGGGTCCATCGCTTTCCAGGCCTTCAAGTAGGCGCCTTTGGCATCGTCCGGCTTGCCTTGCGCGGCGAGCACGTCGCCGCGTCGGTCAGCCACCAGCGCGACGAAGTCCTTCGCTGTGGCAAGGTCGAGTTGTTTCAGGGCCGCATCGAAATTCTTCTGGTCGAGCAAGACTCCCGCCAGGCGCAGGCGCGCGATCGTCTGGTACTCCGCGTCCCCGGCATTGCTGCCGACCCATTCGAGGGTGGCCGCAGCGGCGTCGGCCTGCCCCTTCTCGACTTGCAGCCTGGCCGTCAACAGGCCCGCCTGCTGCGTGACGGTGGTGCGCGCAAAACGCTCTCTCATATCGTTGAAGATACCCGCCGTCTTGGCGACGTCGCCGGCCTGCGCCGCCTTGTCGAGTTCTTCGAAGATCGCGCCGGCTTTCATCGCCTGGTCGCGTTGCCACCAATTCCAGCCGTTCCACGCTGCGTAGGCGGCAAGAACCGCGATCAATGCCCACGTGACGAGGTTGCCGTAGTCTTTCCAGAACGCCTTGAGCTGGTCGAGCTGTTCTTGTTCTTCGAGGTCGAGAGGCGTGGCCATGGCACCGGGAGCTGATTCAAGGAAGGGGAGATTATCCTGGAAACCGCAGTTGGACGCGCCCGAGTGGGCCGTGCTGCGGCGCGCTGGCAAGGCGCGACGACGCCGCGGGCTCGTGCCCGCGAGGCTGAGCCCGGACACAGACAGTCCTGTGGACTGGCTGTGCCTGGCGAAGGGCCAAGCCCCCGGCTTGGCGCGGCCTGCAAGGTGGAGCAACGCGGCCAGCGTGCCTCAGCGCGGCTCTATCGGGTGCGTAGCGCTCTCACCCAAACGCTGCGGGTGGTCGTGGCTAGAGACCTCAGGGTTGATGCGTTGTAGCCAGCGCGCAGAAGCGGTCAACTGCGGTTTCCAGGATCCTGGAAACCGCAGTTGGACGCGCCCGAGTGGGCCGTGATGCGGTGCGCTGGCAAGGCGCGACGACGCGGCGGGCTCATGCCCGCGAGGCTGAGCCCGGACACAGACAGTCCTGTGGACTGGCTGTGCCTGGCGAAGGGCCAAGCCCCCGGCTTGGCGCGGCCTGCAAGGTGGAGCAACGCGGCCAGCGTGCCGCAGCGCGGCTCAATCGGGTGCGTAGCGCTCTCACCAAAATGGGGAGGGTGGTCGTGGGTAGAGAGCTCAGTGTTCATACGGTGTAGCCAGCGCAGGGAAGCGGTCAACTGCGGTTTCCAGGATCATGCGTTGCGCAACTCTTTGGCCCAGTGCGCGGCATCGGCCAGCGGCAGGCAGCGCTGCGCAGACGCCGGGTCGCGCAGGTCCTTGCACGCGGCTTCGCCGCGAGCCAGTTCGTCGTCGCCGAAGATCAGTGCGTAGCGTGCGCCGCTCGCGTCGGCACGTTTGAACTGCGACTTGATGCTGCCGAACCCGGCATTCATGGCGACTGTGACGCCCGCCTGGCGCAAGGCTTCCAGCACCGCCATTGCCGGCGCGAGCGCGCGCGGCGCCGGCACGATCGCGTACACGGTCGGCCCGGGAATCGCTGGCGCAATGCCCACCTCTTGCAACAGCAGCAGGAGTCGCTCGATGCCGATGGCCCAGCCCACACCGGGCGCGGGTTTGCCGCCGAGTTGCTCGATCAGCGTGTCGTAACGCCCGCCGCCACACACCGTGCCCTGCGCGCCGAGGCGGTCAGTGATCCACTCGAAGACGGTCAGGTTGTAGTAGTCCAGGCCGCGCACCAGGCGTGGGTTGATGCGGTATTCGCATCCCACCGCGTCCAACACGGCGCGCACCGCGGCAAAATGCGCAAGCGACTCGGGCCCGAGATAGTCGAGCAGTTTCGGCGCCGCGTCGAGCACCGGTTGCAGCGCCGGGTTCTTGCTGTCGAGAATTCGAAGCGGGTTGCTGTACAGCCGCCGCCTCGCGTCTTCATCGAGGGCGCCGACGTGGGCCTCGAAATGCGCGATCAACGCCTGACGATGCGTCTGGCGCTCGCCGGCCTGTCCCAGACTGTTGAGCTCGAGACGGACATCGCGCCCCTCGCTCAGACCGAGATCGCGCCACAATCCGCGGCACATCAGAATCTGCTCCGCGTCGACGTCAGGGCCGGCGAAACCCAGGGCCTCGGCGCCCACCTGGTGAAACTGCCGATAGCGGCCCCTCTGCGGCCGCTCGTGGCGAAACATCGGCCCGATGTAGAACAGCCGTCTGCCGCCCTCACGCAGGAACGAATGTTGGTTCATTGCGCGCACCACTCCGGCAGTGTTTTCCGGGCGCAGCGTGAGCCGGTCGCCGTTCATCGCGTCTTCGAAGGAGTACATCTCCCTCTCCACGATGTCGGTCACTTCGCCCAGGCCGCGCACGAACAGCGCCGTCGGCTCGATGATCGGGGTGCGCACGTTGCAGTAGGCGTAGCGCGCCATGAGCACGCGAATCTTTTCTTCGAACCACTCCCAGCGCGCCGAGTCGGGCGGCAGGACGTCGTTCATTCCCTTGACGGCTTGGAGTGCTTCAGCCATGGCGTGCGAAAAAGTCGATCGGGGGCCGCGCATCGCGCGACTGCGTGGCGGATCGGTGGCGTGGCGCTCAGACCTGCGCCGTGTGGTGCTGGTCGTGTGCCGAGCCGAAGCGCGTCTTGATGTAATTCTCGACGATCGCGAGGAACTCGCGCGCGATGCCATCGCCGCGCAACGTCATCGCCTTCTCGCCGTCTATGAATACGGGCGCTGCCGGCGCTTCGCCGGTGCCGGGCAGGCTGATGCCGATGTCTGCGTGTTTGCTCTCCCCGGGTCCGTTCACGATGCAGCCCATCACCGCAACCTTCAGCTTCTCCACGCCAGGGTAGCGCGCTTTCCATTGCGGCATTTGCGCGCGCAGGTGGTCGTCGATCTGCTTCGTCAGGTCCTGAAAAGTCGTGCTCGTTGTACGCCCACACCCGGGGCACGCGGTGACGCTGGGGTTGAACGAACGCAGCCCGAGCGACTGCAGGATCTCGAGCGCCACCACCACTTCCTGCGTGCGCGCTTGCCCAGGCAGGGGCGTGAGCGAAACCCGGATCGTGTCGCCGATGCCCTCTTGCAACAGGAGTGCGAGCGCCGCCGTCGACGCCACCGTGCCCTTGGTCCCCATGCCGGCTTCGGTGAGGCCCAGGTGCAGCGCATAGTCGCAACGCTGCGCGAGTGCCCGGTAGACACGCACCAGATCCTGCACCGCCGACATCTTGCACGACAGGATGATCTGCTCGCCGCGCAGGCCGATGTCCTGCGCGCGGCGGGCCGAGCCGATGGCCGATTCGATGAGCGCGCGGTACATCACTTGCTGCGGTTCGTGCGGTTCGTTGCGTTGCGCGTTTTCATCCATCAGCGCCGCCAGCAGTTCCTGGTCGAGGCTGCCCCAGTTCACGCCGATGCGCACCGCCTTGTCGTGGCGGGCGGCGATTTCCACCATCTGCGCAAACTGCCGGTCGTGTTTGTCGCCCTTGCCCACGTTGCCCGGGTTGATGCGGTACTTGCTCAGCGAGCGTGCGCACGCCGGATAGTCGGTGAGCAAACGGTGCCCGTTGTAGTGGAAGTCGCCGACCAAGGGCACGTGAATGTCCATGCGATCGAGCTGCTCGCGAATGAACGGCACGGCCTGCGCTGCCTCGGGCGTGTTGACGGTGATGCGCACCAGCTCCGAACCCGCGATCGCGAGCTCCTTGACCTGGATCGCGGTGCCGATCGCATCCACCGTGTCGGTATTCGTCATCGACTGCACCCGCACCGGCGCGCCGCCGCCGACCGTGACGACGTTTTCACCCCAACGCACCGTGGCCTGCCGAGTCTGGCGTCGCGCGGCGATTGCGGCAGGAATCGCGTCACGCTCAAGACTCCACGCATCGGACATCGATTCGCCCCGCATCAATTCAACTCGAAACGCGCGACATCGCCACGCGTGAAGGATTGCAAATCCACAGCCCTGCCGCGGAACGCGAGCTGGGTCGCCTTGGCGTTGCCGAGCGTCACTTTGAGCGGAGTCGTGCCACTCACGCTCACGCTCTCGCCGGCACCCAGCTTGCGCGACAGCAACAGCGACCCTTGTGCATCCTGGACCTCGATCCAGGCCGGCTCCGAGGTGCGAAACTGGAGCAGGCCAATCGACGCCGCCGTTGCTTCCGGGGTGGCCTCGGGCACCGAGGCGGCCGGCGAAAGAGCCGCGGCAGCCGGGCCGGCCGCACCGGCGCTGGTGGGCTTCGCAGGTGTTGCCGCTCCACGCACAGCCAGCGCTGTGCGGCCCGGTGCCGAGGCGGGCGTGTTTGGCGCAGCAGGCGCCCTGGTCGGGCGTTCTGTGGCTGCACCCATCGTCGGTACTGGAACCGCCAGAGGGATGGGCTTGGCCACTGGCGCGGAGGCAACGGGGGGCCTCTCGGCGCCTGCGCTGGCGGCTTCAGCCACGGGTGCGACAGCGGGCTGAGGCGCCGAAACCGCTGCATTCGGCGCTGAAGCGGCAGAAACAACCCTGGGCGACACATTGGTGGAGGTTTGCCAGCTCGACGGCAAGACGAAGAACAGCAACACCGCAGCGCCGAGCAACGCGACACCGCCGATGACTGGACTCGTCGCCAGCCAGTGGGCATCGGGCAGCAGTTGCAACGGCCGCTTTCGGACCGGAGTATCCGCACCGCCGTAAGCCCGGTCCAGCTGCGGCGAGAAAGCTCTGGGCAACAGAGCAAGGACCGGTACCGGATCGATCTTCAACGCGCGGCACATGCTGCGCGCGAGGGCACGCACAAATACCGAGTCAGGCAACTTGTCGAACTGATCGCTTTCAATCCATTCCAGTCGGCGCGGCGCGACTTTGAGGTACGCGGCGAAATCCTCCAGCGGCAAGCCGAGCCGCTCACGGGCTGCGCGCAGCAATGCGCCGGCGCTTGGCGCCGGGGCGATTCCCTGTGGTTGCGAGTCACTCATCGAAACTGCCCCGCTCGAAGGCCGATGCTTCCCGCGAATCGGGAAAGCGCCGGAGCAATTGTTGCCCCAAGTCTTGACGTGCGCGCACCTGCCCGAGCCGATTCTCGATGCGCACCGCCAGCCACAGCGATTGTGCGGTCGCGACCTCCTTCAAGGCGTTCACCCGGCGCACGTAGAACCGGGCTCGCTCATACTCCTGGCGACGGTACAAGAGGTCGGCAAGGGTGAATGCTGTACTCATGTTACGCGGCTCGAGTTGGCTGGCACGCAGCAAGCTTCGTTCCGCCAATTCAAGCTGCCCAGCTTGTGAATGACAGATTCCCTGGGTCAGGTAGGTGCGCGCGCTGTCGCGGTAGCGCGGCGCGGCGAGCGCCTGCTCGAACTGCACCTGGGCTTCGTCGAAGCGCTTGCGCTGGCACAGATACCAGCCGAAGTTCTGCATCGCATCGGCGTCGAGTGGATTGAGTTGCAGCGCGCGCCGAAAACTCTCCTCGGCGAGACGGTCGTCGCCCAGATTCGCGTAGATCAGCCCGCGCAAGTTGTAGGCCTCACTTTGGGTCGGATCGATCTGGATCGCGAGTTTGACCTGGTCGAGCGCGAACTCCATTTGGCCGCGCCCGAAGTAGGCGGCCGCCAATTCGAGCCGCACGCGCGAACGTTTGCTCGCGTCGGATTCGTCCGAGGCGGTCACGTGATCGCCGGTCTCGTCGGCCGGGCTGCGCCCCGTGCTGACGCAGCCTGACACCAGTGCCGCCAGGGCCAGCCCAATCACGCCATGGGCGCGCCGCCTCATCGAGCATTGCCTTGCTCGGGAGCGCCAGGCTCGGCTGCAATGCCGCGCCCCGCGAGCGAAGGATTGGCTTGCCAGTGCACCGCTGCACGCAGCAAACGTGCCCGAATCCGGGTGCGGTCCTGCACTTCACCGGCGAGTTGGCCACAGGCTGCGGCGATATCGTCACCACGCGTCTTGCGCACCGTGGCAATCAGGCCCGCGTCTTGCAAGGCCGCGGCGAAACCCTGCACGCGCTCAGGCGACGAGCGCTTCAATCCCGATTGCGCGAAGGGATTGAACGGGATCAGATTGACCTTTGCCGAAAGTCCGCGGTCGGCGCGCGCCTGAGGACCCTGCGGGCCAATCAGGTCGATCAACTTCTGCGCATGCTCGGCCGAATCGTTGATGCCTTCCAGCATGCAGTATTCGAGCGTGATGAAGTCGCGTGGCGCCCGCTCCAGGTAGCGCCGGCACGCGGCGAACAACTCGTCGATTCCGTATTTGCGATTCAAGGGCACGAGCTCGCTGCGCAGCGCGTCGTCGGGCGCGTGCAGCGACACCGCCAACGCCACCGGACAGTCTTCGCGCAATCGGTCGATCATGGGCACGACGCCGGAGGTCGAGACCGTGACGCGCCGGCGCGACAAGCCATAGCCTTGATCGTCGAGCATGATGCGCAGCGCCGGGATCAGCGCCGCGTAGTTCTGTAGCGGCTCACCCATGCCCATCAGCACCACATTGCTGACCACGCGTTCGGCGCTGGCCTTGCCTTGCGCCGCCCCAAGCCGCCGCAGTTGATGTTCGGCGTACCACAGCTGCGCGACGATCTCGGCGCTCGTCAGGTTGCGGCTGAAGCCCTGATGCCCGGTCGCGCAGAAGCGGCAACCCACGGCACAGCCGGCCTGCGACGAGATGCACAGCGTGGCCCGATCGGCCTCGGGGATGAAGACGCTCTCGATCGCGTCGCCGGCGCCGACGTCGAACAACCATTTGACGCAACCGTCGGCGGCGAGTTGCTCGCCGACCACGGGCAAGGCCGCAACATGCGCCCGACCCGGCAAAGCTTCGCGCAGGGACTTCGCCAGATCCGACATCGCGGCGAAATCGGCCACACCTTGGCGGTGAATCCAGCGAAACAGCTGCGCGGCACGAAACGGCTTTTGATCCAGGTCTGCGCAATACGCCGCCAGGCCGGGCCGGTCAAGGCCGAGCAGATTCACCGACCCGGGGCTCGCGCCGGGCGCAGCCGTCGCGGCGATCCGATGCGGCAGGTTCATGAGCGGCGCGGTGCCTCAGCTTCAGCGGCTGTAGACACTCATGCCCGGGAAGAAGAATCCGATTTCGGCGGCCGCGGTTTCCGGCGCGTCGGAACCGTGGACCGCGTTCGCATCGATGCTTGCCGCGAAGTCGGCGCGTATCGTTCCCTTGGCCGCCTTTTTCGGATCGGTCGCACCCATCAGATCGCGATTCCTCGCGATCGCGTTCTCGCCTTCGAGGACCTGAACCATGACCGGGCCGGAAATCATGAAGGTCACCAGATCATTGAAGAACGGCCGCGCCTTGTGCACCGCGTAAAAGGCTTGGGCCTGCTCGCGCGACAGTTGGATCATCTTCGCCGCCGCGATTTTCAGGCCCGCACTTTCGAAGCGCGCCATGATTTGGCCGATGACATTCTTCGCCACCGCGTCGGGTTTGACGATCGACAGCGTGCGCTCGAGACTCATGTTTTCTCCTGAAACTGACGGTAGACAAAGCGTTGGAGTTTAGCGTCTGGCACGGTGCGCTCAAGCCGGCATCAGGGTTTTGGCCCGCCTGCTCGGGCAATCAGCGGCCACGCCGCCCACCGCCACCACCACCGCCGAAACCGCCGCCGCCACCACCGCCTCGTCCACCCTTGGACTTGCGGTGATACGCATCGGCGCCAATGAAGCCCACCGACGTCTGCAACGGATCCGGCTCTTTCGGCCCCGTGCCGCGCTGTGGGCTCGCAGGCGGGGGCGCACTGCCGCCTGCGCCGAAGCCGCCGCCGCCGCGCCCGAAGCCGCGCCCGCCGGCGGGGCTGCGCGGGTTTTGCACGAAACGCTTGTCGAAGGTTTGCTCCAGCGGGTTCGGAATGTTGCGCGGGTCGAAGTCCTGTTCGCCATCGATCTCCGAATCGGGCCCGCGCTCGAATCCGGGCGCGGGTTCGGCTTGCGCCTTCGGAACATGGTTGGGCGGCGGCCTGCCCCGAGCCGGATCACGGGACGGGTCGCGCGGCCGATCGGCATGGCCACCGCCTCGCTCGTTGCGCGGCTTGGGCGGATGGCCGCCACGATCCTGGCCGCGCCCGCCACCCGGTTCCGGACGTGCGGCACGTTCACCGCCTGCGAGGCGGCGCACGGCGCGCACTTCGTTTTCGTCCAGATCGACCCATCCGCCGCGCTTCAGGCCATGCGGCAACACGACGCTGCCGTAGCGAATCCGGATCAGCCGATTCACCGTCAAGCCGACACTGTCGAACAATTTCCTCACCTCGCGATTTCGGCCCTCGGCGATCACCACGCGATACCAGCGGTTCACGCCTTCGCCGCCGCCTTCTTCGATGGCGCGCAGGTTCGCCATCTGGCCCTCGATCTCGACCCCGGCGAGAAGACGCGCCTTCGCTTCGGCCTGGAGCGTGCCGAGCACGCGCACGGCGTATTCGCGTTCGACACCGAACCGGGGATGCATCAGCTGATGCGCCAGTTCGCCCGAGTTCGTGAACAGCAGCAGGCCTTCCGTGTTGATGTCCAGGCGCCCGACCGATTGCCACTTGCCTTGCGCCAGCCGCGGCAGGCGCCGGTACACGGTGGGGCGATTCTGCGGGTCATCGTGCGTGACGATTTCGCCCACCGGCTTGTGGTAGGCAATCAGCCGCGCCGGCGGCGGCATGATGCGCACCTTGACCGGTTTGCCGTTGACCTTGATCTGGTCGCCAAACGAAATGCGCTGGCCGACGTGGGCAGGCTCGTCGTTCACCGTGATGCGCCCGTCCAGAATCATGTCTTCCATGTCACGGCGTGAACCGACTCCGGCCTGGGCCAACACCTTGTGCAGCTTCGGCGCTTCGGGCTCGGCAGCGAGCACGCGTTTGTGCACATCCTCGTGCGGCGTGCCGGCTGGCGCAACGCCGAATCCGGCCGCCGCAGCAGCGCTTGCGGCTGCCGGCACATCCGCGCCGGTTTCCAAGCCTGCCCGCGCCTCGCCCGGCGTGCCCTCGTCGGCGTCGAACGCGCCCGACAGCACTTGGGCAAACAGCGCGCCGGCTTGTGCCAGCGCCGCCTGCACGCGCGGCGCAGCATCGGCATCGGCATCGGCATCGGCCGCCGCCGCGCCGTCCAGCGTCGAATCGTCATGGCCTTCGGCGCGATCGCGACGTTTGCGGTCGCGCCGGTTGCGGCGTCGCCCACGCGGGCCTTCGTCTTCATCGCGCACGCGCGGCTCGCCGGGCGCTGCTGGTGTCACCGACGCTGCCTCGGGAATGCCGACGTCGGCGACCGGCGCCGGGCCTGCAGCAGCGATGGTTCGATCCGGTGCAGGCGGCATCGCCGGTGCATGCACCTGCGCACTCGCGACAACGGGAGCGCCGCGCGACGATTCCGCGACCGAGGGCTCGATCGGCGAGATCTGCGTCTCGGCAACGGCTTCGACCTTGCGGCGTCGGCGCGGCGGCGCGGCGGGTCCCGCGTGCTGCGCAGGCGCGTCAGGATCGATCGCGCCCTGCGCCACTGCGACGCTCGCAGCGTCACCTTTGGCCACCGGTGTGCGCCGCACCCGCGTGCGCTTTGCCGTGGCCGGCACATCCTTGCCGGCGTCGTCGCCAGGATCGCCACTCGCGGCAGGAGCTAACGGAGTCTCATTCATGCTGGGGGTCCCAAGGTGGCGACGCTGGTGTCGCTGGGGGTGGTTGAAGGGGGAAAAGCCGCGCCTTCTGCTTGCGCTGGCGTGGCGGTCAAGGCGGGGTCGCTGCGGGACGTCGATTCAAGAGGAAGCAGATGCTGCGCGAAGCCTGCAACCTCCAGCGCCAACACCGCCTGCGGGTCGAGCCGCGAAGCCTGCAGCGGCGCAGGCGCGGTGGTGGGCGCCGCGCTGCCGACTGCATCGTGCAGCGGGGGCAGGTCCTGCAAACTGGCAAGGCCAATATCGTCGAGGAACGCCTTGGTCGTGGCCAGCAGAGCCGGGCGGCCGGGCGCCTCACGAAATCCAATGGCCTCGACCCAACCCCGCTCTTCGAGCTGTTTCACGATCTGGCTCGTGACCGTCACGCCGCGAATGTCTTCAATGTCGCCACGCGTCACAGGCTGGCGGTAGGCAATGATGGCCAGGGTCTCGAGCGCTGCGCGCGAGTACTTCGGCGGCCTTTCGGGGTTCAGCCGGTCCAGGAACTCTCGCATTTCCGGCCTGCTTTGCAATCGCCAGCCACTCGCCAGTGTGACCAGTTCAAGGCCGCGCTCGAGCCATTCGCGGCGCAGCTCTTCGAGCAACATGCGCAAGCTGTCGGGGCCGAGTTCGGCGTCGAACAGGGCACCCATTTCAGACAGGCTCAAGGGCCGGTCCGCGCACAACAGCGCCGTCTCTAGGACGCGCCTTGCAGCCTGTGAATTCATGGACAACGTTCAAATTCCTTGCGCCGATGTGTGCCCGAGGCTTCTCGGGTCAGGTGCTCGGGGTCCGTCCAGGCGCAATACCGGGCGGATCGGGAGGGGCGAAACGATGCTGGGGCAGCCCACCTGCGGGACGGCGCTCCTCGCACTGCCTGCGGCCGAAAGCAACCCGCTGCGCGCCTTGCATCTACCGCAACCGCCGCACCTTCGTGCGGAATCGACTTGCAGCCTGGGCCGGCATTGCCGAACTCCAGAAGCCTTGCGCTGAACGGGGCCGTGCGCATTGTACCCATCCGCGCCCGCCTCGCGTTACGGCTGTGGTACGCCCTGCGTGACGAGTTGCCACGCGTGCGCAAAATCGAGTGGCGCCGCGGTCTCGAAGCTTTGCGCCTTGGCTGTGGCCGGGTGCCTGAACGCGAGTCGGGCCGCGTGCAAGGCCTGGCGCTGCATGCCCAAGGCTGGGCGGCCGCCATACAGCGCGTCGCCGACCAGCGGGTGACCGCGCGAGGCCAGGTGCACCCGGATCTGATGCGTGCGCCCACTGTGCAATGTGCAATGCACTGCGCTGTGGCCAGCAGCAAACGCCAGGCGTTCAACGTCGGTGCGCGCCGGCTTGCCCTGGCTCGAGATCGCCATGCGCACGCGCACGCGCGGGTCGCGGCCAATCGGCGCGTCGATGCTGAATGGCGCCACCGCCACTTCCCCATGCACGATCGCCCGGTATTCGCGGTGCACCTCGCGCGCCGCGATTGCGCGCACCAGCGCCGTGAATGCGGGCAGTGTCTTGGCCACGACCATGAGCCCGGACGTGTCCTTGTCCAGACGATGCACGATGCCGGCGCGCGGCAGGCTCGCTGCGCCGCGGTGGTGGGCAAGCAAGGCGTTGAGCAGCGTGCCCGACCAATTGCCTGCCGCTGGATGCACGACCCAGCCGGCGCGCTTGTCGAGCACCAGCAGATGGGCATCTTCATGCACGATCGCCAGCGGCTGCGCCTCGGCGCGAAACGCGCGGCTCTCGGCCGTCGGCACGAGCTCGAGGTCAAGGCGCTGGCCTGCCGCGACCTTGCTCGACGCCGTTGCCCGAACCTGCCCGTCCACCCGCACGTGACCGGCGACGATCAGGGTTTGCAAGTGGCTGCGCGAAAACTCCGGGGCGAAGCTCACGACAACCTTGTCCAGGCGCTCGCCGTGCAAGATGTCAGGCACTCGCGCGCTGCGCAGTTCCGACGCATCGAGTGCGCTCGCCTCATTCGTTTCGTCCGCGCTGTCAGCGTGCGCAGCGTCGGGCGCCTTGCTCACGAAGCCAATCCTATAATCGCTCCTCGATTTTCTGGACACCACGGTGCCGCCCCGATGCCACTGCGACGTAGGGAAATGATCAGCTTGCGCGGGCGTTTCGGCCTGATCGCGGTAGCAGTGTTGCTCATGTTCGTGGGTCTTGCGGGATGCTCGACACCCAAGGATGAAACCGCCAGCTGGAACCTCGAGAAGTTGTACAGCGAGGCCAAGCAAGAGGCGGAAAATGGCGCCTACGAGAAGGCGGCCAAACTTTTCGAGCGCCTCGAGGGTCGCGCCGCCGGCACGATTCTCGCCCAACAGGCGCAACTCGAACGCGCCTTCGTTCTCTACAAGAGCGGCGAGAAGGCCCAGGCCCTCGCGGCGCTGGAGCGATTCATCAAACTCCACCCCACGAGTCCGGCCATGGACTACGCACTGTACCTGCAGGGGCTGGTCAATTTCAACGACACCCTGGGCATCTTCGGCAACCTCTCGCGGCAGAACCTTTCCGAACGCGACCAGCAGGCTTCGCGCGATTCCTACCAGTCGTTCAAACAGCTCGTCGAGCAGTTCCCACAGTCGAGTTATGCCGAAGACGCGCGCGCGCGCATGACGTTCATCGTCAACTCACTGGCCGAATACGAAGTGCATGTGGCGCGCTACTACTACCGGCGCGGCGCCTACATCGCGGCGGCGAATCGTGCGCAGCAAGTGGTGCGCGAATTCCAGCAGTCACGCGCGGTTGAAGAAGCGCTGGGCATCATGGTGCAGAGCTACACCCGGCTTGGCCTGACCGAATTGCGCGACGGCGCCGAGCGCGTGCTGCGCAGGAACTACCCTGATTCGCAATTCGGATCGGGCGAACAGGCCAACGATTCGCGCAGCTGGTGGCACCTGTGGTAGACGCAGCACGTTGAGCGGCGGCATTCAGCGGCCGCTCAATGCGAGGCAACGGCCAGACCGGCCAACCATTCGAGGGCGAGCGACTCCGAATCGACGCGCGTCATCGGCGGCAAAGCGGCGCGCAGACGCGCACCGTAGTTCATTCCTGCCAGGCGCGGGTCGCACACGACGAGCAGGCCATGATCGGTTTCACTTCGGATCAGGCGCCCGGCCCCCTGCTTCAACGAAACCGCGGCCTCGGCGACAAAATAGTCGGCGAACGCGTTGCGGCCCGCCGCCTCGAGGCGTTTGATGCGCGCCTCGACCAGCGGATCGTGCGGCGGCGGAAAGGGCAGCTTGTCGATCAACACGCATAGCAGCGCCTCGCCCGCGACGTCAATGCCTTCCCAGAAACTTTGCGAGCCCACGAGCACGCTGCGCGGCTGCGCGAGAAAGTCTTGCATCAGTTGGCGCTTTGCACTCTGGCCCTGAATCAGCACCTTGATCGAGTCGCCGCAGCGCTCAAATTCTTCGCGCAGCAGGTCGCCGACGCTGCGCAGCGCGCGCAATGTCGTCGTCAACACAAACGTTCGGCCACCCACGGCGCGCGCACAACGCGCCGCCAGACTCGCCACCGCCTGGGCGTGTTCGGGTTGATTCGGCTTGGGAAATTTTGATGGAACGTAGAGCCGCGCGTGGTTTGCATAGTCGAACGGACTGCCCAGACGCAAGACTCGCGCGTCGTCCAGACCTGCCGATTCGGTGAACCAACTCAGGCGCTCGTCGTCGCCCAGCGTTGCCGAGGTGAAGACCCAGGCCTTGACGCTGGCGCCCATCTGCTCGCGCAAGGCGTCACGAATGTCGAGCGGCGACTCGACGAGCCGGACCTGATGCGTCGAGACGTCGATCCAGCGCACCCGAGCGTCGGCCGCCGGCTGCAAGAATTGGGTTGCCAGCGCCTGCAACTCGGTGGCGCGCTCGGCCAGCCGCGCAAAGTCCGGACCGACCTCCAGCACCGCGCGCAGGGCCGTGTAAACCGCCTGGGTTGCGCTCACGACGCCGCGCAACGCAGCGCGAAATTCCTCGTGCTCCTCGCGCTCGCTCCAGCGCAGTTTGATACTGCCGCGTACCTCGCGCAGACTTCCGGCCGCCGCCAGGCGCAGTTCGCGGGCCGCACGTTCAGCCTCGCCCGCGAGTTCCTGCCAGGCCTGCAACCCGCGCGCCTGCTGCAAACCCACGCCAAGACAGTCGCGCGCGAAGTCCAGCAGCGCGCCGCTGCCGAGCAACGTGCCCAGGAAATTCACGCCCGCTTCCGCGAGTTGGTGCGCCTCGTCGAACACCGCCAGCTCGACACTGGGCAACAGTTCCGCCACGCCGGTATCGCGCAGCAACATGTCGGCGAAGAACAGGTGGTGATTCACGACCACCAGGTCCGCTGCCATCGCGTCGCGTCGTGCCTTGACGACATGGCACTGGCGGTATTGCGGGCACTCACTGCCCAGGCAGTTTTCGCGCGAGGATGTGACCAGCGGTATCACGCTGCTGCGTTCGTCGAGCCCCTCCAGCTCGGCCAAGTCGCCGCTGCGGGTCTGGTGCGACCAGGCTTCGACCTTGGCCAGAGCGCGCACCGCCCAACGATCCGGCAAGGTGCCGGATTGGCGCGCCTGGCCCAGACGATGCAGGCACAGGTAGCTGCCGCGCCCCTTGAGCAAGGCGACACTGACGGGAACGTTCAGCGCTGCAAGCAGCCGTGGCAAGTCGCGCAGGAAGAGCTGGTCCTGCAGGCTTTTCGTGGCGGTGCTCAGCAAAGCGCGCGCCCCGCTGAGCAGGGTGGGCACGAGGTACGCAAAGGTCTTGCCGACACCCGTTCCCGCCTCCACGACAAGGGCGCTGCGCTGCTCGATCGCCTGACACACGCCAAGCGCCATTTGCAGCTGCACTTCGCGTTCGCGGTGTTGCGGGTCGGCTCGCGCCAGTGCACCATCGCGCGCGAGCGCGGCGCGCACGGCTTCTTGCAGTTCACTCATGGTGTCTGCTTCGGCGTCGAGCGCATCGGGCAAGCGTCAAGCTCGAGCCTGAAATTCATGCGGACCTTCAAGCCGCGTGGGGAGGATCGAGTTCCGACTCCACGCGCATGATCTACCGGCATGGTTTGGCGCGTTGCTTTGCGAGCCGGCTTTGGCTGAGTTCGTCACTGGGCAGCGCGGTCAGGCGCTCGAGTTTGCGGTTGAGTTCAGCCAGAGCCGTGCGCAATTCGGTGGGCCGGCGCGACAGGGACGGAAGGTTGTGGGGCATCGGCGCGCGACTTTGTCCCCAAATCAGACCCAACGCGCATTCCCGCAAGGATTATAGTTTTCCACCATGAGCAAAGGGTCAGAGGTCTATCGTCTGTCCGCGGCCACCGGCATCCATCGCGGCGATCGCAGCTATCAGCAAGACCAGGTCCAGATCCTCCAGCATCAAGCGGCTGCGGGTTGCCTGATGGGCATACTGGCCGACGGCATGGGCGGCAAGAGCGGTGGGCGCAAGGCTGCCGATCAGGTGATCCTGACGGCGCAGCAGTTGTTCGAGCGCTTCGCGCCGGGTCGCGAAGACGTTGGCGAAGCACTGAAGCAGCTCGTCATGGAAGCACATTTGATGATCAAGCTGACCGCGATCACTTCCGAGGAAGAACCGCACAGCACCCTGGCCGCTTTCATCATCAGCCCGAATCGCAGCTGTGACATGGTGCATGCCGGCGACTCCCGTATTTATCACTTTCGAGGTTCGAGCCTGGTGACGCGAACCTCCGACCATTCCTACGTCCAAGGCTTGGTTGACGAAGGCCAGATCACCGAGGAAGCCGCGAACAACCATCCTCAATCGAACCTGCTGACAGGCTGCCTGGGCACACAGCAAGACCCGCCGCTGACGCACAAGCACATCGAGCAACTCGAGGTGGACGACAGCATCCTTGCCTGCAGTGATGGCCTGTGGCATTACTTCACGGCCATGGAAATGGGTGAGATCGTGCACACATTGGGCCCGCGCGAAGCGAGTGAGATGCTCGTGAACAAGGCGCGCCAGCGCGCCAACGGCGGCGGCGACAACATTTCGCTCGCCCTGATTCGGGTCGACCCACTCTGAGCGCCCCAGGCCGTCGCCTGGCGCCGGCCGCCACCGGGCTTGCAGGCCCGATGGCCTTGCCCAGCCACTCGTGAGCGCGCAGGCGCTCACTCGGTGCGGGCTCAGCCCCCCCGAGTGGGTTGAGTGAAGACACTTCGGGCGGCCGCGCGTTTCCAGCTGAAATTGCGTTGTGGGCTGGACTGCAGCC
>Ga0315276_10000918_pt1 | contig 26057 bp, 31 predicted proteins | sample YL17G05_0_MG_FD_204542 | JGI IMG/M metagenome (GOLD analysis project Ga0315276, IMG submission 204542) | Sediment microbial communities from Yellowstone Lake, YNP, Wyoming, USA - YL17G05_0 | ecosystem: Environmental > Aquatic > Freshwater > Lake > Sediment | place: USA: Wyoming | collected... | reverse complement strand
ACAGGAGCGGGCGCGGGCCGACGCGGAACTCTACTTCAGGGAGTGGATCGCCGCAGGCCTTCACTTCCATGAAGCAAAGAACACCAGGCACAAGTGGGCGAGCGCTCCTGACTGGCATCCCGAGGGGCCGAGCGTGCCAGATGTTTGTGTATTCTGTCGGACGAAACGATTTGACAGCAAGTTTCCTGCTGGCGACCCCAGAGGCAAGGGGGAACTCGTCTTCGAAACGCGCAACAAAATGTACGCCCTGGATCAAGGATGCAGTTTCATTCGGCTTGCTGAGGACTTCTCTGCAGAGCCGAAAGGAAGGCGACGTAGCGACGGGGAGTTTTCCGGCGAAGCATTCCGAGCCATCATCAGTGAGGCGCTCGACGAATTCAGTCGAGTTACCATCGATCTTGCTTTGCCTGGAGATGCTTGCATTGAGGATCCTTTTCTTGCCGAGGCTTTTGGCGGGCTGCTTGGCCAGGGGTATTCGCGAGGTAGGCTCGAAAACTCGTTTCAGCTCATCGGACACCGCAGCAATATCCTGAGAGCCAATCAGTACATCTCGGGCCGAAGGGACTGGATCTTTTGAACGCCATCATCGACGTTTTTATCAGCTCTTTGCTGACATTCGTACTTTTGGAAAAGGCTCTAGAGGTGAACGCAATGATCGCGCAAAAGAGGATGGACGAAGCAAAAGACGTGAGCCTTCTTGCTGGGTTCCTTCCGTTAAAAGCCATCGCCATCGTTTTTGCTCTCACCCTCATCGCGGCAATGACCGCGCTCATCACCGGAGCTGTCATTTTGCACCGCATCCTTGAACGATTGATAGGCCTCGCGTGACCGGCCCCGAGATCACCGATATGCGGAAGAAACTCGAGATCTCTCAAGAGACGCTCGCGCGGATCCTCATGGTTTCCTACGTGACGGTCAACCGGTGGGAGGGCGGGCATTCTGGTCCCAAAGGCCTTCACCTCGTCTTCCTGCAGGCGCTCCAGCGCTGGGCCGCTCACCCTGGAAAGACAGGGCCGCGCCCGAAAGCCATGCTTCGCGAGTGGTCCACGCTTGAGCCGGTTCTGATGCTCCTCAACATTCTCGATGTGGCTGGACCGGCGTGATCCCGCCCATCCTCCATCTGCCTGGCTCTCACGGCGCGCTCGAGCACGAGGTGCTGAAGAATGACCGCGCCATCGAGCTGCTCACTGGAAAGCGACAGGAGCCCGACGTCAGCGTCACGATCACCGAGTGTATTCACGGCAGTGTCTTCTCCGTGTGGCGTGATGGCGTTTACCTGGCAGTGGACTGGGCACGCATGGGTTCGGAGCAGGAGTTCCTGCGCAAGATCCTGCCGGCACTGCCTACGGACGACGTCGAACTGGCGTTCGTTCTGCCCGACCCCGCGAAGTACGGCCAGAAGAACCTGGCGCCCCTGCTCATAGACCTGGTCGTAAACGGCGTCAGACGTCCGCGGGGCGAGACAAAGGTCGCGGCCGACCTGATGGGTATCCCGCTTGAGCCCAGCGCCTACGAGGGGCCTGTGGGGCTCAGCGTGATCGACGCGTTTGCGATGGCCGCTGGCATGGACCCATTCACGCGGTTCGAGCCAACGAGAGAAGTGATGTATTTTTTGCACCGGGGGCGTAAATTGCTCGGCACCGCACGCTTCGTCGTGCAAACAGAAAAGAAACGGAATCAATATGAAAAGTGGCGACCCCAGTCAGGCTTACCAGACTTTTTTGAATCGGCGCGTCGCTACGATCAAGCGATACGGCCACTCGCAGGAGCTGTTTCGAGTCCCGATCGCGATCACTCCGGAGGAGCAGGAGGTCGGGTTATCAGCAAGCCCGCTGCCGTTGCCGCAAGCAGGCGGAATGCTCTTCTCCTTCCCTTTTTTCGGTAGACCGGAATTCACGCTCGCGAACACGAAAATCCCGCTCGACGTGATCTTTCTGCGCACGGTCATGAACTCGCTGTTCGCCGGCCCGCAAGTCACCGCACGCGTTATATCGATCATAAGCGTTGCGGCTCGCGATCCTGAGCCGGTTGCGGCGGAAGAGCCGTACGACTTGGTGCTGGAGGTGTACCGGGGCGATGCGGCCCGAGTGGGAATCAAAGTGGGCGGCGACCTATGCATTACGGGGGAATCGTGAGCGCTGTTCCCAGTGGAACCGTTGTGATTCCTGAGCGCTCTGTGGATGCCGTGGAATTTCGTTTCGGCGCCAAACTTGAACACCGCGGTGGACAAGTCTATCTTCGCTTTGAGCGCCTCTGGGACCGCGGCGTTCCTCTGGATGCTCGGCTCGCACGGGCAGCCGAGGAGTTGGCCGAGATCGGATTCGACCTGAATTCCCAAGACTACGCCGGCACTGATGACAGCGTCGTGGCGCTTGTGACGCTGCGCCCGTTAACACCAAAAGCCTCGAAGGTCAAAGCCGACTTTCTTGCGCGACATCCAGCCTTTTACCGAGAGCTTGCCGACCGACAAACGTCCTCTGAATGGTGGGAAGCAAAAACTGCGTGGATTGACACGGCAAAAGACGTAGAGTCCGCCTACGCGGGTGCCATGATTGCGCCAGAACTCGCGCGACAAGTTTGCGCCGCAGAGCGCTATGATCTGGCTGCGCCAGTGATGTGGCACTTGGAAGCTTTGCGCTTGGGCAATAGACGGCATCGGGGAAGGATCGGGCTAAAGGCCAGGCTCGACCCCGCGAACGAAGAGGACTACGAGTTCATCCGCGAGCACATCCTTCATCGGGTGGGAGATTTCTGGGGCCATGGGTATCAGCTGGCGCTGGCAATGGACGTACTCGGCCAAGAGGTATTTTTGCGACAGTACCTCGACGCCTATCTCGTGGTACTTCGCGACCTGATCAGAAGGCATGAGCGCGGGGAGAAGGTATTCACGTGACCGTTGACCAGATTATTCTCACGCAGAAAAAACGACAATCACTTTATCCTGTTTTTTCACTTGCGTAATTTTCGCACGTCGACACGACAGCAGAATTGCAGTATATTGCTGGTGTTGACTAAATGACTGGACAAGCGCATGATCCTCGGCGCTACCCAGAGGAGATTCTATGATCACTACCACAGCAGAGCAAAAGTACGCCATCATCCACACAGTGACGGGCGAAGAGCTTGCCTTCGGTCACTGGCTTATCGCCACCAATCGCGGACATAGTCACGCGGACATCCTCGTCACGGGACCGAAAGAGTGTCCCGTGGTAACCGGGTCAGGAGAGCCCAAGGTCACCTTCACAGGAGAGTGGGCCAGCGTCGCCATTGCGATGTCGCTGGCAAGCGGGAGCAACAGCGCGCTCTTCGTCTTCGGTACGACTACGCGCGAATGGACTCACGCGAGGCTTGCTGCCCGATGACTTGATCAACAGCAAGCATGGCTTTCACGAAAAAGAAGAGAAAACACAGGACAAAATGAAGAAAACCATCCAGGTTGGCGCAGCGGCAGCGGTCGAAGCTGCTGCGGAGCTTGATCGATTGATTGAGGAGGTTGCCGCTCATGAACCAGGCTAAAAAACCCCAGTGGCAAGGGCCGACCGCGGATGAGATCGCCGCGCCCGGCTTTTTCGAGAAGTTGGAGGCGCAAAACCTCGCTAGTCAAGAGGCCATCGCTCGCGAGTTGGCGACCATCCGAAAACGTCTAGGCTATGCGCAGATTCCGCAGCTACCTCCGGTTGAGCTCACAGACAAAATGCTCGTTGCTATGATCAGTGCTCTCGGGGCAGCGCTCGCGGGTCCAGACGACAGCGATGGCGGCCCATTCAGCAGCAAAACGCATGCTGACATGCACAGGGCCACGGAGTGGTGCAGGTCGCAGATATCCAAGCGGGCGCACGAGAAGGCCCGAAAGACGAAGTCAGGAGCTGGACGAAAGTGAACAATTACAGAACCGACGCGAAGGCATCTGAGATCGAACGGATCAATGAGAGGATCAGAGGTCTCGCTCGCGAGCGCAACGAGCTCATGAACTTGCCGGCGGAAAAGCAGCCTAAGGCTGAGCCTGCAAGACCTCGTTATCGCCCTCTGTTCGCGTCTCCGCTGGAGGTTTTCTGGGCCGTATTTTGCGGCACCAGCTTTGGCGGGACCATGGGGATTATGACAGGGGCCATCAGTTCTTCGCACCAACTCCTTTTTAGTGCCATCGGAAGCTTTTTCGCGTGCTTTATCATATTCAGATTTTTCCCAGGCCTAATAGAAGAACGTCAGTCATGAGCGACTATAGAACCGATGCGCGAGCCGCTGATGTCGAGCAGCTCAGCAAAAAGATCGACAAGCTCACCGCGGAACGCGATGCGCTCGCGAGCGAAGTTGTAGAAAACGATGCCAACATCGAACGCGAGGTCAGCCCGTGGCGATTACTCGCTATGCTGTCCTGCGTGTGCGCGATCGCCGCAGTGATCGCGTGGACACTTGCTTCGAAAGTGAGCGCACCGTGAACTCTCTTGTTATCGATCTCTATCGGATCGTGCGTCCCACCATCTCATCGTCAACCGCGCGCGAACTATGCATCGATCGGCCCACATCTCTTGAGGGATGGATCGATGCGATTGCAAGATTAGAGTCGATTGAACCGCGTGTCATTCGCCAACTATTTCTTGATACAATCGCCGCCTGGTGCATCCGAAACGTCGATGCAAGGGATGTGCTTCGCAACTTATATCTGATCGACCATAGGCTACTGGTCTGGTCTACATGCGCCTGCGTGCAGAGGTCTGTCCCCTATCTACTCTCTGAAGGAAATCGGTCTAAAGCCGGAGATGTAATTCATACCGCACTCCAATGGGTCCGAGGAGGTGCCTCTGACTTTGACTGTCTCCAGGCATACAATTCTTTCGTTAAGTCACAGTCGGTAATCGAGCCTTCCGTGCGGGCGGTCGCGAATGCGATTCGAGTCGTTTTTACTCACAATGAGAGCTTCGACGACGTTTCCCAAAGAGCAATTTATGCAATTTATTGCTCAGCACGTGCGATGGGCGACGACCGTAGCATCGGGTTTGAGGATAGGATTGACACGCACCTTGAAGCGTTCTGCGCCATCATTCGCGACGCCGTGCTGACTCTGCCGGAGACCGCATGATCAGGCGAATGGTGCTGGATTAACGCAGGCGGAATAATCGTTCAGTATTTATCACTGGTTTATTGCAGTCGGATCAATAGTGATTGATAATAACCAGCAAATAGCCTATCCATTCTGAATTTGACTAAATGACAGCTATTCGCTAGGCTCTTGATCAAGAAGGAAGAGTACTGTGAAGATCGACTACAACCTCACGACCCAAGTTTTCGTTGCCGCCACCCGTGACCGCACCGAGGGGGCGCAGCTCAAGGCTCTCGGCGACTGGAAGTGGCACGGCGAAGGCTGCCACCCAACTTTCTGTAAACGTCCATGCCCAGCGGCGCACGTACGCATGCAGTGGTGGACGCAGAGTCGCGCGGCGGCCGCTCGCGTGAAGGGGGAGGGCGTTCATACCGATGCTTCGCTCGCCGCCATCGCAGAGGCTCCCACGGCGGTCCCTGTGGCCGCTCCGCGCGTCAGCTTCGAGAACGGGGCGTTCCGCGCCCACACGACCTCCAAAGAGGCGTCTGATGGCCTTCGGCGGGCATCGGGAGCATGGGACGCGTGGAAGTTCCACGGCGGAGCCTGCAGCAGCCAGTACTGCCGCAAGGGCTGCCCTGCCGTCGGCCACTACGGTCTGTGGACGACCGACGCCGCTGCGGTGCGCGCCCTCGGCGCGTACTTGGACCCATCGGCCAAGGCTGAGATCGCAAAGCGCGAGGCGAGTCTGGATCTCTCGCGCGCCAAAGAGGCCGATGGGTCCGACCTAGCGTGCCCTCCTGGGCGAGCTTACTTACCTTTTCAGTGCGCGGGCATTCGCTACGCGATGTCACGACGGTCCTGCCTGATCGCGGATGAGATGGGGCTTGGCAAGACCGTCCAGGCCATCGGTACGGTCAATGCCGATGCCAGCGCGCGGACTATCATCGTGGTGTGCCCGGCCTTCCTTCGTGAGGTCTGGCGCTCACACGTCAACGACTGGTCGGTACGCGAAACGCGCGTCGTCGTGCTTGAGGACAGCGCTGACGCAAAGCGGGCGGCAAAAAACGACCTGCTTACGCGCAAGGGCGATGAGACGCTCTGGGTCGTGATCTCCTACGGCGGAGCTCGCACCGCATCCGCAGTCGGCAAACTCCTGCACGCGATCGAGTCCGTCGACGTCCTCATTCTTGACGAAGCCCATCGCATCAAAGAAAAGGAAGCACAGCAGTCCAAAGGCGTGCTCGCCATTGGCGCAAAGTCCAAGCGCGTCATCGGACTCACCGGCACTCCGATCCCCAACCGCCCGATCGAGATGGCTACCGTCCTGTCGCTTATTCAGCCAGGATTCAATTTCTGGCGCTACGCCAAAACCTACTGCGGTGCGAACGAGACGCGTTTCGGTTGGGACATGAGCGGGGCCACAAGCCTTGACCAACTCCAGCAAGAACTGAGAGAGACCTGCATGATCCGTCGGTTGAAGAGCGAGGTGCTGACCGAGCTGCCAGCGAAGCGTTGGTCTGTGATCACGATGCCGGCCGATGGAATCTCGGCAGACTTGCGCAAGAAGTGCAAGTTCACCACCAGCAAGTTCACGGCCCGCCTGCAAGCTTCGCAAGCCATCGCTGCGGCTGCGGGCGACGTCGCTGCAATGCACGTTGCCATTAACGAGCAGCTTACCGCGGTGGCGCCTACGTTCGAAAACGCAAGCGAAGTCCGCCAGTTGCTCGGCCTTGCGAAAGTCCCTGCAGCCATCGAGTACATCCAGCAAGTCACCGAGAGCGGTGAGTGTGCCGTTGTGTTCGCCCATCACAAAGAGGTGGCTCGCGCGCTCTACGCAGCCCTCGGCGGAGCAGAGAAGTGCGTCTACCTTGATGGCGAGGTCGATAGCGCAAAGCGTGTTGCGCTGGTGAAAGAGTTCCAAGCATCAAAGACGCTTCAGTACGTGGTCGCGACGATCGAGTCTGCCAAAGAGGGCCTCACGATCACCCGCGCAACACGCGTGATTTTCGTCGAGCAAGCGTGGACCCCTGGCACGATGGCCCAGGCCGAGGACCGCGCGCACCGCATCGGCCAAACCGAAACCGTGTTCGTGGATTACCTCGTCGTAGACGGCACTGTGGATGCATACCTGGCGCAGCTCCTGGCGGCAAAGCAGCGCGTGGCATTCGATGCGCTCGACAAGATCCACACCGCTCCCGATGCGGTTGAACAGGCGATCATTCCGCCTTCGACGCAAGCTCAAGCAGAGCTCGTGGCGATTGCGCACGATCCAAACGCGGTGGCTCTTCGCGCCATGCGTGCGGCCCGCACGACTGTGCAAGAGGAGATCGCAGCAGACCCCAAAGGATACGCCGAGCGTACAGCGGCTCGTCGCGGCGTTAAGTCCATCTACGAGCCGACAGAGACTGAGATCGCAGCGGCCATCGGTGGGATGCGAGCTCTTGCGGCGATGGACAGCGACCACGCATTCTTCGAAAACGAGATGGGATTTTCCAAGGCAGATGTGTACGTAGGCCACGCGCTCTCCGCGCTGCCTACGCTCACTCCTGAGCTTTGGGCGCTCGCGGCGCAGTTGTGCCGCAAGTACCAAGGCCAGATCGGAGAAGACGTGGCAGTTGAAGCGGGCGTGGCGAAGACTGGGCGTCGAATCGATTCTGCTTCCGCCGTCTTTGGCGGCACATTCGGCACGAAAGTGAGTAAGGAATAGCTATGGATGACTATTCGAAGAAGGATCTGATTGAACTTCGTGTCACGCACGGGCTGAAGCCGTGCGCCCATTGGAGTCTCGCTCGCCTACGATCTGACCACGAGCAAAGGGACGACCAGGAAAACTGGGAGGACGAAATGGCGCACGAGGCGCCGTTCAATGCGTTTTTAGATCGTTTGCACGCGGAGTCTCACGTTCGGCTGTTCTGCAGGAGCCCATCGGAGGATGTTCACCATGACCTGTGGGATCGCGTCGATCGGCTCGCAAAAGCAAATGATCTTGAGGCCTGTTTCTCGCCAGAGGACGAACGACGAGCGATGGCGCTTGGCCTTGAGGCGAAGGACATGGCGTTTACCAAGTGGGTGTTCGCGCCGACGAGAGAGTTTTTAGATGCGATCCGAGAGCTTGGCTTAGACGAGGTTGAGTACTCCGTCATAGTAGGCAAGCCATAGAGGGTCATCTAAAATTACTCCGCCAAAAATCTTGTCACGTAGTCAACACTGGCATATACACACAGTCCCAGCCGCGCTGTGCGGCCCATACGCATCAGAATCAAAGAGGAAAAATGCAACCGAAAAGCAAGAAGACAAAGCGGCTGACAAAAACAGAGGCTAAAAAGCAGGTCAAAAAGCCTGTGACCAAAAAGCTCTCGCGATCACACAAGAGCGCGATCTCTGAAGGCCGGAAGAACAAATGGCTGACGATGGCCGAGGACAATAAGGAGAAGACGCTCGTCGCCTTGCGCGCGATCGCGCGGGCGCCGCTGTCAGGCCGCGAGCTCGCCGATCGCCTCGGCATGTCGCACAACACGTTGTATGGCAGCGTGCTCGCGCAACTCGGAACATCCTTTCAAGATCTGGTCAAAAGTGCGGAGTTCCTTGCAAAGGAGGAGAGCGTGGCTTTTAGGTCTTCGCTCAGCAGAAAAGCTACAAGCCCTCTCTACATCGGAGATGTTCGCATGCCCTGGTGGTACTTGCCTGCGACCGGGATGGAGACGGATGGGCTGCAGACGCCCAAGGCAGCCATGCGGCAGTCGTCGTTCAAGCCTCACGAGGCCGAAATGGCCGCCAAGCTCTACTGGCACGATTGGGCCGCTCTGCGCAGCCCTGACCAAGAACTTGGGGCTGGGCCTCACAATCAATTTTTCTCTAAAGCGGTCAGCCACGTTTTTTCAGTACTGGCAACTGACCCCTCAAGCACGATGCCTTCAAAGGAAGACCTTCAAAGAGGAAGCCCTACTCTTATTGCTTTAGGGGCACGACTTGCAGGCGAGATCCTGAAGTACCCGTATCCTAGGGCGAGCTCAGAGGAGCAAGCCGATCTTACGCAAGAAGATCTTAACCGGCAAAAAGATGCGCAAACATGGCTCGTAAAGCTGATTGAAGAGGCCGACTCGGAAGTAGCGGCTTCTGTGTTGGCCGAGTGCGCTAACGCTGCGATGACCTTCCAAGCGCGTGCCGCATGTGTAACTACGTCCAGAATGCTGCTGGATCGCGAACGCGCACAGAGAGAGCTTACGAAAGAAGGCAAGTCACGCAACCCGTCGGTGCCTGTGCTGTCTCCTCGCGTGGTCAACGTTCTCATCGCTGGAGCTTACGGCGCGGGCTGATCTGCAACGCCTGCAGCGAGTTGAGTTGCGGGCTGAGGTGAGCGCTGGTTTGGACTGCAAAGTTCAAACGAAACTGAGCTCGTCGAAGCAGGAACTTAACACTAATCAAGGCTCGTCCTCGATTGGGTCAGTTTAGGAGAACGGTATCCGATGACCGATAATGCAACAGAAGCTCCAAAATTAGGAGAGAGATCCGTGAGCACCAGACGATCCGAAGCGATGCTTGCCCAAAGCCAAGGAGAATTTCTTCTTCCTGCGGCGCCTATGTACGACCATCTCTATACCCGCCTGACCCTGCAACGCCTTGCAGTCTCGTCGCCAACTCCCGACGAGGTGGTGGCCGCCTGGATGATTTACTCAATCGGCGAGTTGTCTCGCAACGACCTGAGGTTTTTTGCTGGACGCGTAATTCAAATCGACAGCTTGATCAGCGAGGGCGTGCTGCGGCGCTCGAAAAGAGCGGGCAGGAAAGAATCAGCTATGTATCGACTGACCGGTACCTCGCCACCTGAAGCGGTTTTGCAGGGGCGTATCCCAAGCCCGAGGCCGCCTACCAGATCCGAGGCTATTAGCGCGGTCCGGTGGAGCATGGCGATGGCTAAGTACCGGCGCGAAGCGAAAAATATTCGCTCCGAGATGGGCGGGGATCTGCTCTCGATTTTCGCTTGGCTCGGAGATTCTGCGAGGGGCGTCCTAACGCTACGCAAGGCGAAAGATAAGGACGCAGATCCAAGCGCCCGGTTCACGGCCCGTATGGCGGCTCCAGCGATCGCGCAATTGGCAGCGCTGCGCGAGAGCGGCGAAGATGCCAAGTCTCCGCCCGAAACCAAGATGCCTGCCGCCTGGCCAGCCATCGAGCGCTGGCTGAGCAGCTACTCAGGCGAAAAGTACCTACCAGAGATCGCCCCGTTTTGGCCAGACCCTCCGCAGGCTAAGTGATACCGTCGTGCCATGGCTAAACTCGTCGTACCGCTCGGGCTGATCGTGAATCCGAAAAACGGCGCGCTCGCGTACAGCGGAACCTACGATGCTTTCGCAGCGGTCGGCTGGAAGGAGATCCTCATCCTCGCGCTCGCTGGCAATCAGATCGGTGGGGGGTACATGAACAGCGAGGATTACAACTCGTCATTCCTGCTCACCGGCTACCCAAGGGCCCATACAAACCCAGGCATCAGCGACGCGAAATACGAGGGCGCAGGCTATGGAACTGTCCTTTACACAGCCCTGTGTCACGCGGTGGAGATGCAGCGCATCGGGCGTGTCGATCTCCCACAAGTCGTGCTTAATCGCCCCGAAGCTGGCGTCAGTTCTCTTGACTTCGGATCGAGATCCGAGGAGGCCAACAAGTGGTGGCATAATGCCATCGAGATATACGGCGTCGCGGGAGAGGCGCGGAAAAACATCAAGATCAAAGTAGACTATCTTCCGGGATGGGAGAAACTGCCGTCAAGAGTGAGACGAGACGAGGCGCTCTCGGCCGCCCTCCAAGACGTCGATGCATTCGAACTCGCATCCCACGTCATTGATGAAGATGAGCTGAAGATCGAATTTGACGACAAGGCCCGAGTGGCAAGGGTCGAGCTGATTGATATTCCTGTGGATATTTACAGGTATAAAGAAGCGCGGCGATTCGTCGCGGCATCGATCATTCCGAGCAGCCCAGAGCTTACGACGAAAAAATTCAGCACACTTGCGCAGGTGCCTGCTCAATGGATAGTCGCCAATCCAGAGGTGCTGCTCGCAGTCAACGTCGCTCAACTTCGTAGCCTCAAGAGCTACGGCGAAGAGCTATTCATCGCCCTGGTTCACGCGCTTGAGACGGCTGGCGCGTCAAGGGCGGACGCGAACGAGTTCATCCAACGCTATGAGCTCGGCCTGGACGCCACGCAGGCTTCTGGCGCCGCGGTGGGCGCTACCGACGGGAATCGTGAGCAACTCACGCAAAGCCTTCTGCGCCGCCGCCAGAAGCTCGGCTGGACGCGATTCTAAACCCCCGGTTTAGGTGCTTGCAGCTACGGCTGGCAAGGCTTCAGCCAGGCGTTGTACAGCTCCACGCTCTTCGGGCCAAAAATCCCGTCCGGTTTTGCGCCAATCAGCGTCTGAAAAGCCTGAATGCCGCCTGCGACCCGAATGTGTCGGCGGGCCTTGATCAGCGTCAACAGCAGCGGGAACTGCGATCGGTACTGAGCGTCCCACCAGAGCACCACCAAGGCGTTGAGACACTCGGGCGTCAGCATGGCATCAATCAGGTCCTGGGGGCGCTCCTGATGGCCGTAGCCCTGCAGGGTCATGGATCGGGGCCTCACGAGGCCGGCTCGGTCAAGCGACTTCTCATGCTCTGCCCAGTCCCGACGATGCCAGGCCATGACCTTCGCGTACGCGTCGGCGCCGTGGAAGTTTCGGAAGTAGACCTGGGGGCAGCGTCCGTTGATGAAACTCGCAAACTCGTCCGATGGAAAACCGGCAAATGTCCCGCCATTCTCGATGGAAAGCGGGACTTTCCGCTCGTCTCCATGGCTCTGCATGGCGAACCAGGGCTGGTCGATCAGGCAGGCGTTTGGATGCTGCGCGCGAATCGTGCGCCCCATCACCAACGCTTCTTTTGGCGTCGTCGTATCGCCAGCGCCCTTGTCCGTGTCCCACTGGCCCTCTGCGTCGAGAAGGGAGAATCTTGCGTTGGGATGAGCCGTGACTGCATCGGCGACTCGCTTGCCCTTCTCGGCTCCCGTAGAAGCGCCGTCAAGCCCGAAGGCTAGCGCATATGGCATGCCGTGCCGCGAGAGGATGTCGCGCTGACTGACGCCAATGCTGCCATGCGGAGCAACGAAGTCCACGCCGGCCGCTCGGCTGTCTCTGACGATTGTCTCGAACTCTCCCGACTTGAGAGAGTCCATGTAAACCTGCAGGCAGATGCCAGTAGGCAGCGTTGTGACCCATTGATTATTCAACTTGTACCTTATATTTCTGCGCCGCTAGACGCGTTGAGTTTTTTCTGCAATCGCTTGACCTCTTCACGCAGTCGGATCAGATCCTCTGCCTGCGATCCAACGAGCGCAATCAGCGAAGAGATCGAGGCTGCAAAGCTTTTTGTGGTCGCGCTTACCGGTGAGAATTGGTCGCGATTTTTCAACTCGCGCTTCGTCTCACGGTGATTCGCCTGTACGCTGGCGATCCATTCGCGCAGGACGTAATCATTAATGACGCAGCCCTCTTCGCTTGCCTGCCAATCCTCATTCTCGCGCTCGTGTCGTCGAATCTCGTCGTAGTTGACGTGATCCAGAATACGCTGCAAATCCGCAATCGGGATGGATGCGTCTACATCCCATGCTGTTGTTGGGCCGTCGCAACTAACGAACTCTGTGCGCGCAGCAAGACCGCCATCGCCGTCACAGTACAGCGTGGCCTTTGCTCCCACGTTAGTGAAGTACAAATAGATGCTGCCGTCAGCGCCCACGCGCTCTTCGCAAGGTGCGGCATCAAGCGTGAGAAGCTTTTGCTTGACCTCTCCTGCGGTCACCAGCGCCTTGTCCGTCGGTGCTCGGTCAACCATTTGTCCGCACCCTCGCAGAGAGCCATGCAACGGTCCGGTCAAGATCGAGCGGGCCGTCGAATTGAGCTGTCATCATTTCGCCTGGCGAATACGAGCAGTGGTACCCGTTGCTCCCCGCCATTACCTCGATGGTGCAGCGGTCCCACTTGGCAAAAGCTGGTTTCCCTAGCAAATCTGGCTTCTCGACGACGGTGCACGGCAACATTCCGCGCCGAGCCGCCTCGTCTAAGAGCGTGCGCAGCATAGCGATTTCTTTCGCGACCAGCTCGCGAACCTCCGGTAGATCTGCGACGCTCATCGAGGCCCCCCTCGGCTCAGGCCGGCGACAAAAATCAAGATCCTGTGACCCGCAAAAGCGCCGGCGAACGACAGAGAAACCAGCAGCAATGCACCAAAAATTGTCCCAATCGTAAACATCATCAGTCTTCTCCTTCTTTCTTCTTCGAAAACCTTCGACAGATTTTAACTGGAGCGCGATGATTGCGCAACAATGATCCGTCACAAACCTGCGGGCGCACCGTCAAACACTGAGGCGGTACGAGAATTCATGTTCGGAGAGCTCAACGAGGACGTCTCAGACGAGAGCATCCTCGATTACTATGACAAGCCAGCGCAAGAGCTTCTGCGTGGCCGGGACAAGGAGGACATTCGCCAAGGAGACGCCGTCACATGGGTCGGCAGCGCCGGCGAGATGCTTCTTATCGATCCAGACTACGCTCTCGCGATAGAGGGAAATACATTTGATGAGCACAAGCTCGCATCGCTCGTGCACGCCATCGAGAATAAGCGTAGGCCGACCTTGTTTGTCGGCTATGGCACTGTGCACTTCATTGATGCCGACGATGTCGAAGAAAACCGCCGATACGATCCTAACGGGTACAACACCGGCGATGGCGTGTGGCAGACCGAGAGGCCGCTCGACGAGTCCGACATCGGCAAGCTCCAGTACACGATCCGCGACGGCAATCACCGAACATTCGCGGCGCTCATCGCAGGCGAAACGAAAGTCTGGATCCTGCTTGACGACAATCAGCTCCAAGACGTGAAGGAATACCGAGAAGCCAAGAAGAAGAGCAACGTGCGGGCATTCAGCAAGAGGCGAGGGCCGAGATACACCAAGCTGCTGAAGGCGCTCGATCTAAAGCTGCGAAATGATTGAACTTTTTTTCGCAAGATACAAGTGTAAAGCAGATGCCTAAGTAGCTGAAATTAAACAGCTTCTTGGCAAAATAAATCAGGAGCGCTTCGACGCAAGCATGATGCCTGCTCCGACCGCAGCTCCAACAGCGCCAGCGAGAAGCGTCCGTCCACTCACGAGGCCGCGCGATGCGTTGATGGTCTCGATCGTGGGATAGCTGATGATCGCGCCTGCGACCGTCTTGAGGAGCCGGCGCTCTTCTTTCTCACGAGCCGGACCATAGCTCGACTCTGGGAATCTGCTGAGATGAGTAATGTTTGCGTCCGCGGTATTCATAACAGCCCACCTGACAGCGTCTGGACCCATGCCTGGCCTGATTCCTGCGGCGGCACCAATCAACTGACGGGCCGCGAGGGCTAAGTCGCTCGCCGGGCCAGTAAGTCCACCGATTTTGCCAGCGTTTAGATAGGCATCTTGCAACTCGTACATTGTTGCGCGACCAAGAACCCACCGCCGAGCTGTCTCAACCGCCATTCTCGGTCGATTGTCTCCGGCAGCGACGTGCTTGAGCGCCGTTTCTACGCATGCTGCCGCACACCATACGCCAAGTTTGAGATCCCACTGGGCCAGCTCATGCACAACCAACTCCGCGCCGATCTGAATCTTCGCCCACTCAACAAGCGCGTTCCGAATCGCCATTGACTGCGTTCCGCATTCGATCGCAACAGACGACGTCTCCGTCAGAGTCAGCGAATCGTACGGGGACCATGCGATGTCCTCTTCAAGCATCTCTGGGCATACGCAGGCCGCGAGAGCAATCCAATCAGGACCGGAGTTGCTAAACACTGCGACCTTGCGCCAAACGCGATCATCAATGCCATACCTACTCATGAGCGTCTCCTCGCATACATCGCTCCTGCGCCAATCAACACGCCAGCCATTCCAGCAGCAAGCGACCTTCCATTCACCAAGCCGCGGGACGGCGCAATCGGCCTGCTTGTTGGAAAAGTAAAGATCGCCTGCTCAACCACGTCGCGGAACAGAATCTCTTCCCGGCGAGTCCTCTTGTCCCAGTATTCATCCATCGCCAAGTCGTCGAGCCGTATCGCCGCACGCATTTCGTCTGAGTCTGCCTTCTTATTTGCAGGCTTTTCGGTAACCGACTTTTTAGCATTCCTCATCAGCAGGCCCGCCTCGGCGAGTAATTGCTCCTTCGTTCGCTTAGACGGAGCTGCGCGAAAGTCGCTCGCCGCACGAGCAAGTCGTAGAGAGCTGACTGCCGTAGCGGCCGCAAATGAGGCTGCGTAGTTTGCCGTCACAAGATCTGATACTGTCTGGTTGCGACCTACGTCTGCAATAGTGCCTTCGAGCAATATCGCTACTTGGTCCGCAGCATCAAGCGCTGCGAACATGATCCGCTCGCTCGTTGCCAAGCCGACGACCCAGTTGCGAGCAAGGGAGATCATGCCTCTGTATGACGGATCTAGTGTGGCCGATAGATTCATGGCTGCTTCCGCGATGGCGCAGCCACACCAAACGGCCAGTTTGTTATCCCAAGCCGCAATTTCGCTCAGCGCATCGGACGTGGACCTCTTGCTGGCCACCCATGCCGAGAGCGCATTGCGCACAACAGCTCGGGATGAATCGCCATGGCACTCGATAGCCATCTTCTCGGCATCCGCCAGCGACTTGGGTGGCGCAGGAATATCCTCATGCATCACTTCGCGGCAGAGGCTTGCTGCGAGCGCGACGATAGCAGGACGCGGCACATACTTACCGTTACGCGAGGCGCTGTCTGCGAGGATGTAGACATCATCATCAATGCCGTACGTGCTCATCGGCGCCTCGCGATACGCATAATGCCGGCGCCCATCGCAAGGCCCGCAGCGCCAGCGATAAGCGTGCGGCTTGAAAGGCCGCGCGAGGCAACGATATCGCCAGTCGGAAAGCTCATGATCGCGGCTGCCACGGTCAGCGAAAGATTCTGGCGCTCAACATTCTCGTTCGTGTCTCTCGCAGAAGAAGCCGCCAGCGCAGCGTACACAGCTGCATTGCCAGTGCTATATTCTTGTGTCATGAAGTCCCCACTCGTCACCGATTCCATCACAAAGAAAGCCGCCATTGAAGCAGAAGCATGCGAGCCGAAGGTGGCCCTAGAGAAGGTGGCCCTAGAACCCATGTCACGCAACGAAAGCTGCGCCTTTCGAACTTCGCTGACTCTCGCCCGTCCCACTGTCCAGGCCCGCGCCGCCTCAATCGCATTGCGAGGTCTGTCTTCTCCGTCCGGAACGTATTGTAGTGCTGTCTCAGCAACTGCTGCCGCGCACCAAACACCTAGCTTGAGGTCCCAATGAGCGAGCGATCGAATAGACCGGTCGGCGCCCATCCCATAACAGTCAAAAGTCTCTGCCCACGCCGCAAGCGCGTTGCGGATCACGCGGTCCGCAGAATCTCCATGGCATTCCACCGCGAGGTCTGACCTCTCTATGTCAGCAAGCGATTTCGGCAGAGTGAGCTTGAGGCCCTGGTCAAGCAATTGAGGGCATACGCTCGCCGCGAGCGCCACCAAGGCTGGGCCAGCAGCAGGTCTTCCAATGGCGCGCCACACGCGCTTGTCGATGCCGTACATTACGATCTCCTCGCGATACGCATAACGCCAGCGCCGATCGCGACGCCTGCAACGCCGGCGACAAGCACGCGGCTAGAGACTAGTCCGCCCGATGCCGACTCTTCTTCAAGGCCCTGCTTTTTCATCCACTCGCTGATGATCTTCTCTTGCAAACGTGTAGTCATCGGAAACGGGCGGATCCATCCGCCGTACGTTCGTGACTTGAAGTTCGCTATGAACAGAAGTTTGGGCGAAAATTTCTTCGTGAGCCGCGTCAGCTTGAAGCCCCATGCTTTCAGTTTGGCTGCGTCTGATAACCCGTAAGCGCTGCCTTCGCCTACCTTCGCAGAGATCCGTACCGTGACTTCGAAAGGACTGTAAAAATAGTCGCCAATGTTCGTTTCAAGCACGCTCATCCGAGCAAGTTCAACGCCGATGATTTCAAGAGACCCATCTCCGTACCCGTCTTCGCCCGTCTTGCGCTGAACGCCCATCGCTCTTACCCCGCTCTTGTCGTGCGGAGACGTGAGCAGTCCACATGCCCAATACCAATTATTCGCGATGGCGAACGAGATCGCTTCAGTCACATCGTTCAGCTGATTCTCGGTGATCGCGCTCATCATGAGCATCGCCAGGATCATCTTCCGAGTAGGATCCTCAATCGAGTCAAACGACTCTGGAATACTTTTGCCGACCATTACAAACCGAGCCGATCCCCGTAACGGTCCTTCACGTAAAATACCCCGCCCACTACAAGGGCGGTCATCAATCCGACTACGAGGGCGGTAGGCGCCGCAGAGATCACTGTGGCAGGCAGCGAGGGAGCGACCGGCTTGCGGGCCACCAGAAAGACCGCCACGGGGCGATTCTCACTCGCCCCCCACTTCCGCACGGTGCCGTCCTCATTGCGCATGGCGAGCGCTGTAGAGCCTCCTCCGTCGGTGTAGCCGCCCCACACGGCTCCAGTCTGACGGCAGCGCTGTCCAAAACCTGCGAGTGTGTCGGTCCCCACGGCAAAAGCAATCTCGCCATTGGCAAAGCCAAGCACTCCCGCGCGCCCTTCGCGCTGCCCGTTAGATCCCGTGACCGACAGAGAGGGGACCCTGCCATCAATAACCAGGGAAGGGTACATCTGCACTCCGACGCTTGCCTGCGTGTTGATCGGCCCACTGACCGACCACTCTGCGCGACCATCGACGACCGATAGGTAGACTCCGATCGCTGCCTCTCCGCGATCCGATGGCTCCAGGATCGCTACCCCTTTGTCGAGCTCGGCGAATCGCGGATTCACACAATCGCTCGATGCGTAGCTCGCTCCGGCGTCGCAGTTATGGAACATCGGCCCGTCAAGCGCGGCGAGCGTGAGCGGGTCAGCCATCACTTCGCTCAAGCGCACAGGCGTGTACTGGCCATTACCTTTCGGCGAGGCAGCAAGGCCTAGCAAAGAAGGCTCGAAGATGACAAGCTTGAGCCCGCTCGACTCCACCAGACGGACTTCGCTCATGAGTTATTCCTGCTGAGATTGATAAATGCGATATGCGCCGTAGGCCAAGCCGCTGATAACAACCGCTCCGATCGCATACGGCAGTGCCTTTTTGGCAATCTCCGCGACCGAGCCACCGAGCATAGCAGGACTCGTCGAGTCCGCTGGGCGCACGATCGGCGTTCCGCCGGGAACAGGAACAAGCGGCTGCGGCAACGCGGGCGCGACTGGCTGCGCAGGCTGACCCTGCTGCACTGGTGGAGGCGCTGGCATCTGCACGATCTGAGGCTGAGGAGCCTGACCTGGATACTGATAGATCACATTGCTGCCCGCAGGCGGCTTCGGAGGAAGCGGCTGAACCTGAACGGGAGACTGACCAGGAGCGCCCGGAGGAGGCGGTACGAACATCGGTGGCGGTGGCTGGCCGTTGTAGAGACGAAGGCTGTCAATCATCGACAAGTCGCTGAACGGGACGTTGTCCAAGTGGTTGAGCATCACCTTTGCTTGAATCGGAGATCCCACTGGATTCATCGGCATGCCGTATGCGGGCATATGCCCAGGCGCAGCAAAGTAGATCACTTCGCTTTCGCGGGCCGCTGAGAAGCGCGAGGCGCCCGTGAAGCCGCCCACATGCCATGTGGCGATAATCATTGCGAGTCCGAGGCCGTCCTTCGTCATGCGTTGTCGCGCTGAGTTTGCAACGAGATCGAGCAAAGCTTGCGTCACAACTCCGCGACCCTCGCTCCGAGCACGCTTGAGCCATGTCCACAGCCGACGCAGCATCGGGCCATCAATCACGCCATTCTCAGCGGGTCCCATAGAACCGACAGCCCCACCGTCGTAACTGCGCTCGTTATTCGTCACGCCGCGGAGTAAAAGCTCTCGGCACTTCACAACTACCGTACGTCCGTTGGTCCACGCAATGTACGGCGTATTGTCTGCCGCAGCGACCTTGAAGATCCACCAGACCGCATCGGTCCCAGGAGCGTTAAAGATCACGGGACGAGGGTAGGATGACGGGGCCGCATTGACCGGCTGAAAACTCGCGTCGACTTGACCTGATGGGGCGACGAAAACGGTGCGTACTTGGCTGTGGATCGGGCGCATGGGGCAACGATACGTGAACTGAGCTAGTCCGTCTACCATTCTCGGCGCAAAAGATGTGTGGCCTAATTAGACTACTCGCGTTCAAATATGCCGCCCCGCCCTCAGCTATCCCCTATACGCTTTTAGGGGAAGTATGTTGTATCGTTTAGGTTCCCCATCATCACCGTCGCGAACGTGCGGAAGTACCGAACGAACGCATGATAGGCTCGATTTCGAGCTCTCAATAGATGCTGAGCGGGGCCCCCAAGCGTCGACCCGGTAACAGGCTCGTTAAGAAGAACGAAAAACACAGAGAGCCCTAGAAGTTGGGAAATCTGAAGAGCAACGTACTCAAAAATACGCACGAGCTCATCAGGTGCATCGTAAAATGCAAGATTGGGACTGCTCACAATCTCGTTGACGCCCAGGCACGCTGTTAGCCCACGAGTGGTATTGTACAGGCCTCCAGGGCCGATAAACGCCTGGATAGAGTCTGCCTGAGGTGTCCTTTGCGAGTGCCCCAGCTGACTCAATGGCACGGTTCTCGTGATGTAACCCGAGCGGCAGAAGTGCAGCGCTGAAGGTGTGCCGCTTCCGTCGTTGACGGGGCCTACTGCAAGTCGAGAGAAGGTAGTGAGCGTCTGCATCACCGCTCGGGCGTCGGTCACCCCCATCATCGTCGCGCCAAATCCCTGGAGCCGAGAATCTCCGATGACTCCGACCCGCACTGGACCGATTAGCCCATTGAGAGCTACCGCGGCAGCCTCCATTTGCGCCGCGATCGCCCCGACTTTGGCTTGCCCAAGGTCGTTCCAGTGCGTGGCGTCGAAGTAGTCTACCGGAAAAAGAAGCGGTGAATCAGCATCGAATGGGAGGAACGAGAAGTTGCATGAGTTCGCAACATCCAGTTTATAGGATGCAAAGTTCGCCGTAGTGGCGGCACTCACAACACCAATCGCAACGGAATGGATCCTCGCGTTCGCGTAAGTTGCGCTTCCACCCGACTTGCAGAGCTGCAGTGGGTGACTGGCTGGCGTGTTGTCCAGGACAACCGCATGAGATCCAGAAAGCGGGATGACCGCTTGAGCGTCTCCTGGGAAACGAGGCTCTCTGGTAATTTCCAAAGACCAGCTTTGGTCGAGGTTGTGTCGAAAAAGAAGCGTGAAAACATCGCCGCTTTTGATAGATCCAAGAGGAGTCGTAGCCGCAATCGCTACGATGCCTGGCTTCGTCGTAACAAATACGTTGATCTGATAATTGGCTTCGTCGAAGTCAATCTGAAGCGCATTCTCATTGCTCGTTGATCCTCCCCAGTTCGTAACAATGGGGCCTCCACCAAGGACCTGCACACGCATCGCAACATAACGACCAGGCTGATTGAGTCCGGCGTAGGTAAGCGCGTCTGCGGCTCCATCATAAGCATACTGCAGCTGTACCGAGTCGAAGCCGAGGACTGGATTGCCATTTTCATCCCAATTGCGTGGGAATCCCTGGGGATTCGCTGATCCTCCAGGCACCGTCAGCGTGCGGTTGTTTGGCCCCCGATCAGGCAGAGAGCTGTACGGGCCAGCGTAGCGATTGTAATTATCGTACGCGTAGAGCAGGCCGCTAAAAGCGGCGAGCGGAGAACTTGACGATGATGTGCACGCGGCAACGAGTGTGTTCACGTTTTATGTACTCCCGAGACGGACCCAGGCGAATAGGCCGCCTGCGGTGGGACTGCAAAGAAATCCACGCATCCCGAATGCATTGTTAATCATAACCGACGCAAAGCCTTCGATGGTGCTCGCGTTGGCAGTTACGACCGAGATGATCTCCGTCGCCGTGCATGCCCCGACCGCGTCTTTGACGATGATCGCTCGCCCGACCTGAGCCGCGCTCGGCGTGGGAAGGGTCACGGTAACCACAGTGTTCAGAGGCACCCCGATATACGAGATGATCTCCTCGCCAGGCGTCACGATATGACTTACGCCGTTCACGGCCGTGAGGGCTGACAGGCTCGTTCCTCCAACATGTGTCCACTGAAAATCTCCAGCTGGAGTCGTCGGGATGCTTGCATAGAGTCCGGGCAAGAACGTGCCTGGAGTAGACCCTTCCACCCACGCGAAGGTAAGAGATGGGACTCCTACTAACGGCAGATTTGATCCGAGCGGGCGGATCGTAAATGTGGGAGAAGAATTGACGGGGGGATTGCTTGGATCGGTAGCCATACAGCAAAAGTATCATCGCTGTTCATGGAGAGTCAATCATCTCGACAAGCCATCGCGGACCGAGTACTCTATCTCCCGTCACGTTCCTGCGCTGCGGTGAGTGTCTTATAGCCTTTCTCCTTGAAGATCTCATAGAATTTCTCCTTGAGGTTCTCACAGGCACTCTCCCCAGCGCAGGGGTCCGTCGAATCACTTGATCCAAATCGAGTTTCTCTCGCGCCAAATGCCACCGTTTGCGCCCGCTACTCTGAGGGGATAGTTGCCGCTTCGGAAGATCGTCTCAGAGCTGATGTCTGAGCGCGCTTGATTCAAGTCGTCCCAGTAGCACCACGCGTACTGCAACGTCCGGCCTCGGCGCGTAACCAGATCGCTGTAGAGCGCCCTGAAGACGCCTGCGGGCAGGCGCATGAACGGAACCCACACTGTTGAGTTTCGGCTGATCCCTGCCTGTGGAGAGTTGCTCCTGTCCCTGTACAAGCCGCCTCGCGAGGTTGGCGAGTGTCGCCAAAGCTCGATCTGGCAAGTAGCAAGCTGAGGAAACCATGCGGCCCACTCCGTGACAACGGATGTGCCCAGCCGCACAAATTGAGAGTACATAGGCAACAGTGGATTGGTCGAGTCGGTCTGCGTTGCACTCGCTCCCTGGGGATGCTTTCGAAGCTTGCGTTCGGTCCAGCGAAAACGAAAAGCACTCGCAGTCGTCAGCGTGAGAGCGATTGCGGCGCTCACAGCAAAACCGACAGCGTAAGAGGCGATTGAAGCGTTCGGGCCTGTCGGCGGAGCGAATGATGCGAGGCCAAATCCGATCCCAATCCCCGCACCGGTCGGCGTCCGAGGCAGAAGGCCATAATCCCCAAGAGCCCCGTAACCCAAAGGTGTCCATGGACCTGCACCGCTGTTCGTTAAGTCGATCTCAAGCGTCGTGTCAGAGATCGCCTGATCGCTCGAAAAGCTCTGCATCGGAAACAATTCGTATCGCGAGTTGAATGTGCCGTTCGGAGCCCCGCCAGTCAACCGCTGAATAGACGGCACAACCACCTCCATCCGGTACGAATCGAACGCGAATGGCGTAGAGTCTTCTTGCTGCCAAACATGCAGAAGAGTGCTCTCGTCAAGAACGCAGGTGTACAAAAGATCGGTGTCTTGCGCTCGCGCGCGCCATCCCAGTCCGTAGCCTGCTGCATCTGGAAAGGTCACAAACGAAGGGAAGTATGAATACGGAAGACCAGGAGAAAGAGACATGGTGCGAGCCTACGACGAAGAGCGATGGGTGACGAGATTAAACTTGTCCCCACGCTAAGTGAGCGGATTGTTTGGCAAAGAAATCACTTTGTTTGCTAAAATCATCAAGCTGGGCCGATGACGGCCTAGCAAAACCCGACCCAAGAAGCCTTGTGTCGAGCAAGCTTCGTCGGCTAGTGTGATGATTCTATGACCGTATCTCGAACCAGCAGCGGAACATTACTTGTGACAGGTATGACAGAAAGTCAGACCCCTGCCGCGCAGACATCTGCCTCGCAGTGGCCGATTGGGACACAAGCTCTTGACCTTGTGAATGGACGCATTTTCGAGGTGGGATACGACAGTTCCACTCTGCTGCATACGTGGCGTTTTGTCTCTTCTACGACGGGGCTTGATGGGCAGCAGACGATTGTCTGGGGAGGGGCAGCCATCGCTGTAAACGTGAATCAGAGAATTCTTGACGCTTACTCAAGCACTCGAAATCCTGCCGCCGTTGTTGGTGGGATCACTCCCGCAAATTTTGCAGCACAGCCGAATGCTGTTGTTCTATTTGGCTGCAAAATGACTGGAGTTCGATGGACCAGACAGAGCACTACAGGAGCTATTGCCAGCATTGGTGTATTTCGAAATGGCGTCATCATCGCTCCTGTTTTTGCTATCGCAGCGGGCGGTCCGTCTGTGGGGCAGACGGTATTCGCCACTCCCGTTCAACTACTCGCGGGAGATAGGCTCTCTTGCCAAGGAATTTTCAGCGTAGCGACAACCACTCAAATGATCTTCGAGGCATCACTCTTGCCGCCAGCATAAAAGGAAATATCCATGCAAATTACCCCAACTCAGTTCTACTACCTTCTCACCATTTCGCCGCCCGAAGAGCAGGTCTACGACAGCTCTGTAGTGAAGTGTATTGTCGAGGCCGTCAGCAAAGAAATCCCCGCTCCAGTGTACTCTGTGGGGGACACGGTTCTTTCTTTGAACGGCTCTTGGATTCCAGTTCTTTTTGAAAAAGAGGTTCTCGTCAAAGTCCTTGTGAACGAGTCGGCTATCGTAGCTCTTCTCTCCCCCTAAAAAGCACGAGATGCCTCAGAGCTGCCTCAATGAGCCTGCGGAAGAAGCCCCGCAGAGCGTCGCGGTTAGCCTACGAGGAGGTAGCGAGGAGTACCGCCGTTTGATCGATCAACCGAAAGTTTGACCGAATCTCCTGGTGCTAGGATCACGTAGTTAACACTCGTGATGATCGCATTGACTGTCACGTCTGACTGGAAATAGTCAACACGGCTGGCGGTGCCGTTCGGAAGACGGAGCGCAAACGGACCGTCCGTTGTAGACGATGGATCACCTGTGTTTTTGATGGTGTACCAGCGACCATCCTCAAGCAAGGCCGCGTCTGGAAGCTGAAGCAACGCATAACGAAAGAATGTTGCCAGGAGCGAGGTATCGGGATTGATTGCTCCTCCTCCGGTTGAATAATTCGCTGTCAGTCGGAACTCGTCAGCGTAAGCGTCAAACTCGAACGGAGATGCAATGCCAACAGTCGCATTGTTAACCGCCGCCATGGGTACAGCGGGCACGTTGAACGTTCCGAAAGCTTTCGAGCGATGAATCCAATTGCTCGGGTGTGCTGTGGAATCTGCGTTGCCTCCAGAAATCGGATTAAGCGGAGCTGCTCCGAGCACCGTGATCGGCGTGAGGATCTCAAGCTGGCCGCAGAGCACCCTGCCTGAAGTCGTTACGTTAAAATAGCTGAGAGGCGTCGTATCGATCTTGCTTCCGACGCCCATCTGCCAAGTGATCTGCGCGCCTGCCGTGCCTTCCCAGACAGAGGCTCCGCCATTGGAGAGCAAACAATCTTCGGTGGTAATAGCAACCCCAAGGTTGCCTCCGAACGTCGCCAATGACTGCACGCCGTCTACGGAGAGGCGTTGACCACCTTCGATGCGAAGGTCCACAGAGCCGTTGCCTGAGAACGATTGCTGGACAGCGAAGCTAAGGCCATCGCTGCCGCTGGCGACTCCGGCTGTTCCACCGTTTCCTGTGAAGGTTTTGTTCAACACGTCTGCAACCGCAGCGCTCGAACTCGCAAACCCAGCAGCAATAGAAGAATCGCTGCAATCGATAAACTTCAGGTCAATTGTCCCGCCGTTTGTAGTCGACTGCTCTTTGCATCCCACAAACGTGCAGTTGATGAAGCGCGCGGAAACGGTACCAACGCCAGTCGGAGCTGTGCCTGGAAGCCAGTTGAAATCACATGTGTTAAAAGCGATATTCTCGAAAACAACTTCTCCAACACCGGCTGCCGTGTAATTGAAGGTAAATCCAGAGAGAACGTTGGCGGCGGGTGTTGGTCCCATTCCGCGATAGTGGATGAATGACGGGACGGTCAACGCGACGGACTCGCCGACATCGCTTGCGGCGTACGTGTCTGGCTGAAGCTCAACCAAACGCTGACTTGCAAGCGTCGGAGCGCCCAGCGTCGTCCCTGTGCCAGCAAGAGCCGCCGCAATGCCCGCAGTCAGCGATAGCAGCGTGGAGACGCCTGGGTCGGTCAGCTTGTAGGGATCCTTGCCGACTGTGAAGCGCTGATCCGGCAGCACGGCTGCCGCCATGGTTAGCTGTTGCAGCCATTTGTGTAGACCTGTGGTGCCATCAAGCACGCACTTATAAAGAGTATCTCGCTCCGCAGGATTAACAGCGGCACTTGTGATGTGGGCGGTCTGGCCGATCCACTGAGCGCCTGGAGCATACTGTCCGGTGGATAGGTCTGCGAGATCGGTGAATTCGAGATGATTGGTTGCTGGATTTTTTGCGAGAAATGTCATGATAATTGCTCTTTCTAATAACTATGAAGCGATCTGCCAGCCCGCCGTAATCGCGGACAATTCCACGCTGCTTCCGGGTGCTAAAATCAGGTAATCAACGCTCGTGATGTTCGCGGCAGTGCCCGAGAGAATGCTGTTAATAAGCTCTCCCGGCGTTGGAATGATGGCCACGGAAGCCGCCGTTGGATCAGAAGCGTTCGCTGTATTCAAGATCTTCACTCGCTTGCGTGATACAAGTTCCGTAGAAAGGGGAAGCTGACACAACGCAAAGGCATTGTTGGCGCGAATCGGATCTACCGGCACGCTCTGTGTGCCGGTCAACTCAAGCGTATCTACTGCTCGTTTTGCAAGGATAAGAACCGGCCCGAGGCCATCGACGTTGAAAGAGTCGGTCGAGAACGCCTGTCCGTTGGCGGTAGGCAATGCCGCTTTAGATGTCAATGCTGGATCCACTCCCGCATCAATGTCTGTGGGGTCCGTAGACCCTGCCACGTCTTGCATCCACAACGAACCGGTGCCGTCTAAGCTTGTTGCGATGTACGGCAACGAGACGTTGCTTCGTTG
>Ga0315276_10000917_pt1 | contig 26062 bp, 21 predicted proteins | sample YL17G05_0_MG_FD_204542 | JGI IMG/M metagenome (GOLD analysis project Ga0315276, IMG submission 204542) | Sediment microbial communities from Yellowstone Lake, YNP, Wyoming, USA - YL17G05_0 | ecosystem: Environmental > Aquatic > Freshwater > Lake > Sediment | place: USA: Wyoming | collected... | reverse complement strand
TACTCGAGCAACCCCTCGGGGTCGACGTTGGGCAGCAGGCCTGGCACGGTGGGCTCTCCAGAAAGGAAACGGGCAGCGTGTTTTCGGATCAGCTTAGCATGCCGCCATCCCCGGTTGAACCTCGCCTCGCAAGGCGACCCGCCTGCTGCAGGCGGGGTGTCGCCCGCGCTCATCGCGAAGCGGTCAGATGACGACGACGACCGTGAGACCGGAGGCCGCGCCGGGCTCGATGCGCGCTTCCCCGCCGTGATGGCGCGCGATCCGCCGTACCAGCGCGAGCCCCAGCCCGGAGCCGCGCGTCGCTGCGGAACCCTTCGCGCGGCGGAACGGCGCAAAGACTGTTTCCTGCTCCGCAGCGGGAATCCCGGGACCGTGATCGGTGATCCGCAGTTCCGCCCTGCCCTGCACTCGGCGCACCGCGACGGCGACCGGCGGGCGCCCGTGGCGCACGGCATTGTCGAGAAGATTGCGAATCATGCGGCGCAGGAGTTGCGGGTCGCCGATCACGCGGGCGGACTCGCCCTCGACCCGGTAGCCGTCGTAGCGCGCGCATTCCTCCGCGGCGAGAGCGAGCAGATCGACCTCTTCCCTGACCTCGGGCTCCGTGAGCGCATCGAGGCGGCTGGCGAGCAGAATGCCGTCGATCAGCTGGTCGAGCTCGGCGATATCGTGCTCGAGGTCCACCTTGCGCTTCGGATCCGCAGTCTCGTTCAGCAGCTCCACACCCAGGCGGATGCGCGTCAGCGGCGTGCGCAGCTCGTGCGACGCGTTGGCCAGCAGCATCTTGTGCGCGCTGACAAGCTCCTCAATGCGCGCGGCCGCGCGATTGAAACTGGCCGCGAGACGGGCGATCTCGTCATGACCGCTCACCTTGACCCGCGCCGACAGATCGCCTCGCTCGAGCGCCTCCACCCCGACCTGCAGCCGTTCCAGACGGCGCGTAATCCGCCGGACCACCGGGTGCGCGGCAATGCCAACCGCAATCAGGAGCAGCAGCATGCCGGCGAAGACGAACTCGGGACCACTGCGGCCGCTCTGCTCGGCATGCGTGAGCCGCGCGCCCAGCCAGCGCCCGTCGGGCAACTGCAGGTACCACGGGGACGCGCCGCGGAACCACGCCGTCGCGCCACGCTGGGCGCCACCCTTCGGCGGTGGAATCTCGGCGCCGATCGCCGCGAGCAGCGTTCGATCCGCGGCATACAAGGCGGCGTCCGCGGAGAGTTCCGCGCCGATCCGTTCGAGCGCTGCCTGCTGCTCGGCTTTGGACGCACCGGCGGGCGGCAGTGCATTTTGTGCGAGCTGCGCAGCGATCTCGAAGCCCTGCCACGGCGGCGCGGTGCTGGCGACGGTGCGCCAGAGAGCTCCGGCGGCGAGCGCAAACACCAGCAGGCTCGCGAGCACGGCGACGTAGATCCGAAAATACAGTCGCTGCACGCGCGCCGCCTTCAGTCCTGCTGCTTCGCGAAAACGTAACCGGCGCCACGCACGGTGACGATGCGGCGCGGCTTTCTGGGATCGTCCTCGATGGCGGCGCGGATGCGCGAGATGTGCACGTCGATCGACCGGTCGAAGGCTTCGAGCGGCTCGCCCTTCACCTTGTCCATCAGCACGTCGCGCGACAGGACGCGTCCCGCGCTCTCGGCGAACACCAGGAGCAGCGCGTACTGGTAGCTGGTGATGTCCCGCGGGTCGCCGTCGATGCGCACGCTGCGCGCATCGCGGTCGATTTCGAGCCGGCCGAAACGCAGCAGATCTCGCGCCGTCCCCGCCCCGCCGCGGCGCAGGATCGCGCGCAACCGGGCGAGCAGTTCGCGCGGCTCGAACGGCTTGGGCAGGTAGTCGTCCGCGCCCATCTCCAGGCCGACGACACGGTCCATCGCATCGCCGCGCGCCGTGAGCATCAGGATCGGCAGCCCGGATTGCGCGCGCACCCTGCGGCAGATCTCCAGCCCGTCCATGTCCGGCAGCATGAGATCGAGCACCAGTGCGTCGAACGGGTCGCGCGCAATGAGCGCAAGCCCCTCCGCACCGGTTGCCGAAATCGTGACGCGGTAACCGGCACCCCCCAGATACTCCGCGACCAACGCGGCCAGCCGCGCGTCGTCCTCGATCAGCAGAATCCTGGCGCCGTTCATGAGCGGGGGCGAACTGAAATCAACGCGGCGATCCTTCGAACTCTTCGATGCAATGGTGCTCACGGGGCCGGCGAACCGCCGGCGGATGACGGCGGTCGCCGACAGGAAGGCACCCGTGCAAGTCTAATGGATTGCCCGGCCGCGGCGCGTGGCGGCGAACCGGACAACCCTGTCGATCGCACCCGGCTATCACCCGCGCTGCCCACCGTGCCGTTCGCCGAAGCGTTGCGCTCGCTCCGCAAGCGTCTTGCGCTGCTCGACGGTGAGCACCTCGGCCGCATCCGCCAGCGCCTGCGTCAGACGCTTCGACGCCGTGTCGGCGAGGGCGATCTGCCCGGCGCGCAGCTGCTCGACAGCACCGCGATCCACGGCCGGCGCGCTCAGCAGCGCAATGCTCTGCGTCCGCGCGTCCACAACGTTCGCCCGCAACGCGAGAAGATCCTTCGCCGCGGCCTTCGCAATGACATTGAGTTTCTCCGTCTGTTCGGCGGTTGCGTCGACCGTGTCGCCGAGACGCTTGATCATGCGCTCGATGCGCTGGTCCGCCTTGGCCGGGTCCATCGCGCCGGTCAGGAAACCGTGCGATCCGCCCCAGGCGAACGCCCTGCTGGCGAAGCCACCGGCAAAACCGGCGGCGACTGCCAATATCACCACCAGGATCCCGCCGACGAAGCGGCGCCCTCCGTGCCGGTGCCTGCCGCCGCGGCATTCGCCGCGCGCCGTGCCCTTGCCTGCCTCGCCTGAGTCCGTGGTTTCAGTCGGTTGCCGAGATTCCATGAGGTGCTCCTTCGGGTAGTTTCACGGGCGTCATTGCCCGCTGCATCCACTCTATGAGCCCCGCGTTGCCGCTGTATCTCGCTCGCGTAAAGATTTGTGAAGCTGCGGACACGCCAGTCGACAGGCAGTCCTCGCGGAGCTCGGGGAAAGTTGAGATCGCGCATCCCTTGCGTCATCGACGACGCACGCGGTGCTGGAGCGGACGCGTCGGGCCTTACCGGTTTCATCGATGGACACCAAGGTGAGCGGATCACGCGGCCCCCGCCGTTCGAGGGTAAAGTTCATCCTGCCGAGGGAATCGGGAAATGACCGGCGGTTTCGTCGCCAGCAGCGTGCCAGCGGCATTCCCCTGATGACGCGCGGACGGCCAATGCGCGAACCTGACCAGGAGGAGCACGAATCGTGAACAGCGACGTGGAGAAGAAGCGGCTCGACGAAACGCAGACGAACGGCGCGGCGTGGAAAAGGTGGGGCCCCTACCTCAGCGAGCGGCAATGGGGGACGGTGCGCGAGGACTACAGCGACACCGGCGACGCGTGGAACTACTTCACTCACGACCAGGCGCGGTCGCGGGCTTACCGTTGGGGCGAGGACGGTCTCGCCGGCATCAGCGACGACCACCAGCGGCTGTGCTTCGCGCTCGCGCTCTGGAACGGCCGCGACCCGATCCTCAAGGAACGCGCCTTCGGGCTGGCCAACAGCGAGGGCAACCACGGCGAGGATGTCAAGGAGTACTACTTCTATCTCGACTCGACGCCGACGCACTCGTACATGAAGTATTTGTACAAGTATCCGCAGGCCGCCTTTCCGTACGCCGACCTGGTGACGACCAACCGCGCCCGCGGCCGGCACGAGCCCGAGTACGAGCTGCTGGACACCGGCGTGTTCGACGACAGCCGGTACTTCGACGTCTTCGTCGAATACGCGAAGGCGGCGCCCGACGACGTGCTGATCCGGATCAGCGTGTGCAACCGCGGCCCGGATGCGGCGCCGGTGCACGTCCTGCCAACGCTGTGGTTCCGCAACACGTGGTCGGCGCCCGGTGGTGGTTCGAAGCCGGGCCTGGAGCGAATCGATTTCCCCGGCCATGCAGTGGTTCACGCTCATCACGGCGCCGCGCAGGCCCCGGAACCGCTGGCGGACTACTTCCTGTACTGCGACGGCGACGTGCCGCTGCTGTTCACCGAGAACGAGACCAACAACGCACGACTCTTCAATTCGGACAACGCCTCGCCCTGGGTGAAGGACGGCATCAACAACTTCGTCGTCGACGGCGAAACGGCCGCGGTGAATCCAGTGCCGGCAGGGACGAAGATGGCGGCCCATTATGAGGTCACCGTCGGCGCGGGGAAGACGCAGGTCATCCGGCTGCGACTGACGGCGCGTGCGCCCAAGCCGTCGGGCCAGCTCTTCGGCGACTTCGATGCGGTGTTTGCGGCGCGTCTCGCCGAAGCCGATGCGTTCTACGAATCGATCACGCCGCTCGCCGTTCGCAACGACCCGGACCGCGCGAATGTCATGCGCCAGGCGCTGGCGGGCATGCTGTGGACCAAGCAGTACTTCTATTACGACCTCGACCAGTGGCTCGACGAGCATGGCGCAGGGGCCGGGTTGCCGCAGCACGAGCGCCGGCAGGTGCGCAACAGCGAATGGTCCCACATGCACAACGACGACATCATCTCGATGCCGGACAAGTGGGAATACCCCTGGTACGCCGCGTGGGATCTGGCCTTCCACATGATTCCGCTGGGCATGGTCGACCCCGATTTCGCCAAACAGCAGCTCGACCTGATGCTGCGCAACGATTACCTGCATCCGAACGGCCAGCTGCCCGCCTACGAGTGGAACTTCGGCGACGTCAATCCGCCGGTGCACGCATGGGCGACGATGCAGCTCTACCTGGTCGACAAGGACCGTCGCGGTGGCAGCGGCGATGTCGAATTTCTCAAGTACGCCTTTTCCAAGCTGCTGGTCAATTTCACCTGGTGGGTCAACCGCAAGGATCGCACCGGTGCCAACGTCTTTGAGGGCGGCTTTCTCGGGCTCGACAACATCGGCGTATTCGACCGCTCGTCGCCGCTGCCCACCGGCGGCTACCTCGACCAGGCCGACGGCACGGCATGGATGGTGTTCTTCAGCCAGCAGATGCTGCGCATCGCGGTCGAGCTGGCGCTGCGCGAGCCGCTCTACGAGGAATTCGTCGAGAAGTTCTTCCAGCACACGCTGTTCATCGCCGGCGCCATGGACCGGGTGGGCGAGCGTCACGACGAAATGTGGGACGAGGAGGACGGCTTCTTCTACGACGTCCTGCGCTTCCCGGATGGCTCCGCCACGCGTCTGAAGGTGCGGTCGATCGTCGGCCTCCTGCCGCTGGCCGCAGTCGCGATCTTCGAAGAGGACATCATCGCGAAGCTGCCGAAATTCCGGGAGCGCGCCCGGCTGTTCATCAGCCGCCACCCCGAACTCGCCGCCAACATGCATCTGCCCGAAAGGGCCGGGGTCGCCAACCGCCGGATGCTGTCGATCGTGAACGAGGAAAAATTGCGGCGCATCCTCGCTCGGATGCTGGACGAGGCCGAATTCTTCGGGCCCCACGGCATTCGCGCACTGTCCCGTTTTCACCTCGACCACCCGTATGTCTTCACCCATGGCGGGCAGGAGCATCGCGTGGCTTACGTACCGGGCGATTCCGACTCGGGCATGTTCGGCGGCAACTCCAACTGGCGCGGGCCGGTGTGGATGCCGATCAACCTGCTGCTCTATACCTCGCTGCTGCGCCTCTACGCCTACTACGGCGATGACTTCAAGGTCGAATGCCCGACGGGCTCAGGACAGATGATGACCCTGCTCGAGGTCGCCAGGGAACTGGGCGAGCGGCTCTGCCGGATCTTCCTGCGCGATGCGGCCGGCAGCCGTCCGGTGTACGGCGCGGCGCACAGGTTCAAGGACGATCCGCACTGGCGGGAACTGGTGCTCTTCTACGAATACTTTCACGGCGACACGGGCGCGGGCATCGGCGCCAGCCACCAGACCGGTTGGACCGGTTGCGTCGCCCGGATCATCCAGATGAATGCCCTGTTCACGCAGGAGCTGCTGCTCACGCCCGGGGCGGAGGCAGCGGCGTTGCACGCGCTGCGGACGGCGCAGCCGCCGCCGGAGGAACGTGGCTCATCGCGTGTTCGGCGATCGCGGTGATGGTCAGCGACGGATTCACGCCGGGATTGGCCGGCATCGCGGCACCGTCGCAGACCAGCAGATTCTGGTAGCCGAAGACGCGGTTGTGCCGGTCGACGACCCCGCTCCCGGCGTCGCGGCCGATGACCGCGCCGCCCAGGATGTGCGCCGTCGACGGAATGTTGGCCATCGCTTCGAACACCATGCTCTGCGCGAGGCCGCCGGTGTGCGCCGCGAGCCACTCCGCAGCCTCGTTGGCCACCGGGATGAAGGTCGGGTTGGGCTTCTCCGGATCCTGTTCGGTGGCGAGCCCGATGCCGCCGAACCAGCGCTTTCGGGCACGAAAGGCGATCGCGTTGTCGAGGGTCTGCATCACCAGGAAGATGACGGTGCGCCGTCCCCATCCGAACGGCCACAGCACCTTCGCGAAGCGCACCGGGTGCAGGACGATGTTGCGCAGCAGGCGCAGCGGCCGGGTCAGGCGCGAGCCGTCGCCGGTGAGCAGCGTGAACTGCGTGGACATGAAATCGCCCTTCGGGCCATAGGTGACGAACTCGATGTGCGTGTCCGGGCGGGGATGGATGCTGGAGCTGATCGCCACGTCGTTGGCGGGATTCAACCGGTCGTCCGGCAGCGTCACCGCGAGGATGGATTCGCTGTTGGTGCGCACGAGCTCGCCCAGCCGGTCGCTGATTCCGGGCAGCGCCCCGGTGTGCTTGCAGCGCGCGAGCAGCTCGTTGGTTCCCAGCGCGCCGGCGGCCATCACGACGCCGCGCGTCGTGAACGTGCGGCGCTGCTTGATGAACCAGGCGCCGGGCCGCTGCGTGGTGACGCGAAAGCCGTCGCTGCCGTCCGCTGCGCCGAGGGGACGGATGTCGACGACCTGGTGCTCGGGCAGAATCCGCGCGCCGGCCTTCTCGGCGAACCACAGGTAGTTCTTCAGCAGCGTGTTCTTGGCGCCGACCCGGCAGCCGACCATGCACGCCCCGCAGCGCGTGCAGCCGGTGCGCGCCGGCCCGCTGCCGCCGAAGTACGGGTCGGGCACGGCCTTGCCGGGCTCGCCGAAAAAGATGCCGACCGGCGTGCGCCGGAAGGTGTCCTCGACGCCGAAGTGCGCCGCGACGTCCTTGAGCAATCCCTGGTTGTCGCTGTCGAATGCCACGGTGTTGACGCCGAGCATTCTCTCGGCGGTGTCGTAGTGGGGCTCGAGCGTCGTCGCCCAGTCGTCGAGGTCGGCCCACTGCCGATTGGCGAAGAATGCCGGTGCGCCCCGATACAGCGTGCAGGCATAGACCACGCTGCCGCCGCCCACCGCCGCGCCACTGGCGATGAACACGTCCTTGAACCCCGTCAGGCGAAGAATCCCGCGCAGGCCGAGCGCCGGCATCCACATGAAGCGGCGCAGGTTCCAGCTGGTGGCGGCGTGGTCGTCGTCGCCGTAGCGCCGGCCGCACTCCAGCACGCCAACCCGATACCCCTTCTCGGTCAGCCGCAGCGCCGATACGCTGCCGCCGAAGCCCGAGCCGACGATCAGCCAGTCGTAGTCGAATCCATTCGCGGTCATGGGGATTGGTCTTTGCCTCGCGTTGCTTTCGCACGCCCGCGACCTCGGCGTTTCGTGCCCTCGCCGGAAAGGCTCGCCGCCAGCGTCGCAAACGCCTCTTCCGTGTACGTCGCCAGCCGGCCGAGGTCGGGCACCGCCTCGGTGACGGCGATGAAGGTGATCTGGTAACGATCGACGTAGTTGCTCGCCGTGATGTTCAGCACCTGCCCCGGCGCGATGACCGAAACGGGCAGCGCGAGATCGACTTCGGCGCCCATGAGATAGCGCTCGCCGGTGAAGCCGAACGGGTTCGACACCACCAGGTTGGCGAGCAGCGGCGCGGCCTGCAGGCCCAGCGCCTCCCACAGGCCCGGCAAGGCGTGGGCGATGACCGAATGCAGCATCGCCGCGTCTTCCGCGCCGCCGTGGATCTCGCCCTTCACCGCCTGGGTCCGGGTCCTGATCGCCTCGAGGCGCGCGATCGGATCGAGCCCCGGCGCGCCCAGCGGGATCTGCACCAGCGCGATGCGATTGCCGCCGGACCCTCCGCCGCCAAGCGCCACCGGCATGTCCGCTACCAGCGGCTGCGCGGGCGCCCATCCGTTGTCCTCGAGATAGCGCGTCAACGCCATGTCGAGCACCGTGAGCAGCATATCGTTGATGGTGGCCCCGCGCGTCTTGCCGAGCGTCTTGACGCGATCGAGCGAGAGCGCGCAGTGCGCCAGCGACCGGTGCGGCGACGGCGCGGCCCTGAGCACGTCGGGCGTCGTCACGAAGGGCAGCGGCGCGCCGGTGCCGGCGCCCAGCGTCGCCTTGCCCTGCTGCCACAGCATCTTCCCGAGCGACAGGACGGTGCGGGCGGAGCCGACGCCGGCTTGCAGGAGTCTGCCCGCTTCGCTACCGAGCGAATCAGAGCGGCGGCGCGCGTCGGCGGCGCCGTCGACGCCCTCCCACATCGCGCGCCCGACCCGGTCCTTCGGCGATTCGCAGAGCCACCGCGAGATGATCTTCACGAATCCCACGCCGTCGACGGTGCCGTGATGCATCTTCGCGTACAGCGCGACGCGCCCGCCCTCGAGCCCGTCGATCAGGTAGAACTCCCACAGCGGACGCGAGCGGTCGAGCAGGCGCGGATGCAGCTCGCAGACCCGCGCGAGCAGCATGTCCACCGTTCCCGGCTTCGGCAGCGTGATCCGGTGCACGTGGCGCGCGAGGTCGAACGCCGGATCGGGCACGAGCATCGGCAGCGACGTCAGCGACGGCGGCATGAGTTTCATGTTGAAGGGCGCACCCGCGGGGCGCCGCATCATCCGCTCGTGGAGCACGTCGGCAAAGGGGCGCGCGCTGCGCCGCGGCGGCGGCTTCAGCACGATGAGCGGCCCGACGTTCATCGGCCGCTCCTTCGTCTCCAGGACGAAGAAGGCCAGATCGAGAATGGAGAGAGGGCGGGTCATCGCGTGGTCCTCCGTTTGCGGCAATGGTGACACGAAACTCTACTCCGCGCGGAAGGCGCGGAGGTCAGATGTCGTGGCGCAGCAATCGCGGCCACGGGGGGTCGCTATCCCGCAATTGCATGAAGGTCTGGCGCTGCGTGCGCTGGTTGACGACCATGCCCTTGCCCGTGGTGCCGCCGGCGAAGAAGAGCTTGACGCCGAAGGTGCTGAACACCCCATAGCCGGCCGCCTGGCTGATGACGCGGCGCGTGCCGGGCGCGACCTCGTAGAGCGAGGACAACGCATCCTGCGCCATCTCCCGCACCTGCTGCCGCGCCTAGATGATCTTGCTCTCGTTCGGCACGCCTTCGGGCAGCGCGTTCTCGACGTCCTTCAGCGGATCCCAGGAGAACACCGGGCCGCTACTGGCGGCGACGCGAGCGCGACGACCATTACCCCCATTGCGAACAATGCTTTCATGCTGGCTCCTTGTGATTGCTACTGTCCGATGGCGGATCCGACGGTGCTACTTGGGAAACATCAGCTGCACCTGCGCGCGGATCTGCCAGTTCGCACCGAAGTCGGGCCGGACCACGTTGTAGTACGCGGAGATCTGCGTGTTCACCGGCAACTTGCCCAGATGGAAGATCTTGCCCACGCCGCCACCCAGCGGCACCGTCCACTGCTGGCTGCTTTCCGCCTTCCAGTTGACGGTCAGTATCGGCGCGCTGGTGAGGTAGAACCCCGCCGGGAAGTTGTAGTTGACGAACGGCTGGATGAGCCCGTTGTTGTAGGCACCGCCCTGCTTGCTGCTGGACAGCGACCAGATGTTGTTGACCAGCGCACCAAACACCCACGGACTGCCATGGTCAAGGTGGAGGACGACCACCGACGGTCCGAGGCCCCAGTTCTTGTTGCCGAGTTCCGCGCTGCTGTTGGTCGGAATCTGGACGACCGGCCCGGCGCCCCAGATCCAGTGCCCCGGATTCGCCGGCGACAGGAAGGCCGTCAGCACCGTGTCGCCGATGCCGTTGGTGCTGTCGATGCCCGGGCCCAGCGCCGGCATGGAAATCACCGGCACGATCGTGCGGGTGATGATGTTCCAGTCCTTGTCGACCGAGATCGGAATCACGGGCTGGATGTTGAGGATGTTCTGCGTCCCCTTCTCCGGCCCGAAATTCAGGTTGGTGTTGTTCTGGAACGGCAGGCTGATCAGGTTGCCGACCGGATTCTGGGCGAGCTTCGCGAGCTCCTCGGCGCTCATCTCGGCCATCGCCGGCGCAGCCGCCAGCGCGGCGGCAGCCGCAACGCCAACCACGGTCCAACGCAGACACTTCGATCGCACGTTTGCTCTCACAGAGGTTTGGCCGGCCCGATCTGCGGCGCAGGCGCGGATTCAGTCTAGGGAATGCCCTTCGTGTCCGACTGGATCACCTCGAAGGGGTCCTTCGTCGCGGGCGGCGCGACCGCTTTCCCGGGCTTGGTGCCCGGCATCAGTTCGAAGTCCGGCGCGAACTGGACCAGCGTACTCCGGAGCTGGTCGAAGGGCTTGCGATCGCCCTCGAACTTCGCCTTGCCCGCGGCCACCAGCTGGTCGAACGTGGCCTTGCCCCCCATGACCGTCTCGAGGTCGGTGCGATTGAGGGTGACCGTCAGATCGGCATTCTTCGCCTGCTGGCCCCTGATGGTGGTAAGGGTCGAGTTGCTCATCTCCACCGCGAACTTCTCGCCGTTGTCCGGCGTAGCCAGGTTGATCGTGAACTTCATGCCCTCGGCCTTGCGGCTGTCGACGAGGATGCCGATGTAGTCGAGCCACAGCTCGGTCGACATGCCGCGGATCGTGTCCGGACCGGTCGTCTTCGGCGGCACGCCGCCCGGCATCCCGGAGCGCAGTTCGAGAGCCGCCGCGAGGAAGCTGTTGCGCACGCTCGTGCTTTCCTTCTGGTAGCCGATCTGCTCGAAGACGTCCGCCAGCAGGTCCTTGGCCGCCTGGTTGCCGGGTTCGGCGTAGACGAGCTTGTTGAGAATCTCCTGGGCCTCGCGGTACTTGCCCTGGTCGTAGAGCTCCTTCCCCTTGGCCATGATCCTGCCCGCGCCGCCCATCATCTCGACGTACAGCGGCGCCGAGTCGCGCGGCGACAGCGGGATCAGCGTGGCCGGATTGGCGTCCCAGTACCCGAGGTAGCGGTTCATCACCCCGCGGCTGTTGTGCTCTTCCGACCCGTGGTAGCTGTGGGACGCCCACTGCTGCTGCAGGCTCTTCGGCAGCTTGTACACGTTGTGGATCTCGTTGATCGTCACGCCCTGGTTGGCGAGGTGCAGGACGTCGTTGTTGAGATTCGCGTACGCGTCGCGCTGCGTGCGCATCACCTCCTGCACCCGCGCGTTGCCGAAGCGCGGCCAGCTATGCGCGGCAAACATCACCTCCGCCTCCTGGCCGAAGCGATACAGCGCCACGTTGATGTGCTTGGACCACGTGTGCGGATCCCGGATCAGCGCGCCGCGCAGCGTGTAGATGTTGTGGATGGTGCCGGTGATGTTTTCGGCGGCCCAGAACGCCTTGAACTGCGGGAAATAGGTGTTCATCTCCGCCGGCGCCTCGGTGCCGGGCGTGTTCTGGAAGACCATCTTCACGCCGTCGATGGTCACGTCCTCGAAATCCTTGCTGATGTAACGGTTGGGCTCGATCAGGCCCGTATTGCCGGCGGCGGTGTTCTTGCCGATCGCCTGGTCCACGTGCCCGAACGGGCTGCGCGGCAGCAGCAGGCCGTATTGGTAGAACGCCCGCCGGACCATGGCCGTGCCCGCGTAGACGTTCTCGGCGATCGCGTGCTCCATGAAGCCGGCCGGCGCGAGGAGCGCCACCTTGCCGCTGCGCACGTCGGCCTCGTCGACCACGCCGCGCACGCCGCCGAAGTGGTCGGTGTGCGAGTGGGAGACGACGACGGCGACCACCGGCCGCTTGCCGAGCCTTTCGTTGACGAAGTCGAGCGCTGCCTTGGCGGTCTCCTTCGCGGTCAGCACGTCGAACAGGATCCAGCCGGTGTCGCCCCGGATGACGCTCATGTTGGCGAGGTCGAAGCCGCGCACCTGGTAGATCTTGCCCGGCACCACCTCGTAGAGGCCGTAGGCCATGTTCAGGATCGCTTGGCGCTGCAGCGACGGGTGGACGCTGTCGAAGTCCTTGCCCTGCAGCAGGAATTCGTAGCTGCCCATGTCCCAGGCCACGTTGCCGGCCTCGGCCATGATCTTCTTGTATGCCGGCGCGGCGATGAAGCCTTTCTTCGCTTCCTCGAAATCGCGCTTGTCCTCGAACGGCAGGCTCTTGCGCAGGCCGTTCTGCAGCTCGATCGTGTACTTCGACGGCGCCTTGCCCTTGGGGTGGAAATGCTCGCCTTCCTTGGCGGCCGTGCCGGTTTGAGCGGCCGCGCCGCCGGCCACGAAGGCCGGAAGGGCGAGCGCGAGGTTCAACGCGAACAACGTGAGCCGCATGCGTTTCGGATTCATCGGATTCTTCCGGTGCGTTGATGAAATTGGAATGTCGACTGCGAGCGAGGATCGATCGTCGCCGGGCGATCGCCAGTATGCCCCAACGCGGCGGGCGCTGCATCGACGAGCATCGGGTGCACCATGGGCGGCGCGCGCAGGCGGTTCGGCATGCATGATCCGTCTATTGCGGCAACGACACGCCCGAGATGGTCACTGCGGGACTGGCATCGAAGCTACCCCCAAGCGCCCGATGCAACCGCACGCGGTTCGTGCGCTGCGCACTGTTCAGCTTGATGAGATCCGCCTCCGCCGCCAGCGCTGCGGTCTGGAGCTGCGCCACCCACAGCAGGTCCCGCCGGCCCGCCTTGTATTGGACGGTCGCGATGCGCACGGCCTCTGCCCGGTTCTTGAGCAGGAATCCCAGTGCGATGTCACCGCTCGCGACAATCACATCCGGTGGCCGCGACGAATACGTCTCGCGCAGGAACGCGGCAACGGTGCGAACGTAGGTCTCGCCCGAGAATCGCGGCACGTCGAGATATTCGGTGAACACCTCCACGCGTGGTTTCGCCGGGCGCTCGAGCGCTTCGCGCAGTCCGCGGTCGCTGATGATGTTCTGGGGCAGCGCCCGCGTGCTCGAATACAGGACGAGAACGTTCCTGCCGTTCTCGGCCGCGGCCGCGGGCGCTCCGGCCATAGCCACGAGGCTTGCGATGACGCACATACCCGCCAATCGCATCACCGCGCGTACAAGTCGCCGCGCCCGGCGCTCGATGGCATGCACAGTCGCAAACCGCGCGCATGCCATCGTCCGGCCCGCGCCAACCGATGCGCGGATCTGCCGCAAATGCAGCCGCGAACAGGGTCGATCTACTACCTTCACCGACCGGTCGCTCCCACGGACGCTGACGATCACACAATTCCGCCTATCGGCAATCGCCGGAGGCAAGCCTTGACGGATTTCGTTGCCGCTTTTCCTCGACACGGCTTTGCGTGGGGTCATTGATCCGCTTCGAGATAGGCGACACCGAGTTCAGCGGCAATCCCGCGCAGTCGCTTGTCCCTCGTCCACAAGAGCGAGCCACTGATCGACGCCGCCGCGAGCAAATGTGCGTCGACATAGCCGATGCCGCGTCCCATGAGTTCGTGCCTTTCGATGAAGAAGAGCACCTCCTCGTCCATGGCCATAGCCAGCTGCGGCAGCGCCTGGAGCAAATCGATCACGCGCACGCGCGATTTCAGGTTGCCGCAAGCGAGTTCCCCGATGACGAACGCGTGTGCGGCGGCTTGGCCAGACTCCAGGACCTGAACTACCAACGAATCGCCGCGGCGAAGGTGATCTACCCAAACCGACGTGTCCAACAGAATCATCGTCTCTTGGCCTCGCCGCGGCGGCGTACCGGCTGCTTGAGCGCACCCTCGGTGCCGCCCAAGCGAGCCAACCTGCTGGCACTCTCACGCTGGATCAAGGCAGCCAGTGCCTCGCGCAACAAGGCTGAACGCTCATGCAAGCCGCTCAGGCGCTGAGCACGCTCCAGCAATGCATCATCCAGAGTCACGGTCGTCCGCATGATTCGCCTCCGCAGCAGGATAAGGGTATCAATGATAGCATCATTTGATGACACTTCTGGTGCGGCAGCGAGCAATGCGCCGTAAGCAGTGGATCCGGCGTCAGCCGCCACGCCCGATCGGCGCGGACACCGTGCCGCTCGCGAACGATGTCGTTGATGCGCGGAACGGGAACGACTGACGTCAGACATCAAGCCCTGCCCGCATCGACTCCCGGCCTGTCATTTCGGGCCGTTCGGCCGTTCCAAAGGCCGGCGCCGGCCGCCTGAAGGCGTGGTACCCTGCCGGCCCGGGCAGCTCCAAGGTTCGATTCCGCAGCCTCCCGCGGCAGTTCCACCGTCGGCAACGCACTCGCCGATGGAGGCCGGAAAGCCCGACCCGGGCAGAACGTTGTTTCACCCCCGACAAGGACCGACAAATGCAATTGATCAAATCCGCAATTCTCCTCGCCAGTGCCGCTTCGCTGCTGGCCATCGGCGCGTGCAGCGCCGACAACGACACCAAGACCGCTGCCCCGGCGTCAACGGACCCGGCCGCGGCCACGGTGAACGGAACGCCCATCAGCCAGCGTACCGTCGACATGGTGGCCAGGCAGGGCGCCAATTCAGGCCAGCCGGATACCTCGGAATCGCGCAAGAACATCATCGACAACCTGACGCTGCAGATGGTGATCGCGCAGGAGGCGATCAAGAACGGATTGGACAAGACCCCTGAGGTTGCCGACCAGATCGAGGCGATGAAGCAGTCGGTCCTGGCCAACGCCTATGTCAGGGACTACATCAAGAAGAATCCGGTCACCGACGACATGCTGAAAGCCGAATACGATCGCATCAAGGCCACCATCACCGGCACCGAGTACAAGGCGCGCCACATCCTGGTCGAGAAGGAAGCCGAAGCCCGGGACATCATCGCCAGGCTGAAGAAGGATCCGGCGTCCTTCGCGAAGCTGGCGATGGAGAAATCGAAGGACACGGGCTCGAAGGCCCAGGGCGGCGATCTTGGATGGTTCGATCCGAGCAGGATGGTGCCCGAATTCGGCGCTGCCGTGAGCAAGCTCGAAAAGGGGAAGTTGACGCAGGAGCCCGTCAAGACCCAGTTCGGCTATCACGTCATCCTGCTCGAGGACTCGAAGCCGATCGAGGCGCCTCCCCTGGACGACGTCAAGCCCCAGCTGAGCCAGCAGCTGCAGCAGCAGAACATGATGAAGCAGCTCGATGCGCTGAAGGCCAAGGCCAAGATCGAAGTTGCCGGCGCCCCTGCTTCCGCGCCGTCAGCACCCGCTTCGGCACCTGCAAAGTAGGCGTTTCTCTCGCCGCACGGGGACCATGGCTGGCGCGTTTCCCTCGCTGGCCACGTTCCACCGAATCCGGGTGACCCGGCCGCGCTTCCGGGCTGCCGACCACCGGCAGGCGCGCCGCGTCCCATGTTTGCGGCGCTGTGGTCTCGAACCCCTCGATCTCCACGATCGGAATGAATTGCAGAAAGGTTGACCCCAGCTCCCGGCGCAGAAAGCGATGGACGTCGAGCGGCCGCGCCGCATTGAAGCGGTGCACGCAGGTCAGCGTATTGAACGGGACGCGGAACCGCTGCAGCATCTTCGCCGCCGCATAGACGGTGTCGAACGTCGGCGCGCCGCGCTTGGTGATCCGGTAGCGGTCGTGAATTTCGCGCGGGCCGTCGATGGACAGGCCCACCAGGAAGCGGTGCTCGTGCAGGAAGCGCGCCCAGTTCTCGTCGAGCAGCGTGCCATTGGTCTGCAGGTCGTTTTCGATCCGCTGCCCGGCCTTGGCATGCTTCTTCTGCAGCGCCACCACCTTGTGGAAGAACTCGAGGCCGGGCCCGCGGCCTTGACCATCACGTGGAACCGCCGCCGGGCGCTGTCACCGAGCCATTGCGGCGCGTGGTACTTGTCGACGATGAGGTATTGGTCGATGGTCGGCGTGGTCATGGTCGTTCCCTGGTCGCGGCCGGCGTTTTGCGGGCCCCTGCGAGGGGCAAGGCACCCATTTTCGCACGCGGCATACAGCGAACTGGCCCGGGCTGCCCGGATCGGATGAACCTCGACGCCAAGCCGACAGGGACGCCCTCCTCTTACGCTCCGATCACGCGCAACCCGCTCGCCTTCGCCGCGACGGCCAATGCCACGTCGTGCGTCGCCATCGACAGGTCCTTTCCGACTTGTTCCTTCCACAGCAACGCCGTGGCAAGATGAATCGCGTTCAGCGTTCCCAGTGCGGTTGGAAGCGGTTGGGCAGCGCGTGACAGAACCGGATAGCTGATCTCGACGATCTCCATCGCTTCCAGCAACCGGAATACCGCTTCCCTCTGTGCCGCGATCATCTCGTCGGTGAATCCTTGAACCAGGCGCAACCGGTGTTGTTCAGGCACGAACTGCCATGCGATGCATAGACCTTGCGGGCAGGCGCTGAAAACTTCGGCGCGGGAACCCGGTGGTCGCCGCCTGTCAGAACGGCACGTCGTCGAATGCAACCGGTCCGGGTCGACGCCGCAAGGCCTTGAGCCACGCCTTGACCTTCCTGGTGTCCTCAAGTGCGAGCAGATCTTCTTTCATGTCGCGGATGGCGTGCTGGATGCCGACAATCTCGCTGGCCAGATTGCGCATGATAGTGCTTGGAGACACGTCCTCGAACGGGGAGACGCCAAACTGCGCCCTGAACCCGGCTTCGACGCGCAGTACTTCCTGTTCCAGCTCGACGAGTTGTTGCTTCAGGATCTTGTTGTAGTGCTTCAGCCGGTGTTCGCCGATATTGTTGATCGCGGTCTGGTCGATGTGCTCCAGTTCCAGTTGCAGTTCAAGCAACTGCAGCAGGTTTTTCTTGTCATAGGCCTGGTTGACGCGCTGCATCAGTGCGGTTTTCCGTTCACGCTCCTGCGGGTCGGCTTCGCGGTCGGGATGAAGGGCGCTCGCCAGTTTGCGGTAGATCTCGCGGATGGACTGGCTGATCTGTTGCTGTTCGGCCTGTTGCTGCGCCTCGCTGGCAAGTTGCTTGGCGGACCTCCTTCGCTTGGCCAGGCGCTCTTCCCGTGCCAGCCGGTCGGCGTCATATTGCGTCTGCCGCTCGTGTATGTGCGCCTGAGCACGCTTCAGTATGGCTTCGGGCGAGCTCGCGTCCGTGGCGTCGCCCAGCTCCACACCCAGCACGTCCTCCAGCATGGATTGCATGCCCTTCATGGCGGCAGCTTCTTCGCGGTCGTAGTCGGATCGGCTGTGCTTGTTGTAGATGGCTTTCAACTCCGCATCGTCACGCCCCGCCACCAGTTCTCCCGCCAACTCGGTGATCAGGCTTGCAATCATGCGGCGTTCTGTTTTCGTCAGTCCTTTCTGATCGCCGGCCCGGTCAAGGCAATGCACCATCCTGACTTGCAAATCCACCCAGTCCTCGACCAGAGGAACCAGGTCGCTGGTGTATTTTCGCTGGTAGGGCGGAATGGCTGCCTCCCAGGCGGCCAGTCGGGCGCGTCCTTTTTCAATCTGCTTGATCAGCGTGTTGAATGCCTTTTGGCCTTTGGACAAGTGGGACTGTTCATGGCCGGTGGCGATGCTGACGGTCCCCACGGGAGTCCCGGTCATTGGCCGACCCTCGTCAGGAAAGAGCGATGCACTTGGGCGCCCCGGCCCTCGTCGTTTGGTCATGGATGCAAATATGACACACATTCAGAATGCTGGTCATCCGCGCCCGATGGCAAGCACCCCGCAGCCGTTGGGTGACGTGGGGCTGGAATTCCGTCGGGTTGTGCAGAATCGCGGCTGCGCGAATGTTGCAGCCTGTCCACTCAGACAGCGCCTCCTTGCACTGCTGCGGCAATGTCAGCGATGTTCATCGGGATTCTCCTGGACGGTCGTCACGCGACGTCCGCGCCGCCCTAAAGAGAGGACAGCGCTTCAACGGTTTGATTCGCGCAGGCCGGGGTGCTCATCAGGGCGCCGCACCCGCGGCCGGCGGAACGTGCGGTCGCCCTCGGCGATGAGCCGGCAATCCGGTTCGCGTGCCCATTTGCGCTCCGGCAACTCGACGCATGGCGCATCAGACATCAAGCTCGATCGTGTCGCCATCACCGGCCCCTGGCACCGCGCAGCAGAGCAGCACTTCGCCGTCTGCCGGCCGCCAGCTGGGCGTCTCGCGCTAGATAACCTGCCCCGAAAGCAGTCGGGTCGTGCAGGAGCCGCATTGGCCCGCACGACAACTGAACGGCGGCGACAGATAGAGCTTCAGTGGATGCGCGGTGGCCATGACATCGCTCCTTTGGATGGCGTGATCGCTTCTCTTCTCCGTGTTTGCGGCGAGTGACCGGACTGTGCTTCAATCGGCACGCAATAAGAATCGGTGTGCAGGCAAAGACATCATTCCGCCAGGAGAAAGGATTTGGACCAGCTGCACCTGATCAATGTCTTCGTAACAGTGGTGGATACCAACGGCTTGGCGGGGGCGGCGCGCAAGCTCGGCCTCTCGCCGCCCGCCGTGACGCGCGCGGTCAATGAGTTGGAGGCCCAGCTGGGTGTCCGCCTGCTGACGCGCACCACACGCGTCGTGCGCGTCACCGAGTCCGGCGCGCGCTATGTGGAGGACTGCCGGCGCATCCTGGCCGAGTTGGCCGAGGCCAACGAGTCGGTGGGTGGAATGCACAGCGCACCGCGCGGGCGGCTCACGCTCACGGCGCCCGTGTTGTTCGGCGCCAGATTCGTCACCCCCATTGTCACCGAGTATTTGCAGCGCTATCCCGACGTCAGCGCGTCATGCTGGTTTCTGGACCGGATCGTCAACATGATGGACGAAGGCGTCGACGTGGCGGTGCGCATCGGCGAGTTGCCCGACTCTTCGATGCAGGCGATACACGTCGGCCACGTGCGCCGCGTGATCTGTGGCGCGCCCCGCTACCTCGAGCAGCACGGCATTCCGCAGCGGCCCGATGACTTGCAGCAGCACTGCATCATTTCGGCCAGCGCCGTGACACCGACACCCGAATGGCGGCTGGCGCAAGACGGTGCGCCGTGCATCGTCAAGCTGCAACCGCGCCTGATCACCACCACCAACGATTCCGCGGTGGCCGCCGCTGTCAGCGGCTTTGGCCTCACCCGGCTCCTGTCGTATCAGGTCGCCGATCATCTGCGCGACGGGCAGCTCGCGACCGTGCTCGACGAAGCCGATCCGGCGGTGCTTCCGGTGCATGTGGTGCATCGCGAAGGACGGCATGCCTCGCAGAAGGCCCGCGCCTTCCTCGATCTCGCGATCGAGCGCCTGCGCGCCAACCCGGCATTGAACTGAGCGCCCATCAGTGTCGCGGGCTGTGTTGACCACTGCCCGCGCGCCCGAGACCGTCGTCACATTCGGTAAGATGCCAGGGCATGTCCATCGCCGCCACCGACTTTCTCGCGCCGCTGCTGACCCCGCTCGGCCACCTATTGCTGGTGGCGGGTTCTGACGCGCCACCCCTGCCTGCCGCGCTGGCGCAACGTCTCGGCGATGCGTTCGCCCGTGGTTCCGGGCATGGCCTGCTGCATCTTGGGGCAGCTGAAGTTGGCAGCATTCTGCCGCCCGCCTGGGCCTGGTGGCGTGATTTTGCCGCGCGCTATGTGACAGCGTTGTGCGCCACGCCCGACGGCGACCCCATCGCCGCACCCGACCACCAGGCCCTCGATGCCTTGATCGCCGACGCCCCTCCGATGACGGGCGTGGAGTATTTGACGACGGAAGTGCTGACCACGTTTTGGACTGATCTCGATACCGCCTTGCGCGATGAACTTGTCGCGTCGAAGAACCCGCTCCAGGAATTTCTCAAGGCACGTCATCCGGTCTGGAATCTGGTGGGCCGGGTCCATTTCAATCTCGCGGAGAACCGCAAAGACTCGGAGGCACCGTTCGCCTTTCTCGCCACCTACACCTCGCGCCTGTCGGCCCATGGGAAGGCGCAACACCTGCCGCTTGCGCGGGCGCTGGCCGAGTTCTCGGATGGCAAGAGTCAGGCACGGCTGCTTTCTTTGCTGATGCCGGTGCAGCGCGCGGCCGAGCAGTGCGGATGGCTGCACGCGATGGTGGAATCCGGCGAGATCTATCACCCGCTGCGCTGGCTGCCGGCCGATGCCTTTCAGTTCCTCACCGACGTGCCAAAGCTGGAAGCCGCCGGCATCATTGTGCGGGCGCCGGGGGCGTGGCAGGCAGGTCGTCCCGCCCGCCCGCTGGTCAAGGCCAGCATCGGCACACGAGCGCCTTCACTGCTGGGAAAGGATGCGCTGCTGGACTTCAGCATGGAGGTCACGCTCGATGGCGAGCGGCTCAGCGCTGCCGAGATCAAGGCACTGCTGGCCGGTGGCAACGGCTTGCAGCTTCTCCGCGGACGCTGGGTCGAGGTGGATCGCAAGAAGCTCGGGCGCATGCTGGAGCGCTTTCAAGCCATCGAGCAGGCGGCGGCCGAGAATGGACTGCCGTTTGCCGACGCGATGCGTTTGGTGGCAGGAGCCTCGCTCGACGAGGCGGGCATTTCCGCCGATGCCGACTGGTCGCAGTTGGTCGCTGGTCCTTGGCTGGCCGAAACGCTGCAGGGGTTGCGCCAGCCGGAGGGTCTGGCGCAGGTCAGCCCTGGGGCAGCACTCAAGGCCACCTTGCGCCCCTATCAGGAGGCCGGCGTTCGGTGGCTGTATCTGCTCACCAGGTTGGGGCTGGGGGCGTGTCTTGCCGATGACATGGGCCTGGGCAAGACCATCCAGGTCCTCTCTCTGCTGCTGATACTCAAGCGCGAGGCCAACGACAAGGACAAGCAATTCCGCCCCAGCCTGTTGGTCGTTCCGGCGTCGCTCATGGCCAATTGGGTCGCCGAATCCGAGCGTTTCTCCCCAGACCTGCGCATCCTGATCGCGCATCCCTCGGAGTGCCCGGTCGCCGAATTGCGAGCGCTGGATGCGGAGCGTTTGAGCGGTGTCGATCTCGTCATCACCACCTACGGCTCACTCCTGCGCTTGCCGGCGCTGGCAGGCGTGCAGTGGCGGTTGGCTGTCCTCGATGAAGCTCAGGCGATCAAGAATCCGGGTGCAAAGCAGACGCGACAGGTGAAGCAACTAAACGCGCAGTCGCGCATTGCGCTGACCGGCACGCCCGTGGAAAACAGGCTTTCCGACCTGTGGTCGATTTTCGACTTTACCCATCCCGGCCTCCTGGGCACGGAGAAGGTCTTTGCCGATTTTTCCAAACGATTGGCCCAGGCCGAACACTTCGGGCCGCTGCGCGCCCTGGTGCGCCCCTACATCCTGCGGCGCATGAAAACCGACAAGCGGGTGATCGCCGATTTGCCAGACAAGACGGAACTCAAGGCGTGGTGCCATCTCAGTCCGGCGCAGGCCGCACTCTATCAGCGTGCGGTGAAGGAACTGACCGCCGCGCTGGAAGATGCCGAAGGGATTGGTCGCAAGGGGGTGGTGCTTTCCTTCCTGATGCGCTTCAAGCAGATCTGCAACCATCCCTCGCAGTGGTTGGGCGATGGGGCCTGGAGCGCGGAAGACAGCGGCAAGTTTGCCCGCCTGCGGGAGCTGGCAGAAATCATTTCCGCCAAGCAGGAAAAAGCGCTGGTGTTCACCCAGTTTCGCGAAACGACCGAGCCGCTGGCAGCATTTCTTGGCACCGTCTTTGGTCGCGAAGGTCTGGTGCTGCATGGGGGCACGCCGGTGGCCAGGCGCCGCGAGCTGATCAAGCGGTTTCAGGAGGATGAACTGGCGCCCTTCTTCGTGCTCTCGCTCAAGGCCGGCGGCGCGGGACTCAACCTTACCGCCGCCTCGCACGTCATACACTTCGATCGCTGGTGGAATCCCGCCGTGGAAAATCAGGCAACTGATCGTGCCTTTCGCATTGGCCAGCAGCGCAACGTACTGGTGCACAAGTTCGTCTGCCGCGGCACCATCGAAGACCGGATCGACCAGTTGATCGAATCGAAACAGCAGCTCGTCAGGGATGTGCTGGAGGGCGGAGCGGAAATTCTGCTCACCGAGATGAGCAACTCCGAGCTGCTCGATCTGGTGAAACTCGACATTCACTCCGCCCAGGAAACCTGATCCCAAGGGAGAAATCGCATGAGTTTCTACGGATGGAAGCCGTACGTCTCGGTTGCCGCGCGCCGCAAGCAAGCGGAGAAGGCCGCCGCCAAGGCAAGCAAAGCGGGCGCCGATCTCTCGCCGGTGGCAGCCTCTCGTGGCGCTATCGCCAGGACTTTCTGGGGCAAGGCATGGTGCGACAACCTGGAGCGCTACAGCGACTACGCCAACCGCTTGCCGCGCGGGCGCACCTATGTGCGGAACGGTTCGGTGATCGACCTCAAGATCACCAACGGCGAAGTGCGCGCCAAGGTAATGGGGTCGAGTCTTTACAATGTCAACGTCACTGTCGCTGCCGTTCCCGGGAAGCAGTGGCAGTCCATCAGCGCCGATTGCGCGGGCTCGATCGATTCACTGGTCGAACTTCTGCAAGGCCGGCTTTCCAAGGCCGTGATGGAACGAATCTGCAGGCCGAATACCGGCCTCTTCCCTGCGCCGAAGGAAATTCAGTTCAGTTGCAGTTGCCCGGACTGGGCTTCCATGTGCAAGCACGTCGCCGCTGTGCTCTATGGCGCGGGCGCGCGCCTTGATAGCCAACCCGAATTGATTTTTGCGTTGCGCCGCGTGGATCCCAAGGACCTCGTCGCGCAAGCAGGCGCCGGCCTGCGGAAATCGAAACAAAGACCGACCACCGGCAAGGTGCTCGATGATGCCCATCTGGCCGATGTGTTCGGCATCGAGATGGCCGATGTCGCTCCGGCGAAGAAACCTGCCGCTCCTCGCCACCCGTCGACGGCAACCGGGATGAAGAAGGCGCCGGCCAAGCTGGCAGCCAGCGCAACGCGCAACGCGACCACGGCCGGGAAGACTCGAGCTACCAAGAAGGCCGTGGAAGCTCCAGCGGGAGCAATGGCGAAAGTGCCAGCCAAGCCTGCCGCCAGTCCGCGTGTACCAGCCAACAGCAGAGAAAAGACCGGGCGTACGACAACCGTGACCAGAGGCGATGCTGCGACAACGGGACATGTCTCCGGTCGATCGGCGAAGGAAAAATCCCGATGACACGGATCCCGGGACGCCCCCATTGTGATCGCCACATGGCGTTCGCAGGACTGCCACAATGGTAGGTGTTGGCCGCTTGCAGCCTGTCGCGAGCATCAAATAAAATGCGTTCGTTGTTCCCGGCATCTTCTCTTCAGCAGTCATATGCCGCGGCGATTGCCGCCGCTCACGCCACGCGTCCGAGCCCTGACGGGCGTCGTGATTGGTCTCGGTAACCTGCCTCCCGCTGATGCCGTACTCGCAAGACTCGGACGGCATCGACCGCGTGAGCCAGCGGGGCAACGACCGGCGCCTGGCCCGGCATCCAGAGCTTGTATGGCTGGAAGGGCTCCGGAGTGAGCAACAAGGGTGGACTCGGTCTGCACTACCTGCCACAGTTCATGCGGGAGCAGCCGCGCACCGTCGTGCGCTAGTGTCGAGAACGGCCTCCAATCTTGATCGGCCATCAGAATGTCTGCCACGAGCAAACTCGTTTCCTTTGTCTGCCAGCTCGATCCGGAGGCTTTGCCCGGCGCGATCCAGGATCAAGCCGTGCGCTGTGTTCTGGATCTCGTTGGCGTAGCCATTGCCGGGACCCGGACGCCGATGGCGGAAATCAGCGCACGCTTTGCGCATGAGCAATTCGCGCCGGGCAGCGCCACGGTAATCGGTTCCGCAAAACCGTTGAGCGTTACGGGCGCGACGTGGGTCAATGGGGCGTATGCCAGCGCGCTGGATATGGACGACGGCAATCGGATGGCGATGGGACATCCCGGCGCCAGCGTCATTCCGGCGACGTTGGCGATAGCCGAACGAACCGGGGCAAGCGGGAGGGAATTTCTCGCCGCGCTGGTGGCGGGTTATGAAGTGGCCGTTCGGGCAAGTTCCGCGCGCGTTCCCTGGTACAAGGACAAGATGTACTCGACCGGCATCTGGGGCGTCTTCGGGGCGACTGCCGCGGCCGGCAAACTGCTCAAGTTCAACGAAGCAACGCTGCAGTCGGCGCTCGGCACTGCGGGTTCGCACGGCTCGTTTCCGCCCGGGGGATTGCAGTCCAATCACGCCATGGTCAAGGAAGCGATTGCGTGGAGCGGCATGACCGGTGTCTCCGCCGCGTTGCTGGCCCAGCAGAATTTCGTAGGTCCTGCCGATTTCCTGGATTACTCCGAACGCTGGGATACATCAGTGCTGGTCGCCGGGTTGGGCGACCTCGGCGAATCCGCGATCCTCAAGACGTATTTCAAGCCGTATGCCGTGTGCCGCTGGTCGCATGCCGCGGTGGACGGGGTGCTGGAGTTGAAGCACCGGCACCAACTGCGCATCGAAGACATCGAAACCATCGAGGTCGAGACGTTCTGGGAAGTCACGCGCCTGGCGAACGATGCACCGGGCAATACCATCGCCGCGCAGTTCAGCATTCAATTTGCACTGGCAGTCGCGTTGTTGTTCGACAGGATCGGCCCCGCCGAAGTGAGCACTGCGCACATTCACGATCCGGCGATCCTGAGTCTTGCGCGCAAGGTTCGAGTATCCGTTGACGATACGCTTGATCGTCAATTTCCCGCAAAGACAATGGCGCGAGTGACGATTCACACGCTGCGCGGCGACTATCGGACAATCATCGAATACCCGCGCGGAAATCCGGAGAATCCGCTCAGCCAAACGGAACTCGAAGCCAAGTTCCAGCTTCTCACCCGGGATCTGATCAGCGACGAGCGCAGTCAGCAGCTGCGCACCGCCATTGTCGGCCTGCCGGGAGCGAAAAACATTCTGGCGTTGACTCGATTGCTCCGATATTAATGGAGCTTCGACGGTTGCCGCCGATGCATCCTTGACCCATGTACCGACGTTGGGCTGACCCATGCAAATGGTCCACGAACCTACATGCGGCAACGGTTCCCGACATGCAGTAATGGGTCGGTGAAATCCCGGCAAGTGGGTAAATCAGCGTCAGCGGCAACATGCCGATGGCTACCGCGTGGTGCTGCCGAACGCCACCTGGGACCCGCAGCCGCAGCCGCGCCTCGATCCAGGCGCAGCCCTCAGGCAGCCCGCGGCGGCGCGAAGGAGTACGGGCCGCCCCGCTCCAGCGCCTTGGCATAGGCCGGCCGCTGCTGGAAACGCTGCACCCACGCGTCCAGGTTCGGATAGGCCGAACGCGCGGCACGCGCGCCCGCCACTTCGCCGACGAAGCTCATCATGATGTCGGCCCCGCTCAGCGCATTGCCGACCAGCCACTGCTTGCCCTGCAGCGATTGCTCCACATAGCCCAGGTGGTTGGCGATCTCGCCTTCGATGCGCGGCGCCAGCGGTGCCCCGGCCTCGCCCAGGCGCGAGACATACAGCTTCAGCAGGAACGGCAGCATGGCCGAGCCCTCGGCGTAGTGCAGCCATTGCAGGTAGGCCTCGAAGTCCGCGGTGCCGGCAGCCGGCTGCAAGCGGCCGTTGCCGTGCCGGCGGATCACATAGTCGACGATGGCACCCGACTCGATGACCGTGGTGTCGCCATCGCTCAACACCGGTGACTTGCCCAGCATGTGCACCGCCTTCAGCTCCGGCGGGGCCAGGCGCGTGGTGGCATCACGCTGGTAATGCTTGATCTCGTAGGGCAGGCCGAGTTCTTCGAGCAGCCACAGCACGCGCTGCGAACGCGAATCGTTGAGGTGGTGGACGACGAGCATGAGGTTCCTCGGTTGGATGGATCGGTGCCGCAGCATAGCGCCTGCGCACGGATAGGGAATTTCAAGTGCGACACGAAGTCGCTTGTGCAAGTTGTTCCCACTGTAAAGGAGGGAACCGCCCGTGTCACCGGGTGAATCTAGGGGTCTGAATAAAGAGCGATCCTGACAATGTAACGAAGCACCGC
>Ga0315276_10000916_pt1 | contig 26081 bp, 18 predicted proteins | sample YL17G05_0_MG_FD_204542 | JGI IMG/M metagenome (GOLD analysis project Ga0315276, IMG submission 204542) | Sediment microbial communities from Yellowstone Lake, YNP, Wyoming, USA - YL17G05_0 | ecosystem: Environmental > Aquatic > Freshwater > Lake > Sediment | place: USA: Wyoming | collected... | reverse complement strand
GAACCAGCCACCTTGATGGCGGCGGTTCTCCCCCGTATTTGTACCAAAAAAATGCCCACTGTTAAGTGGGCATTTCTTTTGGTGGAGCTGATCGGGATCGAACCGACGACCTCTTGAATGCCATTCAAGCGCTCTCCCAGCTGAGCTACAGCCCCCGAAGTGGCAGGGAGAGGGTGTCCGACATCTAGTGTCGGACACCTCTCCCTTGCCACTTCGGGGGCCCGCCGAAGTTTTGTGGCGGGCCATCATGAAGATCTTTCAGTTAGCAACCTTTACTTCAGATGGCAATCGGAAATTCAGTTATTCCGCTATTGCTCCGGCAGGCAATTCATTGCCGTCAGCAAGCACACTCTTGTTGTTAGAAAAAGCACTATTGTTTTTAGAAATAGCACTATTGTTGTTCGCAAGGAGACTATGTTTTCTGCTGTAGAGAAAATATATTGCGATACCCACTACAAACCACACGCCAAATCGTATCCATGTGAGATAAGGCAGACTGAACATCAGGGCGATACAGGTGATCATTCCCAGTAACGGTACGACTGGCACAAAAGGAGCACGAAATGCCCGATGCAAATTTGGATCCGTATATCGGAGCACCATGATACCTCCGCATACAAGCGTGAATGCAAATAAAGTTCCGATATTTGTAAGTTCCGCTGCGGTGCCTATATCAATGAAGGCGGCAAAAAAGGCAACGACAAGTCCGCACAGAATTTGCGTCCTGTAAGGAGTTTTATATTTCGGATGGACCTTTGACCACCACGGCCAAACGAGGCCGTCCCGCGACATTGCGAAAAAGATCCTTGGTTGCCCAATTAAAAGAACGATGAGCACGCTCGTGATCCCCGCGATGGCCCCGGTTGAGACAAGTGCGCCGCTCCACTTAAAACCAGTAGAAGATAGCGCATTGGCAACCGGAGCGGAGTTGTCAAGCTGCGTATATGGAACCAGGCCGGTAAGCACGGCTGCGACGGTAATATAAAGCACGGTACATATGAGAAGCGACGCGATGATGCCAATCGGGAGATTTCGCTGTGGATTCTTTGTTTCCTCAGCTGCTGTGGATACGGCGTCGAAGCCAATATAGGCAAGAAAAACAATGGCGGCGCCTGTCATGATTCCTTTAAAACCGAAAGGCATGAGCGGAGTCCAGTTGGCCGGATTGACATGTGAAAATCCCACTCCAAGGAATACGAGTATCGCTATAATCTTGATAAATACCAGGAGGGTCGTAAATCTGGCGCTTTGCTTGATGCCAAGGACAAGCAGGCCAGTCAGCACAAGTATAATTAGAACGGCCGGTAGATTTATAATTGCACCGGGGACAGTCCCGGGCGCTGCCGAGCACCATACGGGCATGTTGATGCCCATTGCCTTTAAGACATTGACAAAATATCCGGACCACCCGATTGAAACGCAAATACAGCCGACAACATATTCCAGAACCAGATCCCAGCCGACGATCCACGCAAAGATCTCACCAAGTGTGGCATACGAATAATTATACGCAGAACCTGCCACCGGAAGTATTGACGCAAACTCCGCATAGCAGAGCGCGGCAAATACACAGGCGACCATAGAGAGAACAAAGGAGATCATGATTCCGGGCCCCGCAAAGCGGGCTGCGGCAGTACCTGTGACAACGAAAATTCCGACACCGATGATCGCACCGATTCCCAGACAGGTGAGGTCAAAAGCCGAGAGCGTCCTTTTCAGATGATGCTCTTGGTCCAATTCCAGCGCCTGGACTGATTGAATCGACTTTTTTCTAAATAATTTCTTGAGCATATAGTTTCCTTATTCTTGTAGCATAGGAAGGTAATGTGTTTTAGACAAGCCTTTTTATTGCTGGTATTTCCATACGTAAGAATTATTATAAAGCCGCAACCAGATTGCTGGCAAATCCCCCTCACCCCCCTTTGCTAAAGGGGGGAGGGGAGCCTTGGGGATGGGGGTATTGTTATGAAAGTGAAATATCTTAGTTTATTTCTGATAACCACGACTGTCATTTGTTCGGCCATTTCCGCTTTTGCGGCGGAGATTCCCTTGCCGAAACCTATATTAAAAGGTCCAGTTTCTCTGGAGGAAACATTGGCAAGAAGGCGCTCTGTGAGGAGCTATACATCAGATCCTCTGACAATAAATGATGTGTCACAGCTCCTCTGGGCGGCACAGGGCGTGACGGCATCCGGCGGCAAACGGACGGCGCCATCGGCAGGGGCGGCTTATCCACTCGATATTTATCTTATGGCCGGTAACGTCAAGGAATTGGCATCCGGCGTATATCGTTATGTACCTCAAAGACATGCGCTTGAAAAAGTGGCAGGAGGGGATCTGCGTTTAAAAATTGCACAGGCGGCACTTATGCAGCCGTGGGTTGGTCAGGCGCCGGCGACGATTATTTTTGCCGTTAATTATGGGAAGATGGGACGATATGGTAATCGAGGGAAGATGTATGCGGATTTTGAAGTGGGGCATGCGGCACAAAATTTGATGCTTGAGGCGGTTGCCTTAGACTTGGGAACCGTAGCGGTCGGCTCGTTTGACGAAGCGACCGTTAAAGGGATTATCAATCTGCCGTCGATTCATACTCCTGTTTACTTAATTCCAGTTGGGCATCCGAGGTGAGCGAGTAAGGCGAGTAGTGCGAGGAGAGGGACGATGTGGGTTGGTCTAAACATTCCCTCCCTTTGTAAGCCTGCCCGGCGATGCATTGTGGCGGGGGAGGGACAGGAAGGATAGGCCATGTTCAAACGGTGTACTACCCCCTCTAACTCCCCCTTACAAAGGGGGAGGATTAATTCGGAAACAGCCTCTACAAAGGAGGGGAAAACAGTTTCATCAAGTCTTGTGAAGTTTTTGGAATACTGTCTTTTCAATTGTAGAAGACATCTCACGCGCTTTTTCTATAAGGTTGTCGGCGGTCTTTCGAGTTTTTTCTGTCCAGGTTTTGTCGCTGATTCCGGCCAAATTTATAAGCACATTATAATATGCGCCCAACGCGGCGGAGAAACCCATAAGGCCGGCGACACCGGCATCTGATAACGAATTTTGATTTCCCTTTTCCGCAACGGCAAGCGCGAGATCGAGTGCCGTAATCGTGCGTTCTAAAACACCAAGTGGAACAAGAGTTGCTCCTTTCGTTGCCTCTTCAATTGCATGCGCGCGCGCCTTTTTTTCTTCCTCGGTGGTCTTTGTCATACCAAAACATGCCATTACCCGATTGAATGATTCTGTGTCTTTATCAATGGCCTCGATTTGGGTCTGCATGTTTGTCTGTGCAGCAATTCCTATCCTCTCCATCTCCTCCCGCACTTTCTCATACCCCTTCTTGTTGTGAGTAAGGGATGCAACCATCGATACAAGACCGGAAGATAAGGCGCCAGCAAGTGCCGCAACGGAGCCGCCGCCGGGGGCAGGGGAGTTGGATGAGAGTTCGTCGGCAAATGCCTTCACTGTCATCGACGCAAGCGGGCTTGAATGTTCGAACTGAGACTCGATGATCTTTTTGGCAGGATCAAACGGTGCAACATCGCCAAGTCCCAAGGAGCGAATTGCAGTTTGGATCACCATCTTTTCAGGGACACCGGCTGTCACTTTTTGTTTTTTGAGATAATGATAACCCGCATCGAGCATCGCCTGCTTTGGGACCAATCCCACAATTTCACTTCCGGTGACTCGAACGCCGTGTTTTGCCGCCTCAATGCAGCATGCGTCAAAGACCTCGTGCATCGGTGTTATCGTGAAATCGGTGAGGTTGATTGTGATCTGTGCGCAATTGTATTCAGGGATGAGCCAGCCGGTTGCGCGACAATGTTTAAAGAGCCCGTGTTCGTAAACTGTATTGCCATGTTCATCAACCATCTTGTTGCCGTGCTTGTCCCGCTTGATGCGCCCTTTCTCGCGTATCGCAAATGCGATTTCCTTAGCGATCTTGACGTCGGTAGTATTGATGTTAACGTTATATGCAATCAGAAACTGTCTTGCACCTATTACCGTGGCCCCGCTTTTTGGATTGAATTCCGCAGGACCAAAATCGGGTTTCCATTCCGGCTTTTTGATCTTCTCCGCAAGCCCTTCATATTCGCCCGCACGGATGTCCGCCAGACTCTTTCGTGAAGATGACAAGGCTGCATACTCATAAAGATAAACCGGAATTTTTAATTCAGATCCCACTCTTTTGCCCAGTCGTTTTGCGAGTTCCACACAATCATCCATCGTCACACCTGAGATGGGGATGAACGGACACACGTCAGTCGCGCCCATTCTTGGATGTGCGCCTTTGTGATGTCGCATGTCGATTGACTCAGAGGCCTTTTTGATGGCAAGAAATGCGGCATCTACAACCTCATCAGGCGGACCCGCAAAGGTGAACACGGTCCGGTTGGTTGCCGCGCCCGGATCCATGTCCAGAAGTTTCACTCCGCTGACGGATTGAATTTCAGCTGCGATGGCATCAAGGATCTTTTTATCCCGCCCTTCGCTGAAATTCGGAACGCATTCCACGAGTTTCATGAACCCTCCAATAGCCTTCCTCTAAAACCCCCCATCCCCCCTTTTGCAAAGGGGGGCTAGGGGGATTTTTCATTCTCTGTGTCTTGGTGGTTAATAACTATGCGAGTTTTGGTTTAAAATCAAGGGCTCCATCAAATCGTCTTATAATGCCCAATTTACGCTTATTTGCAGGAGAAATGTGAGGCAAAAATAATAGACAACTTTTTTGACAAAGTGACGATAATAATAATGGGGAGGGGGCTAATTGAACACCGATGTAAAATTGCTTGAATTGTTTATCGAATTTGACTAGCCTTTGCTCTTCTCTTTTCTCCTTTGAGTGAAACATTTGCAGGTCTGGGGGATGGAAAGGCCGATAGGCAATTATGTCAGACGATATTCGCAGCAAGGGTGCGTGCATAAATCCGACGATACCCTTCACGAATATCGATACTTTGTTTACTCCAGAATCTGATCCGGCAATTGGGGGTCCGAATTCCGGGGAGCATTTTGAATTAAATCAAAGCCTGCCGATAACCGACCAGTCTTTATATAATTTTCATAAAAATCAGATATTGAGTGACGCACCAATAGATTTGCTGCGCCAAAACCTCTCATGCGCTGCTGAACCCGAGAGCTACCTATCCGTAGTTGAAGAGATGCCCAAGCCCAAACCACCCGATCCCGCATTGGGCAGGAAATGGGACGAGGCGCGCAAGGCATTTCTGAAGTCGGTAAAAAAAGGCGATCATCAGATGCAAGAGAAGGCCTTTGCCGAACTTGTCAATATTGCAATACTTCGTCATCATCTGGACGACGCGCAGGAGGTCCTTGAAAAAAGCCGCGCCTTAAAGCGACACATGGAGGAACGGGCCGGCGACGCAAAGAAACGTGAATTCGAACTCTTGTTTAATGCATACAACGCCGATCCTTTATTGGATGCGTTCAATCGAACCAAAGAATATGGACTTCGCCTTGAACTGAAGCTTTTTAATAGTGACACAATCAGACAACAGGAAAATGTCATCGCAGAGAGGGAAAAAATCCGTCAACAGTCTCTGGCCGCCCTCGAGAACGATCTTCATCTCGCGCTATCCGATGTCGAGGAAAAAATGCCCATCAGGGACGGGCTTCCCCGCGAGATGACGCTCTCTCCGATGGCCGCATCGCTTTTTGCCGATATCTTCCGGTCGCTCCGTGATTTCGAAAGGGCAAAAAAATATTACAATGCGGCTTCTTTCAATCCTATGCAGCCGGTGGCCGGAACAGCATGGTACCGTCTGCAGGCGCTTGAGATGGACATCCTGTCCAAGGATCAAAAGAAAATAAAAGAAGCGATAAAGGAAATAGAACAGATTCGGGCGGACCTCACACAATTGCTTTTCCTTTCCTACGATCAGGCCTTAAATCACCAGGAATCAGAAGACACCCAATTTCCCGAAATACCGCTGTTAACCCCTCAGGTCGGTCGGCCGGAGCAAGTTCATGAGGTGGACGCATTGAGCTGGGGCATTCTCTACAACGCGTATTTAAAAGTTGACGGCGATAATAAAATCAAGCTCGCCGAACTGGATAATGAACGACGCAAGATGGTGAAGGGAAGGATAAATAATGCCACGGCGCTTGAAGCAAGGCTCCATCTTCAAAACTTGGAAAAAATGTCGTTTGTCAAGACAGTCAAAGGCGGCGAGATCGAACAGATCCTTAGGACGAACGGTCAGGACGAATCAAGGAAGGCGCATCAGGATCTCATGAACGACGTTTTTGATATTGAGCAAATGGTAAAACCTCACATGAAGTTGCAAAAGGGCGATCTTTATTTTGAGCGCTTTGCGGAGGTTTACTGGCGCGCCTTTTTTGACGGATATTTTGTCCGGGATCTTCCTCTCAAGGCCGTACATCTCTTAGACGAATACATCATTAAGCCGAGGGATTCGATGGGACCTGTGGCATTGGCGGAGGCGGACTCGGTCAAGGCCCATATAAGTCACCTGCGCAATGTTGCACCCCAGTTATTCACGAGCGCTGGGAGACTAGACGCAACTGTCGACCTTTCAGAGACCACCGAGGGTAAACAGGCTGCAGAGCGTGTAATGGCGGCTTACTGGAAGAGTCCTGATACCATCCGGGAGATGGGGTTGCCGTTCGGTGCCGGCGTTGCCTGCTTTGCGATTGCAACGCCATTTGTGGAGACGGTTGTCGTACCGATACTTGCAGCCTTCGCTTGTGCGGGCGGCGGCAGTCTTCTCAACCGTGAGATCAATGAGATCAAGGCCTCGGAGCAATATCATCAGGCTGCAATCACCGGCATATCGAATGTCACTGAGAAGGAAGCCCGAATAAACAGGAAAGTGTGGTATTTAAGCGAAGGCATGAACAATGTGTTTAATGCCGCGGTCTTTGCGCCGATGGCATCTCTTTGGGGCCGAGTCGGTGTTGCCGCAGCAAAAGAAGGTATTTTAAAGGCCGGCACAGGGTTGGCAGCAAAAGCAGGCGGACAGGCATTGCTTCGAACTGCAGCAGAGCAACCACTGAAGAGTGCCGGGAATATACTGAAGGATGTGGGGGGTGCCATTGCCAAGGGAGGCGGATGGTACTGGAAGCTGCCGATTGGAACCAGACTTCGTCTGGCGGGACTTGGCGCTGCCGGTGTCGATTACTTCTTTGTTGATCGGAACGGTAATATAAATCTTTTCTATGTAAATGACTATGGTATTGTGATTCCGGGGGTAAAAGATAGAAGGCTTGACCATTGGTGGGGATATGCAGGCCTTGCGGCGGGTATGAGCGAAGGGGGTTATCAGCTCTTCAGAAAATCATGGCGAAACAGTTTTAAAGAGCTCATAGATTCGAGTGTTATAAGAAGGGGTGCGGTGAGGTTAGGTGCCGATGCAATTGCGGCCGATTATTATCTTATCAAAAAGGATGCAGACAGTAAATTTGGAATTGAATTTGTGGACTTTGGCGCTCCACGCGACACCCTCATCCAGAAATATGCCTTCGAGAAGCAATTTGATGCCTTTGACACGCCGGTGGGAATCGGCGGATTGGTCCTTTTCGGCGGCAACTGGCTTAAACACGAATGGAAGGAGATGAGCAGTGCGGACAAACTTGTAATGTCAGGCGGCTTTACTCCATTTGCTGCCGATCTTCTTGATAATGGAAATCTCGATTCTTGGTACGGAGGCGTTGGCGGTTCCGTCTTCATTGCCGCGCTTGGATATCGTCTTCTTAATGTCAATGTCTATGGCTCGATGACCTTTTTGCCTTTTAAGCTCAGTTATGAATATCTAATGCAAGTCCAGCAGGATGTTCCGCCTCAGGCGCCGGATCCCAAGCGCATGATGTCATCAACGGCCGAATCCATCTTCATGATGATGCTGGTGCAGGGAACATATCAGGGTGGACATTATTGGAATACATTTCCATTGGGAAAAAATATGTATGCCGGCAGTGAACGAATTCCTGTTTTGAAAAATCTGCGCTGCATACAGGATCTGGGCCGTTATTCTTTCCTCGGCAATCAGGATATTGTCGTCCCCGGCAGTCCTGTAATGTTAATATCTACAGGCTCTCCTGCCATTGAAAGATGGGCAACGGGGTCAGTGGTAAAATCCGTTAATGTAAAAAAGATCAACGGAAAGTCAAAGGGCGGCAAAGCTAGGGAAATAAATTACAGGCTGCGAGGTGACAAACTCTGGGACGGCCTCGCCAAAGAACATAGCGACGTCAAATTGCGAATTGTTGAACAATTCAAAGAGACCTCTAATGGCAAGCCGGGGAAAATGGGGGGTCAAGATGTATATTTACCGTTCCCGCCGGCTCTCAGTAAAGGGACAGCCGAGTCGGTAACACTGCAACAAGCCGTTAGAAATTCTCAAGTTAAAGCGACAGAATTCTATATTAACGGAAAGCCCGTCGGTAGGGAATTCCTCGAGAAGCATGGTTTTGCATGGCAGGACGGGAAGCTTTGGGAATTTAAACCCATAAGGAAAGGCACAATACGCATAAAAGGCCGAAGGATGACCGTTGATGAAATCAAGAGTTTAAATGACGGTGCGCGATCTAAAGCCATACATGACATAAAAGAGCAGGGATGGCGTATCATTGGAAACCATTTTGAGCGCAATTGGATTGAGCATCCCTACCATCCGGAAGTTCTCCTGCAAAAACCTGCCGGCCCGTTGGAGACCGCCCGTTACAAAATCATTGAATCCTCAATCAAAGTCGATGGAAAGGAAATACCGGTCTGGCTGAAGTTTTCAAGACGCACGGTCTCTTCTGAAGAGGTCATTGTCGGGGGAAAGGAAAAAATATTATGGACCGGCCAGCGTGAGAAACCGCGTTTCACGCTTACAGGGATCGGGATGCAATTTCTTCCCGTCCTTGCTGAGGCCGGGCTGACCAACTTTGTCATCTTCAGGAGGACATCCAGCGGCGATCCTATTTATCAACCCTTACAACGTGTGTGGAATTATGGGCCGACAGTACTTTTCACGTGGCCCGTTATTCAGGCACGCTCTGGCCTAGACTCGCCCAAGGGCAGGGCTTTGGGCGCGTTGATTGGTTATGGACCAAATTTGATGGGAAACTGGATTTTCCCGAGTTATAGGAACACAGCGCCCGGGCAGGTCAGCATGTACAACCATTTGGATAAGGGTGACGCAGATAAGTCGTTTCGTTCTTTTGGCAGAATTGTGACGAGTTTAAATCCAATGCCTTGGGGGCCGGCGTATGGGACATCGTTCGAGATAGAGCCCAAGGCCATGGATAATCTCCTGGATGGGCTTGATTGCCGTATGGATCTTGCCAAGGGCGCGGATTTCGGCAAATCAAATAAGTGCATCAGTTTGCCACCAGCCACACAAAGGCAGATCATCAGGACTGAAAAGGACCTGCAAAATAAAATGAAGGGGCGTTTTGATACATGGGCCAAGGCCTTCCACGACAAGATGGAGACCGAGCGAAAAAGTGATCTCTCCGAGCGGGAACGCCGCCTGTTAATTGTAATGGGTGCATGGTTTAAGTCTCTCATCTATAATCCTGAATATAATGAAAAGGGTGACGAAACGCTATCAGCCGTTAAGGAGGTTGTGAAAGAATATCAATGGTTCTTCGATAAGCTGCCGCCCAAGCTCACGAGCGAACAGAACTGGAAAGACTTTATCTCGCAGGTGAATGCGGGCCGCTCAAATGCATCGAACTTCTACGAACTTCTACTTTGATGGCAATATTCAAAACGGCACGAAACACGGTCCGCACTAAAAACAGCTTTTCGACTCCCCCCGCCTGCCCTGAGCGAAGCCCAATGGTCAATACTTAAGTTTATTAAATAAAACTCGCGCGTTGACATTTTCGTCTCTCTATTCTCTATTGCATCCCGCTTATGCTTACTTCCCCTCCTTTGTAAGCCTGCCCTGAGCAGAGTCGAAGGGGAGGGGAAAGGGGAGGTAGATCAACCCCACCCGGACCCTCCCCTTACAAAGGGGAGGGGTGCGAAGGAGAAAAGCCATGGCCAGCCGTATCATGACAGCGCTAGCTGCGCAGCCTCACGCGACGCCCATTACCGACCCAAATGAAATAAAATCCAAATATCGCAAATGGCGCATCCAGACCATGTACTCGATGATGATCGGATACGCGATCTTCTATTTCTGCAGAAAAAATTTTTCAATGGCGATGCCGTCGTTTCTTTCGGAATTGGGGTATACCAAAACCGATCTTGGACTAATCCTGACGCTTTTCTCCGTTGTTTACGGATTTTCAAAATTCATCAGCGGCATTCTGGCTGACCGCGCAAACCCCCGATATTTTATGGCTATCGGTCTTTTACTATCGGCAATGATGAACGTATTTTTCGGTCTGTCATCTTCTCTGCTTATTCTTGGTATCTTTTGGGTGCTGAACGCATGGTTTCAGGGTATGGGCTGGCCTCCCTGCGCGCGCCTTTTGACGCACTGGTATTCGCCGACAGAACTTGGCACCAAGTGGGGCATCTGGAACGCCTCGCATCAGTTCGGCGGCGCCGGCATTCTCATCCTCGCAGGATGGCTCATTCCCAATTATGGCTGGCGAACGGCCTTCTATGTCCCGGCGATTATAGCAGTAGTAGCCGCAATATTTCTCATCCTCACGCTGCGAGATACCCCGCAATCGCTTGGCCTGCCTCCAATTGAGGAATATCGGGGTGAGGCCCGCATCAAGGATGAAAAAGAAGATACGGCGGCATCATTTAAGGAAATACTCTTCAAATATGTACTCACGAATAAATTTGTTTGGATTGTGAGCTTCGCGAATATTTTTGTTTATATTGTCCGTATCGGCGTGCTTGATTGGGCCCCGACTTTCTTATGTGAAGCGAAGAAGTGTTCCATAATCACCGCGGGCATTAACGTCGCCGGTTTTGAGATTGCCGGCATTGTAGGTGCGCTAGCTGCAGGATGGATATCCGACGTCTTTTTCAAGGGTCGCAGAGGCCCTGTCAATGTGATCTTCATGCTCCTTTTGATCTTTGCCATGATTGAACTCTGGCTCGTGCCGCCGGGACATCCGCTGCTTGACGGTGCCTTTCTCGTGGCGGTCGGTTTCCTTGTTTACGGTCCTCAAATGCTGGTTGGAGTTGCGGCTGCCGATTTTGCCTCAAAGAAGGCCGCATCAACGGCGACCGGCATGACCGGAACATTTGGATATCTGGGAAGCGCATTGTGCGGAATCGGCACCGGCGTTATCGTCGACAAATGGGGATGGGATGGAGGATTCATTTTCTTCATCGGTTCCGCCGTTATCGGCATGATTTTCTTCCTGTTCACATGGAAACACCGCGCAGCGACACTGGAAGCAATACATAGCAACCGGAAGGAAGTTACGCAGAAGTGACTTGTTAATTTTTCGTAAAAGACTGACATGAGTCGATCCTTAAATCGTCAATCTCTGCTCGGTTCTTCGTGGGATTGCCACTGCGGGCAACATCATGAGGTTCCTGTGCGTCGTGTATTGATTGAAGAAGGGGCGCACATGCGATTGCCGGCTCTTGTAAAAGAGGGGGCAAAAGCGAAAGACGCGCTCACAATCTCAGATCTGATAACGCATAACGTTGCGGGAGCGGATGTCGCCCGAATCCTCAAGGCAGACGGAATAAAAGTGCGTGAGCTTGTCATCCCTAAAGAAAAACCGATAACGGATGACAAGACCGCAAACTGGGTCTCATCGCAGATTCAGGATGAATCCATTCTGATCTCCTGCGGATCGGGAACGGTTACCGACCTCACGAAGTACGCGGCATTCAAAAGAGAGCGTCCATTCATTGCAGTTGCAACGGCGCCCTCCATGAACGGTTATGCATCAGGCATAGTTGCATTGACCGAAAACGGGCTCAAGAAGACGATGCGGGCTCTACCGCCTATCGCGGTTATAGCCGATCTTGGTATCCTCTGTTCTGCGCCGGTTGACATGATCCGGTCAGGTCTGGGTGATGTGATCTCAAAACCGGTGTCGATGGCCGACTGGAAACTTTCTTCCCTCATCAAGGGCGAATCATTTTGTCCGCTGCCGTATGAACTGATTGCCGATCTTGAATCCATTTATACCTCCCATCCTGAAAGGCTTTCAACCGGCGACGTTAAGACGATAGGGGCTCTCATGGAGGCCCTCGTGTATTCGGGCATTTCCATGGTCATTGCCGGTTCATCCGCGCCGGCCTCAGGAGGGGAGCATCTGATTTCCCACACCATTGACATGCAGGCATCGCTCACAGGAAGGGACCATGATTTTCATGGGGCGCAGGTCGGCGTCGCGACCATCGTTGCCGCAAGGCTCTATGAAGAGATGATGGCGTTCGATCCCAAGAGCATCGATTGGACGAAGATTTGGGAGCATCATAAGGCCGGGAAAGCCCTCAAGATCAAAGAGTACTGGGACCCCTTGGCGGCATCCGTCGTTCTTGAATATGAAAGGAAGTGGATGCCCTGGGAGGAGAAGAAGGAAGAATTGGTCCGTATCGTTGATCAATGGGATGATCTTATTGATGCAGTCAAGCCTTTCTTGAGACCATCAGCCGAAATCAAACGTATCTTGACAGCGGCGGGTGCAAAGGCGCATTATACCGACATTGGCGTGTCGGCGGAGGAGTTCAAAAAGGCAGTCCTGATGGCCTTAACAATGAGATCACGCTACACAATCCTCGATCTTGCGGATGATTTAAATTTATTGGAGGAATTTGTTGATTCACAGATATCCTCCCCTTTGTAAGGGGAGGAATAAGGTGGGGTAGATCAGTATCTACCTCCCCCGTCCGCCACGCAAGCCAGCTTGCTGGCGAGGCGGGCGGGCTTTCCCCTCCTTACAAAGGAGGGAAACGAGGAAAAGATGATCAAGGCAATCTTCTTTGATGTCGGCAATACCCTCTTTTTCTATAATTATGAATTTCTGCGCGGTCTGCTCATCGAACGTTTTAGTGTTGATGTGACGAAGGATGAGCTGGAGGCCGCCCATCAGATCATCAGACAGTCGCTCGGCCCCCTTCTGGATCAGGGACTCAGCCATGAGGCGATTGTCGAGGAGGCCTACAGACGATGGTTTCTGGCCATAGGCATTGAAGAGGAACGTATTGAGACAGTTATTGATGCCATCCGCAATCATCCCTTTCGTCATATGTTCTGGTCGCGCATGGAGGAGGGGGCAAAAGAGCTTTTGACGTGGTTCCGTGACAGGGGATATCGTCTCGGCATCATTTCAAACGCGGAGGGTCAGATCAGACGATTGATTGATTATGCAGGGCTTACTATGTCTTTCGATACAATTCTCGATTCCCATGAAATAGGTTTTCAAAAACCTGACGAGAGGATCTTCTGGCGGGGCCTTGCCGACTTGAACGTAAAGCCAAGTGAAGCGGTGCATGTCGGAGATCTTTTTGAGGCGGACATCATAGGCGCACGCGCCGTTGGCATTATCCCCATTCTTGTGGATCGTGAAGGCCGCTATCCGGATGCAGATTGTCTGACTGTCAAGCATATCGGAGAACTCAAGAGTCTTCCGATTTTCAAATAAATTCACCACAGAGACGCAGAGAAAGACAAATTACTTTTATTTTTAAAGTTTTTCTCCGTGCACTCTTTGTCTCTGTGGTTAAATATTTTATGAAACCAAATATTACCGATATTTCCATGGATCAGCTGCAGGCCGTTGCTCATGCAATGGGGCTTAAGCCCTATACGGTCTCTCAGCTCATAACGTGGCTTTACAAGAAGCGTGTCTCTTCTTTTGAGGATATGACCAATTTATCAAAGGAAGCCAGAAGAGTTCTTTCTCTACATTATTCGATATCACGGTTAAAGCTTGATAAGATACAGCAGGCTGCTGACGGAACCGAAAAATTTGTATTTATGCTTTCGGACGGAAAACGGATTGAATCGGTGCTTATTCCGGCGCCTGACAAGCGACTTACATTATGCATTTCGACGCAGGTGGGTTGCGCTATGGGTTGCACGTTTTGCCGAACCGGCAGGATGGGATTTGTTCGCGATCTGACACAAGGTGAGATATTGGGGCAAATTCTGGGGGTGCAACGAACCCCCCTCCTTTGTAAGGAGGGGAGGGGGGAGGTAGATAGTTGTCTACCCCACCTAACCTCCCCTTACAAAGGGGAGGGATCCCAAATCACCAACATCGTCCTCATGGGCATGGGCGAGCCGCTTGTCAATTATGATGCGGTGGCCAGCGCAACGGCGATCATCCTCGATGATAGGGCATTCAACTTTTCAAAGCGTCGTGTGACGATTTCAACGTCGGGGCTGCTCCCACAGCTCAAAAAATTTGCAAAACAATTCGATATAAAAATAGCCATATCTCTTAATGCGACAACTGATGAGGTGAGGAATAGTTTAATGCCGATCAACAAACGTTATCACATCTTTGAGCTCATGAAGTATTGCCGCGATTATTCCAGGCGGTCGCGCTATCGAGTGACATTTGAATACGTGATGATACGGGGAGTCAATGACACTTCTCAGGATATGAAGCGCTTAGTGAAACTGATGAATGGTATTCGCGCCAAGATTAATCTTATACCATTCAATCCGTTTCCCGGATGCGATTATGAGGGACCTCTCGAATTGACCTTAAATAATTGGTATAAATTTTTAACCGAACATGGTATGCAGACGAACATACGTGTGAGCCGCGGACAAGATATATTGGCCGCGTGCGGGCAATTGGCAGCATGAAAAGAAGCCAGAAGCAAGAGGCAAGAAGCCAGAAATAATTTTCCCTCCTTTGTAAGGAGGGGGCAGGGGAGGTAGATCGTGATCTACCCCACCCATCCTCCCCTTACAAAGGGGAGGTGTTAAACTGTAAAGGAGATCGACATGGCGAAGCAACTAATCGGAATCATCGGTGGCAGCGGTTTGTATGCAATCGATGGATTGAAAATCAAAGAGGAGAGAATAGTTGAGACTCCTTTCGGAAAACCAAGCGATGCCGTTCTCATGGGCACATTAGAAGGCAAAGATATTGCCTTCCTGCCGCGCCACGGCAGGGGGCACTTTATCGCGCCCCATGAAATAAACTACCGCGCCAATATCTACGCCATGAAACTACTGGGTGTTGAAAGGATCATTTCCATATCCGCAGTGGGAAGCATGAAGGAGGAGATACACCCGGGCGATATCGTGATCGTAGATCAGTTTATCGACAGGACCAAGGTGCGTCAGCAGACCTTCTTTAGCGATGGTATCGTCGCACATGTGTCATTTGCGGATCCTGTGTGTCCGGCATTGCTTGAAAATTTGTCGCAGTCGGCCAGGAATGTCGGGGCAAAGGTGCATCGCGGCGGGACTTATGTCTGTATTGAAGGGCCGATGTTTTCTTCTAGGGCGGAGTCTAATATGTACCGTTTGTGGAAAACGGATGTAATAGGAATGACTAATTATCAGGAGGCCAAGCTCGCTCGCGAGGCGGAGATATGCTATGCGACTATGGCCCTTTCAACTGATTATGACTGCTGGCTCGAAACGGAAGAGGCGGTCGATGCAATGAAGGTCGTTCTTGTGATGAACAAAAATATCGCCACGGCAAAGAAGATACTAAAAGACGTCCTTCCAAGGATCCCAATTGAAAGAAATTGCCAGTGTGCATGTGCCCTCAAAAATGCTATTGTGACGGACAAGGCAAAGCTCACGGCGGATGTGAAGCGGCGCTTGAAGCCGATTATCGGGAAATATGTTGAGTGAGAAATTCTAAGCACGAAATTCTAAATTCTAAACAAATCCAAATGACCAAAATTCAAAACCGGGTTGTTTGGGTCATTTGAATTTTGAAATTTGAATTTGTTTAGGATTTGGAATTTAGATATTAGGATTTGTTCAAATGCAACAAACCACTCGTGCCATCATATTGAGGAAGTTCGCCTACGGCGAGGCGGACCTGATTGTCACATTCTTCGGAAGGGAAGAGGGGCGTCTGTCCGGGATTGCCAAGAATGCCCGCGCCTCGCAGAAACGCTTTGGAGGCGCGCTGGAGCTGGGTTCAATCGTTGATCTGCGTTATGCGACAAGGCATGCTTCGGATCTCGTTCGCATCGAAGATTCGCACGTTAACGCGCCGACAATCGGTGTCATGCGCTCGCTTGAAAGAATTGCCGCAATGTCAAAGGCGTTGGAGCTGGCGCTGGCATTCCTTCAGGAGCGCCAGTCCGCTCCGGATAAATTCGATCTTCTGGCGGAGCATATAACGGCGCTGGCAAAAACTGATCCAACACCCTCTTCGCTCATTGCATTTGAGCTCAAGTGGCTCTCTTTTGTAGGCTACGAACCCGCGCTTGAGAGATGCATGAGTTGCGGAACGCAGTCGGCCGCTAAGGAGCAATGGTCCTTTTCCATGGATCATGGCGGCATCTTTTGCAACGACTGCGCGCGTCCGGGAAGCCGGCGCATGCGCCTTGGGGACAAGACCCTTCAGGGTTTGCAGTCAATCGTCTCCGGGAACGATATCTTGCTCGATCAGGGTGACAATCGTGTTATACAGGAGCTTCTTGCACATTATGTCCAGAATATTTTGGGCAGGCCTTTGCAGGGACGCTTCATTGCAGAACGCTGGTGAAAGAACATGCATATCCATCACGAAGAAGACAATCCGCCGCTGCTGCCGTATCTCATCATTTCCATCTTACTTCATATCCTGCTCATCGCCTTTTTTCCCACAAAGTTCGTTGCCCCAATATGGAAGGAGAAGATGGTAGAGGTCATTCCCATCTTCGAAAAGAATCAAAAGTATGAATTAGCCGATATAGACAGGCCATCCGTCGAGAAACGCCCGAAGAAGGCCAAATTTCTTGGGATGTATGACAGTAGCGTGGAACAGGAGACGGTGGCGGCTTCGAGAAGCCAAAAACAAGAAGCAAGAAGCAAGAAGCAAGAAGCAAAAAAACAGAGGGCAGAGGAAAAAACCGAAGAGGCCAAAAAGCCAAGCGGTCAAGAAGTCGAGAAAATGACAATTGGGAAGTCAAAGTCGTTATATAGTTTAGAACGGAAACTCTTTGCGAAAAAGACGCCTGATATCGAAAGTAGAGGAACGGATGGCGCAACGGCAGCCCTTCAGGATTATTATCCTGATTACAGGCTGGGCGTGCACACATATCTCAATGTCCTTCGTTATCCCGATGTTGAATATTTCGTCCGTATGAAGCGTCAATTCAAGATGACCTTTAACCCCATTCCCCCCCTGCAGCATTATTTTTCTATGAACCGCGTTGCCCGCGGGAACGTAGAGGTGGTGCTGGCAGTCAGTGTCAGTCGGGATGGAAATCTCTCTGAACTCTTTGTGATAAACACCTCCGGCATCCCCGCCTATGATCAGGAGGCGATGCGCACCATCAAGGCCTCCGCACCTTTCGCCTCACCACCGGGCAAATTTCTGGAGGATGACGGCATGCTCAGGATGAGCTGGACCTTCACTGTATATCTGTAAAACACCAGACGGACGAGACGAAAAGGTTATTATATCAATGTGATATCCTCGTCTGTCTTGCGATTTTTTGCTTGTTATGAAGCGAATAAATGGTATAATTGCTTCATAATATGAAGCGTAATATGTTTCATCACAAGTACATCTGGCAGAGCAGGCATTGGCCAAATCTCGTCTGGAATGCCGATCAGGTGGAGCAACAGCTTGGCCGTACGCGGTTTTGCCAGGGAAAGCTGCTCAGTAAGATCGATGCCGTCGGCGTTGCGCTCAGCCAAGAGGCGAGAGCAGATGTGCTTACGGAGGAGGCCGTCAAGACCTCCGCTATCGAAGGTGAACAAATTGATCGGCAATCTGTTCGTTCCTCCGTGGCGAGGCATTTGGGCCTTTCCACTGTCGGCTTACCTTCTCCAGACCGGCAGACCGATGGTTTGGTGGAAGTCCTTCTCGATGCCACGGTGCATTTCGCTCGCCCTCTCACCGTCCAAAGGCTTAAGGGGTGGCACGCCGCTCTATTTCCGACGGGATATTCCGGTCTCCATCGTATTCGCGCGGGAGACTTTCGCGGACCCGAACCGATTCGGGTGGTCTCAGGACCCGTGGGCCACGAAACGATCCATTTTGAGGCGCCGCCTTCCAAAAAGGTGAAAGGGGAGATACGTTCTTTCTTGGCATGGTGGCAAAAGAGTTTGAGAAGCGTCGAGGGTTTCATCAGGGCAGGCATCGCTCATTTTCACTTCGTCACCATCCATCCCTTTGAGGACGGCAATGGGCGCATTGCGAGGGCGCTCACCGACATGGCGCTCGCCCAGGACGAGAAACTTGAGAAGCGATTTTATAGCCTCTCGATGCAGATCATGGCGGAGCGCAAAGATTACTATGATGTGCTTGAAAAGACCCAGCGCGGCGACGGTGACATCACGAACTGGCTCCTTTGGTTTTTGCGTTGCGCAGAGAGGTCAATCAAAAATTCCGAGGTGCTGATATCGAAGATCCTGTCAAAAGCGGAGTTCTGGCGGAGGCACGTTGAGACACCTATTAGCGAGCGACAGCGAAAGGTGGTCAATAGGCTTCTGGATACTGGTCCTTGTGGTTTTGAAGGTGGACTTACGACACGCAAGTATGTCTCCATGACGGGGGCCAGCCGAGCTACCGCTTATAGGGAAATAGCTAATCTTGTTCAGCACGGTATGCTTTGTCCTAGGGAAGGCCGCGGCCGAAGCGTCAGCTACGATCTGGTTTTCGTGGACTGATACCTCCCGCAACTCGAGATTTTACTGTAGTAATTCTCCGTGTCCTCTGTGTCTCTGTGGTGAATTGTCTTTAGGATGCCGACAGACATAGCTCGCGGGCTGCCTTGACCTCATCTAGCCGGCGGCGGAAGGTCTTGTGGGGCGCGCCTTTGACTATCTCCGGATTCTCTTTGCATTCTTTCGCGATCATGATCATCGACTCACAGAAACGGTCAAGAAGGGCCTTGCTCTCGGTTTCCGTAGGTTCAATCATGATAGCACCATGGACAATGAGAGGAAAGTAAACCGTGGGTGGATGAAAGCCATAATCCATCAATCGCTTTGCGATGTCTATTGTTCTCACTCCATACTCATTCTGTATCTTATCAGAGAAGACGCACTCGTGAAGCACGGGACAATCGTAGGGGAGGTCATAGGCGCCCTTGAGACGGGCCTTGATGTAGTTGGCATTGAGAACCGCAAGGCGCGATGCAGCAAGAAGCCCCTCGCCGCCGAGCTCTTTTATATAAGCATACGCACGTATCAGTACGCCAAAGTTCCCATAGAACGACTTGATCCTTCCGATCGATTGCGGGCGATTCTCGTCGAGTGCATAGTGTCCCTGATTTTTTGTAACAATGGGGATCGGAAGGAACGGCTCAAGATGTTTTTTGACTGCAACTGGTCCTGAACCAGGACCGCCGCCGCCGTGAGGAGTCCCGAACGTCTTGTGAAGATTTAGATGCATCACGTCGCAGCCGATCTCGCCCATGCGCACGTATCCCATCAGCGCGTTGAGATTGGCGCCGTCACAATAGATGAGCCCGCCCTTGGAATGGACGATATCTGCGACTTTTTTGAAATCTCTCTCAAAGATCCCAAGCGTGTTGGGATTGGTGATCATCAGGGCCGCAACTTCATTATCCATGAGCCTTTCGACTTCCGCCGGATTCACCAGTCCGCACTCGTTGGATTTGATCTCTACCACATCATAATTACAGATGGCGGCAGACGCCGGATTGGTTCCGTGCGCGCTGTCGGGTATGAGAACCTTTCTCCTCGGATTGCCCTTGGCCGTATGATAGGCGCGGGTCATGAGCATGCCGGTCAGCTCGCCATGCGAGCCGGCCGCGGGCCAGACGGTCACCGCATCCATGCCGCAGATCTCCGCCAAATCGCGTTCCAATGTGTAAATCAGCTCAAGATTGCCCTGGACCGTTGATACATCCTGATATGGATGAGTCTGTGTAAATCCCTCAAGGGAGACGACTTTGTTTGCAATCTTGGGGTTGTATTTCATCGTACACGAGCCCAAGGGATAAAAACCGATATCCTTGCTGTAATTGAAGGTGGAAAGTCGAGTAAAATGGCGCGTGACATCCGTTTCGGAAAGTTCGGGGAGAAGGGCGGGCTTATCCCTCAGGAGGCCGCCTTCAAAAAGAGCTGCGGGATTCGTTTGCGGGACATCTGATGGCCCAAAGGTGAGTCCCAGGCGCCCTTCAACACTCTGTTCAAAGAGGGTCGGTTCCTCGAGAGCAAGGTTGCAGCCTGTATAAGTTTTGTCTGTCATACGATAAATGCCCCTCCTTTGTAAGCATGCCCCGAGCTTCATCGAGGGGGAAGGGTGGGGGAGGTAGATAATGATCTACCCCCTCTGACTCCCCCTTACAAAGGGGGAGAAAGGCACGATGCCAGTTTATCTGCAAACAAATCTATATCCCTTTTCGAATTCATTTCAGTAACGCAAACAAGTATGCAATTCTTGAGAGCCGGATACCATCTGCCAAGATCGATGCCTCCGAAAATGTTATCCTTGAGAAGCGTCTGAAGCACTGTCGCTGCCGGTCTTGGCAGTTCAATGACAAATTCATTAAAGGTCGGTACGCTAAATTTCAGCCGGACACCGTTAATCTTCGTGAGCGCCTTTTTTGCATACTCAGCTTTATCGAGATTGATCTTGGAAAGCTCGATGAGCCCGTTTTTGCCGAGGAGCGACAGATATATCGCCGCCGTAGTGGCGCAGAGGGCATGATTGGTGCAGATATTGGATGTCGCCTTTTCTCGCCTGATGTGTTGTTCGCGTGTTGACATGGTAAGTACAAATCCACGGCGGCCTTCTGCATCCAGTGTCTGTCCGCAGATACGCCCCGGCATGTTGCGGAGAAGGGCTTCCTTTGCCGTGAATATGCCAAGAGTAGGTCCGCCGAAATTCACCGGCAGACCGAACGAGATCCCTTCACCGACTGCAATATCCGCTCCCCATGAACCCGGTGGTGAAAGAAGGGAGAGCGAAAGCGGCTCGGCAACTGCAGCGACAAAAAGACCGCCCGCCTTATGAGCCATTTCCGCAATATCTTTGAAATCTTCTGCGATGCCGAAGAAGTTAGGAAACTGCACAACAACGGCTGCAAGGTTGTCGTTTAACAAATCCTTGAGTGCGTTGCGGTTGAAAAGCCCGTTTTCTGAGGGGAGGATGTGCACGTCAGGGTCATTTTTTCCAAGAACAGTTGAGACAACCTCCCTGTACTCAGGATGCAGATTATCAGGCAGGCAGATCGTGCGTCTTTTTTTTCCTACCCGGCGGGCCATGAGTACGGCTTCGGCCACCGACGTCGCCGCATCGTAATTTGATGCATTCGAGACATCCATGCCGAAGAGGCGGCACATCATCGTCTGATATTCAAACATCACCTGAAGAGTTCCCTGACTGATCTCCGGCTGATATGGGGTGTAAGGCGTGACAAACTCCGTGCGGCTTGCCAGTTCGCTCACTGCGGCAGGAACATAATGGCGGTATGCGCCTCCTCCAAGAAAGGAGAGGGTGTCTTCCGCATTCCGGTTATTCCGGCTCAAGGTTTTCAGGTGTTCAAGAAGCGCTATCTCAGAAAGCTGAGGCCCGAGATTTAGTTGCTTGGCGGTTCTAAGTTCTTTGGGTATCGATGCAAAGAGGTCCTCGATATTAAATGCGCCGATGATTTTCAGCATCTCTTTTATTTCGGTATTTGTATGCGGAAGATAACGCATGAAAAAAAATTGCGGATTGCGAATTGCGGATTGCGAACTTAAAAATCCGCAATCCGAAATCCGAAATCCGAAATTATTCTAAGCTGCTTCTTCTTTCACGAACGCATGATACTCTGCCGACTTCATGAGCCCTTTGGTTTCGGATGGATTTTTCATCTCGATTTTGACAATCCAGCCATCGCCATAGCAGTCTTCATTAAGCATCGAAGGATTTTCAGTCAGATCCTCATTTATCTCTGTGACTTTGCCCGTCACCGGTGTAAAACAGTCTGAAACCGATTTGACCGATTCAACAACGCCGAAGGTATCGTCTTTTTTGAGCTCCAGTCCCACAGTTGGCAATTCCACAAACACGATGTCGCCCAGCTGTTCCTGTGCATAGTCGCTAATGCCGATAGTAGCAACGTTTCCTTCGATTAATACCCACTCATGCTCTTTTGTGTAAAAAAGATTGTCCGGAAATTCCATAGATATCCTCCTCACAATGTTTCAAAACTAGCCACAGGGCACACAGAGAAAAATTAAATATTTTTTTTTAAAACTCTATGCACTTTGTGTCTCTGTGGCACATTTTATTTCTTGTAAAACGGCGTTTTGACGACCATTGCCTGCCGAAGGTGTCCGCGAATGTCAATGAAAAATTTATCTCCCTCATGTGAAAGCTCTGTAGGAACGTAGCCGATGCCGATGGACTCCTGAAGTGAGGGGGACATTGTGCCGCTCGTTACGAATCCCACCTTCTTTTCATTGGCAATGATGTCGCAGCCCGCGCGCGCAATGCCGCGCTCTGTCATCTTGAAGCCGACAAGTTTGCGCTTGAGTCCCTCCTGTTTAATCTTGAGAAGCGCTTCTTTGCCAACGAAGTCAAAGGGCTTGTCAAGTTTGACGACCCACCCAAGCCCCGCTTCAAGCGGATTTGTCTCGTCGGTGATCTCATGGCCGTAGAGGCTGTATTTCATCTCCATTCGAAGCGTGTCGCGTGCGCCAAGACCGGCTGGCATGACCCCTTGTGATTTGCCCCTCTCTAAAATTTGGTGCCATATAGCCGGTGCGCCTTTAGGCGAGCAAAAGATTTCAAAACCGTCTTCTCCCGTGTAGCCGGTGCGCGCAATGATGCAATTCTCTCTTTTATTGAACGCCCCCTGCCGAAAGTAAAAAGAGGCAAGATCATCAAGTGAGATGTCAGTTAAGTCTTTAAGAATCGATACGGCCTTGGGGCCCTGAAAGGCGATCAGCGCAAAATCGTCGCTTCTGTTGTTTATTAAAGTGTTTCCTTTCTTGTGAGAAATGATCCATCGAAAGTCTTTCTCGATATTCGACGCATTTACGACAAAAATGAAACGCTCTGCGTTAAATCGATAGACGATGATATCATCCACCACATTGCCTTGTTCATTGAGGAGCATGGAATATTGCGCCTGACCATCTGCAAGCGCGGCGGCATTATTGACCGTGAGATAGTTTACGCATTGAAGGGCGCCAGAGCCTGTGAATTCAATTTCTCCCATGTGTGAGACGTCGAAGACGCCGGCATTTTTGCGGACTGCCAGATGTTCATCGATGATACTCGTATATAGAACCGGCATATCCCAGCCGCCGAATTCGACAATCTTTGCACCAAGCCTTAAGTGTTCTTCGTATAGGGGTGTACGCTTTGCCATAAATTCCTCGTTTAGTGTTTAAGTGTTTAAGTCGTTTGACTTCAACACTCCTGCACTTAAACACTTACGCACTGTTTTGCCGCCTCCACGACGTTCTTTAAGAGCATAGCTATTGTCATCGGTCCTATGCCGCCGGGAACAGGGGTAATTGCCGATGCGCGCTTTGAGGCTTCTTCAAAATCAACATCGCCGACAAGTTTTCCATCAGATGTCCTGTTGATCCCGACATCGATGACAATCGCACCTTTTTTTATCCACTCGCCTTTTATGAAGCGCGGCTTTCCAATTGCCGCCACAATAATATCTGCTGACCGTATGACGTCAGGGAGATTAGAGGTTTTTGAGTGACACATCGTTACTGTGGCATTGCGCTCAAGGAGCATCAGGGCGGTCGGTTTTCCAACGATATGGCTTCTTCCAACGACGACGGCATGCCTGCCGGCAATTTCATAATCGATTGAATCGATGAGTTCCATAACTCCAAGCGCTGTGCACGGTCTTAGCGAAGGCATGCCGATGAGGAGTTTTCCCATGTTCGTGGGATGAAAACCGTCAACGTCTTTGGCCGCGTCAATCAGCTCCAGGATCTTTTTTTCGTCCATAGGCGGCGGGAGGGGAAGCTGGACTAGTATTCCGTGAACATTTTTATCTGCGTTTAGTTTTTTGATTAAATTTACAATATCTTTTTGGTCAGATGATTCCGGCAGGTCATAATCGAAGCCGATAACGCCAACCTCTTCACATGCCTTGCGTTTATTTTTTACATAAATCCTCGATGCAGGATTTTGCCCCACGAGTATGACTGCAAGACCCGGTGTGACGCCCACCTTTTTTAAAAGATCAATTTCCCCAGCTAGTCTTGTTTTGATCTCCTGCCCGAGTTTCTTTCCATCCAGTATTGTAGCCATGACAAGAAAGCTTCCTTTGAAAGTCTCAGGTCCAATATTTCAGGTCTGTTTAGGATATCCTTCTGTGTTCACCTGATTTCTTCCGTTCTGTTTTGAGACGTACAGGTATTGGTCTGCTGAATCAATCAATGCCTTGGGTAAATCGTAATTTTTCCCCTTGAGAGTCGCGATTCCTATGGAAATTGTGATTGGAATGGAGTGACCTTCAAAAAGCATTGGTTCTTTGGCGATGGCCTCGCGGATTCGTTCGGCCAGCAAGACGGCGTTGTCCTTATCGGTGCCGCGCAGTATGACCACAAATTCTTCTCCGCCGTAACGAGCCAGAATGTCTTCGTTACGAATCGTCTGCCCGATTCGTTTTGCAATGTGTGTCAGGACAAAATCTCCCGCGAGGTGGCCATAGCTGTCGTTGACCTTCTTGAAAAAATCGATATCAATCATCATAAGCGAGAGGGGAATGTTTGCTCGTTTGGCATGGCTGAATTCCTCATCGAGCCGTTTGATAAAGGCGTGTTTGTTATATATTCCCGTCACCGCATCGAAATTTGCCATGTTATAAAACTCATCGTGAAACATCCTTTCACCCTTGTCGCCATAGGCAAACTTGATGACCGTCGAGCTTGAAATCTGAATCTTGTCTCCGTCTTTTAATGTGTGGGATTGCCTGCGTTGGCCGTTGACATAGGTTCCATTGGTGCTCCCCAAGTCCTCGAGAACAGCCCCGCCGCTTGCCGTCCTTATCTTAAAATGATGCCGGGATACGCGGACATCATTGATTTGGATATCCACGTCATCCGCCCGGCCAATGACTGTATGCTCCCTCTCAAGACAATAAAGTTTTCCCTGCAGAGGCCCTGACAGAAAGAGAATATACGCCCGGCATTCACCGGGTTCCTCGACCTTATGCATCGAGGTGACAAACGTCTTGTCGGCGGTTTCTTCTTTTTGCTCCTTTTTATCTGTCATACATCTTTTCCTATCTCCAACGTGCGAAAAAGCAACAAATTTTTATCATGGCTGGGATCTTGGGTTCGCCGCAATTTTATTCCATAAGTTCTGGTGTGGATCCTTCCTTCGGCGCGGATGGAGGTGGCTTGGACTCTGGTTTTTGCGGTGCCGATGGTTCTTGTTCCGGAGGCGCGGCTCTGACTGGTGCAGTAGGCACTTGAACGGTTTTTTTGAGTGTTATGTGGATCTCCTTTTTTTTGCCGGCCTCAATGCGAACCTCTCCGGTATATGGTTCATATCCTTCAAGCCAGACCTCAACGCGGTACACCTTTTGCGGAACGATATTTTCCAGATTTAATGGGGTCTGGCCGGAAGGGGTGTCATTGAGCATCACAAGTGCACCTTGCGGCGCCGAATCGATAAAGAGGGCGCCAAAATTGTGCGCCAGTTGCACGTCGAAATTTTGTATCTCGCCTGCATGGGCCTTGAATTCACGACTCCAATATTTGTATCCGTCAAGGAAAAGACCGAGTGTGTGACGTTTTTGAGTTTCGATGTCCGGGATGGTTGCAGGCGTCCGGTAGGCTGTTTCCATATCATCGAGAAAGATAGTTGCGCCGGGGGGCGCAGATGAGATTATAAGCGTGCACTTTGCACTGACTGCCTTCGTCAGTGTTATTTTAAAATTCCTGAATTCGCCGCCTTTTAGCTTAATATTTTGTGACTGTGAAATGTATCCCTCGCGCTCTGCCGTAATTATATGTTCTTTGTCAGCATCAATATCACGGATCGTGATTGGGGAACCTTCGCCTGCAAGCGCGCCATCAATGAGAATCCGGGCATCAGACGGCAGAGCG
>Ga0315276_10000914_pt1 | contig 26100 bp, 28 predicted proteins | sample YL17G05_0_MG_FD_204542 | JGI IMG/M metagenome (GOLD analysis project Ga0315276, IMG submission 204542) | Sediment microbial communities from Yellowstone Lake, YNP, Wyoming, USA - YL17G05_0 | ecosystem: Environmental > Aquatic > Freshwater > Lake > Sediment | place: USA: Wyoming | collected... | reverse complement strand
ATCCTATACGGCCGGGAGAGAGGTTGTGAATATAGCAGGAAAGGTGGTTGGGATTCATTTGAAACCCCATGATCTCAGGAGACATGCAGCGACTTACGCCTCTCGATCAGGAGTGCCAATAGAAATTGTCAGCAAGGTCATTTTGAGACACGCGAATCTTTCCACAACCCAGAGATATCTTGGGACGGTAAGTGATGTTGAGGCGATGAGATGGATTGACAATCTCTACGGCTAAAAAGTTCGAAAAGGGGTGAGGAACTCAAGACCTCACCCTTTTCTCAAACAAAATCGGTAAATATTATCTTCAAACCGTAGCTTTTTGAACCTTGAAAAACACAAGGTCGATAGCAGAAACCCACACCCTGATCCGGTCTTTTTATCGGATCCGCCTAGCCCAAAATTGTCATATTGAAATGTGAACCGATGCCAACGATCTAGTTCTGCTCGAGAGCTGACCAGTCTTTGACACAGATCCTGGTATCCGTGAAGGAAGTAAACCCCGTTAGAAAGGTGGGGCTTTGACCCCGCCTCTACAAGGAGCTGATGCTGTCTATCTATAACATCCCCGGCATAAATGCCGGGGCTTTCTAACGGGGTAAATCGGGCAGTGAAAGAAGTCAATGCATTTGAGTGAGAAAGACATCATCTTTGCCCTGTATTTTTCTTCTTGCAAACACAGGGCTTTGGTGATAAAGTTCCCTATAATCGGGGCGCAACAATGGTGCGCTTTGATGGAGGAACAATCTTCAGGGGGAGAAGATGAAGCGTCTATGTGATTGGTATATTCTCCATGCGAAGCTGATCGGTGCATTTTACTGCTGGATTCCTACAATAGCTTGGTTCGGGACGATGTTGTTCGTTGTCCCGTTCCGGGAAGTCTACCTGCTCCGGTTGGCCCTCGCTTTCCTCCTGGGTGGTTGCATTGCGGCCTGGATCAATAATTATGGTGTTCGCCTCTGGTTGGTCAAACACCGCTCCCAGGAGGGCCCTGCAACTGTTATTGATGGTATTCTGATTGGAGCAGGTGTTGGAATTGGGACAACCTTTCTGCCACCGCTCACATCGTTGATAGCTACCCATCATCCCGAGGAGGCGAAGCTCTTGATCATTGTCTCCTGGGGAGCAGGAATTGTTTTTGGTGGCGTTATTGGGGGCATCTTAACCTCCATCGGCCGAAAGTACTTGCCACCCGTCAAAGGAGCGAGTTAAGAGTGAGATTTCTTCTCATCGATCGCATCACGGAATGGGAACCTGGCAAACGCGCCTCTGCCGTGAAGAATGTTGCTCTCAGTGAAGATTTCTTCGACGACCACTTTCCACTTAAACCCATCATGCCTGCGGTTCTGATCCTCGAGGGTATGGCGCAGCTTTCTGGCCTACTCATTGAGGAAGGAGTGCGCAAGGAGTCGGGACGGAATGTAAAGGCCCTGATGAGCATCATCGAAAAGTCAAAGTTTCGGCGGCCGGTTTACCCCGGAGATAAACTTGTTTATGGTGCGGAGGTCGATTCGGTTAACGAGCTCGGTGGCAGAGCGCACGTAAAGGCTCATGTCGATGGAGAATTGATTACGGAGTGCGCCTTCGTCTTCACATTTCACGAATTCCATCGCCCCCAGCTTGAATCTCGACGGTCAGAAATCCTTTCCCTCTGGCTGAAGGGGTCCCATGTCCATGGAACCGAATAGAGTCGTCATCACCGGTATGGGTATGGTTACTCCCCTTGGCGCAACGTTTGCTGAATGTGTTCGCGCGTGGCGCGAAGGACGATCTGCAGGTCGCCAACCCTTACCGGAATTGAATGACACGCCCCTCGAAGGCATCGGCGTCGCGACTCTCCCTGGCATTAAACCCGCTGAGCGCTTAGGGAGCCGTCGGATGCTCAAATACATGTCCCATGCTGCAGTTCTTGGCTGTGTGGCAGCACGGGAAGCCCTTGAGGATGCGCATGCAAAAGTACGGTTCTCCCCAGAACGGATGGGGCTCTACGCTGGAACTGGCCTGGCGACCGCCAATATCGATGAGGTCAGGACGATGGTTGAAGCTTCCATTGATGAAAGAGGACAGTTCTCCTGTCGGCTCTTGGGTGAACGTGGTCTCGCCGCGACGAACCCGCTTCTCTCGTTCAAGATACTAGCCAACATGCCTCCCTGCTTGATTTCGATCATCGAATGTATCAAAGGACCGAATCTTATCTTCACCCCTTGGGAGGGACAGACCGGTGCAGCCCTTCTCGAAGCATGGAAGGCTGTGGCCATGGGAGAGGTCGACTGTGCCCTTGCCGGTGCTGCGGACAACGCGGCTCATCCAGCCACTTTCGTCTATCTCCACCGAGCAGGCTTCCTTAGAACGGATCAATATCCTGCCTCCGGGGCGGCATACCTTGTATTTGAAAAGTTGGAAACGGCAAGTAGAGATGGCAGACAGATCTACGCTGAGATCGAAAATGTTTCGCTGTTTGCTTCTGACGAAGGAGTCAACGATCCCTTATCGGAGCCAATGGGACGAACATTTGCCGCCGCCCCTGCCATACTTCTTGGCCTGAAGAGTATCGATGGCGGAGGCAGGCTGTCCATGTGTGGGGTGGATCGGCAGAGGCTTGAAATAGAATTGAAAGCATCGTCATGAAGCGAGTGGCCATCACCGGCTTTGGCGTGGTTTCTCCCATCGGTGTGGGCAGGGAAAGCTTTTGGGATTCTCTGACTCGAGGAGTCAGCGGAATTTGCCCAATCACCCGTTTTGATGCGAGCGCGTTCGAGGTCCAACTTGCGGGAGAGGTGAAGGAAGCATTGACGATGCCTGAGCCCGTGGAAATGGTATCGAGAGAAGACCCAAAGGTCGGCTTTGCCTATTGGGCCTGCGTCGAAGCCCTCTCTCAGGCAGGGATCGCCAGGTTCGATGGAACAACTCTTCTACATATCGGTACGAGCCTTGAGATCTTTGACTTGAACAAAGTCATCTATGAAGGAAAGCCAAACTTCAAAGCAGTTGCAGTTAATATTCTAAAAGGAATAAGCCCTCCTTTGCAGACGCCCCTCGATCGAGCCTCTGGCTTGCTGACGCAGGAGTTCGGACGGCCTGGGCAGTCCCTGACGAACTGCTCCGCATGCGCTGCTGGCGCGCAGGCGATTGGACACGGCTTCCGTGCCATCCGCACTGGTCATTTTGAGCTGGCTGTCTGCGGCGGTTTCGATTCGATGATCAATCCCTTAGGGATTGGGGGGTTCCAACTCTTAGGGGCTTTAACCATAGATAATCAGCAAGGAGCACGTGCGTGTCGTCCTTTCGATTCAGCACGCAAAGGTACAGTCCTCGGTGAAGGAGCTGCTATCTTTGTCCTTGAGCCTTTGGAAAAAGCCAAGGCCGAGGGGAAGGAGATTCTTGGAGAAATGGTGGGTTATGGTTCCACGCTCGATGCTTATAGCCTGAGCGCTCCCGACCCGGATGGAGACGGTGCGGCAAGAACTATGCTCATGGCTTTAAAGGATGCGGGAATCCCTGCCTCAGAGGTGCACCATATTAACACCCATGGCACAGGAACCCAACTCAACGATGAGGTGGAGGCAAAGGCCATCCGAAGAGTCTTTGCTGAAACCTGGGAGAAGATCCCTGTGACCGCAACCAAGTCGATAACAGGCCATCTCATCGCAGCAGCAGGTCCCATTGAACTGGGAGCATGCCTTCTCACTCTCATCCGGAGAGTCATACCGCCCAACGCGTCGTTGGAGCGAGTGGCACAAGGCTGTGAACTCTTTCATGTGACGGAGCCTGGGACTCCATTCGAAGGTGAATATGTCCTTACCAATTCCTTCGGATTCGGCGGCCAGAATGCTTCGCTGGTATTGAGGGGGTACGATGGCTGAGGCAGCAAGACGCGTCGCTCTCATTGCTGGAGGAAGTGGAGCTATCGGGTCTGCCATCGCCAAGAAGCTGGCTTCGGATGGCGTCAAGGTCTTTGTGGGCTTCCACAAAAATCACGAAGCAGCGGAAGTAGGTGTCTCCGAGATTGCTGCCGCAGGCGGCAATGCGGAGGCGATTCATCTCGATGTCAGCTCCCCTTCTGAATCCGAGGAGGTCTGTCAGCACATCTTTGATGTTTGTGGAAGGCTGGATATTCTGGTCAATTGTGCTGCCATTATTATGGAGGCCCCTGCATTAGGGATGGAGGACGAGGCATGGAATCGCGTGATCGAAATAAACTTGACGGGCGCATTCCGTCTCTGCCGGGCGGCAGCAAAATATATGATACTCAATCGTTGGGGCCGGATCATCAATGTCTCTTCCGTTTCAAGCGGTTTCGGCGGCCGAGGCCAGATGAATTATGCGGCAAGCAAGGCAGGCCTTGAAACCATGACACGGGTCCTTGCCTTAGAACTGGGCCGAAAAGGGATTCTCGCGAACTGTGTTGCGCCGGGTGTGGTCGAGACGAAGATGTCAGAACGGATCCGCCAAGCCCATGAAGGAGCTCTCTTAGAAACCATCGCGGTCCGACGCTTTGGTCGACCTGAGGAAGTGTCAGAGGTTGTGGCTTTTATTGCCTCCGACGCTTCAGCTTATGTCACAGGACAGGTCATTCGAGTGGATGGAGGAATGGGCTTGTGAACCCCGTTACTCCCCACCCTAAAGGACGGGAACCGTTGCAATTTGCTACGGGGCTTTTTCCAAGGAATTAATATTCTCCACATTACCTCCACGGCCTGCCTGCCCCGCTTCGCGGAGCGAGGCCGGAGAAGGCCGGGGCATCATGGAGTAACGGGGTGAATCTCACCAACGACTTTCTCCAATTCGTCCGAAGCCGTCGAAGTATCAGGAAATTTCGGAAGGATCCTCTTTCCAGGGAAAATCTCCACCACATTATCGAGGCAGCCAGTTGGGCTCCTTCAGCCAGCAATCGGCAGGATTGGGAGTTTACGATTATCACTTCTCCAACCACGAAGGAGAGAATGGAGGATATTGTTCGGAACTGCTGGAAATCGATCCTCGATAAAAGCCAAACAGGAGTGATCAAGGATGAGTTGGAGCGGTATGCAAAGAATTTCGACTGGTTTTCCCAAGGCCCTGTCCTCATTGTCATTTCAGCCAAGAGGCCGGAGACGTTTCTCTGCCACCTATTGGGCGAGGCAGCTGATGATGTGGCAGGGACAGAGATCTCTGCAGCCATGGCCGCGCAGAATCTGATGCTGGCGGCCCATACCTTTGGGATCGGAAGCTGCTGCATTACAGGACCCTTAGCAGCCCAGGAGGCCCTCAAGGATCTCCTCGGGCTCGGCAAACGTAGGAAAATCGTCTGTCTCGTTGTCCTTGGATATCCAGCCGAGCAACCAGAAGCACCTCTGCGTAAGCCTGTGGAGAAGATTGCGAAGTACATTGCATGAATCGGAATGAGATCGTTCGAGGAGTTTGTGAGTGTGTGGCTGCCGTCGTGGATACGGATCCCTCCAACGTTCACGAAGGCGACCGCATTCTTGAAGATCTTGGAGCCGACTCATTGGACCTGCTTGATCTCGTCTTTCAGCTTGAACAAAGATTCAAAGTCAAAATCTCACCGCGGGATATTGAGCGCCGCGCCCGAAAGGAGCTCGAGGGGATGCCGTTCGAGGTGGAGGGAGTATATACTCCTGAAGCCATCGAGCAACTAAGGAGAGCGATGCCTGAGGTACCGAGCGAAGAACTTTCGGAGGGACTCCGCTCCGTAGATCTTCCACGAAGCTTTCGCGTGGCGACGTTCGTTCGTCTGGTCACCCGTCTCATGGAGGAGCAGCATGGATAGAGTGGCACTAGTGACAGGAGGCAGCGGCGCAGTGGGAGGGGCCATCGTCCGGTGCTTTTCACAGGATGGATTTAAGGTGGCCTTTACATTCCTTCACCATCAGGAACGGGCAGAACAGCTTCAGAATGAAACCAGTGCTTTGGGATTCCAAGTAGATCTGACAGATCGAGAGCAGGTGAAGGAGATGGTGAAAAAGGTTCTTGAAAAATTCGTCTATATCGACGTCCTCGTCAATAACGCAGGTCTAACACAGGTGATGCCTTTTGCTCTGATCGAAGAGGAAGATTGGGATCAGATCCTTACGGCCAATCTGAAGACGATGTTTCTGGTAACCAAGGAGGTCATCCGGTCGATGATCAGCCGCAAGAGGGGGGTGGTGATCAATATCGGTTCACTGGCAGGACACCGGCTCCTCGAAGTCCCTGTTCATTATGCCACAGCCAAAGCAGGGGTAAGTGGCTTCACGTTGTCGTTGGCCAAAGAGCTTTCCCGTTACAATATTCGAGTGAATGAGGTGGTACCCGGCCTTCTTTCAAAAGGCGTGGGACAATTGGTGCCCGAGAAAGAAAGAGCCGAATACTTGAGGTACTGCGCAGCGGGCCGTCCGGGTGAACCGGAGGAGGTCGCAGACGTAGTAGCTTTCTTGGCAAGTGAAAAAGCCCAGTATATCAATGCGCAACGCGTCTTTGTGGATGGCGGCATCTAATGCGATGGCGGTTTGTGGACAGGATCGAAGAATTTAAGCCTTGGGCTCTTATGAGAGGTCGTAAAGCCATTTCTCTTGTTGAGTATTCCCTTCTCAACCCCTTCGGCCGAGAAGGGGTATTCCCTGAAACCCTTGCACTCGAAAGTTGCATTCACCTTGTTCGATGGCTGGTCATAAGAAGCTCGAGTTTTAAGAGCACGTGCCTCCTCTCTGAGTTAGGAACGTTCAGTTTCAATAATGAGGTCGGCATGGGCGATATCCTGAGAATGGGTATCACTGTCACCATGAGACGAGAGGATAGCCTAATGGTCGATTGCGAAGGCACTAACGGAGAACGTCTCATCTGCTATGGAGCATTGACCGTGGGTCTGATGGACCTCACAGGCCTAGCGGATCCGGAAGTGATGAAGGCGATGTGGCAGGAACTTTATGTCAAGGCTTGAAGAGCGAGAGTACACCTATTTTTCTACTGTTCGATCCATGTGCCGCTCATGCCGGTCAATCGTCCCTGCCCGAGTCTTCTTCCAGGAAGGAAAGGTCTGGCAGCAAAATCTCTGCCCCTGTAACAGAAACCGGCCTGCGTTGATTGCAGCGGACAAGGATTGGTATCTGGAAAATGTCCTGCGGCCCTCTCCTGACCGGTCTCCCCTCAAGCTATCTCATCCGCTGAAGAATGGATGCCCTCATGATTGCGGACCTTGCGCATGGCATGCCACTCCCTGCCAGCTTCCGGTGATTTCGGTGACGAACGCTTGCAACCTTGGCTGCCCAATCTGTTTTACCTACAACCGTCCCGATCGGATTTATCATATGTCCGTTGAGGAAATGGAGAGGACGGTTGACTGGATTATCGAATCCTCCGATCGAGTCGATCTTATCAATATCACTGGAGGCGAACCGACGCTCCATCCTCGAATCCTCGACATTCTACGCTGTTGCAAGCGACCTGAGATCGGCCGGATCACGATGAACTCCAATGGCCTGCGCCTTGCAGAAGATCCTGAGCTCTGCGAACAACTGGCTGAGATGGGTGTATACGTCATCCTCTCCTTCAACACCTTTGATTCTGAGATGGCCCTCCTTCTTCATGGAAGGGATGTCGTGGAGGCTAAGCTCCAGGCGATCGAAAACCTCACCCGAGCAGGAGTCAAGATGACCCTTCTTCACGTGATGATGCGCGATACGAATGAGAATGCCATTGCCGGGATGCTTGATCTCATGCGGACAAATGATCAGATCCTGAGCCTCACGGTCCAGACCATGACCTACACGGGTCAGGGAGGTGGCCACTGGCCTCTTCGTCAACACATCCCTGTCGATGAGGCGGCACGTATTGTCTGCCAGCAGTCTGGTGGAGCATTTGAATTTTCTGATTTCCTTCCGCGACCTTCTTGCCATCCGTTATGCTATCTGACATGCTACGCGCTCAAGTCGGGGAACACATTTCTCCCCTTTGCAAGGTTTGCTCCATCTGAGAAGATTCTTTCCTTCATGGAAAATTCCTATCTGATTCGCCTGGATGACGAGCAAGATTTTTTCAAGGAGGTCATCAACAGACTCTATGCGGAGGGAAAAACAGAACCCCTGAAACTGTTTCGTGAATTGATAGAAGCTCTCTATCCATCCAACCGGGAGGTCAGTATCTTTGAGCGCCAGCGACTTGCCGAGTCGTCGGTCCGAACCATCTATATTCACGCTCATATGGATGAGGACACCTTCGACTGTTCTCGTGCCATGCTCTGTCCGGATCTCGTGCCGGCAGAACCCGGCAGACTCATTCCGGCCTGCACCTATAACCTTTTTTATCGAATGAAGGATGAGAGGTTTTATGTTGACCCGTGAGGATAAAGCAAAGCGGAAGGCTGAAAGGGATACGCTCAAAACCTACTGGAGAGGCAACCAGGATCGCCCCTTTGTTCTGGAACGCACTGATGCCTATTTTGTTTGTGAGGTCCTCTTTCCCTCCATCCTTGCTCATATCCGAGTCCCTATTCGGTGTCTGATGGTGGGCATCGTGAATGCGATACCCATTTCCACTCTGAAAGTCCTCCTCTATCGCCTTCTTGGAGTGAAGATTGGGAAGGGAGTCTATATCGCCCCCGAAGTTTTGATTGATCCTGTCTATCCATGGTTGATAGAACTCGGAGACGACTGTTTTCTCGGAATGGGATGCAAGATTTTTACCCATGAGTATACCGTAACCTACTTCAGAATAGGTCGTGTGCGCATCGGCAGAGGTTCGGTCATCGGAGCCTATTCGATCATACGCTCCGGGGTGACGATTGGAGAAAAAGTGACCGTGGGATTCAACAGTTATGTCAATAAAGATGTTCGTGATGGCGAGACCGTGGGTGGCGTTCCGGCCAGGCCTCTGAGGTCTAGTCCAGAGAGAGGATAATGGGGTTCGCGCTGAATTACCTGAGGAACGTTGTCTCCCTTGGATTCGGAAGAGAGCCTGTCCAGCCCCTCCTCTTCTCGTACTACGTAACGCATCGCTGTGAGCTGAACTGCCGCTATTGTTGCGATGGGGATGGAAAACGCTTCAAAGAGGACCCCGTCTCCGAACTCTCGGTTGATGAGGCAACGAGGCTCTTTTCCATTCTCAGAAGGGCATGTAACGTATTGGACATCACGGGTGGGGAACCGATGGTGCGGGAAGACCTGGAAGAGATCCTTACCTCTGCCCGCCAGATGGGATTCAGAACCGTTCTCAACACAAAAGGGGTCGGGTTGAATGATCGACCCGACTTAATGCGACTTACGGATGTCCTTGTTCTCAGCCTCGATACCATGGACCCAGGAGTTCTCTCAGAAGTGATCGGCCGGCCGAGGGCCACCGCTGAGAAGGTCATTGAGGCCCTTCACTTTGCCGTTTCCAGAAGGAAGGAAACCGGAACAAAACTTGTCCTCAGTGCTGTCGCCACCCCCACCAACCTGACAGGGGTACGGAAGGTACTCCGCTTCGCTTTAGACCATTCCATCGCTTTTAATGTCTCACCAGAAATTGTCGGTACCGTTGTCCATCCGGAACTTCGCGACAATTCCGATTACGATCATCTGATTGCAGAAGTGATGAAGGCGAAAAAGGAACGTCCAGGTGTCCTTGGGGTCCCGCGTTATCTTCAGAGGATCAGGGATTTTGGCCCCTTCCACTGCTACCCCCTTCTGATGCCGACGATCAGACCGGACGGGAGGATGTATTATCCCTGTCTCGAGAGCAAGCGGGCCGATATCAGCCTCCTCGAGGCGGGAAGTTATCCCAGGGCCTTGAAGGCAGCCCGTGAACGTGCTGGAGATCTCCCAGAGTGCAAGGATGGCTGCCATCTCTTCTGCCATATGGCGATCTCCCTCTACCAGCGACATCCCTTTTCCGCCCTGGGAGAAATCAGACACTGGAGGATGAAATGCTGAATAGGATTTCACAAGAACTCCATTACCAGCATCGATCCTTGAGATTGAGTCTGGCTTTCTTCCGCCGCCGATTAATCCATTGTAATCTGCAGGTGACTTACCGCTGCAATTTTCGCTGCCAGATCTGTGACTTTTGGAAGGAGCCTCACGATCCCTCCGATGAACTGACGGTGGAGCAGATTCGGAGAATTGGCAGAAAACTCAACCGTCTAGGCACCATGGTGATCTCCCTCGGCGGAGGAGAGCCTCTCATCCGCGAAGATCTCTATCAGGTGATCGCCGTGCTCAATGAGACCAACCATTTTCCAATCCTCATCACGAACGGTTGGTTCGTGAATGAAACTGTGGCCAAAGAGATCTTGCGGGCGGGTCTGCAAGAGATTTCGGTCTCCGTCGACTACGCTGATCCGGCCAAACACGATACTCAACGTGGCTGTGTGGGATCTTGGAATCGTGCCATCAAAGCGCTTGAACTGCTCAATCGCTATCGTCCTGACCGCCGTCATCGGGTCCACATGATCACTGTGCTCATGGACGACAACCTTGAGGAAGTTGAACCCCTCCTCCAACTCTGTCGAGATCTCGGAGTCACTTACTTCATCAACCTCTATTCTTCCGGCCGTGGAACAAAACCGTCCCGTGCGCCAGATGGAAAGGTTAGCGATAAACTCTTGGAGCTCAAAACCAAGTACCCCGAGTTCATCTCGTTGACATCCTACGTGGGGCAGTTCGATCAAGCGATCGCTGAAGGCGGTATCGGCAACTGCCAAGCGGGTTATCTCACGTTTAATATCGGAAGCCGCGGAGAAGTCTCCCGGTGTATCGATATGATCGACGAGCCGGTCGGCAACATCTTGACAGACAAAACCACAGACGTAAGGGACCGATTGCGAAAAGCGCAGGAGAAGGGAGGCTGCGCGCAATGTTGGACCTCTTGCCGGGGGTCTGTCGAGTCTTTATACATGCCACCACGGATCCGCCAGTTTCGAGAGTTCTATGTCTCGGTGAAGAGGCATTGATGGAAATTCTGGGTGTGACTCAATCGACCTGTAGCACCTGCCGAACTGTCATTCCCGCAAAGGTCCTCAGCGACGGGCGGCAGGTATACTTTCATAAGTTCTGTCCTCACCACGGCGAGTCCAGGGTCTTCATCTCTAGTGATCTTCTTCATTACCTCCGAACACTGAGGTATGTGAAACCCGCATGGAATCCAGCAGCATTTGCTGGCGACGCAAAGATCCAATGCCCAGAAGGCTGTGGATTCTGCGAGAGGCATGAGCAACACCTCTGTATGCCAATTGTGGAAATCACCACCCGCTGTGACCTTGTCTGTCCTGTCTGCATCAATGCCTCAGGCAGAAATTCAGAGGGAACTTCACCTCAACGAGATCTTTCGCTTCATGAGTTCCGGCACCTCCTCGATGTGATCCTTGAAGCAGAAGGCCAGGTCGATGTCCTCAATCTGTCGGGCGGTGAACCGCTCCTCCATCCGCAGCTTCTTGAGATGATTGACGAGGCCCTTTCAAGGAAGGAGATTGTTCGGGTCAGCCTCTCCACCAATGGCCTCCGATTCCGAGACGAACCCAGCCTCCTGAAGGAACTCGACAGACGTCATGTTGTCATCTCGCTGCAGTTTGATGGCTTCCACGAAAGCATCTATGAAAACCTTCGCGGAAAACCAATTCTTCGGGAGAAACTTGAGATCCTTTACATGCTTAAAGACTGCCGGATAACCACATCGCTGACCATGACCGCTGCCGGAGGGGTCAATGACGACCAGTTTCCTGCAATGCTCGATTACCTCTTCGGACAGGACCATGTGGTCAGTCTGATGGTCCAACCTGTAGCATTTGTGGGCCGCGGCGCCGACATGCGCAAAAAGCTAAAGCGCCTCACCGTCCCCGATGTCATCCACCTCCTTGGAAAAGCAGACCGTCCGGCCGTCAAGGCGGAAGACTTTGTGCCTCTGCCCTGCAGCCATCCGTTCTGTTTCAGCCTGGCCTTCTATCTCATGCTCGACAGTGGAGGCGTCGTCTCCATAAGCAGGCTCACAGATGCGGCCACCTTGATGGATTCTCTCTCGAACCGTGTCATTTTTGGACTCGATCTGGATGAACACGAAAGACTGAAACAAATGATCTACGACCTCTGGAGCGGCCCGTCAGGAGCGGTTCCGGAGAGCAAGGCCGTCCTCGAGACGCTTCGCAACATCCTCAAAAAGATGTCTCAGACCTCCTGTGGGTCTTTTGACCCTCGAGAAGCCTTCACGCTCGCAGAACGAAAGGTAAAGTCGATCTTCATCCATGCGTTCCAGGATGCAGAAACCTTTGACCTCGCACGCGTCCGGCGGTGCTGCCAAGCCTACCCACAGCCTGATGGAAAACTTATCCCTGCTTGTGTCCACAATGTTCTGAGGAGGGAAGGGGGATAGGTCCGTTCCCGGTTTCCAGAGGAGACACGCCACATGGAGTGGAAGAGACATCGGTTCTGGCGGGGCATCTTCTGAGGGGGAAGCGATGTTACTGTTTACCCGAAACACCTATCTCGATCATAACGCCACCACACCCGTTGCGAAGGAAGTCCGAAAAGCCATGGAGCGTGCACTTAAGAAAATTCCAGGGAATGCATCTTCCCTTCACACCCATGGACGGATTGCGCACGGTTTGGTAGACCAAGCCCGGCGATCGGTTGCTACTCTTCTCGGATGCAGGCCTGATCAGGTGATCTTCACCTCCGGAGGGACCGAGGGAAATAACGCGGTAATCAAAGGTGTGTTCGCCGAATCCGGGAAGGGCCATATCATCACATCAAAGATCGAGCACGAATCCGTTCTCGGAGCATGCGAACAGGTCGAAAAGATGGGCGGAGAGGTTAGCTACCTCTCCGCCGGCACAGACGGGCTCGTACGTGTCGAGGATGTGAAAGCCGCCATTCACCCGGATACGATCCTGGTTTCGATCATGCACGGCAATAACGAAACCGGCGCGATTCAGCCTGTCGAAGAGATCGGACGGATCTGCCAAAGTTCCGGAATTCCATTTCATACCGATGCTGTTCAAAGCTATGGAAAGATCCGGACGAATGTGGATGAACTGAGCTGCGAATTCCTCACGCTGACAGCCCACAAAATCAACGGCCCCAAAGGAGCAGGGGCCCTCTACTGGCGCGGTAACACGAAATGGAATCCTCTGGTCTATGGGGGCGACCAGGAGCGAAAGCTACGGGCGGGGACGGAAGGCATTCACCAGATCATTGGTCTGGGAGCAGCAGCGGACTTGGCGCGGGGTCGAATGGAATACGAACTGCGCAGGCTATGGGAACTTCGAAGACGACTCCTTGAGGGTCTGAGGAGGATCCTGCCCAATATCAGGGTGAATGGAGCATCTCCAGAGCGGCAACTTCCTGGGACAATCAATGTCACTTTTCCGGGGAAGGAGGGCATTCGAATCCTTGCCGGGCTTGATTGTTATGAGATCAGTGTATCGATCGGTTCAGCTTGCACAGCAGACCGCATTGAGCCTTCCCACGTCCTCCTGGGCATGGGATTGAGCGAGAAGGACGCCCTTTCATCTATTCGCATCAGCATGGGCGCAACGACGAAGCCCGGGGATGTTCGCTATTTTCTTGCTGCCCTCAAAGAAATCCTTAAAGGCGATCCCGAAGGTTTTTCGTACCTCGATCCTCAGCACCTCACCGAAGAGCGAATCCGCTCTGAGAAGACCTTTCTCATCGATCTCCGCTTCCCGTATGAGCGAATGCTCTCTCCTACCATACCAGGAGCAAAGGAGTGGTCCCACATCTATTTTGAGAGGTTTATCAAACACATTCCTTGGAACAAGGAAGTGATCATGATGTGCGGAACGGGAATCTTTTCATTTTCCGCAGGATATCGGCTGGCCAAAGCCGGCCATCCCGCAGTGCGGGTGGTTTACGGCGGCTATGCGGCGTGGAAGGGTCTTTACCCTGAACTCATTCACCACTTGAAAGAAAAAAAGCCTTTGGGTTAGCGGTTGGAACTGCGTAAGGTTGCACCCGCACCGAAATCAAGTTGGAACGGCTGCCAACAGGTAAAGGACCCGTTTTCTGTTTAAACAAAAAACAATTATCTCTTTTTTCGTCTCGAACTACTTTTCCCTATTGACATCGGAGGCCTTATAAGTGTTAGACACATCTCTACGATAATCTCTTAATGATTCTTTTAGCGAGGCCATCTTCAATTTCTTTGTGCCTTGGAATAGGTTGAGTCCTACCCGTTTGAGGATTTTTATACCAATCATGGTTACCACCATGACGCACAAAAACACAACCAATTGAATCAATGATTCTAAGTAGTTCTTCTCTCTTCAAATTGCTACTTCCAATATCTGAAAAGGTTCTGCATCGGGCACTAAACCTTTCCTAATATCATCATAGATTTCTATTAAATTGCCTTTCAATTCCTCTAAAGTCTTCCCTTGGCTTTCATAGTCGGGATATTCCTGGATATGTCCCACAAACCATCCTCTTTCGTTTTTATATACAATATTTATTTTCATAAATTTCTCCCCTCCATGTTCTTGCTTCTTTATATCTAACGTTACGGCTCAGGCGCGCAGTTTCCGCGTCGCCTGCAGCCGGTTGTTGGCCGTCCACCATTTCGTTGTATCCGTCTTGAACTCGAAAGCCATGATTTCACCATCTGCAGCATATTGCTTGAGATACCGTTCCGACATTTTCCACCCGGTGCCCGTCTTTCCCTTCGGGAACAGTTCGAGCAACCGTTTCATGGCAAGGATGAAGACGCGAATTGCGTCTCCTGCATCCACCACAACGGCGAAGTACGGCACGCAACCGAAAGCCTTACAGGCGACCTCCGCCTTGTCGAAACTATCGTTCCGGATGCTAACGTACTCCGCCTCCAATCGTTCCGTTCTGCTCCGGCTTTTCACGGAAATGCCCATGACCTCATTCGTGTGGGGATTCCGGGCGATGATGTCAATACCGGTGTGATCAATAGGGGCACATTCAAAACCATACTTGGAGAGCCAGTAGAGCACGACAGCCTCGCCGAAATCGCCGGTGATCTTTGCGTGCCGTGTGCTCTTATTGATCTTCATCATGTCTTTCCGTTTGTGGTCGGACACAAGTCCTTCATATAGCAACCGCCACACTGCGGGTCGCGTGCCTTGCACCAAATCCTTCCAATCTCCCAACTCGGCAGGTCCATCATGCCGGGAAACTCGGGATGAAGGGCCTTCGCTTTGTAGATTACCTGTTCCACTGTGGCATCGGGGGCGCAGAGGCCGAGGCGAGCAAACACGCGGCGGACCTGCACGTCCGCAGAGATGTCAATGGAGATATAGTCCGCGAATGGTATCTTGAACTCCCTCGCGAGGATGTTGGCTGCCATGCTTCCGATTTTCGGGCCAACACCATCGAACTCAAGAAACCGATAAACCACCTCTGCACTGGAGGGGTTTCCTGTCCAAATGCGGGCGGCAATGCCCGCATACTGGTTGCTGATCCGTTGAACTGTCGACTGGAAGAACCCGCTCATTTTCTCAACGAAGCGATGGAGGGGTTCCGGTTGTGACATCAGCTGGATCACGTCGGCTGGCGACAGCCGGCTGAGGGTTTCTATCGAGAACCCGCCCAGTTTCTCCGATATCCGATACGGGATGAGCCACGCCTTTTCGGCTTTGACTTGGCGATCCATCACGCAAGCGAGCACGAAGGCGTGAGGGTGCGCATCGAGATCGTTCAGCAAGGCATCGGCCTTGGGGACTGCGGTAAACCGGATCAGTTGCTTTGGGGCACGGAACAACGTCTGCCCGTGCTCAACCAGTCTGTCGCGTATGATCCTCTCGTTCATGTTCCTCCGGCCAACATTCATTTTTATATTATTGTATCAAAATAAGGGGTATCTCGAAATTTTCAGACTTTGGCTATCCTCTTTCGTAAACAAAAAAAGGAAAAAACTGTTCTTTTGCAACAAAATGATAAATATGGATGAATTATGCTACATTCATATAATAATGTCGATAATTATCTCGAATAACCTCCTCCACTTCATGTCTTCGATTACTGACCGGAATATACACAATTTATGGAATTTGGTCAATCAAAACTTAAAGGGCTGGACGGTATTATCTGAGTTACTCATTCCCTGTAGTTGTAACTCAGAACACAAACGGGATAAACCTGTATTTTACCCGTTGCATGTATTCCCGATACTCCGGCAACTGAATGAGAAATCGCTCTTCAAGGATCGCCCGGTAGACATAACACCCTGTCGAGATAATGAACACAATGACGGTAAAAAGGTTGGTGTGATTGATCAGGAAGCCAATGCGCAAGAAAATATCAGTTGCGTACATCGGGTGCCTGACAATTCCGTAGAGACCATGTGATTTGAGTTCCCGGAACGCGATCAAGATGCCAAAACTGCGCCCGAGGTTTACCACCGTAGCGACACCGAGCACATTCGCAAAAAAAATAACGACCTGCGAAATATGGTTTACCAGCGGGTTTCCTGTTGCTGGTTGTCCGATAAACGCCGCCCCAGAACAGAACGCGATGGTCGCTACCGCTTGATGGAGCAAGTTTTTATTAACTACTTGATGGGGCTTCCGGATGAGAAAGATGACTGCTACAAGGAGGCTTTGAATGGTAAAACTCATCTCGACATACCCGAGCGTTCCCTTAAGATAGTATTGGTAAGCCTGCCAGATACCCCACCCGGCGAAATTGAGAAACAGGTAAATATTAAGAAGGAGTTGCCAGTGTTTTTTCAAAAACTCTTTCAATCGATTTCACCTCAAAGCCACCCTGGATTATGGGATCAGTGGCGCCAGCGCGTTGGCGAGCCGAATCACTTCAGGTATATTCAACAAATTCGATGCGGATACATGCGATAGAAGCGATGTCAAGACTAGCCGATGTCGCTTGTTGTTAGGTAGAGTCTCAAGTTCAGAGAGAAGACGTTCTGCCTGTGCCGGCGGAACAGCATGGTCATGACGGTCGTGAATGAGCGTCACCGGACAGTCGAGATGCTCCAGATTGCCTGCAGGGGAAAGTTTGTTGAGCACCTCCGGCTCCGGAAGAGGCTTGAATACTTCGGTATCGAGATCATGGAGATAGTGATTATAAAAACGCCGTTTTTCTTCGAAAGATGCTTCAGAGCAATACCGCCTGAGCAGCGCTTCGAGCTCCTGCCAACCTTCCTGGGGAAAGGTAATAGCGTCACGCTGCCCGTAAAGACACACAAGCCGCTGGTAGATTGCTTCATCCCATTCAGTTTTGTTCTGCGGCTCCCGTTTCAGGTTCAGTGCATATCCTTCCAAAACATCTGCTAAGTTATGATACGCGCCGAACGTGATGACCCATGGAATGTGTTTTAATGCCTCAGAACGACCCGCCACGATAAGCGCGTAACTTCCGCCGAAACTGAACCCAACCAATCCAACCGGTTGTTGAATGGTATCGGCAGTGAAGGTGACGATGTTCGCAAGTTCGTCCAGGTCGGACGTCTCCCATCGACAGGATGCGAGTCCTCCAAGAGTCGGAACCACACAGGTGACCCCAAAGTGCGCCATGCTGCGGGCAAAGTGGATGAGCCGTGGATCCTGTCCGCCATTGATGGTGACTCCGTGCACAGCAACGCAGGTAGCCAATTTCCTGTGGTGGTGCTGGTAAATGACCGTCCGTGTCCCCGATGGTGAGCATTTCTGATGTTCAATCACCGACGGGTCCGGGCAGGTTCGGCTTGCCCCCCATGCTAATCGCGCAAGCAAAGCCTGTAGTTTGAGGAATGTCGAAAATCCCATGTGATCAACGCGTGATGCCTTTTCTATTCCGATGGACGACATTATACGAACACGTCGGCATCAGCCTTCCATCAGCGAGCATCGTGCGGCTAATGCACATTTTGGAGCGCCCCACATCAAAGTTCAGTCCATCCATGTAGGAATGCACGAGCACGGCTTTGACGAGATTCTGGCTGCGGGTTTTGAATTCCTCGGGGGAGAGGGCGCCCGCGGTCGGAAATAACATCTCAATGAGATGACGAATCGCTGCCAGCCCCTTTACCGTATCCGGATCATTCTTCCCGCTGGCCCAAAGTCTATTGACTACATCGCGGAAGACGGTCTCAAGTTCGGCGTTCAACACCAAAAGCGGTTTATTTAAAAGGAGGGCCTGATAGTCTTGAGGGTCCAAGAACCGTTTTAGCGGAATGAACCCGCCGGAGGGCAAGGGGAGATGGTAAGCAATCTGCAAACACTCAGGATGCGAGAACGAGACCGGAGAAAAGTCTGATGCCCGAATCATTCCGCCGCTCTGTGCCTCAAGGCAAGTCAGGACGTCCTGGGCGGTGGTGCGGTGTTCTCTACCCTGGTTGAAGGTGCTGCCTTTGCCTACATAAGCTATGGTTGCAACGTCCAATGTCCCAATGGCAGGATCTGTGAGGAACATTTCAAAGAGTCTACCAAGTTCGTGATCGTTCACCCCTGCAACGATGGTCGGGCACAGTCCGATTTTTGAACCGGCGGTCTTTAGATACTCGAGCGCGTGTCTCTTCTCGTCCAAAAGAGCTTCTCCTCTGAGTACTGCATAGATGTCGTCCGAGAAGCCGTCCCATTGTAACACGACATATAAGTTTTCTTTCGCCATTCGGCGTGCAAAGTCAGGATTATTGGCAATGCGCCGGCCATTGGTATACACCCAGATGTCTTCAAACCCAGATTGCTTGAGCAAGCTCACAAGGTCAAAGAATTCAGGGTGCACCGTTGGCTCTCCGCCGCCCAGCGTGACGATTTGCCCTGGTCCAGCATACGTCAGAATGTTTTTGACCATGGACTCCATCTCGCGTATTGAAACAAAACGTCCGTGTTCATCAGGATTTCCAAGACAGATCGGGCAATTGAGGTCACAGGCATTGGTAATCTCAAAGAGGAAGAAGGCTGATTTCTGCCGGTGTCCAGCACATTCTCCGCAGTCCAGAGGACATCCTTTGGCAATTGCGGTCTGCCGGCTCGCCGGCGTAACCGTCTGCGCCGCGAACTGCTGTAAGCTACTTAACCAGTCGTAGTCGGCAGCTATGCGCGTTGTAAAAGACCCGTGGTCTGGACAGAACTTCTCGTAATGTACCCCTTGTTCGTCCTGAACCAGGTCGACCGCCAATATCCGGTGGCAGGTGGGACAAATACTTGCGCGTGACCCATGAAAGATGCGTTTCATTCTATCCTCCCCAATGTGTATCAAACCTTTTCAGGATATATAGTCCACAAACTTCTGCCCTCTTGATCCCAGAGTGATAAACCTAGGGTGTCCTGTTTATCCCCCTTCGGAAATGGATGACAAGCCCAAGCAGTCATCTGCAGACATTCATGTCATTTCTAGACACTCTTTTTGATCCGAGCCGGCTTTGCGCGTACCGATGTCGTGATAGACGTCTGACACACCGTCAAAGGTTCTAAGTGAGCTGAAGCTCTTAGGCGTGCGTAGGTCGAATTCAACTCGCACAAATGACGATCTACCGCTTCCGCATCCGCTATTTCGCCGTCAAGGTAGAGGATATACCCTCTTCGATTCTGTTCAGAATCACTCTCAGACGTCAGGAAGTATTTTAAACTCTGGATGCGGGTTCTACGCACTGCGGCTACGATTTCGTCTTCAGTAAGCCAATCGCCTTCCAGGACAAGGCTCTGAGAATCGCGGCCGTGAAATCTTATGACCGGCGGCCTTAGGCTCATGAAAGAAACCACATCACCCGTCCGATAGTTCCACAGCCCACCCGGAGTTGTGATACAAAGCTTGTACTTCTGGTTAAGAACCACGCTTTCAAGATCTTCGATTTGATTTTCTTTGTCAATAGGAAGAAACGTAAAGAACACCCGGCGATAATTAAGGAGAAACACTCCTGCTGATCGTGGTAGACCATACGTCCCTTCATTCGAACCATAAACATCGACCACCGTAGCATTCGGGAAAGCTGACTTATAAAGGTGGGCATGGTCCATTGCCCAGTAACCGCAATTGAAGACAATTTGTACATCAGGTAGCACGATGCCCGTGGCGAGTACAAAGGCACCGATTTCTATTGGATTTCCAGCGATCATCGTGATCCGATGATGGCGTGCAAGGTCTGCAAACCAAGTGAAATTGGGGGTGTCTTCCTGTTCAGGCAGATCTTCGTAGGCTGGAACAAACCTGTTCCTGAACGGTTGCAGATAGGCAAACGCCGTGCCTTCGGCATAGACTGTCCATTTACCTAGGGATCGCCCTTTTCTAGGACCAATATACAGCGTCTTGCCATGCTGCCAGGACAGAGAGCCATGCAACAACCCGCCAAGCAGTGCTGCGTCGAATGCCGCGCTCCGTGTTCTCCTGAGGATCGCACGATTCAAGGGAATAAGTTTCCGCATGCCGTCCGTTCCTGAAGTCACCGCGAAACATACAGGCTTTCCCGGAAAGAACACATCCTTTTCACCTGCGATGATCGCTTCAATGCCAGGCCTGAAATAATCATAAGATTTTGGAGACACCCGTTCCAAAAAATCCCGGCTTGTACGAATCGAACTGAAATCGTGCGCCTTCCCGAAGGCTGTCTGGCTGCTTCTTTTCACCAGTCGAAGCAGAAGCTTCTTCTGAGAAAGGAGCGGATCAGCATTTAAAAGATGCCAGTTCCGTGTCGCGGCAAGTGCCAAAAGAAAGCGGTTTTGGATAGCCATTAGATTTATTCTCTTCGTCCATTCTCACTTAAAAAAACTACCAGGCATTTTTTAATAGGCTTGAGAGCAAAGCTGTCCCGAGGAATTTACGAGGTGCTCGCCGGAGCGTCTTTCGAAGTGAGAAAAGCTCTTTGACAAACATCCCAAACCCTTCTCGTAATTCGTCCGGAGTCATCGGGTCTGAGAGAAACGTCACATGTTTGGAGTCGAAGAACGCATGAGTCCACGCCTCCCGTCGCCGCCACCAGACCAGCAAATGCACCGCCGCCAGCGTGAGACACGCGGACGCGATCATGGACCAGATGACCGTAACCCAGCTCATGTTCCGATTTTCTGCAGGATGGGCTCCTGATATTGAAGAATTTGTTGTTCCGCCTGCTTGCGCTCAGTAATGTCGATTTGTGATCCCCAGAACTGAACTCGTCGGCAAGAGCATCCTCACCGCCTGGAGTCTTGAGGGGTATCAGGACAGGAACAATCCCGTGCAACAGCTAAACCTTTCTTAACGTAAATTATACTATGAGAAAACAACAGGTTCAATCAGGAGTTTGCTTCAATACCCATTGTGAGGTAGGCTTTCCAATTCAGAAGTTTATCTCCTAACTTCCCGTTGAATGGTTCAAAATATCCATGCCAATACACAGAAGAGCGTCCTTTATTTGTGGTTGAAAGGTGGGGCAGATTGGAAATCCCATCGAGGGAGGATACCAACAAGAAGTTGAAAGTCACAATTCTTTAACCATCCGGTCTTTTCAAAGTAATCGTTTCTCCCTTCTCCACGATTTCTGGAAGAAGTCCACAGGAAAATATCATACTTGTCTGGGTGGCATCAGCCTGTAAAAATTGAACATAGCTTGCCAAGATCCGCACTTCTAAAAGGTTACGATCTCAGAGACATATCACTTCAGGAGGAAGAAGTCTCTATGGTATTTGACATTACCTGTTAAAGTAAGCACTAACTTTTACAATTCAATACCTGCGACCCTTTTACTGGTTTCTTTGTCCAGGCAGATGTCCATCAATGCTTTCTCCAGTAAATGGACGGGTGGCACCCCTACGGTTTTCGTCTTTAAGTCTGTTTCAGCGAGCAGCTTAATAAAACGGTATAGCTCTTCTTTGGTAAAATTCTCCGAATTCTTTAATAATTCCAATAAAACATTGGGGGGTAGCTTAAAAATATTGGAACCACTTTTCTTTTGCTCTTCTTTTTGACTTTCCTTTTCCTTTCTCTTAATTGGGAAATAGACAAATTTCTTAAAGGCTTCTGTATCCATTTTGGAATTCCATTTACCCTTTAATTCATTTTCAATAAATTCTTTAGCTACAATCAAGCGCCGTATTTCTCTGGCAATACCTTGTAAAAGAACTAAATAAAATTCTCCCTGTCCCAATAGCTCAGCTAAATAAAGCATCGCCCCTTCGAGATCTCTTCGACCAATAGCTTCTTGAAGATCAAAGATGGAGTCCTCTATGCTTCTTCCTACAACTTCCTCGATATCTCTAACCTCTATCCTTTTGCTATCTCCTACGGAAAGAACGACCTTTTCCAATTCATTCAAGAATATTCCCATGTTATATCCGGTCTTATTCGCAAGAGTATCAAAAGCTCCCTTAGCAAATACTTTGTCGCTTCTCTTCAATAATTCAGTGGCCCTTTGCAATAAGGCTCTCCTTTCGTCCTCTTCGACATCCGCCGAGTCTCTTTTCACTCTTTGAATCGAAAAATCAATGATGATCCCTATATCATTTATCGTTTTATAAAGTTTTTTCCTTTTATCTACGTATTCAGTGGCCAATACCAAAATATTATTTGGAGGTATTCCCTTCCCATCCTCGTCTTTCTTGAGAACATTATCTAATTTGTCCGAATTGTCCTCGTAAGGAACAGGGTTAAGGTCTTGATTTACACATTCTTCCACCATTCTGTTTAGCCATGTTTGACTTTTTTGATCTTTGCCTAATCCTGGTAGCTCAACCCATTTTTTATCACTTATTTCGTTAACCTCTTTGATCTTTAGATAGCCAAGGGTAATTCTGAATAGTCTGATGGCTTCGTTGATATCATTATTTTCAAATTGTTCCATACTTTTTTCTATTATCTTTTCAACCATGATTTTGGAATAGAAGATTTTAGTATCCTTCACTGCGATGACCTTCCTTGAACCAAACATTGGATAGGTATTCAGTGATTGGATTATCTTGTTCCAATCTTCTTCATCACTCTCAATAGTTTCTGAGCATATTTCCCTATCCTTCTCGGGTAAAATAGCCGCTATTAAGCTTTGTGTAGCCTCCTTAATGATATAATTCTCATCCCCACAAATCAGGTAGACAGGAAATACTTTGCCATTTTTTATATCTTCCAATGCTTTGCTCAATCCGACGTTAGATTTCAGCTCCATAAAATTATTCTTTCTTTGAATTTTTGAATTCGATTATCTCTTTTTTTATTTCGGGATAGAGATTATCAATCCTTCCCTTATCCTACTGGAAAAAAACGATTCCGTCAATTTGAATCCCTCAAGTTTTGTAGTCCCCCACTTATCCGGAGGGCAATGGGCAGGGGAGGCTTCAGCCTCCCTATTTTAAGGGCGACTGAAGTCGCCCCCTGCCCAGTTTAAGTAAGAGACTACCGACTCTTCTTCTTTTTGCTTCCTTCATACAGGTCGTACTCAAGCAGTCTGCACTCAATATTGCTGTTGAAAAAAGGAATCCTTCTGCTTGTCTTTAATCCCACTTTCTTTAAGAGATCAAGATTGCCGGTGAAGATATAGCCTCTATATCCCTTGCATTTCTTTTTAAAGTAATCCCCGATCCCTTTATAGGTCTCATTGAGTTCTTCCACCTTCCCCAACCGCTCACCATATTCAGGATTGAGAATGACAACTCCTCCCCCCTCTGGAACAGGCGTCTCTGAAAAATCACATACCCCGAACTCTATCCAATGCTCCACACCAGCTGTTGCTGCGTTCTTCTTTGCCGCCTCAACAGCCTCCTGACGGATATCTGTGGCAATGATCTTTCCTTTTAAGCTGTTCTTCGCCAATGCTTTTATCTTTTTGCGCATAACATTCCAGGAAGGTTCATTAAATCCTTTCAGATGCATGAGGCCATAATTACTTCTCAATAGCCCTGGTGCTCTGTTAAGAGCAATCAGTGCAGCCTCTATGGCAAGTGTTCCACTGCCGCACATGGGGTTGATAAAGTTCCCGTTGTCTTTCCAGCCGGTTGCCAGAACCACTGCCGCTGCAAGCGTCTCCTGCATGGGCGCTTTAAGGGGAATCTTCCTGTATCCACGTTTCGAAAGAGGCTCACCGGAGGTATCAAGAAACACCTGACAGAGGTCTCCTTTCCAGTAGAGATGGACCACGATCCTATCTCTTTCAGGACCGGCATCCGGTCTCCGTCCACGCCTTTCTTTAATCCGATCAACAATTGCATCCTTGCATTTTAGATTTGCAAACCGTGAATCCTTAATCGTGGGTGTATCAACAGAGGATGTCACACAGATATAATCATCTTCGGGAATATAATCTTCCCATCTCATTCTTGAAATCTTTCTATAGAGTTCATCAGGATTTTTCGCATTAAATGCTTCGAGAAGAAAAAGAACCCGTTGCCCCGTACGGATGAAAAGGTTAAGTCTCATGGCATCATCCATTGTGCCTTCTGTCTCAACACTCGCAATACCTTCTGACAGAATTGGAAGTCCTAATGAGAGAACCTCTTCTTTTAAAAAAGACGGTATACCCTTCGCACAGGTAACGACGATCCGATTCTTTCTAACCCAGAGTGACATGTAGAGACCTTCTAAACAACAGTTTAAAATCCCCTCACCCCATCCCTCTCCCCGCCGAGGAGAGGGGAGACTTGAGGATGTATGGTATCATTTTTATTGAAATCCTTGCTTATGTCAACCCTTCGACTCTCCAGCGCTAAGGCCGGACTTGCTCAGGGCTGATCTTACTAAGGAGTCCATAATTGATTAGACATATTCTTCCAAAAATCTCCTCTCCCCTCGGAGGGAGGGGATGAAGGGGAGGGGGGACCAAAGGGTCTTCATCTTGTCCACCCCCACCCTCACCCTCCCCCATCGAAGGGGGAGGGGATTATTGGGGAGATTTGAAATATCTTTTGTTACTCATTACCGTCTATAGAATTATGGACTGATTAGTAAGCGGTGCCTTTCTCCTCTGCATAGAGGCCGGGGCTTGGGCACCGTCGAAGGGGTTAATCAATATCTCTTCGCACCATTCTTTCTTTTTATGTTAGAATTAAATTTAGTCCCCTCCCCTTCGATGTGGGAATAAGATCAGGGTGTGATCTCCAAAGCAAAAAATTGATAATCCCCCTGAATCCCCCTTTATAGAAAGGTGGAATTACTTATCTCCTCCCTTTAATAAAGGTGTGGAGGGATTAAAAGGATGAACAGATGGAATACTGGGAGAGATCTCTTGCTACAAGCATAACCAGCCTAAAAGAGTTACCCGATCGTTACCCTATCGACATTGAACCACTGGAACCGGTGGTCGAGCGTTATCCGATGCGGATCAGCCGCTATTATCTGGGTCTTATCCAGAAAGTAGAGGACCCCATATGGCGGCAGTGCGTGCCTGACCAACGCGAGTTGGAGGATAATCACCTTCCTGTCGATCCTCTTAACGAAGCTGAGCTGTCTCCTGTCCCAGGCGTTATCCACCGTTATCCTGACCGAGTGGTGCTGCTGGTGTCTTCTGCCTGTCCAACCTTTTGTCGATTTTGCATGAGGAAACGCCGAATCGGATGCCAGCAGGCGTTCAACATAGACCACCCCATTGAGGTTGGTTTAAATTACATCGAACAGACATCAGCGATCCGTGATGTGATTCTCTCCGGTGGTGACCCGCTGTTACTCTCCGATGAAGAGCTTGAAAATATCCTTGCACGGTTACGCAAGATTCCTCATCTTGAAATAATCCGGATCAATACGCGTGCACCGGTGACCCTACCGGACCGGATCACACATCACCTCTGCCGAATGCTGAAACGTTATCATCCACTTTACGTGAATACCCACTTCAATCATCCATTAGAAATCACCCCAAAATCCGCCGAGGCATGTGCCAAGCTTGCCGATGCAGGAATCCCCTTAGGGAACCAGACGGTTCTACTGAAAGATGTGAATGATGATCTCATTGTCATGAAGGAACTGATGCAAAAGCTCTTAACCATTCGAGTAAGACCTTACTATATTCACCAGATGGACTTAGTCCAGGGAACCGGTCACTTTCGCACCCCTGTCGAGCAGGGTTTAAAGATTATGGCAGGTTTGCGCGGCCACACCTCAGGAATGGCAACCCCTTACTATGTGATTGACCTGCCAGGAGGTAAAGGGAAGGTGCCTATTCTTCCTGATGATGTGAAGAGGCGGGGACAGACCTTCTTGCTGCGCAATTATCTGGGTGAGATCATCGAATATCAGGATCCGGGAGAGTAGACGGGCATTTTTCATCAGCCTAGCCAAAAAG
>Ga0315276_10000912_pt1 | contig 26129 bp, 24 predicted proteins | sample YL17G05_0_MG_FD_204542 | JGI IMG/M metagenome (GOLD analysis project Ga0315276, IMG submission 204542) | Sediment microbial communities from Yellowstone Lake, YNP, Wyoming, USA - YL17G05_0 | ecosystem: Environmental > Aquatic > Freshwater > Lake > Sediment | place: USA: Wyoming | collected... | reverse complement strand
TTCTCTCCCAGCTCATATACATTTTTCTCCAAAATTGCAGAAGAAAAAAGAGGCAAAATAACAAGAAAGATAATAACTAAAAAGGCTATCACCACAATGCCTATTGCCCCAATTTTCACCAGACTTTTCTTATTCATTTTTTCTCTTTTTCTCTCCCAAGTCTCTTTTCTAAAGAGAGCTGTCTTATTCATTTTTTCTTTTTTTCTCTCCCAAGTCTCTTTCAATCTTTTCTCCAAGGTCTTTTTTAAAGAGCTTAAAGAGAGCTGTTTTATTCATTTTTTACTCTTTTTTGAAAATTTTTAATCAACTTCCTTAGTCCAAAAATCTCTCGCAACAACACCTTTTTATAGTATTTAACAGAAAAATTAATTTAAATAGTTTTATATACAACAGAATAACAAATATGATGTTATCTATTCTGGATTCTGGCGAAACCATTATAAAAACCTGCCTCAAATCATAAACATTAAGTTGAGATATTACTGATTGAATATCTTAATCTATGAGTTAGGAATAGTTTAAAATTAATGATATTTAAAATGTCAAGAAAAATACTAAAATTCCAACAGAATCCTATTATTACTCATAAACCTGCTCTTCTGTTCTAGACTTTGCCAGCATTATAATCCCTGCAATTAGCAGTAAAGCTCCAAAAATTATTGTGGCTACTACTAAGTTATCAGACATCCCCAAATCTAAAAAGTCTTTATTAGAAGCAATTAGATTAAAGCCCAGTATTAAAAAAGCGATCTCTTTTAAAAACTTGCCGCCAACGATAAATAGAAATATAGCCAATAAAAATGGCAAAAATATCCCCCCTAAAATAATCATGCTGCTATTGAACAAATCTTTACATAGAATTTCTGTATGCGGAAGGTTTTCTTCATAAACAATTCTTCTGTATTGGCAATCATAAAATTTTGAAAGTGTGAAATGGCCCAGCTCATGCAAAGTGATAGTGGCTATAAAAACAAAGTTTGTCAAAACAAGTATAAAAACAAAATACCTCAAAAAAGTTAAAGCATAAGGCTTTTTCTCGTATTTTTTTATATGTGTCCTAAAAACTGGCGGGCTTTTTTTTAAATCTCTTACAAAAATAAAAACCAAAATCAAAAAAATAATCATTGAAAAAAAACTAAACATATAAAGGCTGCCCGCCCTAAACAAAGAAAAAATCTGAAAAATTAAAGACAAAGAAGAATAAAAAATTCCAAAATAGCCTACTTTCTTGTAAACATCAATTCTAAAAGTAAGGGCAACAAAAAATAAAAGAGTTAATAAAAAAGATGTTATTAAGCATAAATATAAAAAATTGTAGACAGAAAGAAAAAAAGAAACAAAGATTATCAAATAAAAAAATAAAAAATAAAATAATTTTTTATTTCCAGAAAGCAAATAAGTAATTGCAAACAAAAATGCGCTCTGTATTATGGTTATTAGGGCATATATAGATAAAAAATCATTTTCGCTGTAAATTAAAAAATCAAAAAACCATAAAAAAGAAAATAAGCTCATAATTGCATAAAGGACTCCGACAAAAGAGAGATAATTTGTTATCTTCCTTGTTTTTTTATGCTCATTATTTTTAAAAAAATTTACAAATAGCAAGATTGCTATTGCTAATGAAATTAAAAAATTTAAAAAAAACAAAATTTTCATTTTTCCTGCATTTTATTTTCCATTTTAAATTCCAGCAGCTTGAGAGGCTCCAAAAACAATGTTTCCTGAACAACTTCCAGCTACACCAACCGGAACATATATCCTCCAGTATGTTGAATTAAGAGCTTCATTTTCTGCATCATTCTGCCTGTAATTAAGGCCAAATCTTTTCACAACAGGCGAAGATGTTAAGTTAATATAAACAGCTTCAAATTGTGACAGTGTTAAAGCGCCCGGATTAGAGGCAGTTAAATTGTATTTTTCATAATTTATTGAGATATTTTTCAAGCTGCCAAGAGTGCAATTCATTGACAGGTTATCTCCTTCGCTAACAGCATATCCGCTTAAAGACAGATTTATCATGATATTCCCAAAATTGGTTATATTTATTTCTAACTCATCAGAAACCACCCCTCCGCTCACAACCCCTAAATCTATAATAGAAACCGCACCAATAGAGAGCAAAGAGTTAATGAAGGTTAAATCTGAATTATTATTTGAAATCGACAAATTATCTTCTACTCTTAAAACACATTTCCATTCTTCTGAATTCGCATAATATCCTATTTGAAAATCACAAATAACTCGAGCCTCATTTTCACCCCCATAACTTTCATTTATATAACAGCTATCATTAGTATAATGTTTATTGTTGTCGTCTAAGTCATTATAATAAGAAATAGCACTATCAAAAAATTCTGCTGTAGCATTTTGGAAAAGCTGAGTATCTAAATCACTAACAATTGCCTCACACGTAACTTTTCTATTTGAAGCTGCAATTAAATCTATTTCATTTTCAGGAATAACTATGGAATCATCAACTACAACTGAAGTTATATTAGGAGGGCTATTTAAAATTAGATTCTCCATCAAATCATAACCCGCCCCAGTAACACTTGAATTAACAAAACTTGTTATATAGTCATCACCATTATTTATCACTCTGACTCTGATTTCATTTCCTATACCACATTCTGTTTGCAACATTTCACAATCGAGCATATAAATATTATCTGCTCCTGAATTTCCGCTTGGCCCTATGATATCTGTTAGATTATCTTCTATCCCATTAGCAGGATTCCATAAAACAACAGTATGCCCATTTGCAAGAGTTCCATCTCTCGCATTATTGACAATCCCTACAATAAAATGGGCAGCGAGTGCCATTCTAGTCAACATTAATGCCACCAAAATAAAAATTAAAATTTTTCCTTTCATTATTCCACCTCTTCTATTTAGGGTAATATCAAATTTGTGCTTTCTTTTGCAACTATTTCATATTCTCTGTCTTGAATTACAAAATTTTTTCCTACCCCCTTAAAAACATTAACATAGCCAATTGTTTCATTTTCTTCTTTATAAGAAACTGCTTCAATAAGCGGATTTAGTTTTACAAGAGTTTCAACATAAAACATCTCGCTTACATTCAGCCTAACATAATTTTTTCCTTTAGATAATTCTATTGAAAGATTTTCTTTTGAAGAGATTATTAAAGAAATTGCAAAAACTAAAGAAATTGCAAAAATTATAATGAAGAGCGTTTTAATTTCCATTTTCTTTTTTTATTTTATTTTGTAAAACTCCTATTTTTCTATAAATTTTGCTTTTTTCCTTTTCATTTAAAGTGCCATAATCTTTTTTAATAGAACTGTAAATTTCCTTAACTTGCTCTATGTTTCCCTTTTTTAAAAACTTTTTTGCTTCTTCAATCTTTCTAGAGAGCTCAAAAAATAATTCTGAATGCTTATTTTTTCTTAAATATAAAAAATAAATTAATAGGGCTATAAAAAGTACTATGCCTATCAAAATCCCTATGTATTCTCTTTTGCCAAGATTATTCGCTAATAAGAAATATCCAGTAATTTTCGAACTTTCTTCTTGTTTGTTTATGCACGCTAAGCTTATTTTAATTTCCTTCAGAGAACTTAAGCTTAATTTTTTGTTAAAGGAATAAAGAATTTTTTTTGTATCTGAACTAAAAGAAATCACAGGATCTTCTTTTACTATGTTATAATCTAAACTTTTTATATCAATTTCTGAAGCACTCCCTGCAATTTCTTTTGGCACTATCTCAACAAAAGAAGTATTTTCTTTTTTTTCTAATTCAGCTGCTATGCTTCTTTCTATTACGGAAATTTCTTTTTTTGTTCCATCGAGAAAAACAATCTCTGCTATGTAAAAATTGCTTTTTATGCTTAGTTTAGATTCCTCAATTATTTTAAAGGTTTCTTTTACACTCTTTTCAATCTCTATTTCTGAAATGGGTTCTAATTCTAAAATCGCGCTTCTTATGTTTTCTTCACTAATCTCTTCTGTTCTGGTATCTGTTTCTAAAATCATTAAACTTTCAGGTATTTTCATTTTGATTATATTAAGCTTTATTCGGGAGGAGTCTAATTTTTTGTTTAATTCTTCTTTTGTTAAATCTTGAAGCTTATAGTTTTCAGCATCTCTTCTTAGGGCATTTAATTCAGCTCTCGAATTATCTAATTCTTTGTCTAATCTTAAATTCAAAAACAAATTCTTCTCGGCATCTTGTTTTAGAGAAATGGAATTTTTTATGTTTTCAACTTCAGAGATAATAGAGTCTATTTCTGTTAAAAAATTATCAACACCTCCCCTTAGCTCTAAAGCCAATCCTTGCAAGATAGAAGAATCATTAGTAAGCAAGGCAGTTGCATACACCTCTTTTGACAAGTCTGCTTCGTTTCCTGCTTTATCTACTGCAGCTACCCTATAATAATATGTTTTTCCTTTCTCAACTGAATTGTCATAAAAAGGGCTTTCGTCAGTTGATATATAAAAATATGTATAGTCTATATTTGGAGATGCTGCCCGATAGACATTAAACTCTTGAATGTCCTCTTCTTCTATATGCCACTCTAATTTTATTTTTCCTTCATAACCTATTGCATTTATATTAGATATTGCTCTCGGTTTTATAGTGTCTATAACAAAAGCGTTTCCACTTGTAATCTCCTCCCCCTGCCTTCCCTCTAAATCATTTGCCTTAAATTTAAAAGAAACAACCTCCTCTCCTGAATCTTTTGGGATAATTAAATAACCTTTCCATATTTTTTCTGAACCAATTAAAGGTAAGGGATTATAAACCAAGCTGTCAAAAGAATAGGATAATGAAGGAGTTTGTGAAACTATTTTCGATGTCAATAGAGTAATCTCTATTTTTCCTGCTTTTAAAGGCTCTTCTTCAGGCAGGAGAATTTGAGCTTTAACTAAATCATTAACTCTAAGAACAATTTCCAATTCCATGGGCTCTGTAGCATTGATTATATTGCTTTCTATACATTTGATATAATACTTATAAATACCATCTCCTAAATTTGTAAAACTTTTTTCATGCAATCTTCCATAGGAAAGATCAAAATTTCCTTCCAGGTTGGTATAAGAAGTTCCTTTATAATAACTATACTTACAATTAGCATTTCTATCTGTATTGACTTTTAATAGAAACGATGAAAAATCAATAGTTTTTTCAACAGAAGTATTATTCGAAAAAGAATAAGCTACATAAACTGATTGATCTTTGGCGCTTGCCAAAATTATACAGCTCAATGAAAAAATTGCTAAAATCAAAAAAACAATGTGCCACCCACACTTAAAAGTGTGGGTTTGTGACAGGCACTTGTTTTTAGGATGCTCAGAAATTAAAACACTAAGATTACATCCACTTACTAAAGTAAGTGGTTTAATTTCTGACATTAAAAATATTGCTTTATACTTCATTTTTCTTTTATTTTTTTTAATTTACTTAAATAAATTTTCTTTTCTTTTCTAATTTTATAAAACAAAAATAAAATTAAAAGGATAAGCAGTAAATAAATTAAAGGGGCAATTAAAGAGCTCAATTTAAATTTTTTAGATATCGTTTCTAAAATTGCGCTTGATTCAAAAGTTTTTTTATTCGCATAAAAAACTCTTCCACTTATAATATACTTCCCAACTTTTTTAGGAGTGAAGAAAACATTAAACTCTTGTATTTCTGAAACAGGAACGCTGAATTTGTCAGTTTCTATAAGCTGTACTATTTTCTCTCCAAGAGTTATTTTGCCTTTAAAATAAGCCTCAACCTCTTTTTCCCCGGTGTTTTTAAATCTAACTTTAATTGGGATAGTTTCGTCAACTTCGGCTATTCTTTTGACTACAATTCCTAACAAAACACCATCTGCTTTTAACGCGCCTTCTTCTAAAATATCAAAAGTTAAAGTTTGAAGAGCATTACATTCTAAAACTGAAACATCTGCCCAATACTGCCCTATATCCAAATCATTAGACTTAATTTTTAACGTTAAACCTTTTTGAGTTGTTGGTAAAATTTCCTTTTCTAAGAACTCTTCACTTTTTATAATGTTTAGTTGATCTTTGTCCCAGATATCTATTTTTATTTGTGGTTTTAATCTCACATTCCCTTTATTTTTAGTATCTAAATTAAAAATGATATCATCTCCTTTTTCAGCTGACTGAACTCTAAAATTACTGGAGTCGCATTCTATAGTCTCTATATCTGTTATTTCTACATTTATTGCTAGGTCTAATGTAGATTTGACTATCCCAACAGCATGCCCCTCTGCGCCCTCACCAAAACCGCTTGTCGTTAGCCTTAAAAAACCTGTGTAATTTCCGTTGGGCATATCTACCGGAGGACTAACTGAAATTTTTAGAGAATATAATTTATCTTTTGAAACTGTAAAATTTACAACAGAAAAATTCAACCAACTTGCAATTTCCCCCCGCGGTTTAGTTTCAACCCATATGGGTTTTGTTGTATCTACAGAGATTACAATGCCATCTTCTGCATAACCTCCTCTTAAAACTTGTTTAAAATTAATCGATGCCGGACTAATTCCGATATTTGCTGCTGAAACAATACCTGACATTAAAATAAACACATTTATAAATATAAAAATTTCTTTTTTCATTCTTATTTTTTCCATTTTTTTATGCTAATTTTTGATTTTTATTTAACTCTCACTAGATTGCGCAGCTCCAAAAACAATATTTCCTGAACAGCTTCCAGCTACACCAACCGGAACATATATCCTCCAATATGTTGAATTAAAAGCTTCATTTTCAGTATCATTCTGCCTGTAATTGAGGCCAAATTTTTTAACAACAGGCGAAGAGGTTAAATTAATATAAGCAGCTTCAAATTGTGATAGTGTTAAAGAGCCCGGAGTAGAGGCAGTTAAATTATATTTTTCATATTTTATTGAAATATTTTTCAAGCTGCCGAGAGTGCAGTTCATTGATAAGTTATCTCCTTCACTAACAGCATATCCGCTTAAAGACAAGTTTATTATAACATTTCCAAAGTTGATTACCTCGGTTATACTTTCATCTGAAACATAAGTTGAATTTACCGCCCCATAGTTTATTATTGATGGTAAGCCTACTGCAAGCAAAGATGAAACCTGCGTTATATTGCTTCCGTTAACTTCATAATTAGAATAATCATCAACAACAACTGAACAATTCCATATCCCTGCGTTAGCATAATACCAAACATCAAATAAGCAATTAGCCAAAACAGTATTCCCATCTCCATAACTTTCATTTATATAACAGCTATTATTAGTATAATGCTTATTGTTGTCATCTACATCATTATCAAATGATGTGCTATGGAAAAATTTTGCGCTGACATTTTTAATATCAATCTCTCCATCAAAATCTTCTATCTCTACCGCACAATTAACAATTTTTGTGCTATTGGGTATTAAGTTTATGCTGCCATTCCCTATATCAACAAAGCGGATATTTGGAGGAGATTTTCCTATCTCTATTCCACTTAAAACATTAACATTTTCTCCAATATCCGCTGTTGTTATATCTAAAAAAAAGGGAAAAAAAGAAAAAAAGAAAAAAAGAAAAAAAACAATCGGTTCCACTAAAAAAACAAAAAATTCAAAAGTTTTTTCCAAAGTTTTAGATCCCTTAGCCATTTTTATTACCCCCCTTCAATTCATTTAAAATATTTTTAGGATCATGCAAAGAAACAAGAAATTCTGAAGAAAACTTCTTTAATTGATTTTTAGAAATAAAAAGATAGCTTATTCTCTTTTCTAGTTTTTCAGCAAATAAATCTATTTTCTGCTTTAGTTTCTTGTCTTCAGACACAATTAGTACCTTTGATTCTGAAGTTTCAATAAAGATCGCCTCTACTTCTTGTAAATCTTCTTCTAGCTTCCAGAATAATTTTTCTACATAATAATGCAAATCTGCATTCTCTAGCAGCCATATTTTTAAAATAGTTTTATGATAATCTGTAACATGAATTAACTTTTTTCCAGAAAAATCCTTTGTTAAATAAATAAAGTAGGTCAGCTCATCAGAAATTGAAAATAAAGTTCTTGGTTTTCCTTTTTCTGCTGTTCCCGTTCTCTTTTTTATAACAAGTCCTGCTGCATCTAAAAGTTTTAGCTGTTGGCTTATATAAGAAACTGTTGTTTTTAATTTTTCAGCTATTTCCATAGGAGAAGAGGGTTTCTTTGCTATAATTTGCAGAATTTCCCATCTAGGAGAAGATAAAAACGAATCGAAGTCCATAAATCAAACAAAGCCTAATGCTATTTAAATGTTTTGTTCACTTAATTAATCAAAATTAAAGTATTTAATATTTAACTTTATATAAAACTATACTTTATTCAGTTAATCAATTACTAAAGTAGGATATGGAAATTGGTAATATTGGGTTAATAGGTAATAAAAACTTATCTTGCCATCAATAAACATAAAATAATTTTAAAAGTTTATTAAAAAGCTAATAAAATGTTAATTAGTTCAGTAAGAAGCAGTAATTTTAAACTTTCATAACATTTTAAGTTAACACTAACAATTAAATTTTGAGCCCCTAAATGAATTTACTGCAGCTCTACATAAAAAAAGTATTGTGTAACTTGCGTGTCTGTATTATGCCCATCTTCTAAAACCAACATTTCAAAATCATGAGCTGCGCTATCAAATCCAAGCGCATTTTCATCAAGTATTGAAGTAAATATTACGCTTGTGGACACTGGCTCATACAAAAGCACTTCTTCAAATTTCCATGGCTCCCCCTCTCCAGAATCACTAAATATATTTGTGCTCTTGCATTCTCCATAATTAAATTCCCGGTTACTTGTATAAAACAAACTATGGTTAAGGGAAGCAAAAGTCTCGTCTACGCCATCAACATCATCCCCAGCTATAGTAAACCTTGCTTCAAGCTGAGATAAATTTGTCCCATACAAGTTTGTTGTTCCACCAGTTCCGCTTTCAGCAGTATAATTTCCAAGTGCAGTAAAATTAAAGCACTGCGTATTTGCCCACTGGATTCCTGTGCCATTTGTTGAAGAGTATACTTCACCTTCTGGCGATGCTAAACTCCAATTATACATTGCTTTATCGTTTGCATCTGCTAATTGTATTGTTCCTGTAACATTGCCAAAATAACCCTGCCAAGATTGTGTTGTTGAAAAACCAAAGATATTTAGCTCTGTAACATTTCCAGCTTGAGCGGGAATGCTTTGAGGAGAATCAAGAGGAGCTGTCTCGGTTTTTACTTGAGTATAATTTGCTCCATAAGGCTGTATTGCTGTTACTGCATCTATATTTATATAAAAGAGCATTATTAAAAATAACACCAGCATATTAACAATTTCGGTTTTTTCTTTTTCTCTTTTTTTTCTATTTTCCATTTTATTTTCTGCTTTATTTTAAATCCAAATCCCAGAATATGCTTCTTGGAGATTCTATTTTTTTGATATTATCTCCAAAAGTTCTTTTGAATCTTCTAATTCCCTCTAATTTTGATTGTTTGAGTATGCCTTTTTCTTCTAAATAATTCAATCTAGGAGCAATTGCCGAAGCACTTAATCCTATTATTTTTGCTATCTGTCTGCTAACAAGAGGCCTTTTAATATACAAAGTTCTTAAAATTTTCTTATCGGTTCCATCGAGAATTTTCTTTTTTCTCTTTTGCATTTTAAAAACTTAATTTATAATCTCCATTTTAATTTTCTCTCCTTCAACCAGCCATCTCAGCTTATTGCCTTTTTTTAATTTCAAATGCTCTTTTATTTCTTTTGGAATTCTTGTTAATAAATTTCTTCCGTCACTGCTTAGAGTAGTTATTTTCTCTATGTCTGCTCTAACTTCTATTAATTCTATTAGCTCCCTCTCGGTTATTGGCATAGCTATATTAAGTTTTCGTACTTTTTAAACATATCGTTTAAGTACGATTATATTATAAATGTGTACACTTTATTAAAATGCCTATTCTACCACATATACTTTAATGGCTTCCCCATCAAATCTAAAGAGCTTTTGTTCTTTGCAAGGGACTTTAAGCTTGCTAAAAATATTTTCTGTAACTGATACTCCTTCAGTAAACTCAACTATCTTTCTGTTTATTAAAGCAAATTTTTTCAAAAAACTGCCACTATTAACAAACTCGCAGGAGTTTACAGCAATTGAAGATTTACAGCCTTTACTGTTTGCTTTTTCCCTTATTTTTTTAGCTAAATTATACAATTTTCTCTCCTGATTTTCTTCAGGAGAGGAATAAAAAAGAATAAAATAGAGGTTTTCATTTAATTTGTTAAGTGAAAAATTATAAAATTTAACTATTTTTTCCACACCCTCAAAATATCTATCAAATTTAAAAAAAACCATGTATGCTCTCTTCTGCGTTTTTTTCTTTTCCCTACTTTCGTTTAGTTTTCGCTTCTTAAACAGAACATAAAACATAACAAGGCAAAAAATTAAAATAAAAGAAAATATATAACTTCTAAATTTTAATTTCATTTTAGAAGCAACTGCCGCACCAGTTATTCTATTAAGGTAAACATTATCAAATTTATTTTCCCCTATACTTAAGTTATAATATCCCTCAAAATTAAGAGGGTATTTTAATTCCCCGCTTACACTCAAATTAAGGTTAATCAGAACCTCTCCACTATGCGAGCTATTTTCTACAGAAATCTTGACAACTCCTTCATAACCTATATTCCCTATATTCTTAATTTTTATATAACTCCCAAAAGAATCGTTTAAAAGGCCTATTTCTAATTTTTTGTGCTCTTCAACATAAATGGGTTTGACTGAATAAACACTTCCATAATAAGCATTTATATCCCACCCGCCCCTTGTTGCATTATCGCCGAAAAAGTATAAAATAAGCTCGTTGCTTTTTAAGGGCTTTTCTAAAACTATCTCTCTATCCGGATTGAATAATTTAATGATTATAGTTTCGTTTTCTAATAGGTTTTTTGTTTGGTCTAAAAGTTTTGCCCTTATTGAAATATTTGCTGGAAGTTTAATGCTCTCCTTCGCTTCTATTTCTATATAAGCTGGTTTGGGTTTAATTTCTATTTTTTCTATAACTCTTCCGTAATTAATTATTTCTTCTTGTATATTTTTTTCGAGGGCTTCTACTTGGATAGAATAGCTTTTAGGAAAAGCATCTTTTTTTATTTCAATCATCGAGAAAAATTTCCCGCTTTTAGCCTCTATTGTCTTATTCTCCATATCTTGAATTGAAACAATAATAATCCCTTCTAAAAGTTCACCATTTTTCTTTATAGCCGTGCCGTTTATAATCATTTTTTCTAACGGGAAGAAAAACTTATTATTTAAGTTGTAGTTAATTATTATTTCGTCGCTAATTTCAAATTCTTCGCTATTCTCTGCTTCGTTGTCAAATTTAACCCCAATGTTGCAATTTCCTTTTAAAGACGCAGGAAATTCAAAAATAAAATATTTTTTTCCAGAATCTATTTTGGAATATTTCTTATAAACTGACAAATTTTGTCCATCACATTTTAAAAAAGTTTCTATATAACCAGACGTAGGAATTTGTTTTTCTACAGAAAAGTTAACATAAACGCTGTCGCCGATATTATAGAGTTCATCAAATTGTTTTTCAAAAATAATTTTACTGCTAACTATTGGAAGTATAAACATTAAAAACAAAAATATGAATAATGTTTTTTTCATCCTTAGCTCTTTTATTTTAAACCCTCTATTATAGTTTTAATTTCTTCGATATCCTTTGTTAGAGAAGACTTTTTCTGTAATTCCTTTAAAGCATCTATGTATCTTTGCACTTTGTTTACTAATTTTTCAACTTCTGTCTTTTCCGCCAACCCGCTTATTTTGTCCTTCAAGAAATTTATATCTTTGGTATTTTGCTCTATCGTTAATTTCATTTCTTTAAACTCAGAACTAATTTCTTCTATAGCTTGATATTTTTTCCTCATTTCTGAATAAATTGTTTCAACTTTATCAGTGTTTATGAATATTCTAGACTCAATTTTTTTAATCTCAATTAATTCTTTTTTAACTTCCTCACTTAATTTAATAATTTCATCTACCCCCCTAAAAAAGTCTATTTTCTTTTTCGTTTCCTTTAATTCTTCCATAACCCTGTCCATTATTGACTCATTCCCTTCTAAATTAGCTTTAAGAGCTTCAGATTTAGCATCTTGTTTCTGTATAGAAATCATTATTTTTTCTGGATGAACAGTTTCAACTAAATCATAAGCTTTTATTGCTTTTAGCTCTAATTCTTGAATATTTTTGTCCCTATCAAAAATCATGCTTCTTAATTCACCTATCTGCTCGCTTATCCTCTCAAATCTCTCCATGAATGATTTTCTTACTTCCTGAAATGCCTCTACACTTGCTTTAATTCTTTCAATTTCTGTGAAAACTCTTGTTAGGTTTGCAGGCATCTCTTTGCTCTCTTTTGCCTCTTCTTCGTCCTTTCCACTTTCTTCTAAGTTTTCCTCGGTTCTTTCGCTATTTTCAATTTCTTTACCTTTCTCTTTTTTCTCTTTTTTCCTAAAAATTTTAAACATTTTCCAGCTCTCTTTCCGCTCCCTTAAATAAATTTAGAACATTTTTAAAATCTTTTTTATGAAAAGTTGCATTAAAAAGTTTTATTTTTGAGCCAAGCAGATTTGTTCTAACCTCTGCAAAAAAAACATCTTTTTTTCTTTTTTTCATTTTTTTAATTTTTTCTTTTAGTTTGTGGCATCTTAAATCTAGATGAGATTTTATTAAATATTTAATCACCTCTAGTTTTTCTTTGTTTTCTTCTATTTTTTTAAATTTTCTAAGAGTTTTACTATCAAAGATTTTCTTTGCAAATCTTTTCAAATTTTTAAGCTCTTTTTGCTCATTCATAACATTAATAAATTTCCTGAATTTATAATTGTTTGGATTCCTAATTTTTCGGCGAAACCTTCTTATTTTTATTTTTTTCTTTTAATTTTTCTTTCTCCACTTCTTTTTTTCCTTTAATTTTCCTTTTTCGTCGGTTTTTTCTTTTTTTCCTTTTCTTTCGCCCCCCTCTTTTTTCTCTTTGCTTACTTTTTCTTCAGGTTTTGCTTCTTTTGCCTCTTCCTTCTCACCTTCTTCTATATTCTCTTTTTTGGTTTCTGTTTTCTCAACTTTCTTTGCTGCTTCTAATTTTTCCCATTTTTCTCTTTCTTTCTTTGCTTCTTCTATGCTCTTCTTTATCTCTTCCTCTTCTACTAGTTGCATTTCTCTTTTCTTTGGTTTTTTCCCGAGTTTTTGCCATTCTTTTTCTATTCTCGGCGTTAAGCCTTCTAAATATATCTCCACAACTGAGAAACTTCCAGTCATTATTTTGTCTTTTACAAGTTTCAGCTCCATCTTTAAGTCAAATATGTCTACCTTCTCTTTTTCTAACTGTTCTATCTGATACTCTATCTCATCTGCTATCTCATTATACTTATTATATTTTTCTAATTCATCGTCGCTTAATCTTCTCGTATTATGCAAAATAGGTCTGAAGTTGATAAAGTAAGGCTTGCCTTTATTATATTCTGCATTCTGAAACATGCCAACTCCTACTTCTGCTCTAACTAATGATTTTAGAAACTCTTCCCCATATTTCATTTTTATTCTTTCTAAGTCAGATTCTTCAATTGTTCTTGTTTGAATTTCTGTGTTAATATTAGCCTTTATCTCCCCAATAAAATCACTTAACACCTGGCTTATCAGCATAACTCCCATCCCCCATTTTCTAAACTCTCTGCAAGCCCGTTCTATCTGCAGAAAGCCCTCTCCGCTTCCGCCAAATCTAGACAAAAGCCTATGAACCTCATCAAACACAAGCAATACTTTTAGAGTGGGTGATTCTTGGGGGTCTGATTTAAAAATTTGCCTTACAATATTTGCAATAAAAATATCTATGTCACCAGGGTCAAGTTTGTTTAAAGTAAAAATTTGGATTTGCCCCGGGCTGATATACCTGCTTATATCTATCAATTCTCTTGCATTTTTTACTTGCCTTACATTTCCCTTGAAAGCTTTAGCATCGCTCTCTTTTAATCCGAATTTAGGGTAATAAGCTAACATTCTTTTGTCTTCACACTTTCTTAGCATGCCCGACCATTGGGCAGTTGGGTCAAAAACAATTACTGCTATATTTTTCAACAAAGCCTCTTCTATGAGCACTTGGGCTGAAATAGATTTTCCCATCCCTGTGGCGCCTGCAATTATTGTATGTGTTGTTAGCCTGTCTAGTTCATAATAAGCTGAAATATTAGTTTCCGCTATTTTTCCTAATTTAGCTACTCTTTCTCCTGGTTTTGGCAAACTATCAAAGTCAAGAAAAATTCTGTATCTTTTTTTCTTTTCTGTATGCTTTTTATAAAGTAAAAAGTTTAGAAAAATAAAACTGAAAAAAGATATTATAGCAAAGAGGATCCATACCGGAATGCCTAAAAGGGAATAAAGATAAAGTGGTTTAGAAACACTAAAAGGGGCTGCTACATTTGAAATTAGATTTAAATAAGTAGCCTGAACATCTAATAAGTACTCTTTTTCTTCTAGGCCTGCAGGAATTTCAATTTCTTTCAATAAAGTTAGAGAATTTGTTATTTCGACCTCATCGTTATCTTCTGCATAAATTTTTGATTGATTCATATCTTTAACAGAAATTTTTAAAAAAATCTTATAACTTTGGTCTCTAAGCAAATTTTGTAAGTTTAGTTTATACTTCAATTTATCTCCTGGGCTGACAATCCTGTTAAATAAATCAATTTCCATAAGAAGCGTTTCTATAGAAAATTTCTTTTCAACAATTTTTATATTTATAGGTATCTCTTTTTCTATCCCTCCGCTTATCTTTAAAGTTCCATTGTAGGCTCCTAGAGGCTTAGTTCCATAAATTGTAACTATCAAATTTGAAAAAGAATTCGCGCTTATTGAAACAGAAGTCTTATCAAGCTTAACAAAATCTCGAAGTTCTGGAGAAAGAGAAAATATAAGGTTCATAGAAGACCCCCTAAAATTATAAAGCCCGATTATTTCTTCTACAAAAGTATTCTGCCTAACCTCTATTTTAATCTCTTTTGAGCTTATCCAGTAATCTTCACCCTTCTTTAAAGCAGCTGCAACTACCGCAGCAGTTGGAGCAGTTATATAGGGGCCTGTTGTATAAGGGCCAGTTGGATAAGGGTAACTTATTATCTCTTCTACTATACTCATCGTTATATTATGATTTAGTAAAGTTGTATTCTCTATTAGATTGAGAAAAGCATAATAATTATTATATCCTAGTTTTATCGCAATAATTGGCTGGCTTCCTGGGACGATTGTTGCATAAAAGCCATAAAAGCCAGAAGCATTAGACAAAACAGAATTAATCCCTAAAGAAACATTGGCTTCTGACAAAGGATTTCCTTGCTCATCAAAAACATAGCCATAAACATAAGGATTTATTGTCAGATTTCTGCCAGGAGTTTCTAAAGACATTGTAATATTATTCTCGATTATATACCTGCTAAAATTCACAGTAACAGCTGAAAAATAAGGCTCGTATCCTGATTTTGTAGCAATTAAATTATGAGTCCCGGGCATAACTAAAAAAGATAAATTGTAAAATCCCTGCGAATCTGATAAAGTAGAATATCCCGCAACATTTATACTTGCATTTGCTAAAGCGCTCCCCCCTTCATCTTTAACATAGCCATATACAGACGAATTTATATTTTCTCCTATCTCTCCACCTGCAGGGCAAGTGTCATAAGGGTCTGTGAAAAAGTAATATCTATAGCTTGTATTTGGCGGGGTGGGCAATAGCATTTGAAAATTAACTATTTTCTCATAATTATACCCCCTCTGCATACTTCCGATATGAGAAACATAAACCAGATTATCTGAATCATTTAAAATACCTAAATCAAAAATATCATTCTGGCCATCATATCTATAGGTATGGGTAGAAGGAATTCCAGTTATATTTCTTGTTCCAACCAAAATGCTCATATTCTCTAAAAAAGTATTTGAAGCACAATCCACTGTTCCGCTGCATCCTGTAAAACTATCTATCCTTGTTATTCCAGAGGGTTGCAAACTATCGAAATCAATTGCTGGGGAGAGAGAGGCATAAATCTCATTTCCGCCCACCACTCCAGATTCAACACAATCGAAAAATAAATCTTGTCTTGTTATCTCTCCGTTAGTCATATTATCATATAGCTGCTCTGTAAAGCCAGAAACTCTTAAAGCTAAGCCATATATGCCGTGCCAATAACTAGTGGCAAATTTTTCAGCAATATTTACCTCTGTTATATATCCTGCTTTACTTTCAATATAAGCTGAATATCCTGTAAGTATGAGTTTTGCAGAAATAACTGCCAAAAGTAAAGCTAAGGTGATTAAAGTTAAGTATAACAGAAAGAGCTCTACTGCCCGTTCTCTTTTTGCTTTTTTTACCTCATTTCTTGCTGAGTTTAAAACCCCTTTTTTCTCATGTTTGTTCATAACTATAAAACAAAAAGAGAATTAATAAAACTTTCCTTATTGCTAAGTCCGGTTCATAACTTAACATCAGCAGAAGAAATTAGCTTTGCTTTGCTCGAACTATGGCAGAATTTGTATTATATCTAACGCATTAAGTTTTCGATAATTTTTATGCGTTAGATAGATAGGAAACGCTTACGAATATTTAATGCGTTTACTATACTTAATGTAAAAAATATCTATTCCGCGAAGTCGAGCAAGTTTAACGAACAGGCGAGCGAAATGGGCGAACAGAACAGGTTCGCGAGGGGGCTTGCGAGAAACTCTCTCTGCGAAGAATGTTGAGTTTGGCAGTGTATTTTACACTTATTCCAGCCTAAGTGGTATATACCTAAGTATATACTGAGGTATAGAAATATTTATAAAGGGTATATACTAATGTATATATATGGAAAAATGGGCAATAACGGAAAAAAAGAATCAGGAAGAAAAGAAGAGCAAAAAAAGATAAGCGAGCTAATTAAAAGTGTTAAAATAATTAACAACATTATGAAAACTTTAAACGTTCCGGAAGAAATTTTAGATAGGGAAATTAAGCCTTTTGGGAATGCCAGCCATATAATACTCCCAAAAGATTATACAAATAAAAAAGCAAAAGTTATAATCAAAAAATAAAAATGTATCGAAAGATATTTAAACAAATTTCATTTTAAAAAAGGAGTAAAAATGGGTCTTTTCAAAAAAAAACAAGTTCCAGACGAGCTGCCGGATTTGGCGATAGAAGAAATTAAAAAAGCAGGCAAAGAATCAAAAGAAAACGAAGAAGTTAAAGATTACTTAAAAGAAGAATTAGAAAAAGAAAAGATAGAAGAGGCAAAACAAGAGAGCGGGCTTAAAACTAAAAAAGAAGAAAAGGAAAGAATAGAAGAGGGTTTCTTTGATAAATTGCAAGGGGATATAAACAAGGAATTAACCAATTTGGGTAAGTTAGAGGACTGGTATAATAACAAATTTCTTCCGCAGGATATTGTTTCGGGCATGAGGAGTTATTGGGAAAAACAGAAAGCCCCCTCTATTATCAAAATTCTTGGGAAGAATTTTAAAGAGGAGGTAGCAGAAAAAACAAGCAAGCTGCAGCAGTTAGAAAAAGAATGGCAAGATGTTTATTTTGAGCTGATTGAGAAAGAAGAAGAAATAAGAGAGCAAGAAAGAGAGTTAAAGAGCATACTGGCGAAATTTGTAGAGCTGTGTAAAAAAAGAGATAAAGGAAAAGAGAAAAAAAGTCATTGATAATGAAAAAAAGTCAAAAAGTCAAAAAGTCAATTAAAATAATTTCTGTAATTGCTTTTATCCTAGTTATTCTATTAATAGTTTTACTAATCAGATACTATAATCCAACTCTGCTAAACAAAATAACAAAAAAGCCAAGATTATTTATCATAAAAGACGAATGTTCGATGATACTGGGAAACATTATACATAAAATAAAAAACGAAGATGAATGTAAAATTTTTTGCAGAAATGATTGTGAATTAAGAAAAATAGATTTTTATAATTCGGAACTGATAAAAAGCAATAATTCTTGCCATACATGCAACTGTTATTGCAAATAAAAGGGATTCAACCCTTGGGCATGACCCAAGGCCATATAATGAGGCAGCCCCCTGCCAAGAGCGCGGGGTATTGCTATGAATAAAAATGGAAGAAACAGAAGAAATAGAAAATTTTTTAAAAAACGAAATTGAAAAAGCAGATAAAGAATTTTTAGAAAAATTAAAAAATGCCAAAGATAAGAAAGACAAAAAAGAATTAGAAAAAAGTTATGGAGAAAAATTAAAACAAACGAGAGAAAAGTATGAAGAAAAATGCAAGAAATATTTAGAAAGGCAGAAAAAGATAACCATGCGCCAGAAAAATAAACTTCCTAAGAAGAAACAGGAGAAAATAAAAAGATTCAAAGTAAAAAAATTAAGATTAGAATTAAGTTGGAAAGAAAATTTAAGTTTAAAGCTTGATTTAATCAAGTTTAGGCTTAAGATAAAAACAAGAAATTTCTTCCGGAGAATAATGCCCTCTTTTTTAGCAATTTCTTATTTAAAGATAAAATTTAAAGTGAAAAGAGTTTTTTCTTCTGTTAAAAAAACTATGGCAGAAGGGTTTTCAAAAACAAAAGCTAAAATATCCGTTTTGTTAAAAGATTTAGTCGTGGCGAGCAAAAACATTTTTTTGAAAATTTATCCAAAAATCAAGAAGTTCTTTTTGCTTATTATCAAGTTTATTATTAAGCTTATTGGCAAAATAAAAAAGAAAAAAACAGGAGATGGGAAAAAAGAAAAAACTGAAGAGGAAAAATTGATAGAAAAAATATTGAGCAAAAAGACTGAAAAAGAATAAATTGATTACCCTCTATCAAAGGACGTTGATGTTTCCCCATTTGCGCCTTTGATACTTTAGAAACTGAAAGTTTCTGATAGCTTCAAAATTCAATGAATTATGATAGTGCTCAAAATCCCACGATTTTGACATGCTCAGAATCTATAAGATTCTGACATCAAAGGAAAGACATAAAAAATGGTGAAAAATTTATGTCTTTCACTATATTTCTTAAATAATGCCTCTTAATGAGTTAATGATAACATTACCTGCCCTCTGCTGCCTTGCTTTCATCAATATTTTAATGAATGTACATTATCAACTAATAGCTTAAATTGTCAATAATAAAATTAATATTTTTATTATTTGAAATTGTTGTCTCTAGATTCTTTGAGAGCCAAAGGTAAAGTTTTATGAGCGTGGGTAGTTAACTTCTGAAAGCTATGCTATTTCATAGTAAAAATAAACTTCTGCTGAATCTGTTGTATTGTAATCACGCAATTTAACAGGAATTTTTATCTCATAATCATAGTTCCCATAAGCTCCCTGCTTTCCTTTATTCAGTTGGGTAATAAAAACCAAATCCTCCCTATCTTCTTGGCTGTACTCTGCATCTCCGCTAGTGTCGCTTGCATCCCATAAAATTCCAGTCACAAAATTCTGGTTGTTTGTAGAATTAATTACAGGAACATTTTCGATTGTTTTTCCATGCACTATAAAGCTTTTAGTATCTTTAGGAATTCCGTCATCTGTAAAAGTATTAAAGACAGAGTCCTCAAAATCAGCCATTCCAAGTAAAATGTCTATATCAGAAAAATCATTGTTTGTGCTTCCATTCGTGATATTCACCCCGATAGCTTGTAAAGAAAGCCAATCAACATTATTCTCTTTGTCTGCTATAAAAATGTTTCCTTGCAAACTGGTCTCATTAAGCCACAAGCCGAGGTTATAAAATGCTGCATCAGACAAAATTTTGTTTACGCTGGAATTTCCATAAAATTCTTGCCATGCACCTACATTAAAGGTTTTATTTGCCTTATTGTTTGATTCGTTAGCTTCAGTTATAGAATTGTTTATATCCACTAGAATGAAAATATTTGTTGTGCCTATCTTTGTATTCCAGGTTATATCTACTGTAGCATTAGACCTCGTGGCAGTAGAGATTGTTTTATTTCCGTTTATTTGCACTCCTCCAGTATCTGGATCTCCTTCATAGAATCCAACTAAAAAATTATCTGCGTTGCTGCATCCTAGATTATGTATGGTTGCATTGATAATCACAACTTCATTTTCTATTGGGCTGCTCTTGCTGAATATTATTTCAAAAGGATAAACAACTAAATCTGATAAAGTAGAATAAGCATTAAAAGGAGAAGAAGTTAAATTTGCAGTATTTCCAGCAGAATCATTTGCTATACAATTAAATTTCCATTCTCCTATTTCGTTAATTGAAATATCTGCATAATAAGTATTTCCAGTTAAAAGCTGGGCAGAAAAATTCTCGCTGGCAGAAGGCTTTATTGCTTCTATTATAACCGAGCCTATTCCTAATAGTCCGTCTTCTGCTGTGCAATTAACTCTTACAGGAATATCACCACAAGTATAACTCTCGTTTACATAAACTGAAGCGATATCAGGAGCAGTATTATCTATAGTAAAAGTAAAATTCTCTTCATTAAAGTCAGATATTGATAAATTATCTTCAGCAAGGCAATTCCATTTATAAATTCCCTCAGGTAAATTTTTTGCAAAAACAACAGAAGAAGAATTTCCAGAAACTGCTTTAGTTTCATTTGCATGCCATCCTCCGCTCCAATTCCCATATAAAGTGGCATTAGCTAGATTTCCATCTAAATCTGAAGCAGAACAATTAAAGTCAATTATAGAAGAAAAATTTTGATGGTTTTGAGGATAATTGAGAGTAGAGCTAGGTGGGCTATTTAAAATTAGATTTTCCATCAAATCATAACCCTCCCCAGTAACGCTTAAATTAACAAAATCTGTTAGATAGTTATCACCATTATTTATCACTTTTGCTCTTAATTCATCTCCGAGTTGGCAAGCTGTTTGCAACATTTCACAATCAATCCTATAAAGGTTATCTGCTCCTGAATTTCCGCTTGGCCCTATCGTATCTGTTAGATTATCTTCTATCCCATTAGCAGAATTCCATAAAACAACAGTATGCCCATTTGCAAGAGTTCCATCTCTCGCATCATTCACTACTCCGAAAATATAATGAGTAGCAGAAGCCATGCTGGTTGAAAATATTATAAATAACAAAATACACAAAAATACAAATTTCATTTCGCCCTCTTTTCTTCCTCTATTTTAATATGTTTTTTTTCAGCATCAAACTTAATTATTATCTTTTTGCCTTCTTTAAGGCTAAGCGTATCAACAATTGCTTTAGGAATTTTAATTCTATAGCCTTTCTGTATGCAAGAATCTTTAAAAATTATTTCTGCCATCTTTTTTGCCATATGCCCCGTTTAAAGTACCATAAATACCCTTTTTTTATCCTTTTAAAGGACTTTTTAAAGTATTTAAATTTATTGATTTTATAAAGTCAAGTTGCCATCTTAACATTCAACTGGAAAATTATCCTTGCTCTGCTCAGCTAAAGAAAGTTCGCCTTGCTCAAGAGAGAATAGATTTTCCATAATATTTGCGGCATTATATCAATTATTTAGCGAAGCTCAATCTTTGCGAAGCAGTTAAGTTTGTTGGTTTACTTTATCGATTTTAAATGCTTTCTTTGCACAGCTATATAAACGGGGAGATATAAATTTCTATTAAAGCTGCTATTAATAACAAAAATATAGAGATTGCTATTAAATCAACAGTATCAATGATTATCCTTTTTATTTTTCCTTGTTTTAAAAAATCTCCTCTCCAAATCGCTATATAAATAATGCCTCCCGCGAGAGCGGTGGTTAAATAAGCCAGCATCTCAGGTATGCCATGCAAAAAATATTTTGTAAATGCAACAGGCAAAGCCATTATCCCTAGAGTATTTTTCGCCAGATTGCCTATAACAAAGCCCATAACACTGGCATTCCATGCAAGAATGAAAATAGCCCCTGCTCCATAAAAAAATGCAAATATTAAAGAGATGAACATGACTTTAAAATTATTAAAAAAGATTATTAAGAAAGTTCCTTCACTTGAAACTTTTCCAGTAGCAACTGCGGACTTTATCCCCTCAACAACTGAATCTTGCAAACTAAACAGAACAGCTATTTTTTCGCTGGGCAAGATAAATGTCCAAAAAGCAAAAGAAAAAACAAACCCCAAAAACAAAAACAAGAAAAAAGATAAAGCTTTATAATGCTCTTTTAAAAGCCAACTTTCAGATTTAAAATCGTCCTCTTTATCTTCTTCTACTCTAATTGCCCCCTGGACAACATACAAGCAAGATAAGACTGTGAGAAAAACCATAACCAAAGAAGAATACTCAGGAAAAATCCATATGCTCATTAGAATAGAAAGGGAAGAATAAAAAATTCCAACTAACATCATTTCAAGGGGGTGCCTTTCTGCTTTTTTTGGATTAAAGAGGATATTAAACATAATTATAGCATGGATTGGGGATTTATAAATTTAGCCCAAAAAGCAGTACCTATGCAAGTAGAAAAAAATTAGAGCTAATCAATACTGCCAAAGATGAATCATTAATCTTTAATAAAAATCTTGCTGAGCTTTAAAAGAGTGCATAATCTTAAAACTCATCTGCAAACATGGCTCACTCATCAAACATGCCGAAAGATTAAGTTAGTGATTATATAAATTACTGTTATACTTCAGAAATTTTTTACTTTTGATAGCCATTAAAATTCTTTGAATTTTGAGATGCTCAAAATCTTATGATTTTGGCATTCTTGAAATTTTATTGCAAAAAATGCCAGTTGCGTAGAGACTAAAAAGACATCATAAAAAGGATTTTGCGAATTTCGAGTATTTTATCTTCAGGAACTCTTAATTAAAATAAAGAGTTTTCTGTCCTTGTAAGCTAAAGATTAAGAGCAAACTGTATCTTAGACAGGCAAAAACTTTATATATCTATTTTAAGATGGGATATTATGAAAAATTGTGGGAAAAAGTGGTTGTTAGCATTTTTTTTATTTTTGTTGTTGCAGCCAGTTTTTGCACAAGAGTTTACACATGTCATTTCAAATTCTGAGAATTGGAAAGATGTTTATTCTTCTATTCATTATTCAACCCTCTCTGGAGCAGGAAATGATTTTCTTGTGAGCACTGCTCATGGAAATCTAATTTTAAATAACCTTAACAAGCAGAATAAAATAAAAGTTATAACCTCGAGTAAAAATCCATATGTATTCAATTACCCAGAGATGATCAAATCAAAAGGATTCGCAGATGCTACAGAGGTGGTAGTAGAAGATGCTAATCTTGAATTAATAACTGACTTAGAAGACATAAACAGTTTTATTATTGTTAGTGATTCTTATGGATATAATGCAGTTGCAGTTATTCCTTATGCTGTTTTAACAAAATCTTGGGTGTTCCTTGTAAACCGGCTAAATGTTTATGATATAGATACTATTTTAAGCAAAAGGGATGTAAAAAAAGTTATAATTTATGGCTATGTAAGCAGAGAAATCCGAGACACCCTTGCAAAATACAATCCTGAAATAATCGATACGGGAGATAAGTTTAAAGATAATATAGAGATAGTTAAAAAATATTTAGAGATAAAGCCTGTGAAACAGGTGGTTTTAACAAACGGGGAGTTTATAGAAAAAGAGATTATGTCTGGAGGAGAGCCTGTCCTTTTTACTGGGAGAGACAATGTTCCAGACCAGATAGGAGACTATCTAAAAAAGTCTGTAGTGGATGATAATATTACAGTAGGAGTTCTAATAGGAAACGAGCTTGTGGGAGCTGCAACAAATATCAGAAGAAGCACAGGAATGAGTGTAATGGTAAAATTTGCAAGAGGCGCTAGAGCTCAAGCCGGAGGAATAGAGGGTGTAGAAGGGCTTGACTTGTTCCCCCTGCCAACTCCAACTCTTAAGCTATTACTTCAATCAGTAAAATATAACCGAATTGGTTCTCAATTAGAAGTGACTTATAAAAGTGAATCTAATGTGCCTGTTTATTTCAAGGGGGTTATAACTTTAATTGCAGGAGAAAGAATAAAAATTGGGGATATAGATCCGGTTTTTATTGCTCCAGGAGATTTTAAAACAGTAGCATATTCTGTGAATGTAACTGCTACAGAAAAATTAGTGGCTGAGGTTTATACATTATATGGAGAAACCCCTCTTGCTTTAGATAGAGTACTTCAAGAAAGAGTAGATGTAAGTGTCGTGGAGGTAATTGACCGGTGCAAAATTGATATAAAGGGAATAAGCTACAATAAACAAAAAAAATCTTTTGCAGTAAAAACAAAAAATACAGCAGATGTTGATTGCTGGGTGGATGTGGAGCTTAAAGATGTAATGATAGACAATATAAAAAGAACCATCGGAACAGAGGGCTCTACAAAAATTGCCCGGGGAAAAACAAAAAAAATAATAATAAGCCAAGAATTAGCTGAAGAAGATATAGAAAAAAATACTTTTGTTGAGCTAATTGCATATTATGGAGAGAAAGAAGACAGCCTGGTTAATGTATTCAAAGGGAAATTTGAGCTTAAAATAGAGGCTATAACTATTTTAGCCTATGCTATAATCTCCCTAATAGCAATAATTGTGATACTAATTGTGATTATACTAATAATTAGAAGAAGAGAAAAAGAAGAAGAATAAAAACGTGATCCTTTCATAATTTTAAATGCACCAAATCCTAAATAATGCTTCTTAGTAGTTTAATTGCACTAAACCCCAAATAACACTTCTTAATAATTGCTTCTTCTCCCAATTTTGAATAGATTTTTGCATATCTTTTGAAACTCTCTATCAATGAACCTGCTTATATCTAATAACATAAATTTTCGTAAAAAATTTTGTTATTGGATAGATAGGAAATCACTGCAGTAAATTCCGAAAATCAAAAAAACCCTCTCGTTTACCCCGCCTTAAAAGGTGTGGTTTGTTCGTTGGGTTTTTAGGATGCTCAGAAATTAAAACGAACAATTATCCACATCTTAAAAGATGTGGTTTAATTTCTGACATTAAAGTGATTTACTATAATCACTCTTGATAAATTAAATTGTCAATTATCAGTTAAAAAGAAAAAATTGGGTTAGCAGATGCTTCCCAATTTTTTAAATACTATCATCTAATTTTATATTCGATAAAATGAGTTTTTTAGTTCAAAGTATGGCAAAGAGCCTAATAATTGAATGACAACATCAGTTGCATCATACTGCCTCACCCTCATCAAGAGTTCAATTAATAGAAATTATCAAATAATAATCAATAATTTAGAGCATTAATAAGAAAATTGATATCTTTACTAACTAAAGTTGTAGTCTTTAATTTCTTTATGGATTAAGAATAAATTTTTATGAATCTAGTAGTTAATTATATTTTTTTAGCTCTTTTTCTACTTTCTCAATTAGGTTTATAACTTTATAAAAATCCTTTTTATTAAGGCTGACCTCAAATAATTTTATTTTTAAAGGGATAGACATCAATCTTAAATCCACATCGTTCACGTCGCGCCCTTCTTTTCTTAGTTTAGACATTTCTTCTTTTAACTCGTGGTGTCTCCCATGCAAAAAATCAACTGATCTTTCTTTTAAAAATTTAGCCAACTCCTCTTCAGAATCAAATTTTCTGCTAGACAATTTTTCAAGAGGATAAATCTTATTTAAATAGTTTAAAATATCTTTAAGCTCTTTATTTTTAAGGGCATTGAAAATTTCTTCGAGTCTTTTATTACCAGCCCTTATTTTTTTACTTTCAAGTTTTCGCTTTCTTTTTTTCCGATGGATGATTCTTCTATCCTTAATTTTTTTCCTGCGTGTAATCTTTTTAGGCTTAAATAATTTTTTAATAAGAAAAAATAAAATAAAAAAGATAATTACACCAATTATGAAAGTTATTAAATTTTTCATTTTTTGCTTTTAGGTTTTGAAACTTTTTTCCCTTTAATTTTTCTTTTTTCATAAGTTTTTTCTTTTTTTCCTTTTCTTTCGCTCCCCTCTTTTTTCTCTTTGCTTTCTTTCTCTTCAGGTTTTGCTTCTTTTGCCTCTGTGCTTTCTTTTTCTTCAGGTTTTGCTTCTTTTGCCTCTGTGCTTTCTTTTTCTTCAGGTTTTGCTTCTTTTGTCTCTTCCTTTTTGCCATTTTCTGTTTTCCCGAAATTTTCCAACTCTTTAATCAAGCCCTCTTTGTCTATTATGCTTTTTAATT
>Ga0315276_10000910_pt1 | contig 26167 bp, 23 predicted proteins | sample YL17G05_0_MG_FD_204542 | JGI IMG/M metagenome (GOLD analysis project Ga0315276, IMG submission 204542) | Sediment microbial communities from Yellowstone Lake, YNP, Wyoming, USA - YL17G05_0 | ecosystem: Environmental > Aquatic > Freshwater > Lake > Sediment | place: USA: Wyoming | collected... | reverse complement strand
GCGAACGTATTTGGACGGCGTTGGCCACCTGCAAAAAGCAAAACAGGAATGTCTTTAAGTTTATCCATCATACACTGGTTGCTCACTGGACTAATACCTGTTATCCTGAATTACTGTGAACGGTTACCAAGTTTTTATGAAAAACCCTATTTTTAGCTTAAAAACAGGTTTTTTAGACATTCTCCCTTCAAAATTAAGGGGAAAGCCACCTCATTACTTGCTTAAAAACCGCGTTTTTGGAAACTCATACACGGCGTTAAAAAGTTAGGAAATTTTTGCCAGGCACATTTAATTGGTTGCTGTTTATAAGCAACCAATTTACAAATTTTTCAAGCCCTGCGGCAATATCCGTTTTCGGGTTATATCCTAAAACCTTTTTGGCTTTTGCGATATCCGCGTAAGTTCGTTCGACATCCTACTGATGGAACAGGCAAGCGTTCTATAACCGCCTTTTCCATAATTACCAAAAAAGGGTACAGGCCTAACGCCTGCACCCTTTAAGAAAAATCTCCACTTTACAGCACTACCATTGCAGTATTGCTGGGTTCGCCGTCGCCGGATTTGTTGACAGCGACGATACGGTATTCCAGTTCCTTGCCACGGGGCTGCTCAACCAACGTTGCCTCGCTGATAACGGCGGTAGCAACCTCTTCCCAGGCACCGGCGGGCCGCTCACGCCTCATTACCTTATAAGCTGCAGGAACACCACCATCGGCAGGGGCTTTCCAATCTAAAAAGACCCAGCCTTCACCCTGCTTCGGAGCTTCCAGTAACCTCGCCTGGCCGGGAGGGACTAATGAGGTATTAGCCTTTTTACCTGCCCAGCCGATGAGCTTTAGCTTGTCATCATCAAAGTGGACGGTGTTCTCGGCATAGCGGATATCGCTCCTCATTGCATCCGCCAAATCCTCCAGTGCCTCGTCCTTGTTGGTGGTAACCTCTTCAGCCACTGCCTGAGCCGCGATAGCATCATTTTTGGCGCTGGTATAAGTATTTATCAGCGTCGTCAAATCCGCAGGCAATACCGGCGGGGCCGGATAAATTGCCGCATTATCCGTTAATCCGCTTTTCATAGCCTGTGCCAATGCTGCTACCTCTGCTTCAGTTCTTGGAAATCTTGCCATTGCTGTAACTCCTTTCAAAAAAACAACTTAAACATAGTTCTCCCGCCATTGCGGGCCTCTTAGACGCTTTACAATGCCTTGATGTAAGCTTACATTGCCGTGATGTAAGTTTACAATGTTATAAAGTAAGCTCACAAAACCTTAATGTAAGGTTACAATACCTCAATGTAACGCCCCACCGGCCCAATGTAACCTTACAACATCACGATGTGAAGATACAATGTCACAATGTAAACTTGCAATATACCCGTGTAAGGTTACTATACCACGATGTAAGCATGCTTGCAAATCTATAAAACCACCATCACGGTATTGCTCGGCTCACTTTCTCCTGCTTTATTTAATGCAATGATGCGATACTCCAACTCTTGCTTTTGCGGTTGTTCTACCAATGTCGCTTCGGTAATAATCGCAGTTGCTACATCCTGCCAACTGCTGTTACTTCGCTTTCGCCGCTGAATCTTATATGCCCTTGGTTTGCCGCCATCGGCAGGCGCCTTCCAATCCAAGAAGACCCAGCCTTCACCCTGTTTTGGCGCTTCCAAAAGTCTCGATTGCCCAGGCGGAGTCAAAGCAGTAGCGGTCTGTCGGCCAGCCCAGCCGATGAGCTTCAGTTTGGCGTCATCAAAATTAACTGTATTTTCAGCATATAGAATATTGGACTTTAAAGCTTTGATCAAATCTTCCAAAGCGTCATCCTTTGCAGTCGTTGCTGTTTCCGCATGGGCTTTCTTTGCCAGTAGAACTTCGCACCTGTTCTTATAAACTAATGATTTCATCCTGAGAGCTAACAGATTAACCGGCGGTTTCGGATATACAGGGCGATTACTTAACAAACCACGCCACAACGGCCCTGCCAACGCAGCAATTTCAGCTTCTTTTTTAGGAAATCTCGGCATATTATTCAAAGTCCGGACGCACTCCGTCCCTGTCAGTTACATACGAAATAGATACGTTCATATCGTCAATTAAGCTTTTCGGCTAAACCACTCAACAAATCTCTTTAATCCAACTGCAATTTCGGTGTTTGGGTTATAGCCCAATTTTTCTTTTGCCTTTGTCACGTCAGCATAAGTCCGATAGACATCACCCGGCTGCACAGGAAACCGATTGATAACAGCTTTTTTGCCGAGCGCTTTTTCGATTTCAGATATCAATTTGTCAAGCCGAACAGGCCTCGACTCGCCAAGGTTGTATATTTCATAGCCCCGACAATTTTTTATCGCCGCCATTGTCCCATTGATAATATCATCTATATACGTAAAATCCCGCTGCATCGAACCGTCACCGAACACTGGTATTGGTCTGCCCTGTTCTATCAGCCTGGAAAACTTATGAACCGCCAGGTCCGGCCGCTGACGGGGACCATAAACAGTAAAAAAACGCAAACACGTTATGTTCATTCCGTAAAGGTGACTGTATGTATGACAGATAAGCTCACCTGCTTTTTTTGTAGCTCCGTAAGGCGAAATCGGGAAATCCACGTTGTCGCTCTCCGAAAATGGCACCTTCTTGTTATTACCGTAAACACTGGAACTCGACGCAAAAATAAACTTTTTTATCCCAAACTTTTTCGCCGCTTCAAGCATTACAACTGTACCATGCACATTTACGTCCTCATATCCAATGGGGTCTTCAATTGACGGTCTCACTCCCGCTTTGGCAGCCAGATGTATAATCATCTCTGTTTTTTTGTCACTCAATATCTTTTCAACACAAGCGGCATCGCGAATATCACCTTCTACAAGTTTGAAATTTTTATTTGATAAAGCCACCGCTATGTTTGCTTCCTTTATCTGCCTGCTGTAAAAACCGTCGAAATTATCCAGTCCCACAACTACCGTACCTTCAGACAGAAGCCGCTCACATAAGTGCGACCCGATGAATCCCGCTGCCCCCGTCACTAATACCTTCAAATCAAACCCTTTCTTATCTGCCGATGCTATGATACTCAATCCCCTGCTTTTTCATATAAACCGGGTCGTAAAGATTTCGCCCATCAAAAATAACTGCCTTATTAAGATTTTGAGCTATTAATTCAAAATCAGGGTTGCGAAATTCCTGCCAGTCTGTGAAAATCACCAGCCCATCGGCCAATTTCAGCATCTCATAACTTTCTTTTGAAAACTCGACCCGTTTTCCGAACTGTTTTTTCGCCGCAGGTATAGCTTCAGGGTCATACGCTCTCACCTTTATCCCTGCCTGTAGAAATTCTTCGATGCAGAAAATTGCAGGCGACTGGCGAATATCATCCGTTTTAGCCTTAAATGCAAGCCCCCAGACCACCAGCGTTGTTTTATTTGCCTTACTACCGTAATAATCAACTATCTTTTTGGCAAACCGCTCCTGCTGCCTGATATTTGCGTCACGAACTGATTCGACAATTGGCATCGGGCTATCATTTGCCTTTCCTATATGGATTAACGCACTGACATCTTTAGGTAAACAGCTCCCGCCATAACCGACACCTGGAAATAAAAACGCGTTTCCTATTCTGCCGTCACTACCTATACCCGCACGAATAGCTTCAATATCAGCCCCGACCTTCTCGCACAAACCGCCCAATTCATTCATAAACGATATCCGCGTCGCAAGCATACAATTGGCCGCATATTTCGTAAGTTCAGCACTGGCAATATCCATAAAGATTATCCTGCTTTTCTTCCTCATAAAAGGTGCGTAAATCTGTTTGAGGGTTTCCATCACCTCAGGATTGCCAGCACCGATAATAACACGGTCAGGCTTCATAAAATCCTCCACAGCCGAACCTTCTTTGAGAAATTCGGGATTGCTCACATAATCAAACCGATGCTTGGTTTTGGATGACATCAACTCAGTAATTTTCTTACCAGTTCCGACCGGTACCGTGCTTTTAGTCACTATGATTCTATAGCCGTCCATCAATTCAGCGATGTCACCAGCAACATTTAACACTGTGGATATATCTGCTGAACCGTCTTTCGCACTTGGTGTACCTACCGCCAGAAATATCACAAGAGACTTCTTGACCGCCTCTTTTAAATCTGTGGTGAAATACAGCCGCCCTGCCGCTTCATTATGCTTTACTATCTCGTCAAGACCCGGCTCATAAATCGGAATAATACCCTTTTCAAGCTTGGCGATTTTCTTTTTATCGTTGTCGACGCAGATTACATGATTGCCTCCGTCAGCCAAACATGCCGCCGCCACTAAACCCACATATCCGATTCCAACAACAGACACTTTCATTAACGCTGTCCTTTCTTAATCAACTCCAGGCAGACTCCGTCCCCCTCGGACGCAACAAAGTTTCTTTCTGGTTTACTATATCGTTTAATGTAACCTCACTTTAAAATTATATAAAGCCCAGTTATTGTATTATTTACCTATATCTTCAGCAAATTGTTTCGTCGAATATACAGTCGCGGAAATCAAAAGCACAGTAACAATAAATTCCACAACTTTTATTATCATCTTGGTTTTGGGAGCAACATTTCAAGTGCATATCTGCTTGCAATTTGCACTATACCAATCGAATGTTGCTTTGAGTCCGGCGTCTAAACCGGTTCTTGCCTCAAAACCGAAATGCTTTTTGGCTTGCGATGTATCGAGGCATCGTCTCGGCTGGCCATCAGGTTTTGTGCTGTCCCAGCAAATTTCACCCTTAAAGCTGCTTATTTTCGCAATTTTCTCTGCAAGCTCCTTAATTGTTATTTCAAACCCCGCTCCGATATTGACCGGCTCGGCATCGTTATAACGCTCCGTTGCCAGCAATATCCCCTCTGCAGCATCAGCAGCATAAATAAATTCACGCGAGACTTTGCCGGTTCCCCAGCAGTCAATATGGTCGGCACCGTTTTCGACTGCATCTACGCATTTCTTTATCAATGCCGGTATCACATGGCTGCTTTCCGGGTTAAAATTGTCCCTCGGCCCATAAAGATTTACCGGCAGCAAAAATATCGAATTAAAACCGTATTCCGTTCTGTATGCCTGCGACTGAACCAGCAGCATCTTTTTCGCAAGACCATACGGCGCATTTGTTTCCTCAGGGTAACCATTCCAGATGTCCTCCTCCTTAAACGGCACCGGCGTGAATTTCGGATACGCACAAACAGTGCCTATTGCTACGAACTTTTCGATATTACGCAGCCGTCCCTGCTCAATAAGTTGAACACCCATCATCAGGTTCTCGTAGAAAAATTTTCCCGGATGAGCCCTATTGGCGCCGATTCCGCCGACAACCGCCGCCAGATGAATAACAATGTCCGGCTTCATATCATCGTACATTCTTACAATATCTTCGAGCCTTACAAGGTCATAATCCTCAATTCTGGGCACAAGTATATTTTTGCAGCCACGTTTTTGCAGCCCTTCGACGACATAGCTGCCAAGAAACCCGGCACCGCCGGTAACAACAATTCGTCTATCCTTGAAAAAACCGCTCATCATCTACAGTCCTTCAATATTTTCTCTTCCCCTGCGATTCTCATATCAGCCTCGGTCATCATCCTCGCAAGCTCTTTAAATCTCACCTTTGGCTGCCACTTAAGCAGCTTCCTGGCTTTACTTGCATCACCCTGCAAAATATCAACCTCTGTCGGCCTGAAATACCGCTCGTCAATTTCGACATGTTTTTGCCAGTCTAAACCAAGATATCCGAAAACTTCGTCCAGAAATTCACGAATCGAATGTGTCTCTCCTGTCGCTATAATGTAATCATCCGCCTTTTCTTGCTGCAACATCAGCCACATCGCCTCGACATAATCTCCCGCAAATCCCCAGTCACGTTTTGCATCCAGATTTCCTAAATACAATTTGTCCTGCAAACCCAGTTTGATTCGCGTCGCTGCCCGCGTGATTTTTCTCGTAACAAACGTCTCGCCTCGTCTGGGCGATTCGTGATTGAACAAAATCCCGTTGCACGCAAACAGACCATAAGCCTCTCGATAATTTACTGTCTGCCAGAAGCTATATGCCTTTGCACAGCCGTATGGACTGCGTGGATAAAACGGCGTTTTCTCTGTTTGTGGCACCTCCACAGCCTTGCCATACATCTCGCTGCTCGATGCCTGATAGAACTTCGCCGGCTTTTTCATAGAGCGAATCGCCTCGAGAAGCCGCAACGTCCCCAGCGCATCGGTGTCAGCAGTGTAAATCGGCGTATCAAAGCTCACCCGCACATGACTCTGAGCGCCAAGGTTGTAAACTTCATCCGGCTCAATCTCATTTACGATGGCCGACAAATTGCTGCCGTCCGTCAGGTCGCCATACATCAATCGCAATTTGGGCTGCTTATGCGGGTCCTGATAAAGATGGTCAATTCTGCCCGTATGAAATGATGAACTTCGCCTTATAATCCCCCAGACATAATAACCTTTTTTAAGCAGCATCTCTGTAAGATATGAACCGTCCTGTCCTGTAACGCCGGTAATTAGCGCCTTCTTCATAACATCAGCCTTTCCCTGCGGCAACTTTTGTACACCGTCCCTTATATATTTATGCTATTTAAAGCTTTCAATAATAATTTGCAGCGTTTTATCCAAGGGTGTTTTAGCCTCCCAGCCGACAGCCTCTTTGATTCGGCCCAAATGCGGCAGCCGCCGCATCATATCCTCAATAGGTTTTCCGTAAGCTTTCTCATAAGGCACAAATTCCTTTTTACTTCTGCTGCCCGTCATCTCAATAATCTTATCAGCAAGTCCCTCGATGGTAACTTCCTCTGTTGAGCCGATGTTATACACCTTCCCCGCCGAGTTCTTGCCGTTCATCAGGCCCACAATTGCCTCCATAAGGTCGGCCACGTAGCAAAAGCATCGTCTTTGTTGCCCTGTGCCGTATATCGTAATCGGCTCATTCTTCAGCGCACTCTGCACAAAACGCGGCACCACCATCCCGTATCGGCCTGTTTGTCTCGGCCCAATCGTATTAAAGAACCTGCCTATCACCACCTCCAGACCATACTGCTGATAAAAAGCCAGCCCCAAAAACTCATCTATTGCCTTACTGCATGCGTATGACCATCGTGACATACTCGTGCTGCCCAGAACAATATCATCTTCTTCGCGAAAAGGAACTGTTTCGTTTTTACCGTAGACCTCGCTGCTTGAGGCAATCAGAATACGTCTGCCGTATTTATTAGCTGCATTAAGCACTACTTCAGTGCCGCCGATATTTGTCTCTATCGTATGAACCGGGCTGTCGGCTATCAGCCTGACACCTACTGCCGCCGCCAAATGAAAAATGACATCGCATTTTTTTGCCGCCTTCCTCATCAATTCGGCATTGCAGATGTCCCCCTTAATAAAATCAAACTTTCGGTGTCTTCTGAAATCCTCCATATTTTTTAAGCGGCCTGTGCTGAGATTATCAATAACTGTCACCTGATTGCCTTCTTTCAACAATCGCTCCGCCAGATGGGACCCGATAAAGCCTGCTCCGCCCGTAATCAACGCCTTCATATATTCTTTTGCATCCCTTTACTTAAGGGTAAAAATTAGATACCGTTCCTTCTCAACCGTTCCTATCGCGAAAGGCAGCGGTCCCCATATATCTGTGTAAAAACCCGCACCGAGCGGATTACTCATCGTCCCAGCCCATCGCAGCAAACCAATCTCAAAAATCCCATTCTGTATTGCCAATCCTTCCGGCAAGGGGTGAAGGTTTGTATTGTTTGTGGGAATTATTATTATATCCTTATGATGTGACGGTGGATTCTTAAAATTTAAAGCCGTCCCGCCGGCAGCCTCCATATAATATTGAAATCCCCAGTGTCCCTCAAACCATATCTTTCCGGTTTCATTGGCGATTGTTTTGCAAATGTTCCTGGCTGCAATTCTGGCGCTGTTAGCCAATGTATAATCTGCCCAGCAAACCGACACGGCTATAACTGCCGCCGGTAAAATTGGCCATAAAATACGCCACATTCCAATCCGGTTTTCATCCGTATTGCGTTGGTCGAGCCGCCGAACCATCAAAATCCCCGCCGCCGGAATCATCGGCAACAAACTGCGGGCATTAATCGTCCAGTTTATAAGACTTGCAAAAATAAATGTCCCGAATATCCAGAGCAGCAACAGCAGAGAATCAGCGTCTCTGCGTTTCCAAAAATCCGTAATTGCAAGCCCAAGAACACTTGTCCCCGCCGTAATCATTATACCAAATTGAATGGCAAAACCCCATTTTATACAGTCGGAATTGCATACTTCAAATTCGCCTATCCTTTCCACGAAATTAATTGCGAACATAGCCAAAATCGCCGGTAAAACCAGAACTATAATAAATCGCCTCGAATATAATAGCGGAATATAAAACAGAACTGTCAACATACAACCCCCGCAAAAAGACAGCCCCGTCAATAATTTCCAGAACGGTCTTTTGCCTTCCATCCATCCGACACGGGTCGCATAAGAGGCGGCATCAGACAATAGCCCCCTTCCGTAAAGAATGTATGTCAACAACTGGTATCCCGCCAAAATCATCACTGGTATAAGCAAAAATAAAATCCATTTCCCCACCTTGCGCTCCCGCACAACTGAATATACAAACAGCAGTCCTAATAGTAACATCCCGAAGTATTTCGTCAAGGCACATACTGCTATCAGTATTGCTGCAAAAAACAGATTTGAGCCACTCTTTTCTTTCATTCCCTTTATCCAGAAATACACCGCCCAGACCCAAAATGCCAGCATCGTTGTGTCGCACATAATATTGGTGCTCGAAACAAGAAAACCCGGCGTTAGTACCGCCGCCAACGCCGCAGGAATCGGCTGCGAACAAAGCATCCTGCCAAGATAATATATACCTGTCGCTGCTGCCACAGCAGCCACAATAAAGGTCATGTGCAGGGGAACCTCACCAAAACCAAAAAATTTTCCTGCAAGTGCAATGAAATAACACGCCAACGGCGGATTTTTCGTGACATTTGACATTTGCCTCGTTGTGCCATACCAGTTAACGGCAAAACCGTAAAAATCAACCGGCTCCTTCAAAATATGTTTCGCCGTCCAGATAAACAACGGGTCATCCATATGAAACGCTTTGCCCACAAATGGAGCGAGACATACTACGGTAATAACAACCGGTATCAACGCTGTGTTGCTCAAAACTCGTTTAACCTTCAAAGAGAACATCCATCTCCCCGCAAAACTCATTTTTACAAAACTATGGTTTTTCCCGGCATAAGGGAGAATAAACCGTCAATCCGCCGAAATCATACGCCACCTTGTATTCACTATGCACGTAATCAATAATAGCCGGTGCGTAATTCTGCATATCCGATTCGTATACTATCACCACTATCGCCGGCGGGTCGCTTTTTGCCTGATTGATGAGAGCCTGGTGTTCTTCGGGCGTCTGGTCGCCGGGCCATAAATAGTTCCATCGCGTAGGGTTGTGACGCCCGGATAAAAAATAAAACATAGGCTGATACGGCAGACAGAGAATCGACCGGTTCGGCTCTGCTTCTCTTTGCACCATTTTAATAATGTCTTCCAAAGAACCCGCCCGCTGGAGACTTAAACGCACACCTCCTCGGTCAAGTAAAACATCCCTGGTAGCTTCTGCCGGCCAAGTCAAAAACGCCGGCTTAACATATAACAAAAAACCTCCAGCTATTAGCCCGGCAGCAACAAACACAACTCTCCTCGAAAACACCGCTGCCAATTGGCTGTCGTATGATTTCCCGACAGCATCACCAACTGCCTTCGATAAAGCCCCAATAAACCACGCACACAAAATAAAAAATGGAGGTAAGGTGATAAGCGAATGGTATATATCAGACCGTGTCAACGCCTGAAGGTAAAAAAACATCGAAAGCACAAGAATAAATGCTATGTGCGAATGCTCTATATAAAAATGCCGCCGGACAACCAACCGCAGCAACCATATCGCCGCAAGAAATTCAATCACCGCCGGAACATAAAACAGCCCTATCAGCAGATTATTCATAAATGGCCGCCCGGCAACAAACATCGGAAGCGGCAGCGAACTGGTCTTTGTATATCTGGTCAGCAGGAAAACAACCAATTGCTTAAACATATAACCGGCCGCACCACTGGCGAACCAGTAAATCACCAGCGGCAGCATTATTACCGCCATTGTCCCCGCCCAAAACCTCAGCATCCTGCCGGTATCAGGCTTACTGACAGCGTCCCGGCTCGCAAACCTAAGTGCAAAAATATATGCTATCGCGGCAACAATCAGGTAAACGCCCTGGTCGTGCCGAAGCAGCAATGTGGCGACATTTGCCGCTCCCGCCAGAATCGACCAGCGGCGCCGGCCTGTAACCGCTGCACGAATTAAAAAAAATACCGCCAAAATGGCGGCAAGCTCCCCCTGCCAAACCGCATACGGAACAAAATTAAAAAAATCTATCCCTAAAACAGTTGCCGGCAATGCCGCCGCCAGCGATAAAATTCTCCCACCCACCTGCCGCAATATCGCATATAGAACCACCGGAATCAGAACATAAATACATAACCCCATTGCCCGCAAAGATACCAGCGAGGTCCCAAAAAGCTTGAACATCGCTGCAAGAGTATAGAACGACAAAGGCGGCTGTAAACTGACAAAATCGCGATTTGGAACCTGCCCCTCCATAACCCGAACCGCCCCGTAAGCCAAAAAACCCTCGTCTCCGAGGTCAATCTCAAAGCGATACCGCGGCAATCCCAGACCAAGACAAAGAATTATTATCACAGCACAGCAAATGCCATCGCCAATGAATCGTCTCATCATTTTTGCCGAATTTTACAGCCCAAATCTAATTTGATTTTTCGTGCCATTGGGCAACCTATGCTGTTACCTCTCCGCCACCCCAAAAAAAGCCAAAAAATAGTAAATAATCAACCATCACCTGTCAATTCTTACAGACTCCGTCCCCCTCAGTTGCGCAAAAAAACGGACACACTTCTCCATCTTCTGCCCGATTCCTCGCACTGTTTTTTGACGAACTGAATCCGTCGCTCTAATCAACGGTATGTGTTATAACATAAGTATCGACAAATAAAGAAGATAGCTTTAATATAGACACCTCCGTGCACCGCTTCTCCGATATGTCTGCATAGCATAAAAATTCTACGCCTAAAACATTACACAAGTTCACTCCCATAATTTTTGACAAATATGAAAAACCGAAAAATTCATAAAGGTAGGTTTTCAAAACCAACCCCACACAAAATCTTTAGAAATGCCCATCCTGATAGCTTTTATAGCCGTGGTAAATGCCTTTTTATAGGACTTATGCTCAAATACTTACTCAAAAAGAGGTTATCAACTTAAATATCCGTACCGCCTTTTGCTATTACCTTCCGTAGTATGAACAGAAAGTTTTGTCGGTTTCCCAGACGGTAATGCAGTGCAGAGCCGCCCGGCTGAACTTGCCGGATAGCCTTTTCCATGCGAAAACCGCGATATTTTCAACAGTAGGGTTGGTTTTACTGAATTCAGGCACATCGGCATTAAGATTTTTATGGTCAACCAGCCTTATAAGCTCATTGTCCACAATCTTTTCAAAATCACCTGTCTGAAACCGCTCTTCGCCGACAGGCATCTTTACCGTAACCTCAACGATATAATTATGCCCGTGACCTGCCGGATTCGCACATTTCCCAAAAACTTCAAGGTTGCGCCGGCGGGAAAATTTGCCGTTCCACAGTGTATGGGTCGCAGCAAACTCAAATTTTTCGCTAAAGTAAACCATTTTCCAGTCCTCACAGCTAACCTCAATTTTCCTGAAAGGGCTTAACGACAAACCCAATTTATTAACAGCAGCTTTATTAAACCTATTAGATAGTCTTTTTCTGCTTAAGCTTAATAACTCAGCCAGTTCAGGCAAATCGATATGCTCGCCTTTTCGAAATCGTTTTCTTATCCGCCTGGCAAAAATCGGAACTACAAATTCGCGGACAATTTTATCAATATCAAGAACATTAACAACAAAACCAGTGTCGGCATCAACTTCACCAGACAGTTCCGCCGCCAACTCGAAAAATATCCCCAGCCCTTCGCCCGAAGGTTCTGATGCGTACGAATTAAACCCGTTTCTGTCTTTGGGCAAAAAAGGATTTATTGTGAACCGCACGCATCTGCCCAGTATATGCATAAAAAAACCTTTTTTGCTTCTCCGCCCCCCAACTCTAAGCTATTTATTCCCATTATGCATCAAAGTCATAATCTCGCTTCGGCTTCGGGGGTCTTTCTTGAATATTCCGCGAAGTGCCGAAGTCACCATCACCGAGCCCTGTTTTTGGGCCCCTCGAATGGTCATACAGCTATGTGCCGCCTCCAGCACAACCGCCACACCCTGCGGCTTGAGGCCATCCATTATAAAATCGGCTATCTGCTCTGTAAGTCGTTCCTGAAGCTGCAATCGCCGGGCAAAACAATCCACAATTCTCGCTATCTTGCTGACCCCAAGCACCATCCCCGACGGCAGATACGCAACGTGAGCCGAACCGATAAAAGGCATTAAATGATGCTCACAAATGCTATAGAAAGGTATGTCACGCAGCAGAACTATCTCATCGTAGTTCTCTCTGAAAACACTCCTAAGATGGTCTTTAGGGTCTTCTCTCATCCCCGCCAGCAGTTCGGCATACATATTTGCAACCCGTCTCGGCGTCCTTTTGAGTCCCTCCCGCCCAATGTCTTCGCCGACCGCAAGCAAAATATCACGCACCGCTTTTTCTATCTTTGCAACGTCAACTTTTGCCTCGTTTCTTTTACCCATATTTCACATCCTGCAAACCAAAAATTATTTTTTGCCTTTTCCTATGTTCATCAGATAAGTAGTCAGCAATCTCACGCCGAACCCGCTGGCGCCTTCAGCGGAAAATTCGGTGGGTTTCTCAATCATATCCACGCCCGCAATATCCAGATGGGCCCATTTTGTCTCACCTGCAAACTGCAGCAGAAACGCCGCCCCCGTGCAGGCCCCGCCCCATTTGCTGCCCACATTCTTCAAGTCGGCTATCTTGCTCTTCATTTCTTTTGCGTACTCCTCACTGCACGGCAACGGCCAGACCTTTTCACCGCTTTCCTCCGCCGCCGCCTGCAACTGCTTTATCAGCTTCTCGTCATTACCCATAAGCCCGGCCATATATTGCCCCAGGGCGACCATACACGCCCCCGTCAAGGTAGCTATATCAATGATAATTTCACACTTCTGTTTAACAGCGTAGCTGATAGCATCGCACAATATCATCCGTCCCTCAGCGTCGGTATTCTGCACCTCGACCGTCTTGCCGCTGAACGTGGTGATTATGTCCCCCGGCCGATAGCTCGACCCGCTCGGCAGATTCTCCGCCGCAGGGATAATCCCGTATATATTCAACGGCAATCCCAATTCCGCCACAGCCTTTATCGTGCTTAAAACCGCTATCCCGCCCGATTTGTCCAATTTCATCTGCTCCATATTCGCCGATGGCTTGATGCTTATCCCGCCTGAGTCGAAGGTTATCGCCTTGCCGACAAGAGCAATCGCAGGCGCCTCCTTCGTTGCCGCATATTTCAGGACAATAAATCTCGGCCTGTTTTGCGACCCCGACCCTACCGCCAACACGCCTCCCATACCCATATCAGCCATCTGCTTTTCATCGAAAACCGTGCAGCTAATCCCCTTCGTACTCTTTGCCACCTTCTGTGCCTCTTCTGCGAGCTTGGCCGGACTTATCACGTTAGCAGGCCGATTGGCCAGCGTCCTTGCATAACTCTGAATCCTGCCGATAATAATTCCGCTCGAAATGCCCTTCTCTAATTTTTTAACTCTCTCCGAATCAGGGTCGATAAGCTTAATCTCAAGCACGCTCGGCCTGCCGTTTTCGCTTTCGGTAACATACTCATCATAACTATAACTGCCGTAATAAGCCCCTTCTGCTATAACGTGTGCAATCTTTGCCAAATCGAATCTCTTCTCGAAAGGCTTATGCAGCGTCAAAGCAACATCTTTTACCTTCATCGCCGCCGCCTTATTGGCCGCTTGAGCCGCGGCTTTCCTGACAGTATCCAGCGTTGCTTTTTTTTCTTCGCCCAATCCAATCAGCAAGACCCGTTTCGCTCCAATCCTGCCATCGCCATACAGCACTGCACAGTTTCCCGCTTTGCCTTTGAAATCGCCAAGTTTAACTAATCGCTCGATTGCACCGCCAAGTTTGCCGTCAAGCTCGCTGCTGACAACATCGCTCTTTCTCGCCGTGCTGCTCGCCTCGCTTGCGCTCCGGCGCAGCGGGCGCACTTGGCGCAGCAGGTTAGCATCGCTGAACTGCCCCACTACCAGTAAATCCGTTTCGCACTCGCTGAAACCACAGGGCTGTGCTTTCAATTCTACACTGATAATCTCTTTCATTTTTCCAGACTCCTGACTTCTGCCTTCCGTCCTTTGTTCTTCACTCTATATCTCAAATAACTCTCTATGAATCCATCGAGTTCCCCATCCAGCACCGCATCCACGTTGCCGGTCTGAAAATCGGTTCGATGGTCTTTGACCATCTGATAAGGCTGCAATACATAACTGCGTATCTGGTTTCCCCAGGCAATCTGTCCCTTATCGCTGTACAGCTTCGACAGTTCCGCATCGCGTTTTTGTTGCTCGAGCATATACAGTTTTGCCTTGAGGTATTTCATCGCCTGTGAGCGATTTTTGTGCTGGCTCCTTTCATTCTGGCACTGCACCACAATACCCGTCGGTATATGTGTGATTCGCACCGCCGAGCTTACCTTATTGACGTTTTGTCCCCCAGGCCCGCCGGCTCGATAAAAATCCATCCTGATGTCGTCTTCTTTTATCTCGATATCGATATTTTCATCAAACTCCGGGTTGCAATCAACCGCTGCAAAACTCGTATGCCGCCGCTTATTCGAATCGAACGGGCTTATCCGCACAAGCCGGTGAACACCCATCTCGCACGATAGCCTCCCGAACGCAAATGGCCCGCTCACCAGCAGCGCAACAGACCGTATCCCTGCCTCCTCGCCGGCCACAATATCAAGCTCCTGCACCCGGTATTTTTTGTTTTCAAAATACCTCGTATACATCCGAAGCAGCATCGCAACCCAGTCGCAGCTTTCCGTTCCTCCTGCACCCGCGTGAATACTGAAAAAGCAGTTCCTCATATCGTTCGGCCCGGACAGCAATCCTACCAGCTCGATTTTGTCGCACTTTTTCAGAAGTTCGCCCAGTTCCTTTTCGATTTGCGTCAGCGTCTCCCTGTCCGATTCTTCCGCTGCAAGATTAAAAAGTTCACTCAGGTCATTGACCGCCAAAAATGCCTCATCCGCCGGCTCGACCACCGATTTAAGCGCACTTAATTGAGAAATCACCCCCTGGGCCGATTCCTGATTGTCCCAAAAATCGGGTCTGGCCATCTTTTTTTCGAGTTGTTTGAGTTGATTTTTCTTGTTGGACAAGTCAAAGCCAGTCCCGGACTTTTTCAATCCGGGTCCGCAACGCCGTTAACGCTGTTTTTAATTCCGTAACTTCCATCTTCTGACTTATGACTCCTGTTTCCTTAATTTTACCCTATTAATTCCATATCTCAACTGTGTTTCTTAAAAATTACTTGAAAATTCGGTTTTTTCCCTCATAATACGATAAGTAAGGTAGTTAAGTTTGAAAAGGAAGCATTATGCCTCTTACCCGACGAGAGTTTTTCAAATTATGCGGTATTTCAGCCGCCGGCATCGGTATTTCACAACTCTGCATCCCGGAAGTATTAGCTGCTCTCGAAAAGGCTGCCGCAGGCAACCCCCCTGTCATCTGGATTCAGGGTGCAGGCGATGATGGCTGCCTGGTTTCTCTGCTCAACAGCGCACATCCTTCTATCGCCGAAGTCCTGCTCAAGATTATTTCATTACAGTATAACCCGACAATAATGGCCGCTTCCGGCAAAACCGCCATCTCACATTTACAGGCAATCTCGGAAAAGGAAAAGGGCAAATTCATCCTCATCGTCGAAGGTGCGATTCCCACAAAAGATAACGGCCTATACTGCACCATCGGCCAAAAGGATGGCAAACATATTACAATGCTTGAAACGCTGAAAGACCTTGCTCCCAAAGCAAAGGCCATAATCGCTCTGGGCGCCTGTGCCGCCTGTGGTGGCGTCTCCGCCGGAAAGCCTAACCCGACAGATGCCAAAAGCGTAAAAGACGTTCTCGGCAAAGATGCCTCCGTAATCAATATCCCAGGCTGTCCCGCTCATCCCGACTGGCTCGTAGGAACTCTCGTCCATCTGCTTATGTTCGGCCCGCCCCAGCTCGATGAACAAGGCAGACCCAAAATGTTCTTCAGCGACACCATTCATCAGAACTGCCCCAACTATTCTTATTATATTGACAATGTATTTGCCTCAAAATTCGGCGAAAAGGGCTGCCTCATCCAGTTGGGCTGCAAAGGCCCTGTAACAAATTCCGACTGCCCGACAAGACGCTGGAACAGCAAGGTCGAATGGTGTATAGGCGCCGGCGCTCCCTGCATCGGTTGTTGTAGTATGGAATTTCTCGACGGCCTTACACCGTTCTACACCGCTTTGCCGAAACCGCTTTGGCCCAAAAAGCAAACTGAACTTGCCTGACTTAAATGAAATCAGCGACAAAGGACACAATAATGGCTAACCAGAAAATCACAATTGACCCCATAAGCCGGATTGAAGGCCACCTTGGAATCGAAGTGGAGGTGGATAAGGGCAAAGTCGTTGACGCCCGAACCATAGCTACGTTGTTTCGCGGTTTTGAAATAATCCTCAAAGACAGAGACCCTCGTGACGCCATAAATATAACTCAGCGAATATGCGGCGTTTGTTCTGCTGACCACGCCCTCGCCTCCGCCTGCGCCCTTGAAAATGCCTTCGGCGTTACCATCCCCGACAACGCCCGCATCATCAGAAATCTCGTCGTGGGAGCAAACTACCTTCATTCGCATATACTGCACTTCTATCATCTTGCTTCGCTCGATTACGTTACCGGGCCTGATACGGCCCCATTTATCCCTCGCTTCAAAGGCGACTATAAGCTGCCCAAAAATGTAAACGATACTATTGTCAATCATTACCTCGAAGCCCTGAAAATAAGAGTAATCCCGCACGAAATGCGTGCGATTTTCGTCGGCAAAGCACCTCATCACGTCGGCTTCGTCGCCGGCGGCGTTACCCAAAAACCGACCGTAGACAAAATTACCGCTTACCTCTGGCGACTCAAACAGGTGCAGGAATTTATAAATAATGTCTACGTCCCTGACGTTATGACAATAGCCTCGGCTTACGGCGATTATCAAAAAATCGGCGTCGGTCACAAAAATCTCCTCGCTTACGGCGTCTTTGACCTCGACTCCGCAGGCAAAAATAAATTCTTCAAACGCGGCAGATACATCGGCGATAAACTGCTGGACGTAGACGCAGCAAAAATAACCGAAGACGTAAAATATTCCTGGTACCAGGACAAAACCTCAGGCAAAGCCCCAACAGACGGCCTTACCGAACCTCAGCCGCAAAAGACCGCCGGCTATTCCTGGGCAAAGGCGCCTCGTTACGAAAACACCCCTTATGAAGTTGGTCCGCTCGCCCGTATGTGGATAAACAACGATTACCGCAAAGGCATCTCCGTAATAGACCGACACGCCGCCCGCGCATTGGAGGCACAAAAAGTCGCCAACGCCCTTGAAACCTGGGTTTCGCAGTTAAAGCCTGATGGCCCGGTTTGGACGGATTGTTCCGTTCCCCAGACCGGTGCAGGCTGCGGTATGGTCGAAGCCGCTCGCGGTGCGCTCGGCCACTGGCTCAAAATCAAGGACTCAAAAATCGAAAATTACCAGTGCGTTGTCCCCTCAACCTGGAACACCTCCCCGCGTGATGACAGGGGTATTCGCGGCCCGATTGAAGAGGCTCTGATTGGCACGCCGGTCGCTGACGCCGATAATCCCATCGAAGTTGTCAGGGTCGTCCGTTCGTTCGACCCCTGCCTTGCCTGTGCAGTCCATTTAATAAAACCTAACGGCCAGATAAAGAAGTTCAGGGTTGTCTAAAGATAAAAAACTCATCATCGGCTGCGGAAACCTTCTCCTTCAGGATGAAGGTATCGGCGTTCATCTTATCGAATACCTCAAAACCAGACCTGTCCCCGGCGATGTCGAGCTGCTCGATGGCGGCACGGCAGGCTTTGCCCTGATTGATTTTATTCAGCGTGCCGACAGGGTTATTATCGTCGATGCTGTTAAGGCTGATGGCCCGCCCGGCCAAATCTACCTTTTCGGCCCCGAAGATTTCGAAACCGACAACCCCCCGAAAATCTCCCTTCACGACATAACCTTAAAAGATGTTTTCGAGATTATCCGAAAAATCGGCGCTCTGCCGAAAATTAAAATTATCGGCATCGAGCCGAAGATTATTGATTATGGTATGAAACTGTCCCCCGAATTGGAGCAATTACTGCCGAAAATCGCCGAACTGGCACTGAAGGAAATTGAAAAAATATAAATCTGTCCCCCACCCTGCTTTCTACTTTTTCTCCTCTGGTTTCCGTTCCGGCTTCTTGAAAGTTTCCATCTTCTTTACGTATTCCGCAAACGCCTCTTTGGACTTCTTCAGCTTTTCCGAAGCCTCTCTCGGCGTCTTCTTTTCCTCCTGCCGCATCTTGTATTCCCATATACCGTATGCAATCCACCCTATCACCAGTATTGCGACCGCGATGCCTATTAATGCCCAAAACATACCGATTTCCCGTAACTTTTACAATTCTGTATGTCCCGTTTTCACAAGTCCTCCGCCTCAAAATACCCAATCTCTGTTAAATCGTCAAATCAAATTATTTTTCCCCGACCCGCAAAAGATTCGACTTTTGCTCACTTTTCAGTATAATTATACTGGAAAAATGGCTCTTCCGTAAATTATTAAAGGGATTATGCTATGCGTGACCAAAGGCAAGAAGATAGCCCTTCAATATGTCCCAAATCCGGTAAACCGCTCAAATTCGGCGCAAGAAAACGCTGGGTCAAATGGTTTTTCCCGATTACGGGCTTAGCGGCATTTTTATGGTTCTTGGTCCGCGTGATTCCTAAACCAAGCCGGGCAACTTACCCATGTCAGCGTGTAGCGTTTCCGCTTGCCTCAAGTTTTATATCGTATATTCTGGGGCTGAGTATTGTCGCATTAGCGATGCGAAAGGCGAGACGGAGGTTTCATCAATCACGTTACATACTTGCAGTAATTTGTCTTATTGTAGGGCTAATTGCGGCTTTTTTCACAATAAGCCTGCACAGCAGATATGCAGGAGCCGCTTTTGTCCCCCCTGACCCGCCAAATACTCCGATGGGTGTCGCGAAAGGGATTTTCCCCGGCCGGGTTGTCTGGGTACGTGACGCAAATGCAACCTACTGGGACCCTGCGTGGAACAGCAGGAAAGACATTCATTACTGGGATGACAGCTATACCGATGCAAATGTCGTTGAGGAAATGATGTCAAAGAGTCTGTGCTGGCTTACCGGCGAAGTAACTGACAAAGCGGCGTGGGACAAGCTTTTCAGGCAGTTCAATAAAACTCACGGCAACGGCGACATTTGGATACACTTCCGGCCAAAAAATAGCCATTAAACCTAACTGTGTTGAGCAAAAAGGGCTTAATACTGATCCTAATAATTTCGCTGGCCTTAGTCCGCAGATGGTTGCCGCCCTGTTAAAGCAATTGGTATGGGAGGCTGGTGTTGACCCGTGCTGCATTACAATATGCGATTCCTCCCGGTATATAGCGAACAAGATTTTCGACAGATGTTACGCCCTGTTTCCAGAAGTTCACTATAATGTAACCAATTTCTATGACCCAAGTTATCACTGGAAAGACGACCGGCTCACCGACCCGCGCCGGCCACCTGTTCAGCCTTCGCCTGAACCTTTGATTCACTACAGCGGTCTTAATCCGGACGGCAGTCCAATACCATCCAACTATGTGCCAATGCCATTCGTTGATGCCAATTATGTCATAAGTCTGGCAATAATGAAATGCCACGGCCAGGCAGGCGTAACACTCACCGGTAAGAACTGGTACGGCTCGTGCTGCGTTACACCGGGTGATACCAAGCACAATTTTTTGAACAAAGCTGCACAATCACCCCAGTACAATCACTACAGACTTATGGTTGACCTGATGGGCTACGAAAACCTCGGCGGAAAAACTATGCTCTTTATATTAGACGGTCTGTTTGGGTTTCCTGCAGAAACCGGTGCTGCTTCCAAACCCGTAAGGTGGAATTTTTTTAACAATGATTTCCCCTCCAGCATATTTATGTCGCAGGACCACGTTGCGATAGATTCCGTGGCTTTGGATTTTTTACTGGCTGAATTCTCCAACAGCACCATTATCACCAGCAAAGGCGCCATAGATGACTACCTTCACGAAGCTGCACTTGCCAACGACCCCTGTTCGGGGACATTTTATGACCCGGAAGCAGACGGAGCAGGATTGCAAAGCCTTGGCACCCACGAACACTGGAACAACCCGAATAACAAACAGTATACCCGCAATCTTGGCACCGGTGCCGGCATCGAGCTTGTTTCTTCGCCGACAACCAACTGCCTTGGCCCTCTCGATGGTGACATTGACGGCGACTACCAGGTCGACTATTCAGACCTTTATCGAATTGCAGCGCAATGGCCGGGCGGTGATGACCCGAACAGCGACCTTGATGGCAGCGGAGTCGTTGACTTCAATGACTTTGCCATACTGGCAGACAATTGGCGCAAGTGCAATGTAATGCCGCAGATTTTCCAGGCCGGTTTTGAAGACTGTAATCTTGTCGGCTGGCAGGCCACCGATGCAAATGCCTGGCGGATTGAGGACGCGAATGGCGGTAGGCCCGGCAAGGCACTATCTCTATTTACGCAGAGTGTCTACACACCCCCATACACATCGCCTCGTAACATCAATTTAATCCCCGATGTGAACGTGGGCAGCTTCGTGATGGAACTTCAAATGCTATCGACAAAACCCTACTATGCTGGTCGAGACCTGATCGTGTTTTTCGGGTATCAGGACCCTGCACATTTCTACTATGCACATATCGCCGATGTGGCGGACAATGTCCATAACAGGATACATATAGTTAACGGTGCCCCTCGTGCGCCGATTGACGAGACCCGCAACTCCGGAAATAGTTGGGAAGGCGGGTGGCACACTGTTCGGCTGGTACGCAATATTGACAGTGGGAAAATTGAAGTCTACTTCGATGATATGAACACACCCGTAATGACCGCCACTAATACTCGCTTCCTGCAGGGTAAAGTCGGTGTAGGTTCATTTGACGATGTCGGCCAATTTGACAACATTCGGCTGTGGGGAAAGTAGATGTAAAAGGGGCAAAACAGACTATTTTTTAAACGGCATCCCCATCTTTTTAATCTGTTCTTTCGTAAACGGCTCGCCATAGTTCACAAACTGAACCTTTGCAGGCTCATTGCCCTCGATAGGAATCCATTTGTCGCTCGCATCTTTGGTCAAAAACGTCCATTGCAGTTTGTCCGGCACCAACGGCACAATCCCCTTCCAGTTGGCCATTTGGCCGTCCTTGAAAGTCGCCATCGGCACAGACTCGCCCTTCTGCAGCAGTTTCATCGCAGCATTGCCGTGACAATCGGCACAACCTTTGGCTTTTGCCTGCACCGCGTGCGTAAAATACGGTGCATAAGCGATAAACTTCTTATTGTTGTAAACCGCCGTCTGAACCGTGCCGGCTGTTACCTTGCCCTTATAATTAACCAGCAGCAGCCAGTCCTGGACAGGCTTCAGGAAATTGCCTTCCTTTTTGCCTGTCCTGGCGAAATTGTCTATATGACAGTTCAGGCAGGATATCGAATTTGATATATGACACGCAAGACAATCCAGCTTGCCCCGATGAACGGTGTGTGGCCGAATATCGTTTTCTTTCGGCTTATGGCAGTCCGTGCAGTTTGCCCTCACCGCCCCTTCGTCCCGCATCGAGTGCCGCAGCGTCCCGTCGCCGTGAACATCCTGCCCCTTATGGCAGTCGGCGCATACCTTGCCTTTGGCTATATGAACATCGACGCTGTTTGAGTCTTTGCCGGCATCGAACGCCGCTTTTGCCCTCAAATGACAGACCGTGCAGGTATCCATCTCTCTGGCCTTTTGAACGCTGTAGCTGCACTTATCTCCATCCTTCTTGACATGGCACTGGTCGCACGATTTTACGTGACAGTGATTGCAACCAAGCTTGTCGTATGGGATATTCGTAATGCTTTTTAAGCCGTCTTCCTTCTCATACCAGTATCGCATTCCTTCGCCGGTATAGTGGAGACTCTTGGAAATGCAGGTATCTTCCTGTCCCTGATTTGTCGCCGCAGGTCTGCACATCACCAGCAGCACAGCCGCAACAACCCCCGCCAACACAGCCTTTGTTCTCATTTACACTAACCTCCCTGTGTTTTTACGCCTGCGCAGCAGTCACCATCTTTTCAAAAAGCTCCCTCTGCTCCGCCAGCAGCTTCACCCTGTCCTCAGGTTTACTCGTCGTCTCCAGCCCAACCCAGCCCTTGTAATCCATCTTCACCAAAAGATTAATCAACGCTGAATAAGGATAATCCGTGGAATCCAGTTCTCGAACGTGCACAAGCCCTATTCTATCCTTGAGAAGATTAAAATTATACTCTAGTCCCTTGCCCTTCAGGTCTCCCTTGTTGCAGTTCCAGGAGACCTTGACATTGGGATTATCTGCTATATCCATAATCTTTTTGAACGTCGGCACGTCTTCAAAATCACCGTGAACCTCCAGTCGGAACTCTTGGCTGTAATCTGCCCCGAACTTCCCAACCTCATTCACCGATTTCCCAATCTGTTCAATGGTCTGTTCAATCGGGACTTCCTTGTGCTTCTTATTGGGCATCGCCCTTACCCCGCTGCCGCCAATATCGTGGCTTAACTTGATAAAGTCCTTCACAGTCTCGATATTTTTCTTCAGTTCTTCCGGGTCAGGCGAATCGAATCCTATCTTCGCTCCAAGCCCAATCAGCGTAATAGGGCTGTCCGCAAACCGCTTCTTTACGTCTTTTCGCTGCTGCTCATTAAGACTCGGCTCAACACCGTGTGCGTGAGTGCTGCGAAGCTCGACGCCATAAACCTTCGCCGTCTCACAGTTCTTCAAAAGGGTCGGCAGGTCCCAGTCTTTGGCCAGTTCATAAGTAACCAGACCAAATCGCATCTTCGAGCCCGGCTTATCTTTAGAAGAAGCCTTGAGCGTATTACAGGAAGTAAGAGCGGTAGCCGCCAGAATACCCACAGCACCTTGTGTGCTGCGAACCATAAATTCACGCCGTGAAATTCTTTTCAGTTCTGACATCTTAATTTACTCCTTTAATATCTGCTGCCTATACCTGGTCCGGAATACGGTAGTTCTTGCGATACGCCGGCTTAAGCAAATCATTGGCATCCTTGCTGTTGGTAAATGTCTCGCCCTTGCTGTCAAATGCCAGTTGTTTATTGCCCACGCGATAAGAAATGTTGGCCGCATTGACAAGAATATTACTGTAATGGCCCTGCTCGACATCACCATTGGGCATTTTTCGCGAGCGTATGCAGTCAATAAAATTCGCCTCGTGCGGTTCGCTGGGGAATCTGCCGTGCTGCTGGTCTAAAATCTTATAAGTAGCATCATCGCCTTTTCCTTCTTTCTCGATTACCTGCCAGCCTGCGCCCATTCTGCCCAGATACATCATCCTGTCTGTGCCGAATATCTCAATCCGGTCGCCGTTCGTCGGCCAGTTGGGCCACTGGTCGCCGAACCGCACCTTTTCTCCTGCCTTAATCAGGTAAGGCGTAAAGCACGTCAAATCGAGCGTCATAACAAAATCGCCGTATTCATAAGTAACCGCCATAGTATCCGGTGCCTCACGCTTGTCATTATAAGCGAGTCTGCCGCCGATGCAGGTAATTGTCTTTGGCGGCTGCGGGTCGCCCATAGCTATCCTCGCAAGGTCGAGCGTGTGTGCCGCATCGTGACCTATCTGACCGGTGCCGAATGCCCAGTAGATATTCCACCGCTTGTGCATATAGGGATTATATGGCCTCTCCTGTGCCGGCCCAAGCCAGCGGTCCCAGTCAAGACCTTTCGGTGCCGGCGCGTCTGGTTGCGGATTCCAAACAATATCTGCCTGCAGCATACTATAAACCTTCACATACAACACTTTGCCCAGCTTGCCCTCCTTGATGTAATCGCGGGCCGTGTAAGCATAATCAGCGCTGCGGTTCTGTGTCCCGCACTGCACAATTCGTTTATATTTCCTCGCCGCCTCGACCATCTTCCGGCTTTCCCACAGCGATATCGCTATAGGCTTCTCAACATATACATCCTTGCCCGCCTGGCACGCCCATACCGTCGCCAGTGCATGCCAGTGTTCAGGTGTCGAAATCAGCACTCCGTTGACGTCCTTGTCGTCAAGCACCTCTCGCATATCAGCAACGCGCTTTGGCGCAAAACCCTGTGATTCCTCCAGTGCCTTGATAGTGCCGGCCCCTCGCTCATCATTAACATCACAGGCATATTTGACCTGCACATTCGGCAGCTTTATCATTCTCGTAATCACCTTATGCCCGTAATTGCCCGCACCGATAATGGCCAGCACCACTCTTTCATTTGCTCCTGCCGCATTGGCAGATGGCGCCGGTGTCTTTGCGGGTTTGCTGTTGGCATCTGCCGGTTTGCTGTTTGCGTCTGCCGGCTTGTCAGCCGACTTCGACACTGCCGCCATTCCCAGTGATAACCCCGCTGCACCCTTTATCGACTCCGAGAGAAAGCGACGCCTGTTTATGTGTTTCATAATTTTTACTCCTCACTTATTTGAAAAATAACAAAAAACCTTTTTCTCCGACAAAACCAATTTATATGCCAACGCCGTAAAATGCAAGCTTAAAAACTATTTCGGCTGGTTCGGCTCTGCCTGCGTAATGCTGATTTCTATCGATTTGAAAACCTCTTTGGCTGTCGTAACATCCGGGCTGACAGGCTGTATCATTTGCTCAAAAGGCTTTCGCATATCCACCTGCCCATAAAGCACCGGCACATACTTCTTCCCCGGCACAGCCTCTATCTCACAGCGGTAAACCAGACACGGCTGACCGGAAAATTCATCGTCCGCTATCTGGGCTTTCTCATCGTATTCCTTGTATTTCTCGTTGAAATCGCCGGCCAGATTCATCTCCATCCAGCATATCCATTTACTGCCAGGCTCAATTTCACGCACAATTTTGAAGTTTTCATCCTGTGGCGTAGCTCCTGTAACAGCCGCCGGTGCCGGATTATCAGGTTTCGGATACCCTTTTTTGCCCGTTTCTCTGTTATAGACCTCAAACCATAGCGGCAGGCATCCCGGACATTCAGCCTTGCCTACCATATCGCCGGTGCCGGTCCGGTAGCTGACATATATAGTCTTATACTTATGGCTCGCTGGGTCTTCCAGCCAGATAGCCAACTGCGGCGGCTCGCTGAACGTCGCAAGGGATATGATTTTTTTGTCCTGCTGAATACTAAACTCAATAAATGTTTTGCCGGCAGGCTTCGCAGCGGGTTTTTCCGCCGCTGGAGTGGTTTCTGCAGGTTTTTCCGCAGGCTTCTCTGCTGGTTTCGCCGCAGGCTGATTAGGCTGCGGAACCGCTTCTGTTGGTTTTTCAGCAGGCGGCTGCATTATGCAACGGCTTGGACAATGAGCAACCCATCTCACGCCAAGAGCCACTGCTGCCACAATCAATACAAGTAAGACGATATTTTTCTGTGTCGATGACATATTACCTCTCTTTTCCGCTCAAAAATCTGCATCTATATGACGTTATAAAACAATTTTTCCGCTATTATATAAAATGCGATGTTATATTCAAGTCCGCTAATTACAGCTTTACGATTTTCTGTTTGGTAAAACAGGTAAATTTTAACGATGGCGTAAGCCATCCCTAACCTGAATATTTCACCGGATTTGGGGATTTTTTGATAGGCAAATGGCCTAACCGTTTGTAGTATAAAGAGTTGTAATTATTCCAATACCCAAACAGAAAGGCCATTCTTATGACAGGCTGTATCA
>Ga0315276_10000909_pt1 | contig 26168 bp, 24 predicted proteins | sample YL17G05_0_MG_FD_204542 | JGI IMG/M metagenome (GOLD analysis project Ga0315276, IMG submission 204542) | Sediment microbial communities from Yellowstone Lake, YNP, Wyoming, USA - YL17G05_0 | ecosystem: Environmental > Aquatic > Freshwater > Lake > Sediment | place: USA: Wyoming | collected... | reverse complement strand
CAGGCGGGATACATGGATTACGGTTTCCTGGGGGGCGCGGCGATGGACTGCTTCGGGAATGTCAACACGACCGTGATCGGGGATTGGAGCCATCCCAAGGTGCGGTTGCCGGGCAGCGGTGGGGCGAACGATGTAAGTTCCTTCTGCTGGCGGACGATCTACCTGATGCGCCAGCAATCGCCGCGCACTTTCGTCAAGAAATTGGATTTTGTCACCAGCCCCGGATACCTGGACGGACCCGGTGCCCGGGAACGGGCAGGGCTTCCGGCAGGCAACGGCCCCTACCGCGTGATCACCCAACTGGGTGTGTTCGATTTCCACGAAACGAGCAAGCGCCTGCGGTTGAAGGTTCTCCATCCCGGGGCCACCGTACAACAGGTGCAGGAGGCGAGCGAGTTCGAGATCCTGCTGGCGGACGAGATCACCACCAGCCAGGAACCGACCGCTGAACAGCTGAGGATCCTGCGCGAGATAGACCCGCGCGGGCTGGTGATCGGAAAATAAGAGACCTTTCATTTTCATTGATATTAAATGAAGACGGAGATGCAACATGGATTTCCAACTGACCGATGAGCACCTGTTGATCAAACAAACAGTGCGGGAATTTGCTGAAAAGGAAATCGCCCCGCGCGCTGAAGAGATCGACCAGACCGACCAGTTTCCCGCTGACCTTTTCAAACGGATGGGTGAGCTGGGATTGCTGGGAATCCCGTTCGCGGAGGCGTACGGCGGCTCCGGAGGAGATTACCTCAGCCTGCTGATCGCCCTGGAAGAGATCGCCCGGGTCTCAGGGTCGATGGCCATCATCCTGGATGCCCACACCTCGCTTTGCTGCGAGCCGATCCACCTGTTCGGTTCGGAAGAGCAAAAGAAGAAATACCTGCCCTCCCTGGTGCGGGGTGAAAAAGTCGGCGCTTTCGGGCTGACCGAGCCAAATGCAGGCTCGGATGCGGGTGCCACCCGCACGCGCGCCCGACGCGACGGCGGCGACTGGGTGATCGACGGAGAGAAAATCTTCATCACCAACGGTTCGGTCGCGGATGTGCTGGTGGTGACCGCCAAAACGGATCCCGAGCAGGGTACACGCGGCATCTCCGCGTTCATCATTGAAAAAGGAAATCCAGGCTTTCAGGTGGGACGGGATGAAAAGAAAATGGGCTTGAAAGGGTCGGTGACCTCTCAGCTCTTCTTTAGCGACTGCCGCATACCCGTTGAAAATCTGCTTGGAAGAGAAAACGAAGGCTTCAAGCAATTCCTGACCACGCTGGATGCCGGACGGTTGGCGATCTCAGCCATGGCGGTGGGGCTGGCGCAGGGTGCCTTTGAGAGGGCGGCGGCTTATGCCAAGGAACGGGTGCAGTTCGATCAACCGATTGCCAAATTCCAGGCCATCCAGTGGATGATCGCGGATATGGCGACGGAAATCGAAGCCGCCCGCATGATGGTCCAGCGCGGCGCCTGGTTGAAGGGACAGGGAGCCCATTTCAGCAAGGAAGCCGCCATGGCAAAACTGTTCTGCACGGAGATGTCGGAACGCGTTTGTTATAAAGCCATCCAGATCCATGGCGGATACGGCTACATGCGCGAATACGCGGTGGAACGCATGTATCGAGACCAGCGCCTGTGCGCCATCGGCGAGGGGACGAATGAAATCCAACGCCTAGTCATTGCCCGGCAGGTATTGGGGCTCTAAAGATCCGCGTAAGAAATACTAAAGAAGCAGACCGGCCTGCATTTATTGGTCGGTCTGTATTTTCTTGGTGGAAAGAATTTCCCATAACGGGAGAGGTTTACGAACAGGCAGGCGAAGTCAGGCTTTCCCTTTGAGAAGCAACTTTACCGCCTCGTTTGGCGAGAGTTTTCGCTGCACCAACTTTTCGACCAGCGCCGTGTAGTGCTTTATAGGGATGCGTGCGCGAAATTCCTCTACCAGCGTTTCGGTGAGCAGTGTTTGCAGTTCAGCCTCAAGCCTGGCTCGCTCGCGCTGCTTCCAGCCCCCGGTCCGGCGCAAGTGCAGGGCGTGCTGGTCGATGGCTGCCAGTAGTTCCTCCACGCCTGTTCCATCCGTGGCAATGGTTCTCAGGAGCGGAGGTTCCCATTGCGAATCCTCCTGGCTTTCGGTTTCGGGGACGCTCATGACCTGCCCGTGGTGGATGAGATTCTCCACGGGGCGTGCCAGGCTGAGCATGCCGCGCAGGGCGCTCTCCGCGTTGTCCACGCCGGGAAGATCGGCCTTGTTAATGACCAGGATATCGGCAATTTCAAGAATACCGGCTTTAATAGCCTGGATATCGTCGCCCAGGCCGGGCGATTCAACCACCAGGGTGGTGTGAGCCAGCCGGGCGATATCCACTTCTGTCTGCCCGGCGCCGACCGTTTCGATCAATATGATTTCAAAACCGGCCGCATCAAAAACCTGCACCATGCCGGCTGTTGCCTGCGCCAACCCGCCGAGCGAGCCGCGCGAGGCCATGGAGCGGATAAATACACCCGGGTCACCAGAGAGATCGCGCATGCGCACCCGGTCACCGAGCACTGCTCCGCCGGTGAACGGGCTGGTGGGATCCACGGCAACGATCGCCACCCGATTGGGATTTGCTGCGTCAGCGCGCCGGTAATGCAGGGCAATCTGGTTGACAAGGGAGGATTTACCAGTGCCAGGGGCACCGGTCACGCCGATCAGGTGGGCCTTACCGGTATGGGGAAAAAGTTCATCCAGCGTACGACGGGCTGCGGGGGAGTCATTTTCCACCTCGGTCAGCAGGCGCGCCAGCGCCATGCGCTCACCGGATAGGATGGGATCGATGGAAGACTTAACCATACTTTATTTCGACGGCTTGAGGGCGAGGCGGATATCGTTGACGATCTTTTCGATCGGTGCACCGGGACCATAGATGGCTGTCACCCCGATTTCTTTCAACCGCGGGCAGTCTTCATCCGGGATGATCCCGCCAACGAACACCTTCACCCTCTCCTGACCGTTGACTTTGAGAAGTTCCATAATGCGCGGGATGAGTGCCATGTGTGCGCCCGACAGGATGGAAAGGCCGACAACGTCTACATCTTCCTGCATCGCGGCTTCGGCGATCATCTCCGGTGTCTGGCGAAGGCCGGTGTAGATCACTTCCATGCCGGCATCCCGCAAGGCGCGGGCAACCACCTTGGCACCTCGATCATGTCCGTCGAGACCGGGTTTGGCAACCAGTACTCGGATCTTTCGTTCACTCATTGATTCCTCCCGCGATTATCTCGCTCCCGCATTATACATCCTCGTTCCATAATCATCATCAATCCATTCCACGGATATGGTTTGATGAAAGGGAATGGGTGTGGGAGAGCCTGGCGTGAGCAGCTATTCTTATTGCGGGTGGAATGGCAATCCAACTGCCAATAACTCGCGCAGTGTATAATTGGAATGGAAAACAGGATACATCACGGGTGATCCACCCTTAATGAAATGGTATCTGGTTGTCAGGAGCAAGACTATTATTTCCAGGGGCCTGACCAAGGTGAAGGGACAATCTCAGGGTTTGCTGTAACTGAGTATCAATACTCTCTGGAGGCAATCAGCCGGTGACGAATTTGACCAGGAAATCCTTAGTTTATATCATAGTGCTCCTCTTTGCCGGGGTCATCCTGCTGGCAGCGATCTTATCCGCTCTCCTCGTACAGAATCCAATCATCCGCAGTACCGTGATGGACACGATTTCACCGCTTGTGGAATTGATCGCAGCCGCGGTTCTGTTCATCGCCGCTAAAGACTCCTTTACCCAATCCAGACGGGTGGGGATCGCCTGGGGGATCATCGCTCTTGCCGTGCTGTCCTATGCGGTGGGGGATATCTCTTGGGCTTGGCTGGAATTATTATTAAAGGAACCTCCTTTCCCATCAGTCGCAGACTTTTTCTACCTGCTCTACATCCCGCTATTCCTGGCAGGAATATTCCTTCTTCCCAGCCGGTCTGAAACCAAAACCGACAGGATTTGCAAGGTGCTGGATATCGCCATCGTGATGTCTTGCGCCATCCTGGGATTCTGGAATCTGTTTATCAGTCCGACCATCCATTCGGCTGCCGGGCTGCCGGCGTCCACCCAGGCAATCCTGATTGCCTATCCGGTGGGGGATCTGGTTCTGCTTTGGGCGATGCTGCTCATCCTTTACAATCACCCGGATGAAAAGAAGAACATCCCAACCCTGATTCTGGCAGCCGGGCTGCTGACCATGATTGTAACCGACAGCATTTACAGCGTTCAATCTTTCCAGGGAACGTACACCAGCGGAGGTTTCCTGGATATAGGCTGGATCTTCAGCGTGCTGCTCATCGGTATGGGCGGGCTTCAGCAGGTCGTTTCATTAAAGAACAGGGTTGAATTCTCGAGCCCGCGAAAGAAACCAGCGCAAGGTTTTATTAAGACTGTCAGCCTGGTGATGCCCTATTTATGGCTGGCGGTGGCCTATATCCTGCTGACGCGTTACAAGGATCTATCCCTGCCGATGAACTTCATGTCGCTTTCCCTGGCGGTTGGAGGCATCATCACCCTGGTACTGATCCGGCAGGTGATCACCCTGTTTGAGAACCAGCGGCTCAATTCCCAATTGCAAGTAACAAACGAAGATCTGGGGAGCGAGATCGTCGAACGAAAACGCATGGAAGCGAAACTATCATACGATGCGCTGCATGATGCCATGACAGGACTCCCGAACCGCGCCCTTTTCCTTGACCGGCTCGACCATTCCCTGGAGACCACCCGGCGCCACCCCGACTTGTCTTATGCCGTCCTGTTCGTCGACCTGGACCAGTTCAAGGTTGTCAACGACAGCCTCGGGCACCTGGTGGGAGATAAACTGCTCATCATGGTAGGGAAGAGGCTGGAGACAGCATTGCGGTCGAGCGATACGGTGGCCCGTTTTGGCGGGGATGAATTTGGGATCCTGCTGGAGGCGGCTGATCCCGATAATTCCATCCAGCTGGTTTCGCAGAAGATCCTGGATGTGCTAAAACCCGCCTTTCAAGTGGATAACCACGAAGTGCACATTTCCGCCAGCATAGGCATCGTCAGGAAGGCAGCTGGTTATGCCTCCGCCGAGGAGATCCTGCGGGATGCTGATATCGCCATGTACCGGGCCAAGGAGATGGGCAGGCATCGCTCCGAGGTCTTTGACATCAATATGCGCAACCAGGCTTACACCCGGCTGGAACTGGAAAACGAGATGCGCGCAGGATTGGAGAAGAAGGAGTTTCAACTTTTCTACCAGCCCATCATCCTGCTGGAATCGAAGCGCTTGGTTGGTTTTGAAGCCCTGATCCGCTGGTTCCATCCCACGCGCGGCCTGATGCTTCCGGGTCAATTCCTCTCCATTGCGGAAGAATCCGGTTTGATCCAGCCGATCAGCGATTGGGTGCTTGACGAGGCCTGCTCGCAGTTGAAGACCTGGCAGAAATTATTCCCCACCCTGCAGTATGTGTCCGTGAGCGTGAACATTTCCAGCAACTACTTCGCCCATCCCAGTTTTGCCGAAAAGGTGATCAAGGCGGTCCAGTCCAGGGGCTTGAAACCTGAGTCTCTGAAACTGGAGATCACGGAAGGGGTGTTGATCAATAATTACGCCGTTGCCAACTCCGTTTTCAAACAATTACAGGATTATGGAATCCGAATGCAGATCGACGATTTTGGGACCGGGTATTCTGCACTGGAATACCTGCAGAACTACCCGGTTGACGCGATCAAGATCGACAGGTCATTCATCAATGGGCTGGGGAAGGGCGAAAAGAGTTCCAAACTGGTGAGGGCGATGATCTCGATGGCGCGTGAACTGGGCATGGAGATCATAGCTGAAGGCATAGAAACGGATGCCCAGCTCATAGAATTAAAGAATAGTTCCTGCGGTTACGGGCAGGGATTTCTCCTTTCGCTGCCGCTTGATTCCAGCGCGGCAAGGAATATGCTGGCACGCCTGGAAGACCAGGATTGAAAGCAAGTTCCTGAAACGGGGTTCAGCAAGGCATTTGCGCCATGCGATACGAATATACCTGCAGTGGTCAGTTCTTTAACCGGTAATGAAAGATCCCGGTTGCGCGTGCCATGAAGGGGATGAAGCGCATCCAGCGGAAAGCGCCAAGGCGCGGTTCGGGAGTGTCAAAATAATACCAGTGGTCCAGTAGACGCAACCCCCAGGTTTCCAATTCTTGGGGGTTCTTCGCGTCCCAGAGGACGCGCGTACCGGAGCGCTTCAGCACGCTGCTGGTGCGGTTATGGTGCCGCGAGATGAAGGGCGAGGCAGCGTCGAAAACCAGTTCCCCCTTCGGAAAGCGGCCTGCCATCGCCGCCAGCATGGGCCTGATATCAACCGTACTGAAATAGGGAAACACACCCTCCGCCAGAAAGATGACCGGTTTCTGATATGCTTCCACCTGATCCAACCAGGAGGTATCCAGCATGGACTGCGGGATGGTTCGGCAGCGATCTTCTTCCGGGAGAACCTGGCGGCGCAATGCGATCACCTCGGGTAAATCGATCCCCAGCCAGGTCAGCCTGCCGTCATCGAGGCGGTGGAAGCGAGTATCGAGACCGCAGCCCAATTCCACCACCAGCCTGCCGGGATTGCGGGCGAGAAACTCTTGCCCAAACCGGTCGAACTGGCGGGCGCGCATGGCGGCGACGAAAACATCCACGCTGCCCATACCCATCAGGAAATCAGGGCTGCCGCTGAGAGCAGCATAGACTTCCACCGCGCGGGGGTCGTGGAGGATTGCATCCGGGCGGGACGATTCGAGTGCCCGGCATGCCAGCGGGACAAGCAAAGTGCGGGCAATCCCTTGCAGGTGGGAAGCATCCATTTGGCCTCACTTTCAAAATTTCGGGAAGTATCTGCCCGTGTGCTGCTGGTAGGTGCGGTAAGAATCCCCGAACGCCTCAAGCATCATCTTTTCTTCTTTGGGGATGCGGTAGAGCAGCCCGCCGACGGCAAGCACGGACACAGCCACGAAGATCCAGTTGGCGGTCAGCAGCGAAAGCGAAAGACCCCAACCCAGTACCGAGGTGTAAAGCGGATGGCGCATGCGCGCATACGGTCCGCGGGTGATGAGTTGGTGATCCTGGCGCAACTGCAATTGGGCAGACCATTGCGTATCCAGGGTCACCTGTGTCCAGGTCATGAATGCCACGCTGAACAAGCCGAGTGCGAACCCAACCCAGCGCAGCCAATCCGGCAGGTAGAATCGAAAGATATCGATCCAGACCATTCCAGCGATAAACATGCCAAGAAAAACCAGCAGCGCAATGAAAAGCACCATGCGAAATAGCAGGAAGCCCCGCCCGCCCTCGCGCGCGGCGGCCTTTTTATCGGGCATCAACCGCCCGCCCGAGAGTTTTAATTTGACCATGAAAAAAGCACGCATGACCAGCAGTATCACAAGCAGGATGATGAATGCAACCCGAAAGGAAGTTTCAGATGTCATGTTTCACCTTCTTTCATCAATGATCACCGGCAAGGCTCTGGCACAAGTCACCAGATGTTTTAAGACGATGACAGACTTGTAATCCTGCCAGGATTTGCCAGGAAAACGAGCAAAGTACGAGTCCATATCCAAATCCATTTGAGCCAGGTTGGCAGAGGCGATCTTCTTCAGGGTGTTGTAGCCGGCAGCACACAGAGGCAGGATGGTCTTCCTGCGCGCATACGGCAAACGGGTGATATCGGCTCGATGGACCAGCCGTGTTAAGAAATCCAATGGGATGCCGGTTCGGTCCACCAGCACCCTGCGCCTGGTTGATGTACAACCCTGTTCCAGGATATCAAAACTATTCTTCAGTCTGTGCTCTTTCATGATTGGATAATAGGCCATTTCAAGAGGGTTTTCATGGTCCAGCAACTCCCGTGAAGCGATCTCAAACGGGAAAGCCCACCGCAGGAGGTAATTGAGAAGTTCGATGAATTCTTCAAAATCCAGATCGTGATCCCTGATGAAGGTATCGCATTCCGCTCTTGTATGGATTCTTGCGATCACGTGACCCCAATCGTGTAAACCGAGCGTTCGCAACCGATCCATTGTGAAAAGTAGACTGGTGGTGTATTCACCTTTCCCGCTGCCCATTTCGGGGAACAAGCAGCGGGCAAAAGAGGCTGCCTGTGTCATGTTGTGATTATAAGCCTGCCAGAGTACAGGATAATTCACGAGGACAGAGAGTCTTTTGATCAGGTCTTCGTATGACCAAAGGGTTATCTTCTTGACGTAATCCCAGTTTGAGTCCACAGGGAATCCTCGCTGGCAAGTTGGAAAAAATGGAACTTGAACTACATTAATTTCATTCTTGGAAAGAATGCCGGAACGCGGCGGCAATACTCCTGCCACTGCTCTCCGAATTCCGCTGCCAGCGCTGTCTCCTCGCGCCTGGCGCGGATCAGGGTGAAGGGTGCAAAACAAGCGAAGAGGATAGTTGTCCAGGTGAAATATATTAATAATGCGCCGATGGCACAGGCGATCAGACCGGCATACATGGGATGGCGAACGATGGCATAAGGTCCACCCGTGACCAGGGCATGCCCTTGAAACAACCGGGCGCCAAAACCAGTCGAAACGAAGTAATTCTTTCCAAGAGCCATTCTTCCCCATAACACGAACAACATACCCGGGAAGTAGAACAGAGAGCCTGCCACCAGCATGCCGATACGGACAGTCTGTGAGATTCTCAAAGGCAGGCGGACCCAGCCGAGATAACTGAGGCCGGAGAATACCACTGCCGAGGCGAGATAGAACCATGGAGAGCCCAACCAGCTTCCATCGAGACCGGTCTTGCGCCCCACCTGTCGTTGAGTACCGCGCCAGATGCCGAAGAGGATGATGGCAAGGGTGGAGATTGCCATCAACCCTCCCGCCCAACGGACAACGGTTTCAATGAGTTCAAGTGTCATGACCTTACCTAGCGCTTTCTCTCCCTGGCGCGGCGGATGATCGGTTCAAGGAATACTTTTACCGAGAACCAGTCCATCAAGGCTGGAGAGATCAGTTTGACCCAGACTGCGAGGGTTCCGGGACCCATCAGCACCTCGCGGCGGCGCCTGAGCGCTGCTTTCAGTGAGATCCTGGCACATTGGTCCGCAGTCATCATCTTATCCGTATAGATCGCCCGACCGCGCTCGCCGCGTGGCACGCCTCGCTTGTTCAATTGCGCCTGGTGAAATTCACTCACCACCCAGTAGGGGCAGATGATCGTCACGCTTACGCCTGTTTGTTGAAGCTCCATGCGCAGCGCGTCGAGGAAACCATTCAAAGCATACTTGCTGGAAACATAAGGTGTGTTAAATGGCAGCGCAGCCTTGCCTGCCAGGCTCGAGATCGCCACAATGCGCCCCTTGCTTGCCTTCAGATGTGGCAGGGCGTAGTAGGTGCAATAGACGGCACCAAAGAAATTAATATCCACGGTGTGTTTAAAAAGGTGCAGGTCGGGGAAATCAGCGAACATGGCGCTTACAGCCAGCCCGGCATTGTTGATCAGCAGGTCGAGCTGACCAAAGGAATTCACCGTCCTTTCCACCAACGCCTGGCACTGCTTTTCATCGCTTACATCTGTCTGAACCACAAGCACTTCGGTGCCAAGCCCACGACACTCCTGTGCCACCTGCTCCAATCGGTCAAGACGCCGGGCGGCAATTGCCAGTTTCGCCCCCTGGGCTGCCAGTTGCAATGCCAGGGATCGGCCTATCCCCGCTGAAGCGCCGGTGACGATCGCCACCTTGTCTCGGAACGCGTCAGATTGCATATTGCCTCCAATTCCATCAAATCGATGTTCAACCTTGTCAGATCGTTGCTACTGCGATCCCATAACCGGATGCAATAGTCCGTTCTGCATTTCTACCCGTGAAGTAAGCCTGTTTAAGATCATTCGCATCCATATCGCGAACTTGGCTGAAACCGCGCTTCTTCAGGAATGCATCAACCGCCCCTTCTTCGATCCCGAAGAACAACCCTTCGCCGGTCATGAAGCGGTAGCGTCGCATGTTGCTGATCTCACCGTGCTTCTGGATCCCATCCAAAACTTGGCGATATATATAATCGAAGACAATCGCGCTGCCCGGAACCGAGTTCTGTATGATGAATTTTAACGTATCATCCACTGCCTCGGCCGTCAAGTACATTGTGACCCCCTGCCAGATGAAAAGTGTTTTCAGATTTGGATCATAACCCGAAACCGGCAGGCGCTCTTCCAGGGTTTGTGTGCTGAAGTCCAATGGCACATAGGTCACATATTCGGGGATCGTTCCGAAGACAGCCCGTACTTTGGCCAGCTTGTCCGTTTGGGTGGCAGGATGGTCCACCTCGAAAATTTTCACATGATCTCTTAACCGATCAAAGCGGTAGGCACGCGAGTCGTACCCCGCCCCCAGTATGACAAGCTGCTGTAAACCATTGTCCAGAAAGGATAGCAGGACGTCGTCAATGTAACGCTCGCGGGCGACGATGAATTCCCCCACCCCTGGCCCGCGCCGCGCAGCATAGCCGCTACGGATGAAGAACGCCAACGTGGAATACAACCAGCCAGGGACGAACCGGCTGGCGTAAGGGTCATAGCAAATGCGCTCACCTTCCGGTTTTTCGCTCTCGACACCGCGGGCGATGGCTATTCCTGCAGCAGTAAGACTCGACTGATTTCTGCGCATTTTTCTTCTCCTTGCTAATTGCCTGAAATTCCACCCTTTTCACCAAACCCCGGGGATCAGTCTCTTCGACCTGCTGGCATAATCCCGGTACTGCTCACCGAATTGCTCACTGAGCAGCGTTTCCTCGATCTTTATCCGGTAAACCAGTCCCGGCAGCAACAGGCAAGGTACTGCCGCCAGGCCGATCAGGCTGGAGTAGCCCAGCGCCAGACCGATTGCCATCAGAAGGAAACCGGCATAGCCCGGATGGCGCAGGCAACGGTATGGGCCGCTCTGCACCAAAGTATGACCTGCCTGCACTTCCACATGCCCGGAATACAATCCCTTCAAGTGAGCCCGGACCCAGACATGCAGCGTTATGGCAGCCAGGATCAGCACAATCCCGGCAATCTCCATCCAGAGGTTTCGTGGGAGAACAGCCCGCAGGTACATTTCCTCCAGCGGCGGGGCAAAAAAGACAATCAAGAATCCCGGAAGAATGGCCCAGAACGACCGGTCGCCTTTTTCTTCATTGTTGGTTTTTCCTTTACCAGCTGACTTCCAGAATGGCTCGCGGCGGATGAAGAAATATATCACTCCACCGGCCGGGTAGGCAACGCCGAACATCAGTAAGAACCAGCCCAGGATATTCCTGCCCAACGTCTCAAGCCCAAGCAAGGCCAGGCAGATGGATAGAACCGGCGCAATCAACAACAAGAACAAGATTGCCAATCGACTCATTCTTCCTCCTGTGCTCGCCCACGCATGTTGTATCAGGCTGTCGGGGGGATCTTGAACAGCATCCCGACTGCATATCCAACCAATGCGCTCACCGTGCCGATCACGGCCATCTCAAGACCGCTTTTACCGGGGTGCCCGACCGTCGTGCGGGCTTTGTAAGCACCAATCCCAAACAAGACCATTGCAGTAAGGGCCACTGCCACCCACATGCTATGGATCACCGGCAGGAACGCAAATGGTGCCAGCGGGATCAACGAACCGATGATAGCCGCGAAGCCGACCACCAGCGCAGATACTATTGCCTGGCGCCGGTCAGTGGGACTGAGCTGATGTTCTTCACTCATCATTACCGCCACCCATACATCCTCATTGGCGGTGATTGTCTCAACGATACGGTCCAGCAACTCACCTGTGAAGCCCTTTTTTGCATAGATCTCGAGAACCTCGTTCCTCTCCAGGTGTGGGACTTCGGTGATGTGGCGGAACTCGCGGGCGCGCTCTGACTCGTAGAAATCGGCGTCAGCCAGCGTAGAGGTATATGCCACTGCTCCCATCGAAACCGACTCGGCGAAGGTGGCTGCCAATCCTGCGACCATGACGATGCGCGGGTCGCTGGTAGCGGCTGCAATTCCCAGAATGACCCCCAGAACGTTGACCAGTCCATCCTGGCCTCCCAGGATGATATCTGATAGACCGGATGCCCGGCGATGAGGGTCATGGAAAAGGTGGTATTTGATATCGTCCCTATGTTGTTGTTCCTGAGAACGCTTGAACAGTCTTTCTCGCATGAATGATATTCCTTGTTATTGTTGCTTTAATAAATTATTACTCGTCGGCGTGGAGCTTGTTGCTGATCCACTTGCCAACCTCGACCACCGCCAGCAGCCCGAGGGCTATGCCAGCCACCTCCAGCCATTCCAAGAAGGTCAGTTGGACGAGGCCAAGCAGGTTCCTCAAGGCAGGGATGAGGAATGGCAATACTGCCATTGCCAGCCCAGCCAGTACTGCCCAAACCAGCGGCATGTTGGCACTGAGTTTTTGCATCCGGAAGAGCGGCAGGCGCATGCTGCGGTACGCAAAAATATAGACCATCGAGTTGACCGCGAAGGAAGCAAAAACGATGCTGCGGCCTTCCACCGCGTTTCCATGGGCCGAGTAAAGATGGTGGAACAGGAACAGGACAGCTGCAGCGCTGGAGATGCTGATCACACCGATCAACGACAGGCCCAGGTGGTTCAAAATGGGTTGCTTGAGTGATCTTGGTTTTTCGTCCATGATGCCGTGTTCCTTGGGTTCAAAACCAAGTACAATGTCCGATGGGCCGTCACAGATCAAGTGGATCCACAGGATCTGGGCCACGATCAGCGGAGCCGGCCATCCCAGGATCATGGAAATAAAGATCGTCAGCACCTCAGCAAACGAGTTGGAGAGCGTGTACGCCACCACCTTACGGATGTTTTGGAAGATAACGCGCCCCTCCTCGATGGCTGCCACAATGGTACGGAAGTTGTTATCGAGCAGGATCAGGTCGGCAGTTTCCTTCGCCACGTCGGTGGCACTACCTACCACCACACCAATATTGGCGCGCTGCAAGGCGGGGGCATCGTTTACCCCATCGCCGATCATCGAGGTGATCTCGCCGTTCGCCTGCAGCGCCTTAATAATTCGCAATTTGTCCTGAGGACGGATGCGGGCAAAGACGGATGTGGTGCGGACCCGCTCCTGTAGTTGAGCATCGGTCAGGGCAGCCACTTCGGGGCCTTCCATGCTCTGATCATCTGGCTGCAACAGGCCGGTGGTGCGGGCGATATGTTCTGCAGTAAGGCGATAATCACCAGTGATCATCTTTACTTGGATTCCGGCCTTCTTCGCCACCCGGATGGCTTCAACAACGCCCTCGCGCACCGGGTCTTCCATTCCGACCAGCCCCACCCAGGTGTAGCCGTTATAGTCGTCCAGCTTTCCGAGCGGACGGTATGCCAGTCCGATCATGCGCAAGCCGTCACCGGCCCATTGGTCGACCAGTTTCAGAAAACGTGCCTTCTCCTCAGGAGAGATCTCGCACATGCCCAGGACGATTTCCGGGGCTCCCTTCAGGAAGTTGTATCCTTGGTCCTGGAACAGATTGCCGGTAATGGCAGTGATCATGTACTTGGTTTCACTGGTGAACAGCTCTTCCTCCAGCCTCTTTGACATGTCGACCATTTGCTGGGGATCGCTGTTCATGATCTGGCGAGCTCGTTCCCACATGGCAATATCCACAGGACCTTCGAGATCGTTGCATAGAACCATGGTCTGAAGTGCGCGCTCGGGATCAAGGAACTCGGTCTTGGAAATGCGCATCCGACCCTCAGTCAGGGTGCCGGTCTTGTCGGTACAGATGACCGTCACCGAGCCGAGTGTTTCGACAGCCAGCAGGCGCTTCACCAAACCGTTGCGCTTGAGGATCTTGCGCATGCCCAGCACCAGGATGACAGTAATGGCGATGAGCAAGCCTTCGGGAACCGCAGCGATAGCCAGGATGATGGAGGTTCGCAGCATATCGAGGAACCTGGTGCCCATGAGCAATCCGGTTATCAGGATGACCGAGGTAAAGCCGATAACGATCCAGGTCAGGGTTTTACTGAAAGATTTCAGGCGTTTCTGCATTGGCGTGTCTTCTTCAACATGCTCCTGCAGGCTTGTGGCGATCTTGCCCAGCTCGGTGGCCGGACCGGTTTGCATGATTTGAATCAGGCCACGCCCGGTCAGGGCGGTGGTACCCATGAAGACAACCTCATCGACAACCTTGTTGACCGGCTCGCTTTCTCCGGTCAGAATGGCTTCATCCACGACCAGTTTGATGCTCTCAATGAGTTGGCCGTCACCGGATACCTTCTCTCCGGCATTAATCAATACCAGGTCACCCGGCACCAGCTCCCAGATTTCCACCTCTTTTCGCTCGCTGTCACGCAGGACGGTAGTAGTGGGTTTTAACAGGCCTTTGAGGGCGGTGTAAGTCTTCTGGGCCTGATATTCCTGGACGAATCCCAGGATGACATCGATGACGACGACTGCCAGGATGATTGCGAAATCACTATATTCTCTGGCAGCCAGCGACACCAGCGCGGCCACCAGGATGATGTATACCAACGGGCTTTTGACCTGGTTAAGAAGAATGGTCCATGCCGGTGTGCTCCTTTCCACCGGAAGTCGATTCTCTCCGTGCTGCATGCGCCTGGTGAGGACTTCGGGTGCGGTCAGGCCCGAAGAAGGGGTTCTTTGCGTGAACTTGTTCTCGATTATGGATTGCATTCGTTACTCCAAGAGATATTTGATTCCCCATCCATTGATTCCTGTTGATTTGAATACCTTACCTGGATGGTTGCTGTAAAATGTAATTGGCAGTCAGAAAGCATTTTCGAGATTGGCGGGGGAAGCATGGGGGAGATCACGGGAGGAAATTTACGGGCTGATGCCTGTTTGGCTGGCTGGGTAAAAGAAAGACCATCGTACTGGGTGCCTGCGGAGAAAAGAACGAAATTATCCTCGCAGTCCTTCCAAGCTGGGTGTGTATGGATCTCCTTCGCATCCAGTTTGAAACCATATTCTCCATTCCCAGGTTTCAATCCCTCAAAGACGAAATGGACTGCCAAGCCGCTGGCGCAGATGGTCAGAATGATTAGCGTGCCAAGCGGCTTGTACCGGTAAGGACTTAACCATGCTGAACATGGCTCACTCCCTGCCCAAACAGGGCTATGATGTGTTCGTCTTCGATGCGATAGTAGACTTCCTTGCCATCCCGGCGTGCCTCCACCAGCCGCATCTGGCGCAGACTGCGGAGATGATGGGAGATGGCTGACTCACTGATCCCGACCATTGTTGCCAGCGCGTTCACGTTGATTTCCTGGGTGGTGAGAGCAAAAAGGATGCGGACGCGACTGGTGTCGCTGAATGCGCGGAACAGTTCAGCCACATGGGCGGCGGTGTGTTCGTCAAGGAAAGCACTTGGGGTATGCGGTAAATTCATATAACACCTGAATATATGTTCATATGTTAAGTATAAGGCTTGTTTCTTCCGATGTCAACCTTCACATCGGATTCTGGTTATCTACACCCTCTCGCTTATAATGAGAAGGCTGGAAAAATTGGTCTGATGAACTAGAATTCCCGCTGGTAACAATATCCTGATGACAGGAGCGAATCCCCATGTCAATTTTTGGTGTCCATTCAGAGGTCGGTAGGCTTCGCAAAGTACTCGTTCACCGGCCGGAATTGAGCCTGCAGCGTTTAACCCCTTCCAACTGCGCCGAACTCCTTTTCGACGATGTCCTGTGGGTGGAACGCGCCCAGTGGGAGCACGACCAGTTCGTGGAGGTGCTGCGCGCCCACGATGTGGAAGTATTCTATGTCCTCAACCTGCTCACCGAGACCCTGCAGGCAAGCGATGAGGCAAGGCGCCTGGTGATCGAGCAGGTTGCCACTGAATATACCGTCGGCTGGTCGCTCGTGGACGAGATCCGCCAGTTCTTGTTGGGTTTAGCCCCGGATGTGCTTGCCCGGCATTTGATCGGCGGTTTGACGGCGGGTGAATCTGGAATTGATTGGGGTAAGTTCGGGAAGATTTCCTTGCACGCAGCCGCGCTGGACGACATGAACGCCTTCCTGCTGCCTCCGCTACCGAATACACTTTTCACTCGCGACTCTTCCTGCTGGATCTTTGATGGCGTTTCGATCAACCCGATGTACTGGCCGGCGCGCCGCAGGGAATCGCTCAACCTGTACGCCATCTATCACCACCACCCTATGTTCAGGGAGGCTGCCTTCGAGACCTGGTATCCGAATGCCAGCGACGGCGAGTTCAATCTGCAGAATTTTGGGCGTTCTTCCATGGAAGGCGGAGACGTGCTCCCGATCGGCAACCGAACCGTATTGATCGGGATGTCGGAACGCACCCAGGGGAGCATGATCGAACAGGCCGCGGAAGCCCTGTTCTCAAAGGGCAGCGCTGATCGGGTGATCGCCTGCGTGATGACCAGGGATCGCGCCCACATGCACCTGGACACGGTCTTCACCATGCTCGACCGTGACAAGGTTACGATCTATCCGAAGGTAGTAAACCAGGTACGGGCGATCAGCCTGCGACCCGGCAGGAAACCCGGCGATTTTCACGTCACCGTGGAAAAGGATATGCTCTCCGCGGTTGCCGACTCTCTCAAGGTCAGCAAGCTCACCGTTGTGAATACGGGCGGAGACCAATATCAAATGGAACGGGAACAGTGGGATGATGCCAATAACACGATCGCCCTGCAGCCAGGTCTGGTGATCTCGTATGAGCGCAACACGCACACGATCGCGCGCATGCGCCAGGCGGGCGTGGAGGTGATCACGATCCCCGGATTTGAACTGGGCAAGGGCCGCGGCGGAGGCCACTGCATGACCTGTCCGCTGCTGCGGGATGCCATCTAAACATTCCTAAACTTTGAAAAACCAGAAAACCCACCTCCTCAGGATTCTATCTGAGGAGGTTTTACCATCATCCCTTCACTACATCCATGCGGCACCAGGCGTAGAGGGCATCGTAGAGTTCGAACTGACTTTCCACGTTCTCCAGGTCATCCGGGAAGCGCAGGCTGAAGCCGCTGGCGATCGCTTCGAGGCCGCGGGCGATCGGGTCTGTGTCAAGATCTTCCGAGACATCCGCAGCATGGACGATCTTGGCGAGGCGCAGCAGGCCGGGCTCCTTTAATTCATACTTTAGCAGGATCGATTCAAAGGAGCAGCGCCCATCGTGGTGTCCCAACTCCACCCCGGGAGTGTCGAAGGGTATGGCGCCCGTCTCTTTGACTGTTTTCTCAATCTGGTTCTTGGGCACAAACAGGAATTCAGCCTCGCTATCCACAAAACGGGTGATCAGCCAGGGGCAGGCGGCGCGGTCCACGTGGACGTGAGAGCGGGTGATCCATTTCATGATATTTTCTCCTTGTGGTTGTGATTATTTCGAATGAAGGATTGCATTATTAGTGAGGCAGTTCAACCCGGGTCGGAAAATACTACCGCCCGGTGTGTGAGGGGGCAGAAGGCATAGATCTTGTTGCGGTCCTGGTCAAAACCCAGCGTGTGGGCTCCTTTTTCAGTCGGGACGGTTTCCAGAAGTTGGAGTGTGCGCGCATCGAATAGATCGATCACCCCCGGATCGCCGACTGCGACATAAAGATGCCCGCAGGATAGGTTGTGGAAGATGACATCCGGTTTACCGCTCAAAGGGGATTGAGCCAGAATTTCCCCGGTATCGGCATTCAGGCAGATCAGCCTGCCATCATCACAGGCGCAGAAAAGGCGCCGTGTGGGCAGGTCCATGTCAAGACCATGCGGGCCCGCCGCGGGTATGGCGATCTCACGGGTGACACGGTCGGGTGTGCGCGGATCGATGACGGCAATCTGGGGTGGAGAGGATATGTTCACATAGAACAATTCTGCGTCGGGATCAAAAATCACCCAGCGGGTGCGCCCGGGAACAGGGATGGAGGTAACCACCTGGCGACTTGTCAGGTCCACGAGCGCCACGGTGAACGAGGCGGGGATGTCCGCATCGCCCACGTGGGCCGAGAGCAGAAGCCCGCGCTGTTCGTCGAATGCCAGACCATTGGGGCGCAGGCCGACCGTCACCTTTTCCAGTGTCGATTCTGAGCCGGGCATGAACAACGCAATACTGTTCTCCGTGCGGTTGGAAGAAAATACCAGGTCGCTTTGTTCGGAAACCAGCACTCCCGCCACACCGGCGAGACCTGGTATGGAATGAAGATACCTGTCACCCTTGGTATCGATCACATCCAGTGAATTGTTGGCGGTGTGTGCCACATACATGCGCGCCAGACCTGAATGTACAGCGGCATGGTCAAAACCACCTTCGCCCAGGTGCCCGGGCAGGTCGATGTAGCCAGTCGGTTTCAGCACAAAGTCTCCTTTCGATACCAACTTACCATGGTCATGGCGCGAACGGTTTCACTCCCGACATTATTTGCCAACAGGAAAACCCTCTTCAGGTGGTTTGAGCCCCTTAAAGTTGCGGTAAAGAGCCAGGTCGTAGGCGATTTTCAAACCACCACAAAGATAGAACGGGACACTTACCAGGGAGGGGATGGAAATGAATAATCCGCTCAGCATGGGAGAAAGCGCGGCGCCCAACGAGCGGGCAATGGTGGTGATGCCGGAGGCGGCAGACCTTTCATCCGGGGAGACAACCGCCAGCGTGTAGGATTGACGCGTTGGCACATCCATTTGCGAGATGGAGAAACGCGCCAGCAGAACTGTTATCGCCAGCGGCAGGCTGGGCATGAGCGGGACCAGCATCAGGAAAATGCTGGAGGGGATATGGGTGTACACCATGGTATTGATCAGCCCAAACTTCGCGGCGAGGCGCGCCGCCAGCAAGGCGGAGATGCCTGCCAGGATATTCGCACCAAAGAAGATGCTGCCCAGCACTCCCTCGTCCACACCGAAGCGCAGGCGGAACCAGTACGCCATCAGGCTCTGGATGACCAACCCCCCGGCGAAGGCATCCAGCGCAAAGAGGGCGGCAAGCCTGGCAATCACCGGGCGGGACCTGTGCAGTCCCAGCGTCCTGCGAACCGGGAGGGGAGCCTGGCTGACCTCCACTGCCGGCGAGAGGGTCACGAACAGAATCAGGAGAATCCCCCCGGCAATTGCATAAGCGGTTAGGATCAGCCGGTAGGAGTCCAGCGTGCTCCACCCGACTGCCTGCAGCCAGGTGGCCAACCAACCGCCTGACAATGCCCCGGCCGCGGTGGCAAACGAGCCCGAAAGGTTGTACCATGCAAAGGTTTGCGTGCGCTGCCGGTCTGCGGTAAGCTGGGAAAGGGCAGCCTGCTCGATCGAGAGGAATGGTCCGATCTCGTTCCCGCTCGGGCTGATGACCCCGATGATGGCTGCGGCGGTCAGCAAGAGTGGATTGCGGGTGAGCAGGAAGGCAACTCCGGCCAGCACCATCAACATGGCACCGAGGCAAAGCATCCGGCGGCGGCCGATACGGTCAGCGGAGGTGGTGAGCCAGAGGGAGATGCCTGCGTCGCCTACCAGGGTGAATGTAAACAGCAGGCCCATTGAGCGCTCGTCCAGGCCGACCTCGATCAGGTAGAATGCCAGGATGATGGATAAAAAGCCATACGCAAACAGGCGCAGGATGCGAGTGCTGAACAGGATGCGAATGTCTCTGCGAGGCATGCGGCAAGTATAGCCGATTTGTAATGCCTGTCAGTGGTAATAAAAGAGTCTATGAATTAAGAAAACACGAAGCCGCGTTTCAGGCGACTTCGTGTGAAGCGAGGGGGATAATGAAGGGTAATTAATTGTGGCTTGATTCTCCCAGGGTTACCTGCACTTCCTGGCTGTGTCCGTTGCGCATCAGCACCACGTTCACCTGGTCACCCGGTTTGTACGAGAACAGCGTGTTGATAAAGGAATGGGTTTCATCCAGCGTGATACCGCCAATGCCTGTGATGATGTCACCCTGGCGCAGACCCGCCTTGCTGGCAGGGCTGTTCGAGCTCACATCGGTGACATACGCCCCCCACTGCACGGGCAGATGGTAGGCAGTGGCAATATCCGGTGTGACCGGCTGGAAATTGACACCCATGTAAGGACGGGAGATATAACCATTCTGGATGATCTGCTCAGCCACAGCCTGGGCAGTGTTCACCGGGATGGCAAATCCCAGACCTTCCGCCACCGTGCCGCTCCCGCTGTTGCGGACAATGAGGGTGTTGATGGCGATGACTTCGCCGGCAAGGTTGACCAATGGGCCGCCGGAGTTACCCTGGTTAATGGCCGCGTCCGTCTGGATCAAGCCGTCAACCGTGTAACCCTGCCCGGTGTCGATCGACCGTCCGGTGGCGCTGACCACGCCAACCGTGACTGTATTTTTGAAATCTCCCAGCGGCGACCCGATGGCGATCACCGTTTCACCGGGATTCAGCACATCGGAGTTGCCCAGGATCGCCACGGCAGGCACCTTTCCATCCGTCTTCAAGACAGCGATGTCGGAATACCTGTCCGCGCCCACGATGGTTGCTTTTTCCTGGCTCCCGTCAGACAGGATGACCGTAACATCCTTCACTCCATCGATGACATGGTTGTTGGTGAGGATATAACCTGTTTGAGAAATGAACACCCCGCTGCCGCTGACCGTCTGATCCCCGGTTTGCCCGAAGGGGGACATTTGCCCGGGCAGGGTGCCCACCACAGTGACCACGGCGGGACCGATCTTCTGTACTGCCTGGGTGATGGTGGTTTCAATATCCGTCGTATTGATCACCAGTGTCTGGCCGGGATTACTGTTACTGGCCGGAATGATCTGCGCTGATGGGGATGAGGCAGCCAGGCTGGCTGCTTGAACCCGGCTTACGGTGCGGTAAACGACAACCCCGCCAACCGCCGCTCCGCCGAGCGCGGCTGTGCCGGCAAGAAGTACTACCAACAATAAGTAAATGATCCTGTTCCTGGTCATAACGACCTCCTTCTACCTGTTAATATCTGAATACTATTCTTTCGACCTTGTGATTCTAGAACTGCAAGATGAACCGAACATTAACAGCAGTGACCTTCTTGTGTACTACTCTTCCCCCATCAAATTGTTGATCAAACAATCCCCCTGTTTGGGGGATTTGAATTGAAAACATTGTCTCAGAGAGTTGGTAGATCGCCTGTTATGCCGCTTTGAAGCGAACCTCAAAGGTGGTGCCGCCTCCGGGCACACTCTCCACGCTTATCTCACCCCCGTGTGCCAGGGCGATCCATTGCACGATGGACAGTCCCAGCCCGCTGCCGCCCGGTGAACTTTTATCAGGATCCGATCCCTCGTCGCGGCTGCGAGCTTTGTCCACCCGGTAGAAGCGATCGAATATATGGGAGATGTGCTCGGGAGCAATGCCGGGACCGTTGTCTGAAACCCGCACCCATGCCCTGCTGTCCCTGGTCCCTGTTTCCACGCTGACGTGTTTGTGTTGACCGTTGGAATATTTGATCGCGTTTTCAACCAGGTTGGCGAGCATCTGGAGCAAATACTGCCGGTCACCGGCTATACGGGTTTCAGGCAGGCTGCCGGCTTCCAGAGTGACCTTGTTCCTTGCAGCCAGCGGGGAGAGGCGTTCAAGTGTCTCCACAGCCACGTCGCTCAGGTCGAGCGGTGTCATTTCCAAAACGGATTGCCCGGCATCCATGCGGGCAAGGGTCAGGAGATCGTTGACCAGGCTGGTCATGTAGTCATTTTCACTGTGGATGATGCTGAGTGCCTGCTGGTACTCTTGCGAGGAACGACGGGAGGCTACGGCGCGGCTGGTTTCCAGATTTACGATGGTCAGCGGCGTGCGCAATTCATGGCTGGCGTCTGCGACAAACTGGCGCTGGCGTTCAAAGGCTGACTGCAGCCGGGCGATCATGGCATCGAATGTGTTCGCCAGTTCTCCCAGTTCATCCTTCACCCGCAGATTCAACCGGCGGCTCAGGTCTGTTTCGCCGATGCTGCGCGCTGCCTGGGTGATCATCTTCACTGGCCGCATGGCCCGGTCTGCCAACCAGATACCGCCGACCAGCGCGATCGCCAGGGTGATCAGGCTGCCAAACACCAGGGTCAACAGGAAACGGCGGACCATCGCATTTGGGTCGAGGACGGCGCCGAAGATGATTATGAATTTCATGCCCATCATGGCCCCCAACGGAGTGGTGATGAAAACATAATTCTGGGATGCCGGGCTGGTCCAGTAAATGGTGGTCGTTTGATTCATCTGGGAGGCGTTTTGCAGCCCCGCGGATACAATCTGAACAGCCTCCTCTGCAGGCAAGGTGCCCTTGCCAGCCAGCACCCGGCTGTCGGGAGCGAGCAGGTAGAAAATGTCGCTGTCGCGCAACAGCCCGTTGGGGATCGTGACCTGGTCAGCCCCTTGATGGAGCGCGGATTGGCAAATCTCCACCAGGCCGGTCAAGCGGCGGATGACCTCATGTACGGCTTCGTCCTGCAGGCTGCGCGACTGATTAATAAACAGGAAGGTGCTGAATGCGAACAGGATCACTGCCAGGATGGCAGTGAACCACAAGGCGATCCGGAAGCGAATGCTATGCAGCAGGCTTCCGAGTTGTTCCTTGAAAACCCTGATCCTGGGTGTGGTTATTTCTCCTCCGGCACCCGCAAGCGATACCCAGCCCCGCGCATGGTTTCGAATAATTTCACCTCGCTCAGGTCGTCAATCTTGGTGCGCAAGCGGCGGATGTATACATCCACCACGTTCGAGGCGATGACATGGTCGTAACTCCAGAGATGCTGCTCAGCCATCTCTCGGGTGACCAGATGGTTGGGATGGCGCATCAGGTATTCCAGCAGGGAAAATTCCTTGGCGGTAAGTTCAATCATTGTGCTACCTCGCCGCACGGTGTGGGAAGCCGGGTCGAGCACCAGGTCAGCCACCTGGAGGGTGCCCGATTTGCTGGGGGATTCACGCCGCAGCAAGGCACGGATGCGGGCGCGTAATTCATCCACTTCGAATGGTTTGACCAGGTAGTCATCTGCACCGCTATCCAACCCACCGACGCGATCATCCAGCGCATCACGGGCGGTGAGCATCAAAATGGGGGTGCGAATATGTTGATCGCGCAGCTCACGGCAGACTTCCAGCCCATCTTTGCCGGGAAGCATGATATCCAGGATGATGATATCGTAACCGGGAATAAGCCCCATTTCCTCGCCATCCAGACCGTCATAGGCGGTATCAACGGCATAGCCATCCTCTTCGAGGGTGGCGCGCAGGGAATCGCTCAACCGCTTGTTATCTTCGACAAGTAGAATACGCATACCATACTCCGAAATCTGCAGACGCATAAATTGTAGCACGCAAAGATGACTGCGGGATGAAGGTTCTTCCTGGAGCCCGGAATAACGTTTCCTTCCTCATCAATCTCTCAAACCTGGTTGTCACCCCGGCACCCAATTGTGCGGCATTGGAGATATGTCCAAACGCTTTCTTTTCAGAAGTTTTTGTTCACTCCTTCCAGAAGCACGGTCGTTCTCAACCACTGCTGCCTGATATTCACCTCGAAGCCGATTCTTTCGAGGATTTCGACAATTCTTTCCACCTGCACCCCCCTGATGGGATGAAGCTCTGCCAGCAGGATTCCCACGCCCTCGGCGAAAAGTCTCTCATTCTTTTCATTGAAGATCCTCTCCTCGGCTCCTTCGATGTCCATCTTTAAAATGTCGACCTTGCTTACTTTGACCATGTCCAATAGTCTATCCATTGTAAGCGCAGGAACTCCCCCTTCGATTGAAGCCGGGCACCCCTGATGCATTCCAAGGTTGAAAGGATGTTTCTTTATTCCAACCTGCCTGTTTTCATCCCATACGCACACCTTTACCGGGATTACATTATTTTCCAATCCATTCAACCGGATGTTTTCCTGCAACAGGGTGAAATTGTCGTTTTCCATTTCCACAGCGACGATCCTTCCAGGATTCCATCTCTTGGCTGCCCACACGCTGAATGCCCCTATGTTCGCTCCCAGATCCACAACAACTTCAGGTGCTTTGATCTGTTTCAATCGCGGGGCATATACCTGTTCCCAAAATACTTCTCCCAGCACGTACAGATCGTAACTTCCCGGGCGGATGGTCATTTTGCATCCCCTGACATCCAGGATCATGTTCTTCCCACCCGGGAAGAAACCCCACATACGCTTCCAAAGATCGGGCAGATATTGATTCGGTTCCATGGTTCCTCCTGAACAGATGAACGGATTTGAATGTTGTTTTCTTTTGATGTGTCTACCGGAATTTGACGAGCTGCAATTCAAGAGTTGAGTTATCGAGGTGGTCGATGAGTTGTCACTGGATTTCACTTACCTTTGGAGCATGGAAAAGGGAGCAAGGGAATTTACGTAGTTCATACTCTCGAGAGATGCCTGGATGGTCAATCCGCGGATTTTTTCCATCAAGCAGGCTGTCAACGAGCGCCAATTTTCAACTGGATCGGACTCAGAAATCTCCCGGGATGGCAGCCAGGGAGAGCCGAACCGGATGAAACAATGCCCTCCGGTTTGCCAGCGACCCTGGTGCAGTATTCCTCTGGAGGTGTAGTGGATATTCAGCGTGCTGCAATCCGGCACATGGATTCCCACCGGAATGATGGGCGCTCCGCTGGCAAGCGACATTCTCACTGCGCCGGTGCCGGCTTTCAGGACAACGTCCTTAGGATTAAGACGACCTTCCGGAAAAATCACAACCGTCTGGTTGCGTGCCAGCACTTCACAGGCTCTTTCGAGGGCTTTGCACCTGTCAATGGGATGCACGGGGATTTGCCCGGCCCATCCGAGCAACCACCCGAAAACGGGGATGGAAAAAATATTTGCCTGGACCAGGAAATGCAGCTTTTCCGGGAATAAAAAAGGCAGGAAAAAGCTATCCGTGGCGTTGGGATGGTTGGCAGCGATGATCTTGGCTCCCGTTGGGAATGGTTCTTCCAGGCTAAAATGAACCCCCCGTGAAAAGCACACCAGATAAGCCTTCAGGATCAACTTGATACATGTATAGGCGCTGTCCATCATCTACCTCCTTATTTGAAGTTGAATTGGGTCATGCAGGTGACCCGGGCAACCTACAGGCCGCTAATTTGGCTGGTATTCTCCGGGAGGGACCCGGCACCGCTGAAGGATGGGATATCCGAACCTGTTGTTTCCGGCGTCGGAGGATTGGAAGACTGTGTCGAAAGGAGCATAAAGATTTCATTGGGGCGGGCAAAACCCTGCAGGAAATTTCCCAGCAGGAATGTCTGGGTGGGGTAATCCTGGATGGCGTTGTTCTTATTGCTTTCCTGGTCAGGATTCAGGGTTAGCGACCCCCAGGAGTTCATTCCATCCGCCAGGTCGGAGGGAGGCAGGAAACCTGCAGATGGATCGTTCACCGGTGACTCGGGGTATTTTCCGTAATGCACCAGGTACGCCCAGAGTTGGGGCTGGTATGCGGAATCGTCTGCCTGGAGTGCGGCAACGGTCAGGCTGGTAAAAATACTGGTAGCCTGGTGGTCTGAATGCTGGTCAGCCGGATGGGGGAGCACAACCAAATCTGGACGAAACCCGGTCAGGATGGTTTCCAGGTCAGAAAACAAGGCTGAACCGCAATACCTGGCTCCAGGTGTAAAGCTGTTGGCGTAGGGGGAATGGTCTGTGCGAGTGAAAGGCGCTGTGTACGGATGGGCTTCTGCCCAGTTCTCGTGCAGCATCGGCTCGATGCCGCGATCAGGATAGCTCAGGAAAATGATATTTTCGTCAGACAGCCCCAGTTGCTCGAGCGCCCTCATTGATTCAGCCTGCCGCCTTTCCCCCATGACGATGTAACCGTCCGGAGTCAGGGCGTCTTCCATGCCGAAGATTGCTGGAGCCATGAATTGGCCATCTCCGTTGGTAACGATGACCACCTTAACCTGGGTGCCGTTCGCCAGAGCCATCTGGATCAATCCACCGGGAGCGATCGTCTCGTCATCCGGATGAGGGGCGATGATCAGCAGGCGCTGCACATTCTTGATCGTGAGTTGGGACATGGCCGGGAGGCTGTTCGTCCCTGCCGGGACCGTCATTACTGGATTGGGCGGGAACGGTGCCAGTACGAAGAGCAGGATCGTCACCAGGTTAAAAGCCTGTCTTGCGACGGAGCTGGCATTGCGTTTGGTCTGGGAGAAAAATTTCGTGTGGTTTCTCATTTCATACCTCTTCCTGGTCTGGTTTCCTTTACAATCCCAGTTTCGGTCTTT
>Ga0315276_10000908_pt1 | contig 26177 bp, 16 predicted proteins | sample YL17G05_0_MG_FD_204542 | JGI IMG/M metagenome (GOLD analysis project Ga0315276, IMG submission 204542) | Sediment microbial communities from Yellowstone Lake, YNP, Wyoming, USA - YL17G05_0 | ecosystem: Environmental > Aquatic > Freshwater > Lake > Sediment | place: USA: Wyoming | collected... | reverse complement strand
TAGGACGCGCGACGCGGCCCCCATCACCGAGGTGACATCGAGGTCCATTTCCCGCAATTCGTCCCGGAATCGATGAACGAATTCACCGCCGAAGTGCGGCCGCCCCTCGAGATGGTCGACGTAAGCGCGGTACCCGCTGTCCGTCGGCACCCGTCCCGACGATGTATGCGGTTTCGCCAGGTAGCCTTCCTCTTCGAGCCGCGCCATGACGTTTCGAATCGACGCCGTGCTGAGAGACGACCCGGAGTCCCTCACCGCCTGCGAGCTTACCGGAATCCCGTCGCGGACGTACACGTCCATGACGAGACGGAGTATGAGGAGTTCCCTGTCGTTGATCATCGCTCTAAAGGGGTAAAGGCACTGTCCAATCTATCTTCGCGCGAAAGTCGTGTCAAGGGCCGCGCCGGTGCCCGGTTCGCACTGCGTGCGGGGAGGCGTTTCGTCAAGGGACCAGCGCTCCACTTCGCTCGGCTTCCCACCGCGGGTGGCGCGGATGGGGCCCCCGCGCCGCGCGCAGCTTGCGAGCACGGGCGGGGTAATACGCGACAGGACCCCCGGCGGGCGATCCTCGCTCGTTCTCGCGAAAGGTCCCGTGACGAAACGCCTCCCCGCGCGAGCCCTACACCGACCCGGATAGTCTGTGGAAGATCTCGTTCAGCACCAGGAATCCCCGGTCGGTGAGCCTGAGCCGTTCTTCACCGGTGAAAACAAGACCCTCGGCGCGGAGTTCCTCGATCACCCGAGGCGGCGCGGCGATCTTGGAGAACTCGACACCCGCCGATGTCCGAAGTCCCAGCATGATCCGTTCGACGTTCTTCTCCGCCTCGCCGCGAGGATCGTAGATCCGCACCCCGCGGGGGTACTCCCCGCTCCGCGCGATGTAGCGGTCGATCGACGCCACGTTGTGAAAACGCTCCCCGCCGACGAAAGAGTGCGCGCTCGGTCCGATCCCAAGGTATTCCGCCCCACTCCAGTAGGTGAGATTGTGGACGCACTCGCGACCCGGCTTGGCGAAATTAGAGACCTCGTAGTGCGCGTATCCGCGCGCCTCGAGCACCGCGCACGCCTCGAGAAACCCGGCGGCGGACAGATCCGGATCCACGCGATCGAAAAAACCCGCCGCCGGTTCCGCGTTATCCCCACCCGGCTCGAGACAGTAAACGGAGTAATGCGGCGGCGAAAAAGCTCCGACGGCCGACAGAGTCGCCGCGAGCTCGCCACCCGGCGAGCCGGGAATGCCCAGAAGAAGATCGACGCTGTAGTTCGGAAATCGTTCCGAGACGAGTTCGAGCGCTCTCCGGTTGACCCCCGGCGGGCATCTTTCGAGCGTCTTCTGGGCGGAATCGCTCATCGATTGGATCCCCAGGCTCACGCGGTTGACCCCGAGCGCGGCCGCTTCGGCGAGCAGGCTCTCGTCCACGTCCTCCGGGTTCATTTCCATCGTCATCTCGATCCCCGACGCGTCGACACGCGGGACGATTTTTTCGACGATCCTCCCGAGAAGCGCGCATCCGATCGCCGAGGGCGTCCCTCCACCAAGATACACCGAGGGGATCGAAAAGGGCTCCCCGATCTCGCCGGCCGCGTACTCGAACTCGCGGACGAGCGTCTCGACAAAGGTTCTCTCGCGGTCTTCGTCGCCGAACGGCACGTGATAGAAGGTGCAATACGGACAGCGCCGCCGGCAGAACGGGACGTGTAAATACAGGGAAATCGAGCGCATTCTCAACGAATGACGTCGCCGATGCGCGAGAACCGGATGATTTTGTCGGGGGAGTTCAGCGAAAAGTATATGAACATCGCCTTCCCCAGGATCAGACTCTTGGGGAGCGGGCCCCAAGACCGGCTGTCGGCGCTGTTGTCCCTATTGTCCCCCATCATGAAGATGTGGTCTTTGGGGACGACATAGGGACCGAAGTTGGAACCATGGTAGTAAATCGCGTAATCCTCGGTCTGCGCCACGCCGTCGACGTAGAGTGTCCGCCCCCTGAGCTCCACGGTCTGGCCCTCGACGGCCACGCAACGCTTGATGTAATCGGTCTTCTTGTCCCCGGGGTACTTGAAAATAATGATGTCTCCCGGGTGGGGATCCCTCACGGCGGGCAGTCTCGTATCCATAAAGGGCACCTTGGCGCCGTAGATCAGCTTGTTGGCGAAGAGAAAATCGCCGACGAGGAGAGTGTTCTCCATCGATTCCGAAGGGATCCGGAACGCCTGGATGAAGAACGCCCTGACGAAAAATGCGAGGACCACCGCCATCAAAATGATCTCGGCGTACTCGCGGAATACCGATTTCTTGCGCGGACCTTCTTGTTTCGCTCTGCCGAACATACGCCACCTTTCGAAACTACCGCCGCGATCGGGCCGCAGTTTGCCGGCGGGCCGTGGAAGACCCGCGCCGCCCGCCGCCGGTCCGTTCACGCGCCGCTTCTATCAACCTTCAATACGGCAAGAAACGCTTCCTGCGGAATTTCCACTTTTCCGACCATCTTCATACGCTTCTTGCCTTCCTTTTGTTTCTCCAGGAGCTTTCGCTTCCGGGTGATGTCGCCGCCGTAGCACTTCGCCGTGACATTCTTGCGGAGCGGCTTGACATTCGTCCGGGCGATGACGCGGCTCCCGACGCACGCCTGTATGGCGACGTCGTAGAGCTGCCGCGGGATCTCCTGCTTGAGCTTCTCGGTAAGCTCGCGCCCCCAGAAGTACGCCTTATCCCGGTGGACCATGACGGAGAGCGCGTCCACCGGGTCGCCGTTCAGGGCGATATCCAATTTTACCAGATCTCCGGCCCGGTGCCCAATAAAGTCGTAGTCGAGGCTGGCGTACCCCCTGGTGACGCTCTTGAGCTTGTCGTAATAATCGACGAGAATCTCGGAGAGCGGCATCTCGTAGGTGAGCCGCACCCGGTCGACGCTCAGGTAGTGAATCTCCACGAATGTACCCCGCCGGTCCTGGTTCAGTTTCATCACGGCCCCGACAAACTCGTTTGGCGAGATGGTTTCGGTCCGGACATAGGGTTCCTCGATACCTTCAATGTCGCCGGCCGGCGGGACCCGCGCCGGGTTGTCCACCTCGAGGACCCCGCCCTTTTTCAGACGTATCCTGTACTTGACGTTCGGCATCGTGGTGATGAGCGCCACCGAGTATTCCCGTTCCAGCCGTTCCTGTGTGACCTCCATGTGGAGGAGCCCCAGAAAGCCGCATCTGAACCCGAACCCGAGCGCCGCGGACGTCTCGGGTTCGAAGGTGAACGCCGAATCGTTGAGCTGGAGTTTCTCGAGCGCTTCGCGCAAGCCCGTATAATCGTCGGGGTTCATCGGGTAAAGACCGGTGAACACCATCGACTTGATCTCTCTGAAACCGGGGAGTTCTTCGGCGCACGGATCGGCGTCGTGCGTGATGGTATCGCCGACCTTGGTGTCGCGGATGTTCTTGATCCCCGTGTGGATGTACCCGACTTCTCCCGCCTGGAGGAAGTCGTTGGGGATCATGTCGAGACGGAAGTACCCCACCTCCATCGTCTCCGCCACCGTGTTGTTCGACATCAGACGGATCACATCCCCGGTGCGAAGCACCCCGTCGAACACGCGGACGTACACGACGGCGCCCTTGTACGAGTTAAAGAGCGAATCGAAGATCAGCGCCTTGAGTTTCCCGTCGGAGTTCCCTTTCGGCGGTGGAATGCGTTCGATGATCGCCTCCATCAAATCCTTCACCCCAGTGCCGTTACGCGCGCTGACGCAAACGATTTCCGATTCCTTGCACCCGAGCATCTCGACGATCTGGCCCTTGACATAGTCGACACGGGCGTTGGCAAGATCGATCTTGTTGATCACCGGGATCACTTCCAACCCGGTATCGACGGCGAGGTAGAGGTTCGAAATCGTCTGAGCCTGAACCCCTTGCGCGGCGTCGACGACGAGAACCGCCCCCTCGCACGCCGAGAGGCTCCTCGACACCTCATAGGTAAAGTCCACGTGGCCCGGCGTGTCGATCAGGTTGAACACATAGGTGTCGCCGTTTGCCGAACGGTAATCCATTCGGATCGGGTGGCTCTTGATCGTGATCCCCCGCTCCCGCTCGAGGTCCATCGTGTCGAGAACCTGCTCCCGCATCTGCTTCTTGTCGATCGCGCCGGTGATATCGAGAAAGCGGTCGGCGAGCGTCGATTTCCCGTGATCGATGTGGGCGACGATACAGAAGTTGCGTGTTCGGTTTGGTGACATGCTCATCGACGATCCGAGTCACTCAACGTGACAGTAATCAAAAACCCATCGAGAATCCGATGTACTTTGCGCCGCCGCTCTCCCGCATGACCGCGGGCTTGACGGCGCGCACGTCATAGAGATGGGCATCAACGAACGCGTCGAGCACCGAAATGAGCCACACGGCGCCCGACCACCAGAGATAGTCGCGGGAGGTTTCCTTGTGAAACTGGTACCAGGCGTCTTCTTCACTCCATTCGAAGGTGTCCGGATCGAGCGCGTCGCGTGCCCTGAGACTCCTCTCGGCTTCCTTCTGTTCGAACCACGCGGTGCCCAGATAATAGCTGAAAGCCCCGACCGCGATGATCGTCTTGATCCGCCGGCCGTTGTAGAGCTGGCCGAGACCGGGAAGGACCATGCTGCTCACCATCGCAACGGTCGGGGACTTGCGGCGCTCCCACTCCCGGGTCCCGGCGACCTCCTTCTGACCGATCCGCGCCATCTCCTGCTTGATCGACTCCTTCGACCCGCTATAGAGAGCACCCCCGACCGTGTCCGTCGGTTCGTCCGTACGGGACGTCGAATCCGATGCCGCCGCCGGCTCGTCCGAGCGTGGCGCGGAAACCGCTGCCGGCGGCGCCGACTCGAGGACGCCGATGACCAGCGCGGCGACAAGAACGACTAGAGCGATTCTCATCCGGATACGATTCGTTCGGATCCGTCCCGCCGGGGCGGACGGCTTGGCGGGAATGTGTGGGAATCGAACCCACCTCGACCGTCAAAAACGTCCGACAGAGGGATTTGAAGTCCCCGGGGTCCACCAGGACCCATCCATTCCCGCGCGTTCTGGATGCTTCGTAAGGGCCGGCGCAAAAACCCGCGGTGTCCGACGACGGCACGCACGCTTGCTACCGCCTGGCGACGGCCTCGATCTCGACCAGCGCCCCCAAGGGTAACCCCGCCACTTCGACGGTGGCCCGGGCCGGCGGGTCGTTTGCGAAATACGCCGCGTAGACTTCGTTCATCTCGCGGAAATCGCCCATCGATCTGAGAAAAACCGTCGTCTTGACCACGTTTTCCAGACCGAGACCCGCCGCGGCGAGGATTTCCTTGATATTTTCCAACACCTGGCGCGTTTGGCCGGCGACGCGCTCCGCGACTATCTTCCCCTCGGCGGGGACTATGGGGACCTGTCCCGCGATGAAAACGAAATCGCCCGTATCGACCGCCTGGCTGTAAGGCCCGATCGCCGCCGGAGCCCTGTCCGTGTTTACTATTTTTTTCATTTCTCACTCCACCGTGACGCTCTTCGCCAGGTTCCTTGGCTGATCGACGTCGCAGCCCCGAAGCACGGCGATGTGGTAAGCGAGAAGCTGGAGCGGGACCACCGCCAACACCGGGTAAAGCATATCGAGGGTCTTGGGTATCGTGATGACGTGGTCGGCGACCTCGCTCGCCTCGATGTCATCCTCGTTCGCGATGACGATGAGACGCCCCTTGCGCGCCTTGACCTCGGCGATGTTGCCGAGTATCTTGCGGTACGCGGCGTCTTTGGGGCAGATCACGACAACGGGCATGTTCTTGTCGATCAGGGCGATCGGCCCGTGCTTCATCTCGGCTGCCGGATACCCTTCGGCGTGGACATAGGAGATCTCCTTCAACTTGAGCGCCCCTTCGAGCGCCACGGGGAAGTTCGATCCCCGTCCGAGGTACAGAAAGTTCGAGTCGTTGCAGTACGCCTTGGCGATCTCGTAGATCTGGTCGTTCTTGTCGAGGATCTGCTGGACGTGGTGCGGGATCTCGTCGAGCGCCTGTATGATCTCCTGCCCCTGGGCTTTGGACATCCCCCTCATCCGGCCTAGCAGAAGGGCGATGAGAGAGAGCACCGTGATTTGGGAGGTAAAGGCCTTGGTCGAGGCTACCCCGATTTCGGGACCGGCGTGGATGTACACGCCGCCGTCGCTTTCCCTGGCGATCGTGCTCCCCACCACGTTGCACACCCCGAGGACGAGGGACCCCTTCCTCTTCGCCTCGCGCATCGCCTCGAGCGTGTCGATCGTTTCTCCGGACTGGCTGATCACGATCGCCACCGTTTCGCGGGCGATGATCGGGTTGCGGTAGCGGAATTCGGAAGCGTACTCCACTTCGACGGGAACGCGGGCGTACTCCTCGATCGTGTACTCGCCGATCAGCGCCGCGTGCCAGCTCGTCCCGCAACCGAGGATCACCAGCCGGCTCAGATCGCGTAGCTTGGCGGCCGAATCCTGCAGTCCCCCAAGACGGGCCTCACCCGTCTCGTACACAAGACGGCCGCGAATGGCGTTCCGGATGGTCTCCGGCTGCTCAAAAATCTCTTTGAGCATGAAATGCGGAAACCCGCCTTTTTCGATCATCTCGAGATCCCAGTCGACTTCCTGGATTTCCTTGTCGACGGTGACGTTTTCGATGGTCACCGTCTTGAAACCGGCCGGTCCCACGATGGCCATCTCTTTGTCGTCGAGGTAGATCACCTGCCGTGTGTGCTTCAGGATCGCGGAGACGTCGGACGCGAGGAAGTACTCGTCGTCCCCCACGCCGACGACCAAAGGGCTCCCGTTGCGAACGCCGACGAGCTTCTCCGGCTCGTCCCTCGAAAGCACAACGATTCCGTAGGTACCGTCGAGCTGTTTGGCCGCCTTGCGAACCGCGTCCTCGAGAGTGCCCGTATAATGATCCTCGATCAAGTGGGCGATCACCTCGGTGTCGGTGTCGCTCTCGAACTTGTGCCCTTTGTCCTGTAGTCTCTTCTTGAGGATCTGATAGTTCTCGATGATTCCATTGTGCGCCACGGCGATCCTGCCGGAACAATCAAGATGCGGGTGGGCGTTCTGCCGATTGGGTTCTCCGTGGGTCGCCCATCGGGTGTGCGCGATGCCGGCGACGCCCGGGTAGCACTTGCCGGAGAGTTGTGTCTCGAGCTCCGATATCTTCCCCTTGGTTTTCTCCAGAAGGATGCGGCCACCGTTGACAATCGCCACACCGGCCGAGTCATAGCCGCGGTACTCGAGACGCTTGAGCCCTTCGAGAAGTATGGGGAGTGCCTGGTGTTTTCCTATGTAGCCGACAATACCGCACATGCTGAGTCCCTCCTCCCTTACGCGGACGGTCCGCGCGAACCGGCCAAGACTCCCCTCGCTGCCTCTAGGAGCGATGCCGTCCGCGCGGGTGACATCGATTCGGCCAGGACGCGCACCACGCCTTCCGTGTTGGAGACGCGCAGGTGGAACCAGCCGTCATCGAAAACCGCCTTGACCCCGTCCTGCGTATCAATTTTAGCAGGTTCCAACGCCCTGACTAAGCCAGAAATCCGGTCGGCCGAAAATTCACCCTCCCATTGCATCTTCGTTTTCGACATATGGAAAGCGGGATACCGCCCGATTTGTTGGCTGAGCGTGGTTTTTCCGGAGGCAAGCAGTTGCAAAATAAGGGCCATCCCCAGTATGCCGTCTCGTCCCGGGTGGAGCGCCGGGTAGATCACTCCCCCGTTCCCTTCGCCGCCGATCGGGGCGTTCTCCCTGAACATGGCATCGACCACGTGGGCTTCGCCGACGGGCGTGCGAACGACCTCGACGCCGTGCTTCGAGACGACCCAGTCGATCAGCGCCGACGTGCTCATGTTCACCACGACCGGCCCTCTCTTCTCACGAGCGAGGACTTCGTCCACGGCAAGCGCGAGGGTGTACTCCTCGCTGAGCGGTGTTCCCGTCTCGTCGACGAGCGCGAGGCGATCGGCGTCTGGGTCGAGAGCGAACCCGATATCCGCCTTCTCGCTCTTCACCTTATCGCCGAGCTCGGAGATATTCTCCGCTCGGGGTTCGGGATCGCGGTAGAAATCGCCGTCGGTCTTGCAGTTCATGGCGACAACCTTCGCCCCCAACTCCCTCAACAGATCCGGGGCGATGACGCTGCCGGCGCCGTTGATCGCGTCGACGACCACGCGAAAACATCTCCGCCGGATGAGCCCGGCGTCGATCGCCGGAAGACCCAATACTCCGTCGATGTGATCCCGGACCGACTGGTGATAGCGGGTCACCGTCCCGGTCGAGCGGGCGTCGCAAAAATGAAACCGCTCGTTCACGTAGGCGTCGTAGAGGGCTTCGCTCACGGGCTTGGTGATGAAAACGCCGCGCGAATCGAGAAACTTGAGGGCGTTCCATTCAACGGGGTTGTGGCTCGCCGTGACGATGATCCCGCCCGCGGCGCCGTGCTTTTCCACCATCATTTCGACCGTCGGCGTTGTCGCGATCCCCAGATCGACGCATTCACGACCGGTCGCGGTGACGGCGGCGACGACGGCGAACTTCAGAGACTCGCCCGACGGCCGCGTGTCCCTTCCCACGACGACGCTCCCCGGGGGAAGGCTCGAGCAAAAAGCAAGGCTCAGCCGCGTGACGACGTCCACGTTGAGCGTCTTGCCGACGACGCCCCGCGCCCCGGCAACACTGAAAAGCAGATCTCCCGATATTCTCTGTATCATTTGTTCACCTCGTCGGCCGCTCGTGCGGCACCCGTGGAAGATAAGAGAGCCGGCAAGGGCGTGTCAACGACGAGCCAAGGGCGCGCGGGGCCGCGATGATTCTACCCCGACGCTTCGTAATCCTCGCCGGCCGCGGTAACCGAATACCCCGTCACGGTGCCCGCCCACACCGAGACGACGGGGACCCACGGCGCGAATTCGGGCAAAGCCCCGGCCCCGCCGGCGGCGAGAAAGATCAACCCGCCCGCGAGCCCTCCGAGAGCGCCGCCGAGGCCATACCTCGGGCGCAACCACCCCAAAGCCCCCACCCACACGAGGCCGAAGAGCCCCCCGACAAACGCCGCGCTCGCGGGAAGCCCGCTGTCGGACAAGAAAGGCGACCGCCTTCCGTGCGCGCAAAGATTGAGACGCGCCTCGTAACGGCCGTCGACGAACACACGGATGTTTCGACCGTCGTAGGTCGCCGCGACAAAGGTCCTCCGGTTTTTTTCCAGGAGGGGGCGCGTTTTCGTCTGCGGGTAGAAACCGCCGGGGACCGTTGTCCGCGTTCTCAACCTGAAAATGATCTCACGATTTTCCTGCCCCAGCGAAAAATTCTGGGCGTAAGGCGATTTCGAGTATCCCGCTATCCGCGCCGGGCCTGATTGATTCTCGTCGCGGGTTCGGAACCAGACGAGGACGGTGAGCCTATTCTTCGACACCAGCCTCTCGTGGAGCCGCTCTTGTTCGGCTCCTCCCACAAGCGGCACTCCACGGATCGAATCGAGCGATTCCGCCGGTCTCACAAAATAGAGGGGAGCAAGCGAGGCGACATGAGCGTCGAGCGCCGAAGACGCGTCCAGACGCGCGCAGCGCTCGATTTCCCTGCGGCTCAAGCTCCCGTCGAATACGGCGAGCGCCTCGATCGCGCCGTCCCACGAACGGTCCCGCGTGAGCTCGTCGGCGACGATCAGACGGCAGTCCGGATCCCAGTTCGCGAAGTCGGAGCGCGGCCCCGGAAGCGAGAGGTACCACACGGCGGATACGAACAACACGGCGGCGAAGATCGAAAGACGCTTCGTGAGAAAGATCGGATCGATCCTCCACACCGACCGGCGCGCGGAACGATTCGACAGAACCCACCCGATGAGAACACCCGCGATGTTCGCGGCGACGTCCGTCGCCGCGGTGTATCGATCGGGATAAAACAACTGAGCGATTTCCACGCCCGCCGAGAGGAGAGCTCCCACCATCACCGCGAACACTACGCCACGCCGGCGTAGGGCGGCTCCCAATGGGACGTAGAGGACAATATTGACGAGAAGATCGCCGAGTCCGACGCGCCACACCCGGTCGTCCAATCTGGGGGAAGAAACCTCCACCGATAACGCCGTACAGGCCCAAACGGCGGCAAGCACGAGCGGAAGCAAACGGAGACCGACGGAGCCGCGGCGTCCCGGCCCGGAAAGCGGGTCATGGGTTGGAAATGACATCCTTGGGTCGGCGACCGACTCGCCGTCGGGATCGCCGCGTCACGCGGCGTCCACGCGAGGCGCCGCTTTCAGGATCGTTCGTTCGACGGATGGGACAAAAAAGACGCCCCCTCACCCCGTTTCGGGGTGAGGGGCACGTGGCATTACCGGAATATCGAACTTTTCTCGCGTCTTCGATAATGCCTCTGGGCCGATATCACGGCCATCTACCAGTAGTATAGCAAACACCGGGCCCGGTGTCGACCTGCCGCGCACCCTTTGTCGGTGTTAGACTTGCGGCTTGGTCCCGTCTTCCCCTTGCGGCCGCCCCCGCCCCTCGGGCGTGCAGAAAACGATTCTGGCTCTCGGACACCCGCCCGCCGCACCTCATCCGCGCATACGCGGCGGGATCGCGCGTTCCAACTCATCCCGTTGGAAAAAGACAAGATACGTAATTGTTGTTGCGACGCGTTCACGGGGTCGGATAGTGTCGACTTGCGCGCGTCTGTCCGCGCGCGTTGCCCCGGGACCACCAAGGATCACATTCCATGGACCGGCCTCGGCGGGGAGCCCACCCCCAACCCACGGAGGTTGCCATGACATCCCTCTCACGATTGACGTTCTCCATTCTTATCTCTTTTGCGATGACCTTTTTCACTTCGGGATGCGGCAATGACGACCCGTCGGACGGCGGTCCGGTCGATACGACTCCCCCGGTGGTCACCACTGTCGCCGCCATCGACGGGCAACACGTGGAGGTAACCTTCGACGAGAACGTATCGCGCGCCTCAGCGGAAAACACGGTCAACTACTCGATCGTGGCGCATACCCTCGCGGGCGCGAGCGCGCCGAATCCGCGATCCCGTGATGGCAGCGACGCCGTCCCCGCCCAGACGGAGATCGTCTCCGCCGCGTTGCTCGACGGACAAACCGTCCTGTTGAGCTTATCCGGATTCATGCAGAATGTCGCCTACGATATCTTCGTCGACGGGGTGAGCGACGTTCAAGGCAATCTCATGACCGGTGTATCCACGACCCAATTTCAGGGGAGCGACACACCGGATACCACACCCCCCTCCATCATTTCGCTGAGTCCCGCGCCGAACTCGACCGGCGTGGGGACGAGCCAACCGATCGTCGTCGTCTTCACCGAACCCATGCAGGACCCGTCGGTTTTCCCTTCGTTCTCGTTGGTTTCCTCGAAGGGAAAGGTGGCCGTCGCCATAGAGAAGTGGGAGGCGAACCAGTACGTGTTTTCTCCGGTCGTTCCCATGGACCGTAACACGCTCCATACCGCCCTCCTGTCAAACACGGCGACCGACCTGTCTGGCAACCCGCTGTCGCCCACCTCGTGGGCGTTTCGGACGACGGGATCGACCGACACGACCCCGCCGGCCCTCGTCTCTACGACTCCTATCGACGGCGCCACGAACGTTCCGACCGACGGGTTTATCGAGCTCGACTTCTCCGAGCCGATCGATCACGCGTCCACGCAAGGCGTGATGATAACACCCGTCCCCGGCGATGGAATCGAGGAGTGGTTCGACGGCGGGCGAAGGGTCAGATTCACCCCGTACGAGCCTCTCCTCGATGATACCCAGTATCTGATCGTCATCCCCGCGGGCTTCGTCGAGGATCTCGCCGGAAACGGGAACACCGAGTCCTACACCATCCAATTCACCACGGGCTCATCGTTCGCAGCCGGACGGATCGACGGCACGCTTTCAGGGGACCCCTTCTCCGTTCAAGCGCCGGATCCGACGGGGGCGATTGTCATCGCCACGACGAGCCAGCTCTTCGGCGACGGTAACGATATGGATATCCTCGGAATCGGTATCGCCGCAACGAACGACACCTACTCAATCCTTCGTCTCCCCGACGCGGTTTACTATCCGTTCGCCATCCTCGACTCGAACACCGACGGTGTCATCGACTTCGAGGAAGGGGATGCCTTCGGAGCGTACGGGGTCAACGTCAGAAACCAAGACTTTTCACAGGACGCGGTACCTATCGACAACGGGTCGACGGCATCGCAGGTCGACTTCCCGCTCTTCGATCCGGTTGCGATCTGCGGCAACGTGTTCTACGAAGGCACCGACTACACGGCCGACCTGACGTCGCTCCGTTATCAGGTGGGCGCGTTTGACGCATCGACATTCGACCCCGACAACCCCGGTGTGCCCGTCGCGGGAACGGAGCAGGGACCCTTGGCGGAAGATCCGCGATACGCCATCCACGAGCTCGACAGCGGCCTCGAGCCGGGCACTTATTACATTGGGTGCTTCCTCGACGTCAATTCGAACGACGTGTTCGACCCCGACCTCGATCCGTCGGGCTACTTCGCAAACCTCGAGACCGGTGACCCCCTGCCGGTGACAGTCGAAAACGGGACAGATGTTCTCGACATCAACATCCATATCGACGATCCCCAGCTGGGTCTGGCGCCCTCCCCACCGGTGTCCTGGAGAGACACCGTCGCAAGAAGCGGTCAGGGTGTTACCATCCGGCGTGCGTTCGAGAAGATGAGGGAGGCCCTCCGGGGGATGAACTGACCGTCCCGGCCGACCGTCCCGGCCGCGCGTTTCGGTGTCGGGAACGGACGCGAGACAACAAAACGGCTACGCGCGGAGAGCAATTCTTGCGCGGCGGTATCGCTACGCGCGCCGGTAGAACGACCCCTTGTAGTACCTCGCGAGCAACCCCCGACGCGGTCCCGCGGGACCGATCCGAATCACGAGGATTCATGAAACGAATACTCTCGGCGGTTGCCGGAGGGCTCATCCTCTCCGCTCTCGTAACGGCACCTCGCCCGATTGATCTTGCCGGCGCGGGGGATTCGAAAACGCTCTCGACGCGGGTTGAAGCGCCGCCTCGGCTCTCTCCGGATGTCGCGTCTTCTTTCGCGCGGCTTGCGCTAGCGTGCGTCGAGAAGGAGTTTCCGAACAAACCCGACCACGTCATGAACGACCCGGAGGACGTCCGGCCGCCCAAGGCGATGCACCCCGTATTCTACGGCTGTTTCGACTGGCACTCGGCCGTCCACGGACACTGGATGCTCGTCCGGCTTCTCCGGACCCACCCCGACATCCCCGAAGCGCCGCGGATTCGCGCCGCTCTCGACGGCAACATCACACCCGAAAAGATCGCCACCGAAGTCGCCTACCTCGAAGACCCCAACAGGAAATCGTTCGAGCGCACGTACGGTTGGGCGTGGCTCCTCAAGCTCGCCGCCGAACTTGGCGGATGGGACGATCCCGACGGACGGCGCTGGGCCGCCGCGCTCGAACCGCTTTCCCGGGAGATAGCGAAGTGCTATGTCGATTTTCTCCCCAGGCAGACCTACCCGATCCGCACCGGTGTGCACCCGAATACCGCCTTCGGGATCGCGTTCGCGCTGGACTATGCAACCGCCACCGGAGACACCGCACTCCGTGAGATCCTCGTCGAACGGAGTCTCGCCTACTACGCAAACGACGCGGGTTGCCCGGCGGAGTGGGAGCCCGGTGGAGAGGATTTTTTCTCGCCGTGTCTCGTGGAGGCGGACCTCATGCGGCGCGTGCTCCCCGCAGACCGCTTTGCCTCGTGGTTCCGCGCGTTCCTCCCCGGCATCACCCGCGGTGAGCCGATCCAATTGCTCTCCCCCGCCACGGTTGCCGACCGGAGCGATCCCAAGATCGTTCATCTCGACGGGCTGAACCTCAGCCGCGCGTGGTGCATGATCGGTATCGCGTCCGCGCTTCCCTCCGATGACCACGCGAGGCAGGTTCTTGTCGACTCCGCCGCCCGGCACGCGGGTGCGACTCTCGTCCACGTCGCCAGCGGTAGCTACGAAGGCGAACATTGGCTCGCCTCCTTCGCCGTGTACGCGCTATCCGCTTTCGAGGAGATCGATGGCGTTGATGAGTAACACGGGAAAACGCATGGGCGGTTCGCCGCGCGTCGAATCCCCACCTCGCCCGCCGGTCACGAGATGAAGACTCAGCCCGCCGGCGCCTCGTCGGTCAAACCGGTCTCCCCGGGCTCTCCGGGACGCCACGAGGGAAACACGCGGACGAAGCACTCCTCGGCAAACATCCCCGCTGCGTAGAGAAGTCCGAACGGGGGGCCGTCCTTCTGCGTTTCATGGGCCTGTATCGCCCGCCACCGCACATCGGCGAAGGCCGCCGTATAGACCACCGTTGTGATCTCGTCGTCGGCGGACGCATACACGGTGCGCGGCCAGTCGACCTTCTCGATCAACGAACGCCTGAGCGTGTAGTAATAGAGCTTCGACGGGGAGTGCGGTGGAAGCGTCTCCAATCCGGCATCGGCGTACCAGCCCCGGCGACCCGACCCGAGAAACGCGCCCATGAGGGCGAGCGCGATCACGCGGTGGTCGGGGTGATAGGAGATCCCCGACCCGTGAAACGTGATGAGGACGTCCGGTTTTTCCCGTCTGATGACTCGGGCGATTTCCACTTCGATGTCGAGGATGCTGGTGTCTTTTAGTTTGCCATCCTCCCACCCGAGGAAACCGAGGAACTCGATCCCAAGAATCCTCGCCGCTTTGACGGTTTCACGGCGGCGGGTCGCGCGAAGCTCGGCGGCATCGCCCGGCCGTTCGTCGAAGAGCCTCCCCGCTCCCCCGTCGGTCGCGGTGACGAACGCCACGCGGTGTCCCTCGGCGGCGTACTTGGCAAGCGTCCCCCCCGGCCCCATGGATTCGTCATCCGGGTGGGAAAAGACACCGAGGATCGTTTTGCGTTGTTTCGTCATGCTCGTCGGGGAAACATCGCCATCATAGTCACCGCCCGCCCGGCGTTCAACCGGTTAAGCGCGGACCGTCGGCGTCGAGCGCCCGCGACCGGGCTCAACTCGGACCGCTTTGCGGGCCCCTACCTGCCGGCGGTCGGGAGTTCGTTGAGGCTCCGGGCATCAACCCCTCGAAAAAACACCGGCGCGTTGACTTTTGTCAGCCCCCTCCGTGATGGTTCTCAGCCATCAGAAAAATATGCAACCCAATCGACGGCACCGGTGTCTAAGGGGTTAGATAGCGCGAACCCAAAACCAAAAAACCAGTTACAAGTATTGACAAAACCGATCTCGCGCGTCATGTTCCATGTGACACCCGTATCCAACGGATGACCGATACTGCATCCTCCAAGGTCCGGCAACTCACCCGCGGAAGGGTGGTCACTGTCTTACAGAAGGGGCAGACGTTGTTCACCCAACCCCACAGTAAGGAGCAAAGGATGCGTAAAGCACCCACCACCGTCGCGATCACGCGATCGGTCGGCATGGAATTGCTTCGCGTGTTAGTGTTCACCGGATTCACTCTTCTCTTGCTCGCGTGGTCCTCCTCCGCCATCGGCTCATCGACCACCACCACCGCCGCCGCCAATCCGGAAACCGCCGGCGATCCCCGCGTGGAAAACGTCGTGGTTACCGCCGAGGGTCAAACGGCGACATCGGAGACGGAATCATTGACGATGACGATCCCTCTCGACGAGGGCGGTGTGATCGATGTCGAAGCGCCGCCGATGGGTCTCAAGATCGAGAAGTGGGACGGTAACGACGTTCTTCTGATCGTCGAGAAGACCAAGCGGACCAAAGCGGGCGCGAAAACCGGGACGTTGAACCCCGTCAACATCCAGGTCAGCCGGAAAGGGAAGGACGTTCGAATCGAGACGACGGGCGGACAGGGGTGGGAGCAAAGCGGCATGGACCTCTCGTTCAGGATCGTGCTCCCCGACCAGTACGGCGACGACCCGATCGTCCGTCACACGAGGACCGAAACGGCCGCCCGCCTAACCGGCGTTCTCTGGCGCGCGCTTCACAACGAGGCGCTCGACTGGCTGACGCGCTGACACTCGCTTCGCAACGGGGCGCTCGACTGGCTGACGCGCTGACACTCGCTTCACAACGAGGCGCTCGACTGGCTGACGCGCTGACACTCGCTTCGCACCGCCGGGCGCGCCATGGTGAACCCGCGGACCTCCTTCGCCACGACGAGCCCGCCGATAAAGCGGCACCTCCGGTAACGCGTCGCCACGCAACGTCGGAACGCGTCATTCCTCTGATCCTGGTCATTCCTGATTCTCTTCTCGTGTCGGGGCGCGAGCCGAGTACCGACGCTCCTCGCCCGGAACCGCTTGACGATCGGGCTTCCGAATCCTACGCTTGCCTCGTGGTAGCCGCTGAACCATTCTAGGGCGAATACCGGCTGATCGAGAACCCTCATTCGGTAATTTGCTCGTTCCCCCACCGCCCCCCGGGGACGGGCGGCCGCGCCGGGTCACAACCAGAACGGGTAACACGAAAATGGCGTCGAAAACATGGCAACAAAGGTACGCGGACAAGGTCGTCCCGGCTCGCGAGGCCCTCTCGCACATCCGAAACGGTCAGACGGTTTTCGTCGGTTCGGGCGCGGGCGAGCCCCTGATTCTTACCGACGCGCTGTATGAGATGACCCCCGTGTTTTGCGACATCGAGATCATCCATCTGGCGACCGCGCAGGAGGACCCCAAGCTCGCCCGGGCGGAACCGGCCGGAAGCTTTCGCTACAACGCGCTCTATGTCGGGCGTTACGGAGCGGTGAGCGCGGGCGGGAAGGCGGTGGACTACACTCCGATGAACGTAAGCGAGCTTCCCAGGGCGATGGCGAGCGGCGCTATCCGGGTGGATGTCGCCCTTGTTCAGGTGTCTCCCCCCGACCCACACGGGATGTGCAACCTCGGCGTGTCGGTCGACGCCACCAAGGCGGCCGCCGAGAACGCCAAGCTCGTCATCGCGCAGGTGAACCGCCATTCGCCGACCACGCCCGGGGATACCTGGATCCATGTCGACACGATCCGTTTTCTCGTGGAAGGGGACTCTGCGCTCCCCGTCGTCCAGGCACCCGCGCTAGACCCGGTTTCGCTAACGATCGGCCGCCTCGTCGCCAACCTCATCACCGATGGGATGACGCTTCACCTCGACTGCGGTCCTATCTCGGCGGCCGCGATGCGCTACCTCGACACCCGCAAAGATCTCGGCATACATACGGATATCCTCACCGACGATTTGATGCGTCTCATCGATTCCGGCGCTGTCACGAACGCGCGCAAGAAAATCAACAGGGGTAAGACGGTCGCGACGATGATCATGGGGTCCGAGACACTCTACGCCTCGGCGGCAAGCACCCCGTACATCGAGCTACTCCCCATCGACCAGGTGAGCAACCCGACGGTCATCGGCCAGAACGACGACATGGTCGTGGTTCTCTCCGTCCAGGAGATCGAGCTCACCGGGATGGCACGGGCGGACACCGAGCACGTGTCGCTCAAGAGAACGCTCCCGAGCAGCATGGACTTCCTCGACGGTGCCCATCTGTCGACGAATGGATTCACGATCATGGCCCTGCCGTCCACGACGCCGGACGGCGACCGGTCGCGGATCGTTGTTCACAGCGTCGGCCGCGGGGTCGCTCTGAACCGGGCGAAGGTCGACTACGTGGTGACCGAATACGGGGCCGTGAATCTCTACGGCCTCTCGGTGAGAGAAAGGGCGGTCGCGCTCATTTCAATCGCGCACCCCAAGTTCCGGCAAACGCTCCTCGAGGACGCCAGGCGTCTTGGGTTCGTCGACGCGACCCAATCCATACCGCCGGGAGAAGGCGGGGTTTACCCCCATCAGTACGAGTTCACCCGGACGTTTTCCGACGGGACGGAGATCCGTTTCCGGGCGATACATCCGAGCGACGCGCGCCGCCTCCAGCGGCTCTTCTACTCGCTCACGCCGGAGACGATCCGTTTGCGATACCACGGCACGATCAAGACCCTCTCCGCGAAAACCGCGCAAAAGCTCGCCGCCATCGATTATCGGCACGATATGGCTATCGTCGGTCTGGTCGGCCCCCGGCGCGGACAGGAGATCGTCGCGGAGGGCCGGTACACGTACAACCCGGTGAACAACATGGGCGAGTTCGACATAGTCGTCCGCGAGGACTATCGAGGGAGGGGTATAGGGACGTTCCTCGCCAACTATTTGAACAAGATCGCGTACTCGCGAGGGCTCTCCGGCGTTTACTCGGACGTGATCGCCGGGAACGCCTCGACCATCGCGCTTCTCAACCGGGCATGGCCCACCGCCGAGAAATCGTACGATTCGGGAACGTGTCTCTTTACCGTGAGGTTCCCCGCCAAGGACGTCGAGCGGCCGAAGGACAGCATCATCGTCTACTCGGGCCGGTATGCCGACTACAAGTATGGAGACGAACATCCCTACAACCCAGGACGCGCCCGGTCGGCGCTCTCGCTCATCAGGCAACAGGGGTACCTCGGAGAACCCTGGATGAGGGTCGAGGAACCGGAGGCTATTTCCAAACAGCGACTCATCGAATCGCACGACCCCGCGTTCATCGACGCCCTCGAAGAGGCAAACTCGGGAAAGTGGCAGGACAAATTCATACAGTACCACCTCGGCGGCGACGACTGCCCCGTGTTCCCGGGTATTTTCGATTACATCCTTCTGTACACGTCGGCGACCATCACGGGTGTCAACCTGATCACCGACCAGAACGCGAACGTCGTCCTCAACCCCTTGGGAGGATTTCACCACGCGAGCCGGGCGTACGCCGAGGGGTTCTGTTATGTGAACGACGCGATCGTCGCGATCGACATGCTGCTCGCGAAAGGGTTCCGCGTCGCGTACATCGATATCGACGCCCACCACGGAAACGGCGTCCAGGACGCCTACTACGGAGACGACCGCGTTCTGACCATCTCTCTCCACCAATCGGGCAAGACCCTTTATCCGTGGAGCGGGTTTGAAAACGAAATCGGCGAAGGAATCGGCAAGGGGTTTACGATCAACATCCCTCTCCCGGAGGAAACCGACGACGAGGCGTACGAGAAGGTGTTCCAGCGCGTGGTCACCCCGGCGGTCGAGATGTTTGCGCCGGCCGCCGTCGTCGCCGTCATCGGCGCCGATACGCACAAAGCGGACCCGCTGGCGAATCTTTGCCTGACGAATAACGGCATGGAAGCGGTGATGAAGATCATGCAGGAGTACAGCACGCACCTCCTGCTCCTCGGCGGCGGTGGGTACGACGAAAAGACGACGGCTCGCGCGTGGTGCCGGATGTGGGCGGCGGCCAACCGGATCGATTCTCTCCCCGACTACATGCTCGTCATGGGTGGGACGTTTCTCGGCGGCGAAGACATCCGCGGCGCGGAGATCGTCGATATGAACTACCGCGTATCGGGGGAAAAGAAAACGGCGATCCTCAAGGAACTCGACAGGATCGCCGTCTTCCACGAGAAAACGACTTTCCCGCTCCTCAAAGCGGCGCTTTGTTCGGGAACGTAGCCGGCGCGTCAGCTCCTCAGTATCGCGTTGACCTTCTGCCAGAAAGCCGGATCGATCGCGCGCCGCCTCGTCCCGAGATCTTCGAATCGGGTGAGCGCGACGTTTCCGTCGATCTCCCCGACCATCACCCCCGTGGCCCCGTCGAGCGCCGCTTCAACGGCGTGGATACCGAGACGCGTCCCCAGGATCCGGTCGTACGCGGCGGGAGACCCTCCCCTCTGCGTGTGCCCGAGCACGCACGGCGTGCACGTGAGCGAAGTGATCTCCGAGAGCCTCTTCGCCACTTCGATCGCGCCTCCCTTGCAAAACCCTTCCGCGACCACGATGATGTAGCTGAGCTTGCCCCGTTCCTTGGATTCCCGGACCCGCCGGCCAATGGTTTCGATGTCCTCGGGCATTTCCGGTATGAGAATCTCTTCGGCGCCGCCCGCGATACCGACGCCCAACGCGATGTCGCCCGCCAACCTCCCCATCACCTCGACTAGAAACACCCGGTCGAACGCCTCGGCCGTGTCCCGAATCTTGTCGATCGAGTCGAGCGCGGTATCCAGCGCCGTGAAGAACCCGATCGTCCAATCGGTGCCCCCGAGGTCGTTGTCGATCGTCCCCGGGATCCCGATGATCTGACCGTTCCATTGCTCCGAGAGCTCCCGCGCCCCATTCATCGTACCGTCGCCGCCGATGACGATAAGCGCATCGACTTTCGAACGGCGAAGATTCTCCGCCGCTTTTCGCCGTCCCTCTTCACTCTCGAACTCCGCGCACCGCGAGCTCCCGAGAATCGTTCCGCCGCGCTGTATGATGTTCGACACCGATCGCCCGTCCAGAGGTCGGCAGTCACCGGCAAGAAGACCCTTGTACCCGAAACGGTACCCGACGACGCAAAGACCTCTATAGACGGCCGCGCGGGTGATCGCCCGGATGCACGCGTTCATCCCCGGAGCGTCTCCGCCGCTCGTCAAAACACCAATCGTCTTTGGTTGCGTACCCACTCCTCGTTACCTCCCTCTTTGTCCACGAGTATCGAGAGCCCCATCCTTATTGTATGAAGGACAGCGCTTCGTCGATCGAATCCGTCACGCGGAGCAGATCGAATTCTTCCGCGTTGATCGTCCCCAAACCCACCATGGACTTCTCTATAAAGCCCCTGATGTGCCGCCAGAAATCGGATCCCATGGCGACGATCGGGAAACGTTCGATCTTTCCTGTCTGTATCAACGTGAGAGTCTCGAACATCTCGTCCAAGGTGCCGTAGCCCCCCGGCAGAACGACGAATGCGCTCGAATACTTCACGAGCATCACTTTTCGCACGAAGAAATGGTCGAACTCGATGAACCGGTCCATGTAGGAATTCGGGACCTGTTCCACCGGAAGCTCGATGTTGCACCCCAAACTCAATCCGCCCCCCTCCCTGGCGCCGCGGTTCGCCGCTTCCATGATCCCCGGCCCTCCACCGGTGATCACCGCGTACCCTCCCTCGGCAAGGCGCCGTCCCAGCTCGCGCGCCATCGTGTAGTAGGGATGGCTCTCGCCGAAACGCGCCGAGCCGAACACGGTGACGCACGGTCCTTCGAAATCGAACCACTCGAATCCCCGGAGGAACTCGAGGAAAACGCGCGTCGCGCTCTCGAGATCGGCGCCCCGGTCGCGCTTACCCGCGAGAAAATGTTTCTCGACTCCCTTGACCTGCTCTAGAAGCGAGATGCTGTACTTTCTGGGTTTCTGTCCGGACGGCATCGAGTTCACCTTCTCTTTCGCGTTGGCGATATCACGCCGAGTCACCGAGACCCGCGCTCGGACCATCGGATGACCGTCAGTCTAGATGGGTCTACACGGAGTGTCAACGCGCTGCTACGCGGCCATGAACGGTCGATCGTTGTCGAGTGAATACATCCGTCCTTCGAGTACGAATGCTCGCCGCACGCCGAGTGCCGCGAAGACACGGCACCTCGCACCGGCAACGAGCGAGCCACATAACTTATTGAGGAAAAGACACTAACGTGTTATAATCGGGGGCGTGCAAGGGGATTGCGGGGAGTGGCCGAAGATCGCTGAACGGCGCTTTTTCCTTTTGGCATTCTCCTCCGCAATTTCTGTCTTTCGACGACGGGAGTCGTGAAATGTCGATAAAATCGATCGGTGGTTTGAACCTCTCGATCCGTGCGGGGCTCGCCCTGCTCGTCGCGCACTGTGTCGCCGTCGGGATGGTCCCAACCCGCACCGCCGCCCAGAAACAGATCCCCACCGATCATCGCCGCGACCTGGCGAGAAAGAAAGCGGAAAGATTCGAGCGGTTCCGTCTCTCCGAGACGCTTCAGACCCAGAGCCAGACCGACTACGACGTCACGTACTATTCTCTCAACCTCACGATGGATCCGGTCACCGAGACGGTGTCGGGCTACGTCGTCATCCGCGGCACGGTGATGGGAGCGTCCCTTTCCACGGTCGACGTCGACCTGGACGACAACATGGTGGTGAGCCATGTGACCTACATCGGGGGCACGCTCTCGTTCACGCGCCCCACCGAGGACCTCCTCTCGATCACGCTCGAGCGAACCTACACGCAGGGGGAATCGTTCTCTTTCGCGGTTTATTATGCCGGGACACCCGACCCCGCGTACGGGGCCTTTGGGTTCGATTCGCACAACGAAGATCCGATGATCTGGAGTCTGAGCGAGCCTTTCGGATCCCGGAGCTGGTGGCCTTGTAAGGATGTCCCGTCCGACAAGGCCGATTCGGTGGACGTCAGGATCACCGTCCCCGAAGACCTCGTCGTCGCGTCGAACGGGACTCTGGTGAGCGAAACGGATAACGGCACCACGAAGACGTACCACTGGCGCGAGCGGTACCCGATCGCGACCTATCTCGTTTCGGTGGCCATCCACCCGTACACGGTCTACTCGGATTGGTACCACTACTCCCCCACCGATTCGATGGAAGTGAAGTTCTTTGTTTTTCCCGACCACTATGCGTCCGTCCAGCCGACCTACGCGATGACCGTCGACATGATCACGCTCTTCGCCGACCTCTTTGGCGAGTATCCCTTCCTCAACGAAAAGTACGGTCACGCCGAGTTCAACTGGGGCGGCGGGATGGAGCACCAGACGATCACGAGCCTCGGCGGGTGGAGCGAGTACCTCATCGTCCACGAACTCGCCCACCAGTGGTGGGGCGACATGGTGACCTGCGACGATTTTCACCATATCTGGCTGAACGAGGGGTTCGCCACGTACTCCGAGGCCCTGTGGTCGGAGGCCACTTACGGTGTGACGCAGTACCACGAGGACATGGACAATGCCAAGTACTTCGGCCCCGGGACGATCTACGTCCCCAACACCAACGACTGGAACAGGATCTTCCACACCGGACTCTCCTACAACAAGGGTTCGTGGGTGCTTCACATGCTCCGGCACGTCGTGGGGGACGCTGACTTCTTCGAGATCCTTCGGACCTACTACGCCGATCCCCGGTACCAGTACGGCACGGCGACGACCGAACAGTTCAGGGACCTTTGCGAAGAAGTATCGGGGACGGACCTCGACTGGTTTTTCCACGAATGGATCTACCAGGAATTCTATCCGATGTACTCCTACGATTGGACCTTCTCGCCGAACGGCGGCCTCTACGACGTGAACCTCACGGTCCGTCAACTCCAGACCAATTTCATCTTCACCATGCCGATCGACGTCACGGTCACGACCACGGCCGGCGACACAACGCTTGTCGTCTTCAATAGCCTCGCCGCGCAGGATTTCACGCTCACCGTGGATGGCGAGCCCCTCGGCGTAAGGCTCGACGAGGACCAGTGGATTCTGAGAACGATCGAGGAGCCGATCCTACACCCGACTTTTCACCGGGGGATCCTCGTGGTGAACGGCGTGGACTTCTCTTACTACAAAACCGAGATCGAGTCGGCGTACCAGGACAGCGTCTTTTGGGGCGCGTACGACATGAGCTTCTGGGACTGCTTCGAGGAGACCGCCAGGGGTTATCCCTCCAACCTACCCCCGCCTCTCGGACACGGGATGGTACCGCCCGATACTCTCCAGCAGTTCTCGACGGTGGTGTGGGTCGGCAACAACTTCAACGGAGACCTCGTCAAGTGGAACGAGACGGCGATCCTCTCCTATCTCGAGGCGGGGGGGAACGTGCTCCTCTTGTCGCGGTACGGCCAGGACTTCATCGACACTCCCCTTCGAGAATACCTGGGGATCACGTGGAGGGAAAGCGCCACCGCCACGATTTACAACTGCGTTACGACCCACCCGAGCCTCATCGGGATGAACCGGACAGGGGTACAGAACACCTGCGCGGTTTTCGACACCTCGCTTGCGACGAGCGAGAGCACGCTTCTTTTCAAGGAAACGGCGACGTTCTCGACGCACAGAGGACTCGGAGTCATCCGCGAACCCGTCAGCGGCGGCTCAAACCGGCCCGGCGGTGGCAAATTCGCCTTCGTAAGCGGGAGGCCTTACAGATGGCAGCACGCCCAGCTCCGCCCGAATGTGGAAACGATCCTTGGGTCGTTCTTCGGTGAACCGTACGTCCCCACGGGTGTCGCGGCGGACGCGCCGTCAGTCGCCACGTTCACGCTCGAACAGAATCTCCCCAACCCCTTCAACCCCGCGACGACCATTCGTTTCACGCTGCCCGAGAGGATGTACGCGACGCTTCGCGTCTACGACGTCGCCGGACGCCGCGTTGCCACGGTCTTGTCGAAAGAGATTCCGGCGGGTCCTCACCGCGTGGTTTGGGACGGGAAGAACGGGAGAGGGGAGCCCGCCGCGTCGGGCGTTTACTTCTACTCGCTCACGGCGGACGGCCGGACGGCCACGAAGAAAATGGTGCTTCTGCGCTGAACCCCGCAAGCATGTCAGGCGGGTTGGAGGGCCCTTGCGGGCCCTCCGACCCGCCGGGGCTCACCGATCGACTTTGAACGGCTCGTGCGCGGGCCACGGACGCGGGTCTTCCTTGATCTTCTGGAGCAGCATCTCGATCCCCTTCATCAGCTGCGCGTCGTACCCCCGCGCCATCTCCACGGGATCCAGATCGATCTCGATGTCCGGCGTGACGCCTACATTCTCGACGACCCATTTCCCGCTGGGATCGTAGATTCGGTAGTCGGGCGCGGTGACGCCGCCCCCGTCGATCATCTCGATGAACATCGACACCCCAACCAGCCCTCCCCACGTCCTTGTCCCGATCACGGGTCCCATCCCCTTCATGCGAAACTCCATCGGGAGCATGTCGCCACCCGATCCCGCCTGGCGGTTGGTGAGACACACGAGGTGGGCGCGCGTGGCGACGGCGGGGTTCGTCTGGTCGTGCGAATACCGCCTCGTCCAGTACCCGAGGATATCCTTATCGAGCCTCTGGAGGAAAATGTCGGGATCGAGACCGCCGCCGTTGAAACGGCCGTCCACGACGATCCCCTTCTTGCGTAGCTGCGAGTAGAAGTACTTTGGAAACTCCCGCGCCGAACCGAGATAGGTATCGGGAAGGTGGATGTACCCGATCTCTCCGTTCGATGCCTCTTCGCACACCCGCCGGTTGTGCTCGACCCAGTCCTGGTAACGAAGAGCCCCCTCGCCGCTCCCGGGCTCGACGACGTATTCTCTGGCCCCTTTTTCCGTCGGCTCGTCATTGACGAGGAGCGTGACTTGTTCACCGGCCAGGTCGAGGAAATAGCCGTAAATGTCCCGGTCAGCGGTCACGTTGCGGCCGTTCACCCGGAGCAGATAGTCGCCTTCCTTCACATGAACGCCGGGGCGCGCGAGAGGCGCAGTGATCTCACTCGTCCAATCGGGAACCCGGTAAATCTTCTCGAAGCGGTAACGGTCGCTCTTTTCGTCGACGGTCCAGTCGACACCCAGCATTCCCACGTTGACCTTCTCGGCGTTGCGCTGCCGGTCGCCGCCGTACACGTACGTGTGCGACGTGTTGAGCTCGCCGATCATCTCGCCGATGAGATAGTGCACGTCCTGACGGCACGAGGCGTGCTGAAGGACGCCGGCGTATCTCTCCTTCACGGCGTCCCAGTCGATCCCGTGCATCCCCGGTTCGTAGTAGAAATCCCTCTCCATCCGCCACGCTTCGTTGAAAATCTGCGTCCACTCGGCGAGCGGATCGATCGTCATCTCGAGGCCCGAAAGATCGAGCGGCTTCCCCTCCGACTCGGTCTCGGTCGCGTCGATGATCCCGACGGTCTCCCCCTTCTGGTAGGCGATCTTCTTTCCGTCCGCCGAGAGCTTGTACGAATCGACCCCGTCGATCACCGTTTTCTCTTCCCGGTCCTCGAAGGAGAACCGGTGAAGATCCATGGGGCCGGCTTCGCGGAACTCGAAGCGATTGAAATCACCCTCGTCTTTGTCGAGGTAGAATAGAGCATCTCCGCTCACCGCGAGCTTCCTGTAGTTCCCCCGCGGCAGCGGGAGCGCTTCGATCCTTTCGGCGATCCCGTCAAAATTGATGACGACCTTGACGGGCTCCTCCTTGACGTCCTTCTTCTTGTCCTTCTTGTCCTCCTTCTCATCCTTCGAAGCACTTTCGGGTTGCTCTTCGTCGCTCTGGAACGGAAGCAACGGCTCCCCCTCTTTGTCGAGCGTCAGGGCATAGATCCCCGCCGCCTTCTTGTAGACCATTTCCCACTCGAAGTCACAAAAGGTCGGATCGAAGCGG
>Ga0315276_10000905_pt1 | contig 26224 bp, 19 predicted proteins | sample YL17G05_0_MG_FD_204542 | JGI IMG/M metagenome (GOLD analysis project Ga0315276, IMG submission 204542) | Sediment microbial communities from Yellowstone Lake, YNP, Wyoming, USA - YL17G05_0 | ecosystem: Environmental > Aquatic > Freshwater > Lake > Sediment | place: USA: Wyoming | collected... | reverse complement strand
TCGGTGTCCGGTCCAAAATGGCGATTTAATTAAATGCTGATTCATTTCGTACAGATGCTCATTGAAATCAAATACAATGGCTGCATCTATAGATACCTTCATTGAATGAGTGTTGTAGTAATCCACAAACCGAACGGCGCCACTTTTTTTGATAAGGTATCCCCCAGTTCCCATGTCGTGATTATTATCTTTTTTAATAAGTTGAAGGTTGCTCGCATTTGTGCATGGTTCCGTGATTGAAAACCCGGAAATGAAACACAATTCCGCGCGGGGGTCACTCGCAAACAACCGGATCGCTTTATCCAATTTCACTTCAAAATCATCAACCAGTTCTGCGTCATCCTCCATTACCACGTACACGTCGCAACTGGTGTCGTGCATCAACCGCTTCCACAAGGCCAGATGCGACATGGCGCAACCGATGACCCCTTTACGATAATTGAAATTGTTGCCATGGAACAACCGCCGAATGTATGCAGTGGGAAGTAGCTGGCTCCCGTCCACGGCATCCACGAATTCATACTCGGTTATATTTTGGGCTTGCAACCGGGACTCCATCATCGCTTTCCGGTCGGTTCGCCGTTTCAAATTGATGATCACCGTTTTATGGGTGGGGGGTGGATGATACCTGCGGATTTCTATTTCTATTTCTATTTATAAAACACCAGTCCGCATCCGGACCGTTATTGGAAAATTTCTCGGCATACACTTTCCATCCATTCTCAATCAGAAAGTCACGCGTCTGATTGCACAGCGGAGCACCCCGGTTATATTCCGTGTGCTGCAATTCCACAATGAGGAATTTCGCGCGGTTGATGATGCCCATGGAGCCTTTCAGAATGTCCAACTCCGCGCCTTGCACGTCAATTTTGATTAAATCGGGCAACGGAAAGCGCCTGTTTTTCACCACGGTTTCCAATTTCATCCCCATTTTGTGCTTGACGTGGTTTTCGGTGAAAATGGTGTGCGAATTGGGGTGGCCGACTTCCTTGTAGTACGAATTTCCACCCGAAAAATCATCGTTCTGATAAAACGCGATCCGTTTATAGTCTTCATCGCACAGAACCCCCACGCTGTACTCAAACTGCAGTGCCGCATTTTTTGTTTCATTGTACGTGTCGTAATATAATTTCATCTCGGTCATGGCATCAAACGCATAAATGCGGGGGTGTTTCCAGATTTGTTGCACATGCCGGCTCCAATGCAACACGCTGGACCCGATGTCATACACCACCATTTTTTCCGGATTGAATTCCAAACTCAACTTCTTCAAAAATGACACATGCGCCACAGGAATATCTATTTCATGATAACACTTGTTCAAAACGCCCAACACGTGCGCATTGTGCGCGTTGCTTGCAAACGGATTGTTGTAACAATCCACCATGGTTCCAATGTCAAAAAAATCATCGTATGCAATGACCCTTGCGTTCGGGTATTTTTGCATGAAGTCGGCATCCAAATCGCAACACGGCTCGGAGACAACGCTGATCCCGGCTTCTATTAACCGGATCCAACGTTCGTCATCAAATGCATCGTCGTTCGCATTTTCATACACGTGCAATATGATTTTGCATTTTGCCACCTCGCTGTCCATATTATCGCATTCGTGCACGGAAAAATGATTCGCGCGTAAGAAGTCAACTATTTTTTGGATTCTTGGCGCCAATGAATTGGATTTGGGTTTGAATATTCCAAAATCATATTCTTGCATTGTATTTTTCTTCAATGTTTGCATTAATTCGTTTAATGGGTTCAATGGGTTCAATGCCAGCGTCTGGACCCACTGTTGCGCCCGGTGCGCCCAGGTGCAGCCCTCGGCATAAGCGCGGCCCTGCTCTCTTTGCTTGGCTTTCTGCGTTTCATCCGAGGTTATTCGGCAGAGTGTCTCCACTTCGGTCCCGGGCGCAACCTGGATGCCGCAGCCGCCCATCGTCTCCGTCAGTCCCGCGACGGGATAATACAAGCAAATCACGCCCGACATCAGCATTTCCATGGCAGTGATGCACGACGTCTCCGGCCAGTCCGTGGGGTACAGCCAGTACTCCGCCGCGCCCATTTCGGCGTACAGCTGCTCGGGATTGAGCTGGCCCAGGTGCCGAATGCAGTCATTTCCATGACGCTCATTCAACTGGGCAATGCACGCCTGAATCCGGCGCTCGTCGTCGTTGCAGGGGAACGCCACATACGTTGAAATGACCATCGTGGCGTCCGGCATCGCCGCAATAATGTCGGGCCACAACTCCAAGATTCGGCTCAAGCCGCGCTCCGTGCGCGACGTGTAAATGAACCGGTTCCGCACCTTTTTTCCAAGGGATCCAAGGGCAGGGAATAATGCGGCATCAATTCCATTATTAATGACGCGAATCTTGGATTGCAGGGTCGGGTACCGGCGCGCGTACTCGTCGGCGTGCCACCGCGTCTGGCACACGCATCCGTCAATGCGGGCCGACCATTTTTCCACAATCGCCGTGTCGCTCAGGGCGCACCCGTACGGCAACAGGTGCGTGTCGTGCGCCCATATGTAGAACTGGTGCCACGCCGCGTTTGCCCCGTACAGCTCCAAAAACGACACGTAGCGCGAACAAATAATGGTGTGAAACGCCGTGGTGCGCAGCAGCTCCGGCAAATCCGGCAGCGCCACGTATTTCAGGCGGCACTTGGTGTTCGCAATCGCGATTTCTTCGGGCTGCACGTCCCCCGACACGTACACGGTGTACCCCAGCTTGAGCAGTTCAAGCGACAAGTACGCCACCGCCTTTTCGGAGCCGCCCAACGCCCCGCGCGCCATGCCGCTGTAATTCCACGGCACGCTGTTGTACCCCGTGTAGAACAGGACGGCCCGGCTGCTCCTGCACGCGGCGCGAGAGAAGGACGCAGAATTGGTCAGAGGCTGATGAAGCAAAGTCAAAGGCAATGGCTGAAGCGACAGTTCAATCCCGTGCGCCCCGTAATCGTACGTGCTCGCAATTTCATCAAAAATGCTCAACGGCACGCCGTTCTCGTGCAGGAACCGCAAGTAGTCGTTTGCAAGCGCGGCAAACACTCCCAGCGTGTCCTTGCGAATGTGATCCACAAAACAGCGCACGTTGTAAAAGAGGTTCCGCAAGTACCAGTGCGCGACCATGCACTGCTTCTTGCGGAAAATGATTTCGAACATCCGAATCCCGCACGCGCGGTCGCCCACCCGATCCGCCACGATGATCATGTAGTACGGCAGAAAGAAGTTGGCTTTGTCGGGCTGCACGAACAGCTTAAACTGGGGTTCAACCTCCAGTTGCGCCCGCTCGTAATGCGGCTGCACGATGCGGTAATAGTTGTACGCAATTTGAAAATTGACATTGTCGGCTGCCGGCGGCGTGCTGCTGCAATAATGCTGAATCAGCGCGTACACCCCCTCCGCGCGCTCCAAATCATAGGACAGCGATTTCACCAAATAGAAGAACCCGTGTTCTTTCTGCCCGAGCGCCGCGTAGCACTCGTGCGCGTAAATGCACGCCAAGTACTTCTCCTGCACCCAGTTGTCCTGCGACATGGTGGTTTTGTACCAGCGAATGGCGTCCTCGTATTTACCGCAGTCCCGAAAGCTGTTGGCGCAATAAAAGGCGTACCGCGTGTGCAGGTCGTCGCCGGCGGCCAGCGCCTCGGCGTGCGCCGCTTCCAGCAGCAGCGCGTCCTTCAAGTACTTGTCGGGATCCCGGTTGCGCGCCCCGCTGCGCCCCGACACCACGTAGTAGTCGCCTTCCAGGACGCAAACCCTCCGGTGGGGGTCGGGAGACGGCTCCAAGCAGGAAATGTACTCGTGCAGGACCGAGTAATACCGGAAGCGCTTGCGGTTGTTGATGAGCTGGGTTCGGGTGTACGTGGAATCCCCCGTGTTGGGCGCGCCGAATTTGAGGTGGTACTCGTCGTGCGTCACCGCCGTCGGCAGCGGGATGGTGCCGCAAATGGCGTCGTCCGCATCAAACACGAGCAGCAAGTCCGTTTTGTTGTGCGCGTAGGTCAACGCCTTGGTGCGGTTGTGCGCGAAATTGACCCACTCGTCGCAGTGCAGCTCGCCCGGAATGTGCACCCTGTTGCCGAAAAAGTCTTGAATGATTTCTCGGGTGGCGTCGGTGGACCCCGTGTCGCAAATGACCCAGTAGTCAAACCGTATTTTGGAGCACAACATTTCCAGCGTTTGGCGGATGATGTGCGCCTCGTTCTTCACAATCATGTTCAGGCACACGGTGGCGCGCATGATATATTACTTTTAATTATATTTCATGCTACGATGTTTTGTTTAAATGTGTTTTTGACACATGGATTAGATGTTAAATGTTATGTTAAATGTTATGTTAAATTATTAAATACTACCTCCCTGGTTGAAATACTCCTTGCGGAATTCCAGCATGTGGCTGTCGGGAATGCGGTCGCCGCGCATGAACTCCTCCGGCGTGCGCGTGCCTTCAATGAGATTCACGATCATGAAGAGCGCGTACATGCCGCACTCCGTGTTGCGTTTCTGGTGCTGCTTCCGGTTTTCGTGGTACTTGAACCGGATGCCCAGCGAGCGCCCCTGCTGCGTCACCGTTTTTATAAACTCTCGGATTTCTTTTTGCGGGCGGTCGCCGGTGCTGTCAAAAAAGAAGATGTAGTTGTTGTTGTTGTTGTTGCTGGTTCCGGTTCCCTTGAGGTTGTCGTTGTTGGTTCCGGTTCCCTTGAGGTTGTTGGCGTTGGCGCTGTTTGCAGGACGGTCTATGTTGATAAACAGCGACACCCAGTGCGAGCCGTCCTCCGTGTGCGGGTCCGTGTTGAAAATGATGCCGATTTGGTGCGTGCCGGCATCCGCGTACTTCTTGAGACTGAAGTTGCACAGCTCCTCCCAAACGCACACGCCCGCCAGCTTGGGGGCGCTGTAGTCGCTGGGCGACGGACCCAAAAACTCAAACGCGGGGAACTTGTCCTCGTACTGCTTCATGACGTTCTCAATCTCGTCGCTGCTGAGCCACTCGTCGGGGTCGCGGATCCAGGATTTCGGGGCTTCCGGCGCAAACGTCGCGTCGCCCGCGATTGCTGCGGTGCCCGCAATCTGCTTCAGCCAGCACGCTTCGTTGCGGCACACGCCCCGGAAGCGCTGCTTCAGCGCGGTCCAAATTTCGGTCGGGTCGTTCGTTTCAACGCGCGCGTCCGGATGCCGCGCGTTCCACCCGTCCCTCAATTTGTGCAGCGTGTCGTTGTCGTAGCACGTGAAGTAATGCTGCTGCACCGGGCCGCACTTCAGCCGTTCAAACTCCTTCACACTGGGACTGGGATATTTATTATGGTCGCTGCGCTTCTGGTTGCTGCGTTTACGGTCGCTTCGCTTACGCTTAGTGCGATTACCTCCACGCTTCTGGTCGCTGCGCTTCTGGTCGCTGCGCTTCTGGTCGCTGCGCTTCTGGTCGCTGCGCTTCTGGTCGCTGCGCTTGCGCTTAGTGTGGTTCATTCGCATAGGTGCAATTACATTATGACCACACTTTATTTCCTTCATCCATTTTGTTTTTTTCGGGGCTTAATGTCTTTCGTTTTGAATTTGGGATCGTCCAAATTTATTTCTTTTTGCTGGGGGGTGGGCACCGGATTGGCAACGGTAGATGCAGCCGGCGTGGTTTTGATAACATACGTGTCCAGCGTGGGCACGTGCGACTGCTTGTGCTTGTGTTTGTCAAACGACATCATTATCTCCAATTTTCGTTTGGAATTATGCTGTGACTCTTGACCATCTTGCCCCTCTTGCCCTTCTTGCCCTTCTTGCCCTTCTACAATGGGCGGCAGGTACCCAATTTCAACGCACTCTGCCATGTGCTCCTCCTGCAGCGTGTCGTTCTTGTCCTTGTTCCTAAAATACGTGATGCACGCTTTGGCGTACGCATCGAATGACTGTAGCACGAAAATGTCGTTCACTGTTTCCCCCTTCAGCAAATCGCGCGTCATTTCCACGATCCGTTTCTTGTAGAAGCGCTTGGCCTTTTCGTACTTCCCGTTCAGGTCGGCCTCTTTTATTCGCAAATACCGTTCGTACTGCGGCTGGTTCACCATGAGGTCCAGCGTCACGTGGTCCACCTGGTCTAAATTCAGATTCATTGCCTTGCCTTGTCTTGGTTTGTCTTGTTTTGTCTTGCATAGTATGTGCAAACATGCAAATACGGGGCATTTAGCGCAACCCGCGAAAAAAATAAACTAATAAATAATAATATACATATACCATATACATTAACTGCGCATATGAATTCAAATTTAAAAAGCATTTCTCGTTCGGTTGCAAGCGGGTTCAAGACGGTGGAATCCCGCGCGTCGTCATTGGCCACCGACAAGAACGTGTTGTACATCATGCTCGTGATTGCCGTCGTGAACGTGGTTGGATATTTGATGATGGGTAACTTTGAGGCGGTCTTGTTTTTCGTAATTGTCGCTTATTTAAGCACCTTTTTCACGAAGAACATGGTGATCGTGTTTTTGGTCTCCATTCTCGCAACCAATTTTCTCATGGTTTCCAAAGTTAATTATTTTAGCAGAATGAACCCGCGCGAAGGAATGCAGAACAAGGAGGAATCCGAAGAGGCTACGACTTCTGAGACCAAGGCCGCTGCGACTGGTGCTGCGACTGGTGCTGCGACTGGTGCTGCGACTGGTGCTGCGACTGGTGCTGCGACTGGTGCTGCGACTGGTGTTGCGACTGGTGCTGCGACTGGTTCTGAGCCCAAGCCAACCCCCACCAACTCAAAGAAGACGAGCGGAGAGAAAAAGAAGGAGGGCATGAACGGCAACCTCGCTCCGGCGAAATTCAACGACGACAGCGACGACGATGACGATGTCTCGCCCTTCCCCGGCAACAAACAACAGCGCAATGCCCAAATGGAACGCGCCCACGACTCGCTGCAGAACATTGGCGCCGCCAGCGGTGCAATGAACATGAAAACCGAGGAAGTCATGAAGCAGCAGCAGGTGTTGATGGACAACATCAAAACCATGCAACCCTTTCTTGAAACCGCCGAACGGTTCCTGGACAAGTTCAACATGAAGGGCATTGACGGGCTGCTCGGAAAGATCGGCATGGGCAGCGGCAATGCAACCCCCGCACCTTAAAGCCCCGACCGCCCCTTAATTTTTATATAGGATTAAATTATAAGCGCGCGTGCTATAATTTAACTTAAATGTCCGGAAAACGCTGCCCGCCCGGCGTGTTCTGCATTGAAAACGTTTCACTGACCTTGATCACGCTTGCCGCGGTCGCCCTCCTCGTGTATTTTCTAAGGCCGCAACAAGCGCAAATGCAACAAATGCAACAAATGCAACAAATGCAACCAGCGCAACAAGCGCAGCAAATGCAGCATCCGTCCATGTTTCAGACCCGGGCCAACTACGGCGTCAGCAACGCGCCCGAGGACGTGCTGCTGAATCCGTACGTGCCGCCCATGCGCGACGACCGCGCGTCGCTGGACATTCGCGGACCAGCGGTGCCGATCAACGTCAGCACGCAGGGAACCACGAACGCGGCGTATCGCCAGGTGGGCATTTTGACGCGCTCCGAAACCATTCTGCCCCTCATGGGGCGCCCGCTGTTCCGAAACCGCGACAAGTGGCAGTTCTACACCATCAGCGAAAAGAGCAACTTCATCAAGCTGCCGGTTTCGGTGAAGGGGCGCAGCTGCACGAACGAGTACGGCTGCGACAACGTCTACACCGGCGACACCGTGTACGTGGAAGGCTACAACGACGCGTTCAAGGTGACCGCCTACGATAACGCGGTCATGCAGTATTTGCCGTTTTAAAATATGGATGCTAATTCTCCAAAAGGAGTCCCTCCTCGTCCCGGAGCGCTGGCCACCCCGGTCACGCTTGTTCCGCCGCCGGTGCCTTGCGCGTTGCATATCCCGCTATTTGGATCCCAGAGGGTGTTGGGACCGCAGCAGTTGCCGTTCACGCAGCCGCTGCCGATGCCGGCGCCCATTCCGCCCTTGCTCACGTAGTCCGGATTGGGATTGGACATGTTTCCCACGCGCGAGGGGTCAAACTCCCACTCGTATTCGTCAAAATTCATTTTACTGCGGCGATTAATGTCGCTCACTGCCGCGTATATGTAGATGAGTCCCGTCACAATAATGATAACAATGATGAATCCGGCAATAGTGGTGGGGATCAGTCCCGCATTCGCCAGAATGGCTAAAATCAGAACGGGCACACACGTGTAAATAAACAGTTTTACCACACCCGCTTGGGCATTGAACCGCTTGCCGTAGTACGTGTTCAATTCAATCATGCGCTTTTTCCCGTCGTTGGCAGAGATGAGTTCTTCGGCATTCGCACTCGCGTCGGCTAATTGTGTACTTGCAAAATCACGCAATAACTTGCGAGTGTAATCATATTCTTCAGCAATTGCTTCTGCTGTTTTATTCAAACCAGTAATTTTGGAGGCAACTATATACAAGTTATTTTGAGTGACTGCATTTGTAGTAATATTATTCATTGCGGTAGTTGCTTGACTGCTAGTGCCACCGTGGGTACTGACGGCGTTATTGTATGCAGCCCAGTTAAGATTTTGCTGAGTCCTCAGTTGATCAAGAAATCCATAAATTGTTGCTTGTTGGGCGGCAGCGTTCGCACCATTAATAGTGCCAGCAATATATGTATTTCCTGATATACTCGCCGAAGCCATATTGTGTATGTACTTGTATTAATATATGTAAAATATGTGTATTAATAATTGCAGTTATTATATTTTATTTTGTCATTTTATTTTGTCATTTAAAATTTACGTTTTTTATTTGTTTCAACGTTTTATAAAATGCATACAATGCCACCACCCCCAATATTGCAAACATGTATTTATGGCTCTCCCGTTTAAGTTGGCTCACTTCCAACGCGCCGGCCTTGGACGCATTTTCAAACCCTTCCCGGGAGTTGATGGTGTCAATCAGGGCTTCATAAGCATCAATGTCTCTGATGAATTGGGCGCCTTTTTGGTTTCCACTTTTAACCAGCTGTGCCGTTTTTTTATCGCTGGCCTTGGTTTCATCCATAAATTGGGATGCGGACTTCATGAGCCGCTGGTCCGATGCATTCAGCGCGCTCATGGTGGTTCCAATCCGCTTCACCAGAGCGGCCTGGTCGGCCTCGGCTTTTTGCTTCTTAAGAAGATCCCGGGGGGCAGACCCCGAACCAGACCCCGATCCCGACTCCGTGGACAGCTTCATTAAATCGTCCATCAGTATTCTGTGCTGCGTCATGTGCCGGCTCAACATGCGGTTGTATTCCGTTTCGGAGTTATCCAATGCGCGCAATGCATCCACGTCAGTAACTTGGATTTTGGAAGAGGTTGTTACGATTCTGAAACTATTTGGGTCAGTCACATTTAATCTGTTTGGCAATGTGCCTACCACATTCCCTTGATACGTTATACTAAACCCTCGGGCAATATCAAATGAAATAGTGAAATTCAATGGACGCGGTGCTGCATGAAATTGTGTTATTTTTATCTCTGTCCCCCAACCCATATTATACGTATTTATTACGGTAGTGATGTCCCTTATGTTCAAATGGAACGCTTGTTTATCGCCAACGTAAAATATAATAGAACCAATTCCTTCATTCCAAATGACGTCCCATGTTATATCATTTCTATTTGCCATTCTTTTTTTTTAAAGTATTATTTAATGTCCTCTATTATAAAAATACAAATATTATTATTATTATTATTGATATTTGTATTTGATATTTGATATTTGTATTTGATATTTGTATTTGATATTTGTATTTGTATTTGTTTTATTTTGCGTTTAACCCATGGTCTTTCCTGTGGTTCCTGTGGTGGTTCCGGCGTCTACTCCCATGTCTCCTCCCGCGTCTACGTCCATGCCTCTTCCCGTATTTCCAGCAATATTCGCAACCCCAGTTACGGCCCCAGTTACGGCCCCAGTTACGGCCCCAGTTACGGCCCCAGTTACCGCATCAACGTTTTGCCGAACTGCCTTGGGCAATTCACTGTTGGCGGTCATGAACCGGTACACCAAATACCCCATGAGCACGCCAATGACAATTCCAACACCCAGTTTGATGCGCGACTGCAATAGCATTCGGCTGGTTTCCAATTCATCCGCTTCCGCCTGCCCGTACGCCTCATTCATTCTCAGCAGCTCGGTATTTGAATACCCTTCTCTGAATTGCGTAAACCCCTCTCTCCTTGCGCCTGCTCCGCTTGCACCTGCTCCGCTTGCACCTGCTCCGCTTGTGGGGGGCGGAATCTTAAGATCATCCGATATCGCCACTATTTGTTCATTCAGTTGGTACAACTGTTTCAAAATGTTTATTCCGTTTTTGCCGCCCAGTTTGGTGTACCTGTACGGCGGCGTCATGGTTGTCGCGTTTTTGTCGCTTTGCGCGGATGCCGACGCGAGGGTGGACTCCGGCGCCCCCGCCACGTGCCCGTAACACGACCCGGCAAACGCTTTATTCCCGTTTCGGGGGTTGTCATACGACGCATTGAAATACGTCACAGTGTCGTAGACGTACGCGGGATCATTCATGGACGCGGTCTGGCACTCGGTGGGAGAATTCGGTGTGCCCAAGAATTTCCAACTTGGCACGGACATTTGGGCCACCTGCGGCGGCAGTTGCCCCATCATGGCGTTCGTATTTGGCGCATAGCTCCACACCTTCTTTTCATACGCGGAGTAGTTGTATTTGAATTGAGACGACGCGGCATTTTGGGCCAGCACGGCGGCCGTTTGCAGGCCGGCGTCTTTGCCCCCCGATTTGGGTGAATCGCTGTTCCACGTCATGCTTCGCCCGCCGAACGCGCCCACGTAGGTGTTGGCATCTATTTTTGAAAAGGTGTACGTGCCGATGTTGCCGTTCCCGACCAGCACCTGCGTGCTGCCGCTTTGCAGCCCGTACGCGTTCAACCAGTATTCCGCAAAGTAGCGGAATTGCAGACTGATTTCATTACGCTGTGCGTAATTGACGTCCGAAAACTGGGTATCTGGCCCCCACCACTGTATATTTGTGGTCAAATCCACGGCAAACGGCGCGTCGTCCCCTGTCACGCCCCGCATTCGTTTGCAGCTGTTGTTCACGCATTTGAAGGACGAGTCCATCCAATTGCAATTTTGGTTGGACCCTCCACGGTTGCAAATGCACGTTCCATCTGGGTGTCGGGTTGAGGAATTTAGGGAGCATATTTGCAGGCATTCATTGCCGTTTTGCCACCATCCATCTTTGCAGGGCGGTTTGGGTCGTTCTTCGTACGAGGTGGCGACCTTACCCGGCATTTGCTGTGCAAAACTGCGCCAGTTTGAACCGCCGGTTCGTATCACCATCGCCGGGATGGTTTTATTGGAGATCGCGTCATGGAATTTCTTGCACCACGCGTCGGTTGAAACCACTTTACACGACGTCTTGCATCGGTACAACATGTACCCCGGGTTTTTATCGCACTCTCCTATGCTTGCCCAGTATGGACAGCTGCTGTTTTCATCCGGTTCCGAGGTGGGGCATTTGGGCAACGTGGATTGAGCCTCTTTGGTAGGCACAACGCCGTCCGCATCCGCGCCATACAGCAAGCACTTGTTCGGGTTGCATTCAATGCCGCACCCTGAATTGGAATACAGCGCGTACACGCACTCCTTATTATCGGCGCAGGATTTGAAACACGCGTCTTCGGTGCCATTGACCGGAAACGGATCAGCCGGCTTGATGACGTTTTCAAATGCGTTCTGGTTTTTTACGGTGTACGGATACTTGCGGTGCGTCGGGTTTTGCTTGCTCACGTCGGCTTCAACCTCCTGCAAATACGTTTGGTACAATTGGTTATAATTTGCAATGAGTTGATTCAATTTTGCGAGCTTTTCCTGCGCGTCTGCTAAATTCTCGCGTTTCTCTTGAAGGGAAACCGGTTTGGGTTTTGCTATGCCGCACGTTGTGTCATTCTGATTTTCAACCCGCGTGTTGTTGTCGTTGATGCTAAAGCACTGGCGCGAATACCCGCCCGATTTTGTGCCGTGATGCGTGATTGCTTTCGCATTGGGGTCAATGTTGGCGCTGGAGGCGCATTGCTCGTATGTGTCAAAGTCACCTAAATATTTGTAACCGTCGCCACTTCGGCCAGGCGCAGGTATGCGCCCCCACACGCAATTTGTTTTATCCAACTTGTCAAATTGTAGTTTGGATGCCATAAAAAAATGATTATTGTATTGATTATTGTATTATTGCGTTAACTATAATAATCATTATATTTTATTTACACATTACACTACACTACACTACACATAATGAATGCGAATGACCGGCCCTTCGGAGCCGGATTGTGGCTGCAAAGGCTGCTGCAAAGGCTGCAAGACCGGCGGCAACCCGATGCCAAACAAGTATCCAAAATAGCTGACAACCGTAATCATGAACATAATCAGTATGACCCAACAAATGGCGTACCCGCCGTCGGTCACCGTGTCGGATGTCAAGTTGCGTATAATGATAACCAACACAATGAATGCAATAATCATCAGCATAATTAGTTCGTACATGTACGACCGTTTCACGTACACGGTGTGTTCGTTTTGCCCGTTCAGCGTGTCATGGCGCATGGTTTAATCTTGTTTGAATTATTAAAATATTAAAATATTATTATTTTGATTTTGGATACATCAATACATTCTTCGCGCTCCCATCGCATTGCCCCTGCCCGTCATGCCCATCGGGTTATTACCCATCGGGTTTGGAATTTCTCGTGCTCGCGCGGCTACCGCATCGTATGTTTTGTTGGTGAATGCCCGCGCGTCATTCAGAACCACGGAGTCCGGACTGCGAACCAGTTGATATATGAAATACGACACAACGCAAATCCCGATCAGCAAATAAAGGATGCGGCACACCGCATGTATGTAGGCCCGTTTTGCAATGCTGGCAGATTCAACCACTAGAGAACGCGCATTAGTGTTTGGGCAATTTCCGCAGCTTGCCGAACACGTGGTTTGTTCGGATTCGACGCACGGGCAGTTAATATTTACGGAACCATTTTTTTTGCAACCGGGAAGTTGGGTGAATGCTTCTATCACGCTCACATCCCGCCCCGACCCCACGGTGAACGGCATTTGCGACATCAACGCATTCTTGCTGTTCAGGCTGGCGGTTCTTTCCTCAAACTCGGCATTCAACCCCGCGCTCTCTTGGGCAAGCTTCGCTATGGCTGCTTCATTGTCATTTTGTCTCTTTTCCATGGTCCCCCTAAACAAAAACATGCGGCCGTACAGCTTTGTGAGTTCGGCGTCCATTCTATCGTGCGCATCCCTCGCGCTCGGCAGGTTCGGCGTCATTTTAAAATTGGCGTACGTTTGGGGATATTTCTCCATTAACGCGTAAAACTGCATTTTGATATCCGCCAATTCGTGTTTGGCGTCGTCCGACGTGAGTATGTCGGTCACGCCCCTGTAAAACCCCTCAAACTGCGCGGTTGCAGTTGCGCGCTCTTGCATTCCGGTTTCCATGTACTGCCGTTTCAATTCTTCTTTTGCAGCCGTTTCCCCCTTGGACGCCACCAAATAATCGTAGTGCGCGGTCTCCACCATTTTTGGCGCATTATTCGCAACAATCACGGCAGCGTCGTACTTGTTTTTTGTATCCGTGATGCGCTGCTGGTCGTAGCACTTGGTCCCCTTTGCGCATTCCGCATTTGCCGCATTTATCACGTTGGTCAGTTGCGACATCAGTTCCATTTGCTGGAACTGCATGTTCTGAGAATTCGCTGCGCTTGCACTACTCATTGGTTTGATTACGTATTATATTTATGAAATAAAAAATAATACATTTTATTTTTGCATTGATGGTTCGTGGTTCATGGTTCTAATCTTCACGCGGTTCTAAGCTTCATCTTGGCCCGCCTGATGGCCATCCTCATCATCGTCGTAGATGATGGCCACGTTGCGCCATGCCCCGTTCGTGTACTTGCCGAACTTCTTGTCCATGAATTCGTACACCTCGGCGCCCTTCGGCACATCGCGCCCGTGCCCGCGCACGTACCACTGCTTGAACGTTTCATACAGCTCGGTCTTCTTAATGCCGCGCCCGCCTTGCTGCATCTTAATCTTGTCGCGCGCAAATTCGGACAAGTAGTCCTGCCCGAGGCGGTATTTCTGGCTGCTGGCCGTCACCATGCTGCACGGCTTCACCAGGCCGTTCGTCTTGAACACGTGCTCCACCAGCATGGACATGAACGTGGGCGCCCAGCGCTTCAGCTTCTCGTCCAGCATGCGGTCAATCTTGAATTGATACGGGTTGTCCACGTCACCCTCGGGGTTCGGTTCGTCGCAGAATTTGGACATGAAGTCCACCTTCTGAATGCGGCGCCACGTGCCGTCGTCGTTGCTCTTGATTTCAAACATGGTGTTCGTGCACACCACCAGCTTGAACTGCGGCACAAAGGTGACCATGTCCTTGTAGAGCGCGCGCCCCTGCAGCGGGTCGCCCGCCGACACCTCCTTCAGCACGCCCTCGTTGATTTGGTCGCCCTTGGAGGGCTCCTGCATCACGGCGTATCGGATGCCCATGAGCTGCGCAATTTCGGACGACGTGCCGCCAATCCCGTTGCGCTTGTTCGTGATCAGCGTGATGGGCACGGTGGCCTTGTACTCGCCGAAGCAGCGCGACATGAGTTCCGTCAGCTTGGACTTGCCGTTGCTGCCCGCGCCCACGTAAATCTGGAACGTCTGGTCGCGATTGATGCCGATCAAGCACGACGCCAAGTGGTCCCACATGTAGTTGCGCAACTCCTCAAGCGGGAATAGCTGCACCATGAAGTCGTTGATTTCGGCAATCGTGGCGGCGTGCTTGGCGCGGTCCAGCGGCACGTAGTCAATGTTGGTGCACTTGCTGATGTTGTCGTCCGGCTGGCCTCGGCGGAAGCGCTTCTCCGTGAAATCAATCACGCCGTTGCTGTAGCACATGAGGTGCGCGTTGGTGTCCAGCGTGTCCACAAAGTTCTTGTCGTAAAACAGCTCGCGCGCTTCCTTCATGATGTTGTTCTTGAACGTGGTGGTTTTCAACCGCACGCAAATCTCCGTGTATTTTTCCGCGCGCATGCTCTTGTCCTTCCACTCGTCGCTGCCGGGGTCCTCCTGGTTCATCAGCGCCGTGTTTTCAATTTGCTTGGAGTGGTACATGGTGTAAATGTCCTTGGAAATCATGAGACGCAGCGCGTTGCCCGAGTCGCACTCCTCCCACCGGTCCCCGTTGAACGAATACCACGCGTTGTTCTTGATGCTCACGCACACGAATTTGTCTTTGGCGTAGTTGAACACCACGTGCGCCAAATCCACGTCGGTGGCTTCTTTTGTTTTCAGGGTTTCCTCTATGTAGAACTCGTTGGTTTTGCGGCGGATATCATTGTAAGCTTCGCGCGCATCGGTCTTGGCCCAAAACATGATGGAGCGCTTGGTCAGGCAGCGGCCGTCCGCCGGCGTGTTCATCCCGAACTGCTGCCACTTGTCGTAGAACTCAATGATCATGTTGTACGCAAACTTGGCGGATTTGGCGCTGAACGCGATCCACGTAAGGAAGAGGTGCGGGCTCGTGTTGCGCAGCGCCCAGCCCACGCGAATCCATTTCGGTTCGTTGTCGTAATACGCCGCGGGCAAACACATGGTGTAGTCGTGTGTTTCGCGCAACTCGTACGCGCGCTGTTCAATGGACGCATACATTTGTTCAATGGCCGTGTTCAGCTTGGCTTCGTCGGTTATGTCGGCAAGCTGAATGAATTCCACGGGCGGAGGTTGGAACACGATCTTCTTTTCAGATCCATCATTGTTGGAATCGGTGGCAACGCCACCAACTGACGACTTCACCCGCCGCTGCTTGGGCGCGCCGATGCTTTGCTTCACTGCCGCGTGCTCCTCTTTGACCGCGTCTGCGATTTCAAACCCGGCGTGATACGCGTACTTCGCAGTTAACAGCTGGAAATTCACCCGCACGTCAAAGAACGACACGCTTTTCTCATGAAATCCCAGCGTGCATTCTTCGTCCAGATTCATCACGTACCAGTACTTCAGCACGTACGCTTGGTGCCCGGGTTTCCGAGAGCCGTAGAGTTGCCAATTCGTTGATCCGCGCACAATGCTTTCGTCCAGCACGTCTTCCCAGGAATTGGTCAGCGGCAGGTCGCCCCAAATGGCCGGCATTTGAGCCAGCATGCGCTTGCGCAGCATCATCTGCAGCGCGCGATCCATTCTCATGCCAATGAGAATGTGAATGCCATCCTTGGTGGTGTCTTCCAGCAGATTCACGTCCGGCTTTTCAAACACGAAAATGGGGAGCAGCGTGCCGGGGGTCAGCACCACCAAATCCGACAACTGGTCAATGATCATTTCCACCACGTTGGAAATGTGCTCTTTCGTGTGCTGGCGCGTTTCCACGGACGGAGCGTAGCGCTCGTCAATGTCAATCAACCCGGGGCCGTTGTCCGGCAGCTGGCGCTCGGTGAGATACTCCTGGCGACCCTGAATGAACACATGATCCGTGTATTTTCTGTAGAACTCCCCAATGTCATCCGGCAGCACGGTGTATGCGCCTCCGGAAATACCCAGCTTATCGCTTCCAATGCGCGTGTGCGTGTGTTGTTCTCCCTTTTTTGAATACCTCTGCTTCATAAACGCGTCAAACGGCGAAATTGTCTTCGTGGTTGATTTCATTGACGCCATGGGTTTGATTCGCAATTGCTGATATACTCCATTCACATTTTTTTATTTCAATTTTTTACTAAATGTTCTAAAAAGAGGACATCTCAAAAAAGTGGCCCACTTCATTTTGCGGAAATAGAATTATCAAAAAAACAGACATAAACAAAACGTCGGGATTGCATGAAAATGACGCAGCCTGCCCCTGTTGCCCCTCTTGCCCCTGTTGCCCCTGTGTTTATAAGCAAGGAAACCACGCTGCGATTGTTGAAGGACGTGCGCGAAGTGATGGCATGCGCGGAGTTGGGCATCTATTACAAACACAGCGAAACCAACATGCTGTGCGGGTACGCGCTGCTGATGGGGCCGCCGGATTCGCTCTACCACGGCGGGTACTACTTCTTCAAGTTCCGGTTCCCGCCGGATTACCCGCATGCCCCGCCGGTGGTGGAATTTTTAACCAACGACGGAGAGACGCGCATGCACCCCAACATGTACAAATCGCGCAAGGTGTGCGTCAGCATTTTGAACTCGTGGCGCGGAGAGCAGTGGAGCGGGTGCCAGACCATTAAGTCCGTGCTGCTCACCCTCATGTCGTTGCTGGACAACAAGCCCTTGCTGAACGAGCCCGGGATCACCGATAAAAATCCGGACTACGACGCGTACCACCGCATCATTCAATGCAAAACCTACGAGTTTTGCATGCTGCACTTGCTGAAATCGCTGGACACGTTCAAACAGTACATTGCCGACATTGAGTACCACGAGCAGTTCTATACGCACATGTGCGCCGAGTTTAAAAAGCATCATCTGCATCATTTGCTCCGACTGACCGCGTTGTCGGCGCAGTACCCGCACCCGGAGGTGCTGCGAACCGCTCACGTGTACCAAATCACCGCGACAATAAATTATGCGGCAATATTACGGGCATTTAAAGAACGGGTTTGCATGATTTGCAATTGAATACATGTGCATTGGTATTGCAATCTGTTGCAGTGGGGACAAGTTTCTTCATGGCCTATAAGTTTATCAATTTGGTCTATCTGTAGTTCCTGGTAATTTATAATATGCTCGACAATAGGGATAATTTTCAGGTTTGTCTATGCCTTTACCAGTCCCACACACTTTATATCCACCTGGACCATCATGGGAAAAACAGGAAACAACCCCGTGAATTGAATGATTTGCTCCAAAAATTGAATTAAACAATATCGGATTACTTCATAGAGCAACCAAACAACAAACAACAGTCCAATGCATTTCTGCACCGTGTGCGGAAACATGTACTACATTCGGTTGACCGACGCCAATGGTATTGTGTATTATTGCCGCAACTGCGGCCACGAAGACGACACAATCACCATTGACAATTTGGTAGTTTCGCAGACGTGTCTGCAACAAACCGCGACCACTCACGCCAACATGGTGAACAAATACACCAAGCTGGATCCCACGCTGCCGCGAATCAGCACAATCCTGTGCCCCAATTCCGAGTGCCCGTGCAATCGCAACCACAACCCCACCCAATTTGCAGACCGAGCCACCATTGTCGGACAGGAAGAAAATGATGCAAGCGCGGCCAATACAAACGCGGCCAATGCAAGCGACGCCGTCCCCCGCGAAGTCATCTATCTGCGGTATGACGACATTCAGCTGAAGTACATTTATTTGTGCGCGGTGTGCAACACCATCTGGAACACGGAACGCATTTGATTTGATTTTAGCCAAACAAATAGATTTTCAATTCATTTTTTTACATATTGTAAAAAATTGAATAAAGACAAGGGCGCCAAATGCATGTATTACAGAACCGAACAGAACCCCTCTAAACCCTAATGGCCGCCGCTCCGAACGCGTATTCCATCACCGCACTGCAAATTGCAAACCCGGACGAGTTCCGGAAAAATGTTCGCGTCAAGTTGGCCACAAGATTCACGGCCCCCGCGTTCGGTATGACGCCGGAGGCAGCCGCCAATGCGGCTCTCAACCTGGAACGCGGCATTTACAATTACACCTTGCGCGAATCGGACACCAAAAACATCGTGAAAAAATGGGACAACGGGTACTTTGTGCAAATCTATGCCGACCGCCTGCGCACCGTCTGCATCAGCATGGCGAATGACCCCGTGATTCAGCTCATTACCACGAAACAAATAAAGACGCACGAGCTGGCATTCATGACGCACCAAGAAATGAATCCCGACAAGTGGAGCGCGCTCATTAAAACGAAGCAGCTGCGCGACAAGCACAAATACGAAACCAAGGTGGAGGCGTCCACCGACAACTTCACATGCCCGAACTCCAAGTGCCGGTCCACGAAATGCACATACTACCAGCTGCAAACGCGGTCGGGCGACGAACCCATGACCACCTTTGTCACCTGCATTGATTGCGGGAAACGGTGGAAGTGTTAGGAATGAACCACGTGTTGTTAAATTTAAAAATTTAAATCAATGGTTTCAATATGTAAAAATTGATTTAAATTTTTATATGTAACAACGTCACCATCATGATGTACTCCGAGATTTTCAACGGCGACTACGCGATCCAAGTCGGCGCAAACCAGGCCGAGAATGACGCGCTTGTCAAATGTATTATTGTAATATTATTTTTATCCATTTTCTCTCGTTTTACACAATTGAATTTGTCAAACATGGTAACCGATGGCACCCAAAGTCACATGTTGTGTCCTTCTAAAACAGGTTTATGGGTTTCTTGAAGGTTGGATTAGAGAGAAATTCAAGCAAATAATACAACAAACAATTTAATCCATCCGGATTAGTATTTCATTTTTACGCACATTACATCCGAATCCATGATCCAATGACCAGGGGGGTTAAAGGGGGGACGCATGTCCCCCATTACAGTAGTAATAATCGGCAATGACCGTCTTGGCCTTGACGCATCGGCTCATTTTTGCGGCGCACACGCCTTCCGCCAACGCCGCGTTGGCAATCGTGGGCCAAGAGCTCAACAGCTGGTGCGTGGTCGCCTCCCTCTTTTCCACCTTTTTGCCGGTCGTTGACGTGCATATTGGGTTGTTGGTGGCTGCATTCGTCATGGCATAATAATCCTCGCGCAACGACACGCCATAGTATCCCTCGTTGTTTCCCTGTTCGGTCCAGACGGTCGCTTTCAGCGCATGCGGCGACGCATTCAAATACGCCTTCAAATCCTTCATGTCTGTCTCGGTTGTTGCCAGTCCAACCGACTGTTTCCATTTCTGGTACTCTTTCAGTAATACGGAATTTAGAACCTTGCCGCAGTCCGAAAATTGGCACCGTTCAAACAAAAACGTATCCACACTCGGGCTCATAGATACATCCGATGCTGGCATTTTTTTGTATTCCACCGTTTTCAGTTTCACGCCAAGGTAGCCGTGCACCCCGCGAATGCGCTTGGCCTTGAACCGCACGTCCAGATAATTCTTCAGCGCGTGGAACGTTTCCTTCGTCGGCTTGGTTTGACACCACAGCCGGAACCGACCCTCCATGCTCACCGACGACTCCTCCACGTCGGGGCGCACAATGCACGCCACTTTGATGAAGTCGTTGAACTTCTGCGTCAGCTCGTCCTCCGGCAGCAGCACGTTCTGATAGACGGATTGGTGTCCCGCAGCAACCACCTCCAGCTCCTGCTTCTGTTTGGCCGTGAGTTCCCGCAACTCGGTCAGTTCTAGGGACTGGTTTGCCACCGTTTTTTGCAGTTCACGGTTCTCGGCTTCCAGCACCTCGTTGCGCTGCATCAGCCGGTTGAAATTGTCAATGCTGTACGTGCGCGAATGAAGGATGTCGGCGATGTGTTTCTTCAGGCGCTCAATCGTGAAGTTCGTGCTGTCGTATGCAATGATTTCGGTCTTGTTCTTGCCGCCCACTTCAATGCTGCGGATGTGGCGCTTGATCTTCGGATACGTTTTGATCAGGTTCTCTATCTCCACCTTATTTTGAACCCGGAAGGCGGCAACCAGCACGAAATTTTGGTATTTTTTGCGGTGGTCCATTACGCGAGTGGAGAGGTCGTTCGTGTGGCCGAATTTGATCAGCTTCTCGTTGTCGGCGTTCGTGTTGTCAATGGTGCCAAAGTAGATGCACTCCGTGTTCAACGGGAACTGGCCAATGATGGCCTGCTCCACGGCGCGCTGCTTCTCCTTCTTCGTGGATTGGATCATGGAGTCCTTTTCTTGGAGCATGGATTCCTTTTCTTGAATGACGGCGTTTTTTTGTTCCAATTGCTGTTTGAGTTCATCCGTCTCTTCTTCCACGACCTGATGCAAAACCTCTTCCATCTTCATGTAATACTCGTGGATTTCTGATGCCTTTTTTGTTTGTGCCTTCAGACACAGCGACTTGAAACAACGAACGGTGAGCATGATGATTTGCTTGTTGTGACCGCCATGACTTTTGGGAGTTTCTTGATGCTCAATGTTTTTGTAATCAATATCAATTTTAAAATTCTTTTCAAGCATGGTTTTTGCATGTTGTTTTTGCTGAAAACCTAACCAATTCCATACATTGCCCAAATCAACAACAAAATCCAAGTTTTTGTCATAATTCAAGTAGCAATAAAAGCTACTCACAAACAACTGTTGTTCAAATCCAGTGAATGATTCCTGAATTTTCGTTAATAGCCGTCCATTGTATTCATGCGACAGACGGGTGATGGGGTTTTTCTCAATGAGCTCAACGATGTTCAGCTCCTGGGGTGGGTGTGTTGCGGGTTCCATGGTGGTATGGGTTTATACTATGCATAAGCGGACTCTGTTTAAGTTGTTTTATGCATTATGATTTTAAAACTCGTGTGCATGATTTATAAAAGCAACTGATTGAGCGGAGCATGAAATGCGCTTTTATATTTTGAAAACGGGGTTTATACAATCTTGTTCACGGATGTGCGTGAGCAAGATTAATAATGTTAAATTAGTTTATGAAAAAGTGATTTTGAAGCAAGATTGCAAAGCGCTCCACCCAAATGTGAAGCGCTCACGCAATTGCGGGAGCGCTTTTCACCATTTGCTCTTTTTTACGTTGATTTTGGGCCCCTTTTTACCCGAGTTTTTGGGGTCATAGTTCTCCTCTTCATCATCCGAGTGCAGATCTTTGGAGATTTCCCAGAATTCCTTAGAGCCCAGCTTGAACGGGCCGTGCTGTTGCGCCTTGTACCAGAAGATTTGCTCCTGCAGTTTGTTGGATTTCGCATTGTTATTGATCACCAAGCACTCAAAATTCTCGGTGCACTGGTCCATCACCTGACAAAAGCTCTCAAACGTGGGGAACATGCCCGCGTAGTTCTCGTAGATGCGTTTGCGGTTGGCAATGTAGGGCTCGCGCAGGATAAACACGTAATCAATGTTCGTGCGCAAATTGGGCGGAATGCCGAGAGGATATTGCATTGTGATGACTAACATGATCTTCCAGTGACGCCCGTTCATGAAGAGGAGCCGCATCATGACGTCCTTGGTCCATTTGCTGTCGTATAGGCAGTCGTCCAGGACGACGAAGGTGCGGGGGTCAATGTTGGAGCGTTTGTAGGTTTCAATCTCCTTTTTCATTTGTTTGAGGACGGCTTTTTGGCGCTTGAGGATGTTTTCTATGATGGCGGTATTATAAGCGTCGTGGATGAAGAGTTTTGGGACGTGGGCGGCGAAGAAGCCGTTGCCGGCTTCGGTGCCGGAGATGACGGTGCCGATGGGGATGTCTTGGTGGTGGAACATGAGGTCCTGGACGAGGAAACTTTTGCCGGTGTCGCGGCGGCCGATGAGGACGATGACGGGGCCCTTGTTTTCGTCGGGCCTAAAGCTGATGGAGCGCATGTCAAATTTGGAGAGTTCCAGGTTCATTGCAAAACAAAAATTAGGGGGTGTACAGTTGTTTGGTTGCAGTTATTATAATACGAATAAATAATATTGCGAATGTTTAAACGCGATTACGGGCTACGGACGCGCGACTACGACAATGAAGGAGTGGATCCAACGGTTCTACTATGCGGTGCTGTACGCTTGGTACGGGTTGTATGCGATAGCGCTGCTGGGCGTTGCGACGGTTGCGCCGGATTACCTGGATACGCTAAACGCGGTGTTGAAGTATTTCATCATCGGGTTTTTGCTGGTGCGGTTCAATCCGTGGACAAAGCATGCGGAATTCACCGCGTTTGACCGGACAATCGTGTTTAGCGCGGCGTTCTTTTTGCTGGCGTCCACTGCGGTTGTGTCGGGGATTACAAATACGTTGAATATACCCTAACTTGACTTCCTTGTCTGTGGTTCTATTCATTCATGCACGACGAGAATGTTTTCCACGACGAGAATGTTTTCCACGACGACGAGATGCTTTTTTCCTGAATTTATTTTTAGATCCCCCAAAATCGTTAGGTAGGTCATCTCTCAATAAACGAGTTGCACCAGGATTGGTTGCTTCCAGTCCCACATCAACCATGTCGGTTTCTTTACGCCATTTAACATATAACCTATCAAACAGATCATCAAGACTATTTGCAATATTCATGGGTTGATTATTGTTGTTTGGGTTTTTAATGTAAATATGTTTATTCTCATCTCTAAACAGCGGTAAGTAAGTCTCTTTCATTATAACATGACTACCCAATCTCAAAGATGGGGCAGGGATGTCTTATCCATCATCACTATTTTCTACTAACACGAAGTCGTCTGCTGCTGCGCCATTCATTATTATTTATATATACACATTACATTATTAAATTATTCTAAATTATTTTGTTTTATCAGATCATTAATTCCGGTTTCAAAATTTTTTGGTTCCTTGTCTTATTTGGTTTCTTTGATTTCCTTTGCTTCCTTTGCTTCATTGTTTTCCTGGTTCGTTTGAGTCCGCCAGCAAGTGGGGTGCAGTTCATTCTTTTAAGGGTGTCATGAAATACACTTGTTGCCCTTGCAATGTTTTCCTCATTCAATTCAACACGCGTTTCCGTGCCTCTATGTTCACCACTAAAATCATCATCAATTATTTTATTAAGTTCATCAAGGGTTTCATACCTAAACGCGGTTTTATCTAATCTGGTTGCATTAAACAGTGTTATCATCAACCTTGCCGATATCTTGTTTGTTGCATCAGATGTCAATACTTCAGCACTAAGACCTTTTGATATCATTATTGCAACCGCTCGCAGTAAGGTGTTAAACTTTCGCCCTTCATATCGTTTGTTCGTCTTAGAATCAATATTAATCTCGCGCTCGCGCACCTTCTTAGAATCAATATTAATCTCGCGCTCGCGCACCTTCATTGTTATGGACGAAACGCACTCATTTCCATGCATTAAGCACAATAATAGCGGTGGTCTCATAAAATAATCCAACCACAATTCTGAATACATTGATACAGTACTTCCCATGGGAAATGATGTAAGGTAGTCAATGTGTAAATAAACCCCCGGACATGTCGGTTGAAGTTCAATATTTAATGTGTGGATAATCCCTTTTGCAACGGTCAGATCTAGAAACTCGTCGCATGGTGGTGAGTTTGGTTTGATAATCGCAAGGTTATGTGGATTATTCGTATTGAATTCATGTAATGCTTTATTTCGTCGTACACCTGATAAATTTAAAATTTTAATTAAATGTTCACGATTTGCATCAATGTAACTTCTAAAATCCTCTGGGAACATGCGATCGTGCATCAAGTTAAATATATGAAGGTTGCCGGCATGCATCATGGCGATGAAATTGGTGGATTGCAGTGTACACATAAACTTGTGTTTAAACGGACATTCTTTGTCTTTAACTTCAATTTCATAACATGCGTTTCCATTTACAACCGTCAATGGTTTTATATTAAGCAATTCGGTGGAACTATAAACAATATCCATTTGCATCCGTCTTATTGTCGGATTGTCTTATTTTATCAAATTATTAAAAATTTATTTATATCATGAAAAATGTATAAGCAATTCATAATTGCATGAGCAGTGCGGACGAATTGGAACAAGCGCTGGTGAAGCAGGCGGTTGAAACCATAGAGGCCAAGATTGGCGCCAAAAAAACGAGCGACCCCAAAATCAAGGACATGATCGCCATCGTGGAGCGCTTCATAAAGAAGCAGGACCTGGTGTGTTACGGCGGCACGGCGATTAATAACATTTTGCCGGAGGAGGCGCAGTTCTACGACAAAAAAACGGAGATCCCGGACTACGATTTTTATTCGCCCAACGCGCTGGAGCACGCCAAGCACCTGGCCGACGAGTTTTACGAGAACGGGTATTCGGAGGTGGAGGCCAAGTCGGGCATGCACCACGGCACGTACAAGGTGTTCGTGAATTTCGTGGGCATCGCCGACATCACGCAGCTGGACCCGACGCTGTTCAAGAACATTCGGGCGGAGGCGATCAAAGTGGACGGCATCCCGTTTGCGCCGCCGAACCTGCTGCGCATGGGCATGCATTTGGAGCTGTCGCGGCCGGAGGGCGACGTGTCGCGCTGGGAAAAGGTGAGCAAGCGGCTGGCTCTATTAAACAAGCACCACCCCTTTAGGGCGGAGGGCTGCGCTCCCAACCAGGCAATGCTGCCGTTTCAAACGCCGAAAGGGCCGAAAGGGCCGAAAGGGCAGAAGCGGTTTATGCAAAGCCCCACCGCGGATGAAATTGAGCATGAAGGTGCGCCCGAGTCTAAGGAAGTGCGCCTGTTTCGCGCGGTGCGCAATGCGTTCATAGACCAAGACCTGGTGTTTTTCGGGGGGTACGCCATTTCGCAGTACGCGCGGTATTTGCCGAGACCGGAGAAGGCGCTGTTTGCGCAAATACCGCACTTTGACGTGTTGGCCATGGACCCCGAGGCCAGCGCCGGCAAGCTCAAAGAGCGCCTGGAAGACAACGACTTCAAGGGCATAGCTGTGACAAAGCACTCGGGCATTGGCGAAATTGTGCCGGAACATTACGAGATTGCGGTAGGCAACGGCAAGAACCCTGACCCGATTGCGTTCATTTACAAGCCGGTGGCGTGTCACAGCTACAACGTGATTCAAGTCGGAAAAAAACATGTGCGCGTTGCCAGCACGGACACCATGCTGAGCCTCTATTTGGCCATGCTGTACACGGACAAGCCGTACTACGACGTGGCGCGCATTCGGTGCATGTGCAAGCAGCTGCACGACCTTCAGCAGCGGAACCGGCTGAAACAAACCGGGCTGTTGCGGCGGTACGGCGCAACCTGCTACGGCAAGCAGGAGACGCTGGACGACATCAAAGCCGGAAAAGCCGAAAAGTACCAGCAACTCAAGCGCAGCGATCCCGAATACGAAGAGTGGTTTTTAAAATATGCGCCGATGGAGCATTTTGAGCATATTTACAATGTCAAAAAACATAAATTGACTGTGAAACGGTCGCCGAATGCGAAAAGCGCAACGAAAAGCGCAGCGAAAAGCGTAACGAAAAGCGCAACGAAAAGCGTAGCGAAAAGCGTAGCGAAAAGCGCAACGAAAAGCGTAGCGAAAAGCGTAGCGAAAAGCGTATCGAAAAGCGCAACGAAAAGCGTAGCGAAAAGCGTAGCGAAAAGCGCAACGAAAAGCGTAGCGAAAAGCGTAGCG